>FTBS01000587.1_pt1 | contig 33088 bp, 27 predicted proteins | sample 1639441 | NCBI WGS metagenome assembly FTBS01 (sample SAMEA3914864, study PRJEB12502) | metagenome | biome: forest; material: soil | place: USA | collected 2012-03-12 | depth 0.3 m
CGAGACCGACCGGTACTGGGACGCCATCGTCGGCAACGGCGGCGCGGAAAGCATGTGCGGCTGGTGCAAGGATAAGTGGGGCCTTTCCTGGCAGATCACGCCCAAGGTCCTGTCCGACGCGCTCACCCTGCCTGACCGCGCGGCCGCCAAGCGCGCGATGGAGGCGATGATGACGATGCGCAAGATCGATATCGCCACGATCGAGGCCGCGCTGGCGGGAGCATCTGCGTGAATCCGGAGCCCAGCTTGGAACTCTTCGGCCATCCCTTCTCGTCCTACACGTGGAAGGTCCTGATCGCGCTCTACGCCTATGAAGTGCCCTTTGCCTTCCGCGTGCTCGACGCCGAGCATCCGGAGAACACGGAAGTCGTCCAGACTGCGGGGCCGCAGGGCAAGTTCCCGGTGCTGCGCGACGGGGAAAACCTGCTGTTCGAGGCGAGTTCGATCCTCGAATATATCGACCGCCATCACATCACGCCCGGCACCCTGATCCCCGAGGATCCCGATGCCGCGAATGCCATTCGCATGCTCGACCGTGTCTTCGACAATTACGTGATGAACGTGATGCAGGTCGTGGTGGACGAGTACATCCGCTCCGCCGAAGCGCCGGACCTGACTCGCTGTGCAGAGGCGCGAACGAAGCTGGAGCGCACGTACGCCTGGCTTGAAGGCTGGCTGCGGTTCTATCCCCGGATGGACCATATCACCCTGATCGAATGCGCCGCCGCGCCGTCGCTGTTCTATGCCGACTGGGTCCATCCCATTCCCGAAGAACTGCCGCGCCTGAGGCAGTGGCGCACGCACCTGCTGTCCCAGCCGGCAGTGGCGCGCTGCGTGGACGATGCCCGGCCGTTCCGCGCCTATTTCCCGCTTGGCGCGCCCGACCGGGACTGAGAATGATAAAATCGGAGAGAATGCCCGTGAGCGAGTCCGAAAACGAACTGACGATCACCCGCTATATCGACGCTCCCGTAAGTGAAGTCTGGGACGTGCTGGCCAATCGCCAGGAAGAGTGGTGGTGCCCCCGGCCCTGGCGCGTCGAGGTGGACGAGCAGGACAAGCGCCCCGGCGGCGTCTGCCGGATGACGATGTATGGGCCCGACGGCGAAGTGGCCCCGCAGAACGGCATCTACCTCGCCTTCGACGAAGGCCGCCGCTTCGTGACGACCGATGCGGTTACCGGCGATTTCCAGCCGGCCGGGCCCTTCATGATTGGCATCTGGGAAGTCGCGCCCGAGGGCAGCGGCACCCGCTACACCGCCCGTGCACGGCACTGGAATGCCGAAACCATGAAGCAGCATGCGGAGATGGGCTTCGAACAGGGCTGGTCCGCCTGCGCCGATCAACTCGCTGAAATCTGCGAAGGCAAAGCTGCTTGAGCCGTGGAGTCGAGGGCGGCTGCGCCTGCGGCCAAGTCCGTTACCGCCTGCTGGACGATCCGATCGTCGTTCACTGCTGCCATTGCCGCTGGTGCCAGCGCGAAAGCGGAGCATCCTTCGCGCTTAACGCCGTGATCGAGGCTGACCGGGTGGAACTGATCGGCGATACCGCGCCCGAACGGATCGACACGCCCTCGCTCAGTGGAAAGGGGCAGGCAGTCCTGCGCTGCCCCAGTTGCAAGGTTGCACTCTGGAGCCATTACGGCGGTGCCGGCGACAAAGCGGACTATATCCGTGTCGGCACGCTAGACGATCCGGACGCCTGCCCGCCCGACGTTCATATCTTCACCGAAAGCAAACAGCCTTGGATCGTCCTGCCCGAAAGCGCGGAACAATATCCGATCTTCTATTCGGGCAAGGACGTCGTGCGCATCTACGGCGAGAACGGCGCCGCGCGGTGGGGTACCCTTCGCGGGCGTTGAACGAAACTTCCGATCGAGCGGGTGCGCTCAGGCGAAGGCATGGGCCTTTTTGAGCACCTGATAGGCCTCCACTACGGCCTGAAGCCGCGTGGTATGACCGTGATCGCCGCCGTTGTGGTCCGGATGGTATTGCCGCAACAGGCGGGTGTAACGCAGGCGAAGCGTCTTGCGATCGATATCGCCATCCAGCCCCAACACGCCCAACGCGCGGCGCTCGTCAGGAGTAAACCGTGCATTTTCAGGCTTCATGTCGGCGTGACGCTGGCGGACATGCGCCCTCGCCCGTCCGCTGATCGCCTCCAGGGGATCCGCGAAATCGGCCCAGCGCGGTGCATCGTCCACCCCCGCATCGGGCCTGAATGCACGCGTCTGCGTCTCCCAGCCATGCAATGGGGATTGAGCGCGGAAGATCTCCTCCGCATTCATGCCTTCGAAATAGTCGTAGCCCGAATTGAACTCACGCACATGGTCTAGGCAGAACCAGCGATAGTCGCCCGGCCCGTCGAAACTGGATGTGCGCGCACCCGGCGCACGGAATTCGCCTGCTTCTTCGCAACCCGGCCAACTGCATGCGTGCCCACCGGATTCGATCCTGCCATGAAATCTAGAATGTCTCACCGGCTTCCAGATGGGGGATTGAGCGCCTAAATGGAAGCCATGACCGGACCTCTCGAACAGGAAATGCGGCAGTTGCTCGCAGCCGCCTTCGCCCCGACCCAGCTCGACGTGATCAACGATTCCGCCACCCATCGCGGCCATTCGGGTGACGACGGCAGCGGCGAATCGCATTTCACCATCGAGATCGAATCGCCGCAATTCGCCGGCGTTTCGCGGCTTCAACGCCAGCGACTGGTCAATGCCGCGCTCGGCGACATTCCGGGCAACCGCGTACATGCGGTGGCGATCAAGGCCCGCGCTCCGGGGGAGTGAGCGCCGCTCGTTAGGCCCCCACACTTTTCCAATGTCCCGTCGCCCCCGCGAAGGCGGGGGCCCCGCCTCCCTTTCTCCACGCCACGAAGAAAAGCGGGATCCCCGCCTTCGCGGGGATGACGAGACTTAGCCCCAATCATGCTAAATTCGGCGCTGAGCTAACTAGCGCAGCCACTCGATCCACGCGCCATGCGCGTGCGATCGGGCGAGCAGGTGCCATTCCTCGCCGCCCGGCCAATAGCGCACCTTCACGCCATGCCCCAACAGCGTGCGATCCGCCTCCACCGCAATCCACGCCAGCGGTCGCTCCGCACTGGCCTTAGCCCCCGCCGTTTCCATCGCGCCAACGATCCGCTCGCGTTGGTCTTCAGGCACATACTGCATGACGATCGAGTGCATCAGCACCCGCGTCACGCCAGACTCCTGCGGCAAGGCAAGCAGCTGCTCCACGAAATCGGCCGCGTTCATCTTCACCAGATCGGGCGCACTCTCCTCCGCCGCCGCAATCGCCGCATCCAGCCGGGCAAAGCGCTCAGTATGCTCAGGCCAGATATAGGCCCGCAAACGCCCAGCCTGTGCAGGATCGGCAAGGTCCACCGGCGCCACATCGCAGCCTTTCAGCGACGCGAACGAAAGCGCAGCCGCAGGGGGCGGAGCGCCGCGCCATTCGGGCGCGAAAGTCATGACGGCGTGCTCAGGCCCGACCTTCACTCCGCCCAGATCGTAGCGATAGCGGTCCAGCATCAGGTTGATGCCCGCGCTCGCACCGATCTCCAGGCATTCGAAGCGGCCCGGCAGGCCCTGCCGCGCCAGCCACAACATGGCGGCGATGAAATTGGACGAGCGACCGGCCTCGTTGGTCTGCGGCGGCCCGTCCAGCCACGGCATCAGATCATCGGACCGGCGTTTCGCCACGTCACCGACGATCGCGGCATCGTCCGCAGACTCGCCTGCGTAAATCGGCGCCAACGCAGGTTCCGCGCCCGACTGGTAGAGTGCATGAATCCCGCCGGCCGCGCGCAAGGGCACGGCGTCCGCCAACGGCTTTCCTTGCCATTCACGGATTCGCGTCAGGAATGGAGCGGCGCCGGACTCGCCCAGCACGTCAGCCAGCGCGGCGACGATGCGCGCGGTAATCGGCGCGCCGTTCTTGCGGCAATAATCGACCTGATTGGCGAAAGCCTCGGCCACGTTGCCACCAAAACTACTGGCGAAACCATCGGTGAATCGTTTCTCGTCCTGTGCCATGTTGCCCTTTCGTCACTTGCCGCCTAAATGCGCGCACCATGCCGACAACCTTGACCTTTGCCGTGCCCAAGGGCCGAATCCTCGACGAAGCACTGCCGCTGATGGAGCGTGCAGGCGTCGTGCCCGAGGCGGAGTTCCACGACAAGAAGTCCCGCGCGCTGTCATTCGCGTGCGAGAACAGCGACATGCGCCTGATCCGCGTGCGCGCGTTCGACGTGGCGACTTTCGTGGCGCATGGCGCGGCGCAAGTGGGCATCGTGGGCTCGGACGTGGTGGAGGAATTCGCCTATCCGGATCTCTATGCGCCGGTGGACCTCAAGATCGGTCATTGCCGCCTTTCCGTGGCGGAGCGTGAGGGCGAAGTGGGCGGTGCCCTACCCTCGCACTTGCGCGTCGCCAGCAAGTATCCGAACCTCACCCGCCGCCACTACGAAAAGCTGGGCGTTCAGGCCGAAGTCGTCAAGCTGAACGGCGCGATGGAACTGGCACCGTCGCTCGGCCTGTCCAGCCGCATCGTCGATCTGGTTTCGACAGGGCGCACTCTGAAGGAAAACGGCCTGGTCGAAACCAGCCGCATTCTCGACATCTCCGCACGCCTGATCGTCAACCGCGCGGCGCTGAAGACCGACGAGCGCGTTGGCGCGCTGGTGGAGCGTTTCCGCGCGCTGGTGGCCGAAGCGAAGGCCGCCGCCTGATGCAGCGCCTTTCCAGCAAGGACGCCGGGTTCGCCGAAGCCTTCCAGCGTGTCGTCGCCGACCGCCGCGAAAGCGCGGTCGATGTCGCGCGTGACGTGGCCGATATCCTTGCCGCCGTGCGCGAGCGCGGCGATGCGGCGCTGGCCGACTATACCGCGCGCTTCGACGGGCATGACCTCGATCAAAGCGGCTGGCGGATCGATGCCGAGACCTGCCGCGCGGCTTTCGAGGCGCTCACGCCCGAACTGCGCGAGGCCCTCGAACTCGCAGCAGAGCGCATTCGCGCCTATCACGCCGCCCAGCTTCCTGAAAACCGCGACTACACCGATGCCGCCGGCGTGCGCCTTGGCGCGGTATGGCGTGCGGTGGATGCCGCAGGCCTCTACGTTCCGGGCGGACGCGCAGCCTATCCCTCCTCGATGCTGATGAATGCGATCCCCGCCAAGGTCGCGGGTGTCGAGCGTCTCGTCGTCGTCACCCCTACGCCGAAGGGTGAAGTCAATTCGCTGGTTCTCGCCGCCGCGCATCTTGCGGGCGTCGATGAAGTCTGGCGCGTGGGCGGTGCCCATGCTGTCGGTGCGCTGGCCTATGGCACCGAGCGGATCGCCCCGGTCGACGTGATCACCGGCCCCGGTAATGCGTGGGTGGCCGAAGCCAAGCGCCAGCTCTACGGCGTGGTGGGCATCGACATGGTGGCCGGCCCCAGCGAAATTCTCGTAATCGCAGACGCGAAGAACGAACCGCGCCGCATCGCCGCCGACTTGCTCAGCCAAGCCGAACACGATCCGACCTCGCAATCGATCCTCATCACCGACGATGCCGCCTATGCCGATGCCGTGGCCGAAGCGGTGGAACTGGAACTTGCCGCCCTCGCCACCGAGGCGACGGCGCGCCAATCGTGGAACGACTACGGCGTGATCGTCGTGGTCGAGAGCTTCGACGAAGCACCCGCGCTGGCCGATGCCCTCGCCGCCGAGCATGTCGAGATCGCCACCGACGATCCCGAAAGCCTGTTCCGCAAGATCCGGCACGCCGGATCGGTGTTCCTGGGCCGCATGACTCCCGAAGCGGTGGGCGACTATGTCGCCGGCCCCAACCACGTGCTGCCCACCGGGCGGCGCGCGCGGTTCGCGTCGGGCCTGTCAGTCCTCGATTTCATGAAGCGCACCAGCTTCATCCAGCTCGACCAGGCGGCGCTGGAGGCCATTGGCCCCGCCGCCGTTGCCCTTGCCGATGCCGAAGGGCTTCCCGCGCACGCGCGCTCCATTTCCGTGAGACTTTCCCAATGAGCAACTCCAAGCCCAATTCGAAGCAGGCCCGTTCCGCCGCGCGCCTTGCTGCCGTTCAGGCCCTCTATCAGTTCGAGATGGAAGGCACGCAGCAGGCCATCCTGCTCGACGAATTCCATCGCCACCGGCTTGGCGCGGAAATCGACGAGGATCAGTACGCCAACGCCGAAGTCGCCTTCTTCGATGACGTGGTGAAGGGCGTGATCGCCCGTCGTGACGAGATCGACGAACTGCTGTCCGGCAAGTTGGCCGATGGCTGGACGCTGGCTCGTCTCGACAAGACCATGCTGCAAATCCTGCGCGCCGGCGCATACGAACTGCTCGCCCGCGCCGACGTTCCCACGGGCGCAGCGATCGGCGAATATCTTGACGTTGCGCACGCCTTCTTCGACGCACGTGAGGCGAAGTTCGTCAACGGCGTGCTCGATGCCGTTGCCAAGGCGGTTCGCTGAGCTTTTTGCGCAGCATCACCGTACACTCCTGATCTCGACAATGGGCCTTGCGGGGCCCATTGTTATATCATGACCCGCGAATTCGCCTTCATCGAAGCCCTGCGCGCCATTGCCGTCAGTCCGGCCGCGCGCGGCCTTGCCGACGATGCGGCGGTGCTGGAAATCGGCGGCGAAAAGCTCGTCCTCACCATGGATACGCTGGTCGAGGGCATTCATTTTCTGGCCGACGATCCGCCCGAAAGCATTGCCTGGAAACTGGTGGCGGTGAACGCCTCCGACCTTGCCGCCAAGGGCGCCGAGCCGCTCGGCTGCCTGAAGTCGCACGCCTTGGGTGAGGATGATTGGGACCGCGCTTTTCTGGGCGGAATGGAGCAGGCCTGCCACCATTTCCGCCTGCCGCTTCTGGGCGGGGACACCGTGCGGATGCCGCGCGGATCGGCGCGCAGTTTCTCGCTAACCGCGATCGGTCGCGGGCTTGAGGATGTGCCGGTGCCCACTCGCAGCGGCGCGCAAGTGGGCGATGTGGTCTGGTGCAGCGGTACGCTGGGCGATTCCGGCATGGGCCTTGCCCTGCTGTCGGACCGGGTGAAGGACGTCAGCCCGGATCACGCTTGGCTGATCGATCGCTATCGCCGTCCGATGCCGGAACCGGCGCTCGGCGTCGCACTTGCCCCACTGACCACTGCAATGATGGACGTATCGGACGGCCTGCTGATCGACGCGCGCCGCTTGGCGGATGCAAGCGGCGTCGCGATCCATTTCGACGCAGCTGAAGTACCGCTATCACCCGCCTACCGCACCGTCGCTGGGGAAGATGTGGACCAGCGCATCGCCGCGATGACGGCAGGCGACGACTACGTCCTGCTCTTCACCGCGCCGCCGGTAAATAGCGCCTACCTGCGCGCTGCCGCCAAGTGCCTAGGCACGCAGATCCACGCCATCGGCACGGTGGCGGCAGGCAGCGGCATTGTTCTGGAATGGAAAGGCGCAGCGATTTCACTGCCCGATCGGCTGGGCTATCAACATTAGGTGCAATTGCGCGTCTGCGTGGTAGCAATTCCCGCGCGGTTAACAGTGACGAAATTGAAATTAACTAAACGCGATTTCATGCTGACGAGCTGAACGCTTTTTAATTTTGACAGCAAGTTTCAATGCGCAATGCTTCCTCATTCCGAAAATGCACTTCCTATTATACTAATAATATAAGCCGCGGGGAGCATATGACGTCATTCAATATTCACGGAAATCCGTGGGGAATAGCTATAAAAAGCATGAATGAATGTGTCAAAACGCTGGAATTTATGGATACTTATGAAGTCGAATGCGGGAGCAAGCGCGAGCAAGCGTTACTCTGCCGGGTCATTCAACTTGCTGTTGAGATAATTGAAGCCGCGAAACCAGCATATCTATTTGCGGCAGGTGTAAGCATCGCCCAAACCATGGCATGCCCATTGCCAATGGATGCAAGCAGACAAATCCCTACAGAATTATCTTCAGATTCTTGCTGCGACCAAACAGACACCTCTATTTAGGTGTATTATACAATATAATTCACGACAAGCGCGCGCCTGTATACGCAAAATGATGAATTATAAATGTTTTTAGGGGAAAGGAACTCGGCACTGTCCAATCCGAGACCTTAAGCCGACCAAGGCTTTCCCGTACTTCCAGTCACGAGCGCCAAGGAATGATACGGCGAGCGGCGGAATTGTCGTTCGGGCCGCGCACTCTCACATCTAATGCCCCTTCCGGACAAGTCCGGCACCGTCAAACTCGACTTCGGACAAAGTCGCTTGCCAGTAATCCCCCTTGTCTATAGCCCTTTACGTCTAGAACGGGCAAACCCGTCGAAATAGCGAATGTTCGCATTGGGAAAAGGGGGCGTTTTGTGAATCCAGTCACGATCGCAATTATCCTGGGGCTTCTTGCCATTCTCTACGGCTTCGTCACCAGCAGACAGGTGCTGGGTGCTCCGGCCGGTTCCGAAAAGATGCAGGAAATCGCCGCCGCCATTCAGGAAGGCGCGCAAGCGTACCTGAAGCGGCAGTATTCGACGATCGCCGTGGTGGGCATCGTCGTTGCCATCATCATCTCGCTGACGCTGGGGCATATCTCCGCCATCGGCTTCGTCATCGGCGCCATCCTTTCGGGCGCGGCCGGGTTCATCGGCATGAACATCTCGGTCCGCTCCAACGTGCGCACCGCCGCTGCCGCGCAGACCGGGCTGCAACCGGGCCTGACGCTGGCCTTCCGCGCGGGCGCCATCACCGGCATGCTTGTCGCCGGCTTGGCGCTGCTCGCGATCGCGGTGTTCTACTGGTATTTGACCGGCCCCGGCGGCCACACCGTCGGCGGCGAAGACCGCACCGTGGTGCAGGGGCTGACCGCCCTCGCCTTCGGCGCTTCGCTCATTTCGATCTTCGCCCGCCTTGGCGGCGGCATCTTCACCAAGGCAGCCGACGTCGGCGCCGACCTTGTGGGTAAGGTGGAGGCCGGCATTCCGGAGGATGACCCGCGCAACCCCGCCGTCATCGCCGACAATGTGGGCGACAACGTGGGTGACTGCGCCGGCATGGCCGCCGACCTGTTCGAGACTTACGTGGTCACCGTGGGCGCGACCATGATCCTGACGGCGCTGCTGCTGAAGGGACTGGACAACCTCTCCGCTCTGATGTCGCTACCATTGCTGATCGGCGGCGTGTGCATCGTGACTTCGATCATCGGCACTTACTTCGTCCGCCTCGGCTCATCGCAGAACATCATGGGCGCCATGTACAAAGGCTTCCTGGTGACGGCGGTGCTCTCGATCCCGGCAATCTGGTGGGCGATCAGCTACTCGCTGGGCGATATGAGCGCCGAAATCGGCACCACCGGCTTCTCAGGCGGAACGCTGTTCCATTGCGCGCTGGTCGGCCTCATCATCACCGGCCTGATCATCTGGATCACCGAATACTATACGGGCACCGGCTATCGCCCGGTCCGCTCGATCGCCAAGGCTTCGGAGACGGGGCATGGCACCAATGTGATCCAGGGCCTTGCCATCAGCCTCGAGGCGACTGCCCTGCCGACGCTGGTGATCGTGACCGGCATCATCGTCGCCTACCAGCTCGCCGGGCTTCTCGGCATTGCCTATGCGGCGACTGCCATGCTGGCACTGGCGGGCATGGTCGTCGCGCTGGACGCCTATGGCCCCGTCACCGACAATGCCGGCGGCATCGCCGAAATGGCTGGCCTCGACGACAGCGTTCGCGAAAAGACCGACGCTCTGGACGCGGTGGGCAACACCACCAAGGCTGTCACCAAGGGCTATGCCATCGGTTCGGCCGGGCTTGCCGCGCTGGTGCTGTTCGCTGCCTATACGACCGACTTGCGGGAGTTCTTCCCCGATCTCGACGTCGATTTCAGCCTAGAGAACCCCTACGTCATCGTCGGCCTGCTGCTGGGTGCGCTGCTGCCCTATCTGTTCGGGGCCATGGGCATGACGGCGGTGGGCCGCGCGGCTGGCGATGTGGTCAAGGACGTGCGCGAGCAGTTCAAGGCCAATCCGGGCATCATGACTTACGAGTCCAAGCCCGATTATGCGCGGACCGTGGATCTGGTGACCAAGGCGGCGATCAAGGAGATGATCATCCCGTCTCTGCTGCCAGTGCTGGCGCCGATCGTGGTCTACTTCGTGATCGGCTTTGTCGCCGGTGTCGAGAACGGCTTTGCGGCGCTGGGCGCGCTGCTCCTCGGCGTGATCGTCAGCGGGCTATTCGTGGCGCTTTCGATGACTTCGGGCGGCGGCGCGTGGGACAATGCCAAGAAGTACATCGAGGATGGGCACCACGGCGGCAAGGGGTCTGAGGCGCACAAGGCCGCCGTCACCGGCGATACCGTGGGCGATCCCTACAAGGATACCGCCGGCCCGGCCGTCAACCCGATGATCAAGATCACCAATATCGTCGCCCTCCTGCTGCTGGCGGCGCTGGCGGCGGGTTGAGGGGTCTAAACCCTTACGATGGCCCCGGTGGAGCGATCCGCCGGGGTCTTTCCTTTTTCGCAGCCGCGTTAGCGTTTCCTTGAAGCCGTGCGGTTAAGACCATTGCCCATGCACAGTTCCTCCCCCCTGCTGCGCGACGAGATTGCCGTCGAACCGCCCGTGGCTGGCTCCGGGGAAGGACGTATCACGGACGTGCCGTGGCGGACGATGGAAGAGGAAATCGCGGCATGGGACGCGCTTGCGCTCAACGCCAGTGAGCCCAATCCCTTTTTCGAAAGCTGGTATCTGCTACCCTCGCTCCGCCACCTAGGCAGTGCGGAGTGCGTGAGCCTCTTACGGTTTGAGCGGAACGGCCGCCTTGCGGGCCTGCTGCCGATCGTCCGCAGCCGGCGCTATTACGGCTGGCCCGTGCCAAACCTTGCCGGATGGCTGCATGCCAATGCCTTCCTGGGCACACCGCTGATCGAACGCGGCGCGGAAGTTGCCTTCTGGCAAGCCGTACTGCACTGGGCGGACACGTCGTGCGGGGCTGCGCTATTCCTGCATTTGCGGGCTATGGCGCTGGATGGACCTGTCCATCGCGGATTGCTGACGGCGCTGGGTCCGCGGGCGGCGGAGATCGTGCATCGCGAGGAACGGGCGCTGCTGCATTCGGCGCTTTCGCCTGATGCCTATCTGGAAGGCTCGCTCTCGGGCAAGAAGCGCAAGGAAATCCGCCGCCAGTGGAGCCGCCTTGGCGAACAGGGCCATGTCACCCTCGAGCGATTCCGGGATGATCGCGAACTGGAGCAATGGGCGCGCGAATTCCTCAGCCTGGAGGCGGCCGGCTGGAAGGGTCGGGCCGGATCGGCACTCGCCAACATGGATGCCACCCACCGATTGTTCGGTGAGGCGCTGGCAGGCGCGGCGGCACGCGGACGGCTGGAACGGCTGGCGATCAGGCTGGATGGCAAACCTATCGCCATGCTGGCGACGTTCGTGACGCCGCCGGGCGCGTTTTCCTACAAGACGGCGTTCGATGAGCAATTCGCGCGCTTTTCACCTGGCGTGCTGCTTCAGCGCGAATACCTCGACATGCTCGACCGGCCCGAGATCGATTGGACCGATAGCTGCGCGGCGGAGGACCATCCGATGATCGACCATATCTGGCGCGAGCGACGCGCCGTGGGGCGCCTGTCCATCGCCATTGGCGGCCGCTTGCGCCGTGCTCTGTTCCGCCGTTTCGTGGCCGCCGAACTGGCGCGCAATCCCGCAGGACCCAGCGCATGAACGTGCTTTCCCCGCCCCATCGGCCGATCTTCGACACTCCGGCGCGCGATGCCTTTGCCCGCGACTATCCCGAAGTGCCGCACAAATTGGCCCACGGGCTGCGCAGCCATCCCCTGCTGGAACTGGAAGCGCTGGCGCAACTGGCGGAATGGGTGCCGCCTAGTTCCGTCGAATACAACTTCGGAAACCAGCCGCTGGGCGTGGATGGCAAGCCGGAGCCCACCGGCATCCCCATCGGCCGCACCATCCGCGAGATCGAGACGACCAATTCCTGGGCGGTGATCAAGAATATCGAACAGCATCCGGACTATGCCCGCCTGCTGGAAGACCTGCTTGCCGAACTGCGCCCGATCATCGAGGTGCGGACGGGGCGGATGTTGAAACTGCAGGGCTTCATCTTCGTCACTTCGGCCGGCGGCGTGACACCCTATCACTTCGATCCCGAGCACAACATCCTGCTGCAAGTGCGCGGGCACAAGGTAATGACGCAGTTTCCGGCCGGCAACGCTCGTTTCGCGCCGGACGAAGTGCATGAGAATTATCATACCGGCGGCGGACGCGAACTGAAGTGGCGCGATGAACTGCTGGATGGCGGTCGCGAGTTCGCGCTTCAATCGGGTGAGGCCGTTTTCGTGCCGGTGATGGCGCCGCATTTCGTGAAGAACGGCGCCGAACCGTCGATCTCGCTCTCGATCACATGGCGGTCCGAATGGAGTTTTGCCGAGGCGGATGCGCGGGCGTTCAACGGCGTGCTGCGTAGGCTGGGCTTGAAACCGAAAGCGCCGGGCCGCTGGCCGGCGCGCAATCACGGCAAGGCCCTGGCTTGGCGGTTGCTGCGGAAGGTCGGGATCGGGCGGTAACGGCCTATCCTATCCTCCGACACAGCAATTGCCCGCACACACTAACCATTCCCCTCCCCGTCATCCCCGCGAAGGCGGGGATCCCGCTTGTTCTTGAGAGGTAGCGAGAAGGAAGCGGGGCCCCCGCCTTCGCGGGGGCGACGAGTCCAAGAGACCCGTGTTTTCTTAAGGGGAGAGCCGTCCGCCCTCCCCCCGCTTATCACTTTGTCGACTTGACCCACTTCGCTACCTGCTCGCGCTGCCGCGGGCGGTTGGCGATGCGTTCCTTCAGCGCGGTCAGTGCCTGCACCACCGGCTTGGCCTCATCGGCCGGAAGCGTGGCGGCATGGGCTTCGACCTTGCCGACCATCGCCGGATCGGTGCTGCCGGCAACGATGCGCGCGAAGAAGCGGGCACGGCCAGAATGCTCGATCAACGCGTCGACCTTGTCCTGATTGGCGCGCACGAAGTCGAACGCCATCTCCGAATGCCCGCGCGCGACCGAGGTAATGATCTGCGATGCGCTGGTGGCATCGGGCGTGCCGGAGATCGCCAGCGCCAGCGATTCCTTCGCCAGCGCTTCGTCCTTGGCGAGGCCGAGGTTCGAATAGTACATCTGCCGCTCGACGAAGCTGGTCGCCCCGGCGGCCTGCTTGCGCAGCAGGTCCCAATCGGCACGGTTGGCATTGGCGGCCGCGACTGCAAGCCAGGTGCCCTTCAGCGGACCGTCCAGCGACTTGGGATCGGCGGCAAGGCCCTGAAGACGGCGGCGCGCCTCCGCCACCACGCGCGGATCGCCGACCGAGCCCAACGTCTCGATCAGTTGCGCGCGCAGCTTGGTATCGACCAGCGGCTCACCGGCGACCGGATCGAAGCCCAACTTGTCGAGACGCGGCGACCAGAGCTTGGAGATACGCGCACCCAACGCCGTACGCGCCGCCTTGGCGGCATCGCCATCGAGCAGGCCGTAGACCGATTGCCACTGCGCGGCGACCTTACCGGCCAGCGTCGCGTCTCCGTTGCCCGGGAAGGCGGCAAGGAAGTCGAGCCCGACGGACATGTCCTGATAACCCGCCAGCGCCAGCGAGAGATTGTCGCGCGCAAGGCCGTACTGGTCGATCGGGGCAAACGTGCCGAACGCACCGACCAGCGCCTTCACCGCCGGAGCCGAGTAGAGCGTGCGGTAATAACCAAGCTGCCCCGCATTCACCAGCACCGGCCCGCAGCCCGGCAGCATCACGCTCTCGCTGCGGCCTGCCATCAGGTGACGCGCCGGCTGGGCGTCACCCACACGGACGAGCAGCGGCATCGGCCAGAGCGGCGCTTCGGCCGCGCGCGACGCCGGGTCCAGCGTGAAAGCGTCCTGCGTCAGTTCCAGGCGCGTCTGGCCGCCCTTGCAGGCCACGGCATTGACGCGCAGCAACGGCACGCCCGGCGTATGCGTGAACGCCTCTGCAATGCGATCAACGTCCTTGCCGCCGGCATCTTCCATCGCCGCCCAGAGATCCCGGCTGGAGGTGTTCGAATAGGCGTGGCGCTTCATATAAAGCTGCATGCCACTGCGCCAGGTATCGGGGCCCACGTAGTCTTCCAGCATGGCGATTACCGCCTGCCCCTTCTGATACGTGATCGAATCGAAGGCCTGCTCCATTTCGGAGACGGTGCGCACCTTCTGCACCACCGGGTGCGTGGTGGGCAGCGCGTCCAGCGCCATGGCGCCTTCGCGGCCGTCGATGCCGCCAAGGCTCCAATTCCATTCCGGATGGAAATGATCGGTCACCTTGTCCGCCATCCAGCTGGCGAAGCCTTCGTTCAGCCAGATGTCGTCCCACCAGGCCATCGTCACCAGATCGCCGAACCACTGGTGCGCGGTTTCATGCGCCTGCACCGAATAGATCGACTGCACGCCGCTGGGGCTGGTGGTGGCGGGATCGAGCAGCAGGATACGCTCGAACGTCATGATCGCGCCCCAGTTCTCCATCGCGCCGAAGAATTGCGAGGTGCCGGGCGCGGCGATGTTGTCCAGCTTGGGCAGCGGGAACTTCACGCCGAAATAATCGTCGTACCACGGCAGGATCTGGGCCAGGCCTTCCCGCGCATAGTCGGCCTGCTTGCCGCTGCCGGTGGGCGCGACGATTCCGACATCGACGCCGTCCGCCGCCTTCTGCGACGAGCGTTCGAAATCGCCGACACCAAAGAACAGCAGGTACGAACTCATCTTCGGCGTGGTGCCGAAAGTCACGCGCTTCAGATTGCCGGGAAGCATTTCCTGCCCCTTCACGGGCATGTTGCTCAGCGCCATGCGATCGGCCGGGACGACGGCCGAAAGGTCGAACGTGGCCTTGTAGCTGGGCTCGTCGAAGCTGGGCACGAAACGGCGTGCGTCGGGCGCCTCGAACTGGGTGAACAGTCCGCGCGCTTCCTTCCCGGTGCGCTTGTCCGGATAGTCGAGCGCGAAGAGGCCGGAAGGCTGCGTGCCGATCTTGCCCGAATAGGCGATGTCGAGCCGATACTGCCCCGGCGCAATCGTCTTGGGCGCGGCGAAGCGCAGCGTTTGCGCGGCTTCGTCAGCCGTGGTGGTCAGCGTCACCGCCTTGCCGTCCGCGCCGACCAGCGATGCGCTGGCCACGGCAAGACCATTGCCGTGCAGCATCAGCGCGTCGGTGGCGGAAAAGACCGTGACGTCGATCGAGACTTTGCCGGTGAAAGTCAGCGCCTGCGCATCGGGGGTCACTTCGATGCGATAGTGCGTGGGGCGAGCGTTGCGCGGCAGATCGCTGGGCACGCTCTCAGGCAGCGGGGCGACGGCGGCAACGGCTGGCGTTGCAGGCGCGGCGGCGAAAGCGTGGGCGGAAACGGCGAAGGCGACCACGGCGCCGGCCGTGGCGAGGGAACGCAGGGAAGAACGCATGGGGGGCGAAAGCTCCGGAAATCGCGTGGGGGCTGAAGCGCGGACGAATGCCGCACCAGTCATGCGCGCGTGGTAGCGCGAAGCACCATGCGGCACCACCCGTGCCCATGTCGTTGGTCGATTGCTGTCGGCGGTTGGTGTCCGGGTTGGGAATACAAAATGCGCGGCGAGCGCGGGCAGGACTTTCTGCAAGCCCATCAACACCGAAGTGGAGCCTCTTCGAATGGCCAGGACCGTTCACGGTATCGCCATCGCGTCGATGCCTGCCACCTCAAAGATGTCGGCGCCCGTTATGGAACGGGACTATTCCAATCTGTCCGATCTGGTCAGCCTGCGCGCCAGTTCGGCGGAGCGCGAATTGCCCAGCTCAAATCTGCATTCAGAAGGTGGCTTTGGGTCAAGCGCTGTGCGTGGCGTCAATCGATGAAATACCAGCCCTTGTCGTCCACCGCCAACCAGCTCTTATGCCTGATCCAGCCATTCTTCCCGCGTGACTGCCAGACACATTCGAACTCCGTTGGCTCTTCGTCAGGCCCAATGCAACGAACCACGCGAACGGACGAGACGGAAACACCGGAAGCCACGACCCCATCCAATTGGATGGGATCCGCGCGTTTGATGGCCGCCACAAGTTCGGACGGCGAAATTTGCGCCCGATTAGCAGCCGATACTTCGACGGAAGTCAGCAACAACGATACCGCAAGCAGAGTGACTTTCATCTAAAAATCAAAGCATTCCGCGATAGGATGTCAAGCCGCATCGATTGATCCACACTGCTAAGGGCGGTTGGAAAGAAGCGGGGTCCCCGCCTTCGCGGGGACGACGGGGGTTTGATTTCGAAGGAGACTGTCCAAGGACTGCGGGATCGGCAGCGCTATCCGTTGGGGTGGTAGAAGTCGAAGATCGTCTGCGCCACGGCCGCGCTGACGCCGGGGGCGCGTTGCAGGTCATCCAGGCTGGCCGCCCTCACCTTCCCCGCCGTGCCAAAATGCAGCAGCAGCGCACGCTTGCGGGCGGGGCCGATGCCGGGAATCTCGTCCAGCGGGCTCGCGGTGATGGCGCGGCTGCGCTTGGCGCGGTGGGCGCCGATCACGAAGCGGTGCACTTCGTCGCGCAGACGCTGGAGGTGGAACAGCAGCGGCGAATTGACCGGCAGCATCTTCTCGCGCCCGTCAGGGAAGTGGAAGACTTCGCGCCCGTCGCGACCGTGATGTGGGCCCTTGGCGATGGCGATCAGGTTCACATCCTCGATCCCCAATTCCTCCAGGGCATCCCGCACCGCGCTCATCTGGCCCTTGCCGCCGTCGATCAGCACAAGATCGGGCCAGGTGCCGCTCTCGCGCTCCGGGTCTTCCTCCTGCACGCGGCCGAAGCGGCGGCTCATGACTTCACGCATCATCGCAAAGTCGTCGTTGCTCTGCGCCTCGCGGATGTTGAACTTGCGGTACTGGCTGGTCATGAAACCCTCCGGCCCCGCCACCACCATCGCACCGACTGCCTTTGCGCCCTGAATGTGCGAGTTGTCGTAGACTTCCACGCGCTGCGGCAGGTCCGGCAGTTCGAGGAATTCGGCCATCTCGCGCCAGATCTTCGCCTGAGAGCCACGCTCGGCCATGCGGCGGTCCAGCGCTTCCACGGCGTTGCGCATCGCCTGTTCGATCAGGCGGCGGCGATTGCCGCGCTGAGGCACCGATATCTCGACCTTGCCCCCCGCCAGTTCGCGGAATGCCTCTGCCATGAGTTCCGCCTCGGGCAATTCGCGATCGACCAGAATCGTGCGCGCGGGTGGCACTTCCTCGTAGAATTGGGCCAGAAAGCTCTGGAACACCTCTTCTTCCGACAGTCCCTCGGTGTGGGTGGGGAAGAAGGCGCGGTGGCCCCAGTTCTGGCCGCCGCGGATGAAGAACGCCTGCACGCCGATCTGGCCGTTCTTGCAGGCCATCGCGAAGATGTCGGCGCTGTCCATGCCTTCTGCATTGATCGCCTGGCTACCCTGGATGAAGGTTGCTGCGCGAAGACGATCCCGCAGCATCGCGGCGCGCTCGAAGTCCAGCGCTTCCGCCGCCTCGGCCATCTGGCTTTCGATCTTCTTCTGCACCGCGTTGGACTTGCCGCCCAGGAAGTCCTTCGCCTCCTGCACGAGTTCGTCGTAGCCCGCCTCGTCGATGCGGCCCACACAAGGCGCCGAGCAGCGCTTGATCTGGTAGAGCAAACAAGGCCGGTCGCGGCGAGAAAAGAAGCTGTCGGTGCAACTGCGCAGCAGGAACAGCTTCTGCAGCGCGTTGATCGTGGTGTTCACCGATCCGGCGCTGGCGAAGGGGCCGTAGTAATTGCCCTTCATCTTGCGTGCACCGCGATGCTTCATGATGCGCGGAAAATCGTGATCCGCGCGCAGCAGGATGAACGGAAACGATTTATCGTCGCGCAGCAGCACGTTGTAGGCGGGGCGAAATCGCTTGATCAGCTGCGCTTCCAGCAGCAGCGCCTCCGCCTCCGAATTGGTGGTGACGATGGTCATGCTGCGCGTCTGGCTGACCATGCGTTGCAGGCGGATCGGCAGCCGTTCCCACTGCGTGTAGTTCGCCACGCGGTTCCGCAGCACTCGCGCCTTGCCTACGTAGAGCACGTCTCCGCGCGCGTCCTGCATGCGGTAGACGCCGGGCTTGGCCGGCAACGTGCGCACGGTATCGCGGATCGCCTCTACCCCCAGTTGGAGGTCGGGCTGGTCTGAGCCGCGCAGGGTCGTGGTCGCATGCTCCTCATTGAAGCGTGCGGTGCCCTTTGGGTGTTCGGGAGTTCCGGCAGGTGTTCGCGCCATCCCCGCCAGATAAGACATCGCGGCCGGATCGGGTAGACCCGGCCGCAATCAATCCGCAGAGTGTTTCAGAACATCTTGCGCAGATCGATGCCGATCACCCGGCCCTGCGGATTGCGATAGGCCGGCTGATAGGCGATGGGCACCACGCCATTGTCGTCGGTGACCTTCTGCCGCGAATTGAACAGGTTGTCGGCTACGAACGACACGCGCATGCCCTTGAAGAACGGCACCTTCTTCACAAGCTCTTCCTTGCGGCCAAGATCCGCGAAAACCCGCAGATTGACAACGAAAGTGCTGCCGAAGCGCAAGTCCGAGCTGTCCAGCGCGCCGGTGCCGTCCACCGTCGTAGGCGCATCCCATTCGCCCTTCAGGCGCAGGCCATAGCCGTTCATGAACATGCCGCCCTCTGCCTCCACCACATGACGCGGCACGCCGCCGGAAGTCAGCGCCTGACCATTGAGCTGGTCCAGCACGGGCACGCCGTCGGCAATCTTCACGCGATCGGTGAAACGCCAGGTGTGGTAGATCGAGAAGTTCCAGCGCGCGCCCTGCGGGCCGCCCCTGCCCCCCATCATCGGCGGAGGGCCGCCACCTCCACCACCAGCGTGGTTCCCGCCGCCGGAACTGCCACCAGAACCGCCCCCACTCGGCGGAGGGCCGCCCGGAGGTGGTCCGCCGAATCCGCCGGGGCCACCCTGCGGCTGCGGGCCGATATTACCCGACAGGTTCAAGCCCCAGCGGATGCGCGAACTTGTCTCTTCCTGGAACGTGACCGGCCGGCGATCCAGCGCGATCAGATTGCCTTCCGCATCCCGCGTCACCCGATCCGGGAATGCTGCTTCCACCGCCGGGGTGAACATCGGAAACGCTTCGGAGACGTTGTTCGAACGGTTATGGAAATATTCGACCAGCAGATTCGAACGCTGCATGAAGGGAAGCTGCCAAGTGGCCGACAGCTTGATGTCACGCTGCTTTTCCTTGACCAGATCGGGATTGCCGCCGCTCGTCACCGTCACCAGCGCGGTCTGGCTGTTGGTGTAGTCGTAGACGGATACGTTATAGGTCTGCACCACCGGTGCGCCCAATTGCGTCAGCGTGGGCGCCGCTTCCTCGACGATGTAGCTCGCCTGGAAGCTCAACTTGCCCGTGGGCGACCAGGTCAACCCACCGCTCCAGTTATAAAGCGTGCCGAAGTCGGAAAGGTGGTTCAGCCCGCCGCTCAGATTCAACGTGATGTCGCCCACCGCGCCCAGCACGTCCCCGCTACGGCTAGTCAATGGCAGCGCGAGGTTGAGGCCGCCCGACACATCGCCGCGCGTCAGCCGCACCGTGCCGGTGTCGGACGCGGAGTTTTCGCTAGTGCTATGGGTGTAGTCGTAGCCGCCCTTGAACGTCAGGCTAGCATCGCCCGCCGGCAGCGTGAACGGCCGGCCAGAGAGCGTGGCGAGCGATGACAGCGTGGCCGTCCGGTTCAGCGCCTCGTCCACGCCGCTGCCCGGCACGAACGGCAGCGCACCGTCGATCGCCAACTCGCCGGATGCCGCAGCAGCAACCAATCCCGAGGTGTCGCGGCGCTGGTCAGTGTCCGTCTCGGTGATCGTGTAGCTGCCGTCGTTGGTGACATTGAAATTCCAGGAGCCGAGCATGCGGCTGTAGCCAAGGCCAGCCTGGAATTCGTTCGTCTCCACCCGCGTCTCCAGCGGATCGGGCAGCGTACGCACGGCAGAATCGCCGTCATGCTTCAACGTCACGGTGTCGAGACCAGACCAGCTGTTGGTCACCGAATGCGTGAACGTGCCGTTCGTGGTGAACGATCCATCGAAGCCGTCCTTGCCCAGCCCCTGCGTCATCGTGCCATTGAGCGTGAACTCGCTGTCGGACGGCGCCAAGCTGCGATAGCGCGCCGGATCGGGATCGCCCGCAACGGTGGGCTCCGTGCCATCGGCCTGACGCACGTTGCGCTCATTCTCCGTCAACATCGAAGTATCGGTATACTTCGCGCTGACATTGAATCGGCGCTGCCCTTCGACCTTGAAGATGCCGCTTTCGATTTCGTAATTGTCGTAGCCGCCCTCCGTGGGGCGATTGTATTCGCCAGCCACGGTAGTGGCCGCGAACTTCTTCTTCAGGATGATGTTCACCACGCGCTGGTTGGCCGGATAGCCAAACCGTAGCGCCACTTCCTCCGGCATGATTTCAAGGCGACGGATCGCCTCGGGCGGGATGTCCCGCATCTCGCGGAAGCTGGTGATGCGCTGGCCGTTGACCAGAATCACCGGCCGTCCATCGCCACGCCCGCGCCCACTGCCTGTCTGCGGAGAGATCGCATCGATCAGATCGCTGATGGAATTGACGCCGTAGGCGGCAATATCATCCTCATCCATTGTCTCGATAGGCTGCATCGGCACATTGAGCTGACCGTCGATGCGAGCGGCGGTGACGACGATGTCACCTTCCTTCACAACCACCCCAACCGGTGCCGAACTATTGCCGATCTCGGCAGGCGCTACGAGCGTGGCTTCAGCGGCCTGCTGGGCGTCGGGCCCCTGCGGCGCTTCCGGGGCTTGCTGCGCCTCCGAACTTACAGGTGTTCCGGCGCTCTCCTGCGCCGATGCAAGGGCAGGCACCATGGCCGACAGGCTCACGCCTGCCGCCAGGGCGATCGTATGAACGCAACGCAAGTCCGGTCTCCGCCAAGAAGAGGAAATTATGTGTAGAAGCCCCAAAACCCCCGGCGCGCTGATGCCGCGCGTGCGAAATGCTCGCAAGACGCGGGCGGGTAACATTTTGTCGCAACGGGAAAGTGAGGGGGAAAGTCAGGGCGTCAAAATATGCTCAATTTCGTCGTGTGTCTGCCAAGGCTTCCAATTTCGACGAGTCGAAGCTATGTCGCGCCGCAACGACAAAGCTAGAATATGGATATTGATCGCCGATGGCGAAAGAAGAACTCCTCGAAATGCGCGGCCGCGTGGTCGAACTGCTCCCCAACGCGATGTTCCGTGTGGAGCTTGAAAACGGTCACGAGATTCTCGGCCACACCGCGGGCAAGATGCGCAAGAACCGCATCCGCGTTCTGGTTGGCGACGAAGTGCTCGTCGAACTGACCCCTTACGACCTTACCAAGGGCCGTATCACCTACCGCTTCATGCCCGGTCGCGGTGGCCCCGGTCAGTACTGAGGCCGCGTCCCCGATCATGGGGCCCGATCATGGGGAACCCATCGCATCGCGCCCTGACGCTTCGGCCCCTGACGCTTCGGCAGGCGCCTCCGGCGATCCGCTGCTGGTCCTCGCTTCGGCGAGCCCGCGTCGGCGCGAATTGATCGGACGGCTTGGCGTGACACCTCACGCCGTAGTCGCTGCCGACATCGACGAAACACACGATCCGCGCGAGCATCCGCGCGCCTATGCCCGCCGCATGGCGCGGGAGAAGGCGCAAGCGGTTTCGGCTGACGACGCGCACATCCTTGCCGGCGACACCGTGGTCGCCTGCGGCCGCCGCGTGCTGCCCAAGGCAGAGGACGAGAAAACCGCACGCGAATGCCTTGCACTGCTGTCCGGCCGCCGCCACCGCGTGCTTTCCGCTATCGCCCTGAAATCACCCGACGGTACTCTGCGTGAGCGGCTGTCCGAAACGATCGTCTGCTTCAAGTCGCTTTCGAAGGATGAGGTCGAAGCCTACATCGCCGGCGGCGAATGGCACGGCAAGGCCGGTGGCTATGCCATCCAGGGTAGCGCAGAGGGCCTTATCACGTGGATTTCCGGCAGCCATTCCGGCGTCGTCGGCCTGCCCCTCTATGAAACTCGCGCACTGCTGAAATCAGCGGGCTTCGCCATTGGCTGAATGGCTGGTCGAGGATGGGATCGGCGAAAGCCGCGCGATCCTGATCGACAAGGGCGAAGTTCTGGCCGCCAGGCTCGAATGGGATGGCGGCCTGAAGCCCGGCGAAGTGGCTGATGCCGTACTCGTATCGCGTGCAAAGGGATCGAAACGCGGCACCGCCCGCTTTCCCTCAGGCGAGGAAGCGCTGGTGGACGGCCTTCCCGCCGACGCCAGCGAAGGCGCGCCGCTTCGCCTGATCGTCACTCGCGCCGCCGTTGCCGAAACCGGCCGCCTTAAGCGCGCGCAAGCGAGGCCGAGCAACTTGCCGGTACGTGCCGCCCCCTCGCTAGCCGAATCGCTTCAAACCACGGGACTGTCCGTGCGCAAGGTGCGGGCATTTCCGAACGATCCCTGGCCTGAGCTTTTTGCAGAGGCTTTTTCCGGAGAAGTCCTCTTCGACGGTGGGGCGATTTTGGTAATCCCTACCCCGGCGATGACGTTGATCGATATCGACGGCAACTTGCCACCCGCCACCCTCGCCCGCGCCGCCGTTCCAGCGATTGCCCAAGCTGTCGAGCAATTCGACCTTGGTGGTTCGATCGGCATCGATTTTCCGACGTTGGAGGGCAAGAACGATCGCCGCGCGGTGGATGAAGCGTTGGCCACCGCGCTCGATCACTGGCCGCATCAGCACACGGCAATGAACGGCTTCGGATTCGTTCAGATCGTCGCCAAGCTGGAGCGGCCCTCGATTCTCCACCGCCTGCGTCACGATCCTGCCGGCGCCTGCGCGCGCCTGCTTTTACGACGGGCCGAGCGTGTTGCCGAACCCGGCACTCTGCTGCTCACCACCCATCCCCGTGTGCGCGCAAAGATTTTGCCGGAATGGGAAGGCGAACTCGCCCGCCGCACCGGCCGCACCCTGCAATGGCGGGAAGATGCCGCGCTTGCACTCACCGGCGGATTCGCGCAGGCGATCACGTCATGACCACGAAAATTCGCAAATGTCCGATCTGCGGCAAGCCGCGCAGCGAAGAACACACGCCGTTCTGCTCCAAAGGCTGCCGCGACCGTGATCTGCTGAAGTGGCTGGACGATGGCTATGCCCTGCCCGGCCAGCCCGCCGATCCCGACCTCCCTGATTTTGAGCAGCCGAAAATTTTTCCACAGGACGATTGAAGCGAAGTTGTCATTTTAGGGTTGCCAAGGTCCGCCGCCTTCGCCATAGGCCCGCCACCGACAAGGCGCGGACGCTTCGGCACCGCACCGAACCAGGGATGCCCGGGTAGCTCAGTTGGTAGAGCACATGACTGAAAATCATGGTGTCGGCGGTTCGATTCCGTCCCCGGGCACCACTTCCTTCACCGGAAGTGGTGCCTTTTTCTTTGCCCCGCTCGGTCTGCAAAATCCTCCCGCGCCCTCCCCGGCACACGGCATTACCTGCCCTGACGCTTGCGCGTAACGATCCACGCCACTGTGAACGTCACGGCCAGAGGCCCCATCCAGTCCACCCACTGATCCAGCGTGGTCCAGACGCGTAAGTCGAATGGCCCCCACCACGGCATGTTTGCCCGATGCCCGCCGCCGAAGTGCTCGATCCAGCGATACTCCGCCTGCGCGATCTCTCTCCCCACGAAGTAAGCGGAGGGGATAGCAGCACCGGCCCACCAGTTCGAAAACAGGCGGGCGATGCAGAATTGAACCAGAAGGGCTGCGACAGGGTGTTCGAAATAATTCATAGCCTGCAACCTACGCGTCGCGGCGGCATGCGGCAAAGCCTCTGACAAGCGAATGACGCGCCCGACCGTGCCCAGCCAGAGCGCGTTTGCAGCGACGTTGAGCAGGGATCGCAATTGCAAAAAACTGCAATTGGTCACAAATTGTCGCACTCGCGAAATGGCGGCTTGCGCAGTTTCCCGAATGCATCGATAGCTCGCGCACCTTTCGATACGCGGTGTGCACCTTGAAATCGACTAATCTTTCGACGCGACCGGCACTTCCGATGCGCCGGGCCACTCTGACGCTGCTTCTCGCCTCGTTCCTCGCCGGCTGTTCAGGCCAGGGCGCCAAGGATCAATCGAAGCCGCCCGCGCAAGTTGGCTATATCGTCGCCGAACAGTCGACCGTTCCGGTTGCCGTGACGCTCAGCGGCCGTACCGTCGCCTTCGAAACATCCGAAGTGCGCCCGCAGGTCACCGGCGTGATCGCCAAACGGCTGTTCACTGAAGGCAGCTACGTTCAGGCGGGGCAGCCGCTCTATCAGATCGATCCCAGCCTCTACCGCGCCGCCGTCAACCAGGCGCAGGCAGACCTCGCCAGCGCCCGCGCCACAGCAGAAGCCGCCGGCGCCAAGGCTGACCGCTACAAGCCGCTCGCCGACATGGAAGCGGTGGCCAAGCAGGACTACGCCGATGCGCTCGCCACGGCCCGCTCCGCCCGCGCCTCAATCGCGCAGAACGCCGCAACGCTGGACACCGCAAAGACCAACTTGCGCTTCACCACCGTGCCCGCACCGATCAGCGGGCGCATCGGACGCTCGCTGATCACCGTCGGCGCGCTGGCCAGCGCAAGCCAGACCGATCCGCTCGCCGTGATCCAGCGCATGGATCCGATCTATGTGGACATGCAGCAGTCCGCCGCCGAAATCACCGCCCTGCGCCGCAAGCTGGCTGCGGGCGGCGTAACCGCCGGCAGCACCACGGTGCATCTGAACTTCGATGACGGCAGCAAGTACGCCTATGCCGGCTCCGTCCAGTTCTCCGAAGTCACCGTGGACGAAGGCACCGGCACCGTCACGCTGCGTGCCAAGTTCCCGAACCCGGATGGCCTGCTGCTGCCCGGCCTGTTCGTCTCGGCCGTGTTCGATCAGGCCAACGATCCCAACGCCTTCCTCGTGCCGCAGAACGCCGTACAGCGCGATTTCGATGGTTCCGCCTATGTCATGGTGGGGGGAGACGAGGGCAGGGCCGCCCGCCGCAAGGTAGTGGCCGATCGCACCAGCGGCACCAATTCCGTGGTCACGTCCGGCCTCCAGCATGGCGACAAGGTGATCGTGCAAGGCCTGAACGGCCTAAAGCAAGGCACCGAGATCAAGGCCGTTCCGTCAACCACTGCGCAAGAGGTGAAGCCGAAGTCCGGTAAGCCGGGCGAAGCCGGCGCGAAGGGCCACTGATCCTCCCATGTCGCGCATCTTCATCGACAGGCCGATCTTCGCCTGGGTCCTCGCCATCATCGTCATGCTGGCCGGTGCCGGCGCCTTGGCCTTCCTGCCCAACGAGCAGTATCCGGACATCGCGCCCGCGCAGGTCAACATCCGCGCGACCTACAACGGCGCCTCGGCCGAAACGATCGAGAACAGCGTCACCCAGATCATCGAGCAGCAGCTGACCGGCATCGACGGCCTGCTCTATTTCTCGTCGCAGTCCTCCAACCGCGGTCAGGCCACGATCAGCGCGGTCTTCGCCAAGGGCACGGACCCTGATATCGCGCAGGTGCAGGTCCAGAACAAGGTCCAGTCCGCCCTCTCCCGCCTGCCGCAGGCGGTGCAGAGCCAGGGCGTGACCGTCACCAAGTCCAACCCCGACCAGCTGCTGCTGGTGGCGGTCTATGACTCGACCGACGGCCGTTCGAACCAGGACGTTTCGGACTACCTTACCTCCAACATGCAGGACCCGCTCTCGCGCCTGGAAGGCGTGGGCGACGTCAACGTGTTCGGTGCGCCGCACGCGATGCGCATCTGGCTCGATCCCAACAAGCTAGCCGCCGTATCGTTGATGCCCAGCGACGTTACCTCGGCGATCACCGCGCAGAACACCGAAGTTGCCGCTGGCGAAATCGGCGGCCTACCCGCGCCTCAGGATCAGGCGATCGACGCCATCGTCACCGCCGGTTCGCGCTTGCAAACGGTAGACCAGTTCCGCAACATCGTCCTGAAGACGAATACCGACGGCTCCTCGGTCACCATCGGCGATGTCGCCCGCGTGGAGATCGGTGCGGAGAACTACAGCACGATCAGCCGCATCAACGGCCACCCCGGCGCCGGTATCTCGATCTCGCTCTCCCCCGGCGCCGACGCGCTGGCGACGGCAGAGCGCGTGAAGGCGGAGATGGACCATCTCGCCCAGGGCATGCCGGACGGGCTCGACTACACCTACGGCAACGATTCCACCGCTTTCATCAAGCTTTCGGTTTCCGAAGTGGAAAAGGCACTGTTCGAGGCGATCGTGCTGGTCGTCATCGTCATGTTCGTGTTCCTGCAAAGCTGGCGCGCCACGCTGATCCCGGCGATCGCGGTGCCGGTGGTGCTGCTGGGCACGTTCGCGGTGTTCTACGTCGCCGGGTTCACTATCAATACGCTGACCCTGTTCGGCCTCGTGCTCGCAATCGGCCTGCTGGTCGACGACGCGATCGTCGTGGTCGAGAACGTCGAACGATTGCTGGAAGAAAACCCGGGCATGTCCGCCCGGCAGGCCACCATCAAGTCGATGGAAGAAATCCAGGTCGCGCTGGTTGCCATCGCGCTGGTGCTTTCGGCGGTGTTCCTGCCGATGGCCTTCTTCGGCGGATCGACCGGCGTCATCTACCGTCAGTTCTCGCTGACGATTGTGGTCGCCATGGTCCTTTCGGTGCTGGTGGCACTGATCCTTAGCCCAGCGCTGACGGCAACACTGCTGAAGGCCAAGACTCACGACAAGGAAGAGCCCAACTGGGTCGATCGCCACATACCGTGGCTCGCCAGGATCTGGCATCGCTTCCACACCGGCTTCAACGGTGGCTTCGAGCGCATGACCAATGCCTACGCTCGCCGCGTCGAGCGCGTGGTCGAGCATAAGTGGCGCTGGGTCCTGCTGTTCCTTGTCGCCTGCGCCGCAACTTTCATCCTGTTCAAGCGCCTGCCCACCGGCTTCCTGCCGAACGAGGATCAGGGCTCCATCATGGTCCAGTGGCGCCTTCCCGCCGGTTCGCCCCGCACGCGTACCGAGGAAGTGCAACGCCAGATCGAGCAGTATTTCGCGAAGTACGAAAAGGATAACGTCGCCAGCATGTTCACCGTCTCCGGCGGCGGACAGGGCGCGGCGGGCCAGAACACCGGTCAGGCATTCGTCACGCTGGTCGACTGGGACAGCCGCCCTGGCTCCAAGAACACGGCCGACGCCATCGTCCAGCGTGCCAACGGAGCTTTCCGTGGCCTGCGCGACGCCCAGGTGTTCACGCTGGTTCCCGGCGCGATCCGCGGCCTTGGCGCATCGTCCGGCTTCACGATGGAACTCCAGAACCGCTCGGGTATGACGCGCGCCCAGTTCCAGCAGGCGCGTGACCAGTTGCTGGCCAAGGCCGCCGCCGACAGCCGCCTGACCAACGTGCGCCTGAGCGATCTTCCCGAAGTCTCCACACTGAAGATCGCCACCAACACGCGCGCCCTGACCGCCTATGGTCTGACCGCCGCCAACGCGAACTCCACGCTGCAAACGGCTTGGGGCGGCACGTACGTGAACGACTTCCTCGACAAGGGCCGCGTGAAGAAGGTCTACGTTCAGGGCGATGCGCAGTTCCGCTCGCGCCCCGAAGACCTCGCCCGCTGGTTCGTGCGCGGCACCAGTGGCCAGATGGCGCCCTTCTCCGCCTTCTCGACGCTGAGCTGGTCCACTGCGCCTAGCTCCACCTCGCGCTTCAACGGCCTTCAGGCTTACGAGTTCTCCGGCACGCCCTCGCCCGGCGTCAGCTCGGGCACGGCGATGCAGATCATGGAAGACCTTGCCAGCCAGATCCCCGGCACCGCCGTCGCATGGTCGGGATCGTCGTATCAGGAGCGGTTGTCTTCCGGTCAGGCGCCGGTTCTCTACGCGCTGTCGCTGCTGGTCGTGTTCCTCTGCCTTGCCGCGCTCTACGAAAGCTGGTCGATCCCGATCGCGGTGATCCTGATCATCCCGCTCGGCCTGCTGGGCGCGATCCTGGCGGTGACGCTGCGCGGGCTTGAGAACGACGTCTATCTCCAGATCGGCCTGCTTACGACCATGGGCCTTGCCGCCAAGAACGCGATCCTGATGATCGAATTCGCCGAACAGGCGGAAAAGCAAGGCAAGCGCGTGATCGAAGCGGCACTGGAAGCCGCCCGCATCCGCCTGCGTCCGATCCTGATGACCAGCTTCGCCTTCATCTTCGGCGTGCTGCCGCTAGCGGTGGCGAGCGGTGCGGGCGCCAACAGCCGTATCGCCATCGGCACGGCGGTGGTCGGCGGTATGCTGACCGCCACGCTGCTGGCGATCTTCTTCATCCCGCTGTTCTTCGTGATCGTGCGCCGCAGCGTACGCGAAGGCGTAGCAGCCGCGCGCCGCTATCTGCGCAAACGCCGCACCACCCGGGGAGACGCCGCATGATCCGCTCCCGCATTCTGAAGCTGGCGGCACTCACCCTGCCCGCCATGGCGCTGGGCGCCTGTTCGCTGGCCCCGAAGTACGTGCAGCCGGCGCTGCCCGCTCCGGCGTCCTGGCCGGTGGGCGATGCCTATCTGGCGCAGAGCGAGGCGAACCTGCCGTTGGTCTCCTACACGGAGATTTTCCGCGACCCGCGCCTGCAAAAGCTGGTCGAACAGGCCCTCACCAACAACCGCGACTTGCGGGTGGCGGCGGCCAATGTCGCAGCGGCGCGCGCGCAAGTGCGTGTCACCCGCGCGAACCAGTTGCCCGCGATCGGCGTGACCGGATCGGGCACCCGAACCGAGGTCAACGGACCGGGAGATGCCACCGCGCTCTCTCTCAAGGGCGGCATTTCCAGCTTCGAGATCGACTTCTTCGGCAAGTATGCCAGCGCCACGCAGGCGCAGCGTGACACCGCCGTCTCCACCGAAGCGGCCGCGCGCACCGTCCGCCTCGGCCTTGTCGCCGATCTGGCGCAGGCCTGGGCGAACTACGCGGCTGACAATGACCTGCTGAAGATCGCCGAAGCCACCGCCGCCAATGCCGATCGCTCGGTCGCGCTGACCGGCGCGCGCCTCAAGGGCGGCGTTTCTCCGCGTACCGATCTGCGCCAGGCCGAACAGGTCCTGGAAACAGCCAAGGGCGACCTTGCCGCGCAAAAGACCGCGCTGGCGCAGGACGTGAACGCGATCCGCCTGCTGGTCGGCGCCGATTTCGACGAGAGCCTGCTTCCCGGCGGTATCGACGAGGTCAACGCCTCGCTCGCGGTGCTGCCGGCCGGAACCAGTTCGCAAGTCCTGCTCCGCCGTCCGGACGTGGTGGGCGCCGAATACGACCTGCGCGCGGCCAATGCCGATATCGGCGTGGCGCGGGCCGAGCTGTTCCCCTCGATCTCGATCACCGGGCTGCTAGGATTTGCCAGCGGCTCGCTGTCCTCGCTGTTCGACAAGGGGGCGTTTTCGGCCACCGCCGGTGCCGATGCCAGCTGGTCGATCTTCAACGCCGGCGGCAAGGCAGCGAATGTCGATGTGTCGAAGGCCAAGCGCGACGCCGCGCTGGCCACCTACGAAAAGTCGATCCAGACCGCCTTCAGCGAAGTGGCCGACGCATTGGCAGATCAGGGCACGCTGGACGAGCGCCTGCGCGCCGCCAGCGCCTATACCAATGCCGCGGCAGACACCGCGCACCTAACCGAGGCCAGCTACAAGCAGGGTATCAGCAGTTCGCTGGACAACCTGGACGCGCAGCGCAGCCTCTACACCGCGCGCAAGCAGGAAATCGCCGTACGCCTTGCCGTCGCCAGCAACCGCGTCACGCTTTACCGCGTGCTCGGGGGCGATCAGGCGACCGCGCCCGAGCAGCCGTAACTCAGGCGAAAATCGGGACGATCTGTGGCAGGTCCACGGTCGTCCTGATGCCCGGCGCCGCCGCGCAGACGGCGGGGATCGCGTTGACCGGACGATGTGCGGTCAGGCCCGGCGTGAAGGCGGCATAGTCCTCCGGCGCAACAGGGAACATGATGTCCATCCGCACCGGCGCATCGCCGCTGGTGGTTACGCGCCAGCCCGATTCGCGCAGATCCCAGTCGTGCTCGATATCCGTCGTCACGTACCAGTTGGCGCGGAACCGCATCACCGGCTCGCCCTTGTGCAGGCACGTGATCGTGGTGCGCATGGCGCCGACCGTGCCCGCCGGCACCGTGCCGGCAGCGATGGTCAGGTCCTGCTTTGTGGCCGATAGCTCTCCGAACGCCTCTATCGCGTCGATCGTCAGCCCCATGGCATCGGCGACTTGCGACAACGAACTGCCGAAATCGCCTTTCAGATGTTCGGCCCGGCGCTGATCGAACGGCGCCATTTCCGCGCCGAAGCCCATGATCTGGAACAGCATGTCCGGCGAATCGCGGCTGGAGACATCGGCAAACTCATCGATGGTCAGCACGCCGTGGCGCCGTTCCAGCGACAGCAAGGGGATCGCCAGCGCTTCGGTAATGAAACCGGGGCTCGATCCGGTGGAATAGACCGAAGTGTTGCCTTTGGCGCAGGCGGCTTCCACGCGCGCGCGCAGATCCTTGTCGATCAGGCGGGGGTTGTGGAAGTCGCCGCGCGTGGTGACGACGTTCTTACCCGATTCCAGCAGCGCGCAAAGCTCGTCCCAGTCAGTGCCCTGCCGCATGTAGAGCACGCAATCGGCATCGAGCTTGAGGATATCGTCCAGCGAATTGGTGGCCTTCACGCCCGTCGCAGGAAGGCCGCAAAGCTCGCCCGCGTCCTTGCCCACTTTCCCGGGCGAGGAGACCCAGAGGCCCACCAGTTCCATGCGCGGATGCTCGATCACGGTGCGCAGCGCACGGCTGCCGATGTTGCCCGTGGCCCATTGCACCACGCGCCAGGTCTTTTCCTGCATTCGCCACTCTCCCGATTTATCGCTCCATCTCGCCAGTCACTGCGAGGCACGGCAATTCCCGTATGGGGACCAAGCTCAAACCGCGATCAGGGCGCGATCCAGCCCACCGTCTCCTGCTTCGGATCGTAGGATTCCGCCTTCCAGCGTACCGATCCGAACGGCCGTTCAAGCTGGCGGCGCACCCGTGCACCCTCGCCGCGACGATGGAACGCGTCGGCCGCCGCCTGAACGGCAAGATCCGCCTCGGTAAAGCGATCGCGCAGACGCAGGTAATCGCCCCAGGTCGGGCAATGATACCGCTCGGTCCAGAGCGCCGGATTGGCGATGTCGCGCGCTATCGACCATGCGAAGGCGCCGTTGCGCTTGCGCATGGACTGCATCTTCATCATCGCCGCATAGAATTCGCGCGCATGGATGGGATCGACGTCGTAATCGACCTCGATCACCACCGGCCCGGACCGCAGCGTCAGCGCCATGCCCACTTCGGGTTCATGACCCAGCGGCGCTTCGGACGTGCCGCTCAGCGCATCGCGGGCAATCGGCAGGACGAAACCCAACAGTGCCGTCGCCGCCACCGCCACGCCCGAAGCGAGTATGGCGTTCGCCACGCCCGTCTGCTGCGCCACCTGCCCCCAAACCCATGCCCCGATGCCGATGCCGGCGGTGATGGCAGAGGAAAACAGCGAAAGCGCCCGCGCCGTCACCCAACGCGGCGCCGAAAGCTGCACGGTGACATTGAGCATCGCGATCGTCAGGATGTTGCAAGCGCCCACCACCAGAAATGCCGCACAAGTCAGCAGCAGGGCATGGCTGAACCCGATCACCGCAAGCGCAACGCCGGTGCCGATCGCGAAAATCCGCACCGCCAGTTCGGTGGAAATCGTCTCGCGAATGCGGCTGACGAACAGTGCGCCGGCGACCGCACCCACACCCTGCGCGCCCAGCAGCAGCCCGTAAGTCGCGGCATTGCCGTGCAGCAGGTCACGCGCGATCAACGGGGCCAATGCGGAGGCCGTCGCGGTCGAAAGTCCGAAAGTGAGTACCCGGAGCAGAGCGGTGCGAATGGCCGGGGCGTGCAGCGCATAGCGCGCGCCGCCCAGCATCGCCCGGTCCATCCGCTCAGGCGGCAGGCGGGAGGGAATGTGCCGACGGCGCCAGAGGAAGAACGCGAACAGCAGCGGCAGGTAGAGCAGCGCGGTCATTCCGAAGACCACGCGAACGCCGTAGAGCACGACGATCAGCCCGCCCAAGGCCGGCCCGAAACTGCGCGCGACATTGTAGCTGATCGTCCCCAGCGCCACCGCTGCAGGCAAATGCTCACGCGAAACCTGCTCCGGGATCGAGGCCTGCCAGGACGGCGAATAGAGCGCCACGCCCGTACCGATCAACGCGCAGAACGTCAGCAGCAGCCACGGCGTCACAAGGCCCAGAAAGGCAATCGTCGCCAGCGTTGCCGCGCAGATCGAACTGAACGCCAGCCCGCTCATGGCGATGCGGCGGCGGTCGAACATGTCGGCGATGGCACCGGCAGGCAGCGTCACCACCATAAGCGGCAGCATCATCGCGCTCTGCACGAGTGCAACCATCTCCGCCGAACTGGTGAGCCTGGTCATCTCCCAGGCCGCGCCGACGCCCAGGAACAACTGTCCGAAATTGGAAAACAGGCTGGCGGTCCAGATCCGCCGGAACGTCGGTTCCCGCAAAGGCGCAAACGCGCCGCCAGCGGATGCAGTCTCCATCGGCTCCTGGCTTGCCGGCACGCATTTCCCCTTCGTCCTGTCCCTTCGCAATGTTGGGTCGGTCCAACTGGCTACGTCAAGCGCGGCCGCTCCGCCGCCACGATCTATTGTTCCAGCTGCAAAGGTTGACGGGGTGAACATGAGCCACGATATACTTTCAAATGAAAGCAATCGCCGCTGCGATAGGACAGACCCCTCCAATTGCAATTCCCCCGACCTGCCAGCATGACCTCGGCAAACGGCGCCACATATCACGCGCCCGTCTGGGAAATTGAGGAGATCCGATCGTGACCGAAGCCTGGATCATCGACACTGTCCGCACGCCGCGCAGCATCGGCAAGATGGGCAAGGGCGCGCTGTCGCAGATGCACCCCGAGCATTTGTCCGCCACCGTGCTGGCCGCGATCAAGGA
>FTBS01000549.1_pt1 | contig 30827 bp, 21 predicted proteins | sample 1639441 | NCBI WGS metagenome assembly FTBS01 (sample SAMEA3914864, study PRJEB12502) | metagenome | biome: forest; material: soil | place: USA | collected 2012-03-12 | depth 0.3 m
CACGCGGACGACATTGGCAGTGATACCGCCACCAGCCAATACAATCGCGATCACGTCATCGTCGGCATGGGGGCAGCAGTCATCCCGGTTTACCAAGGGGCTGACGACTATCGCGTCCTGCCGCTCCCGGCTCTCGACATTGCTTCGGGTCCCTTTTTCGTGAACCTCAAGGACGGGATTGGTGCCAAAGCGATCGAGACCCGCAACGTGACGATCGGTGCGAGCATCGCAATGATGCCCGGCTACCGTCGCCGCGACGTTCCCAATGGTGTGCGCGGCGTGGATTATGGCGCGGGTGCGCGCATTTTCGCGACCGTTAGGGCAGGCGGAGTGATCGCCACCATCGGCGGGACGCAGGGCTTTGTCGGAGGCACGCGCGGCGTGACCGCGGATGCCACACTTGCCTATCCCGTCCCGGTTTCCCGGCGGATGCTCGTCATCCCGGCGGCAAGCGTCACCTGGGGCAATCGCAAGAACAACGACCGTTACTTCGGCATTACCGCGCGGGAAGCGGATGCTTCGGGACTGTCGGAATATCACGCGGGCAGCGGCTTCAAGGACGCATCCGCAACCCTGACGGCAATCTATCGGCTGACCGATCGGCTCTCCGCGAGTGTGACAGGTGGTTTGGTCACGCTGCTCGGCGATGCCCAAGACAGTCCGCTCGTGTACCACAAGACACAGCCCTCCGGTTTTTTCACGCTAACCTATCGCCTTTGACCATTCACCCTTGCCGCACACCCATTCGTGGGATTTTTCCGTCGCGCGTAAAATTCTGATGGGGGTGCGGTTGGGTGTCGGTGTCTGAAGAACGAAGGTGCGTGGGCATGATTGCGACGTTTGCGAATTTCCTCCCCCCGGTCCACCGAGTCCTCTCGGGTCGCCATGGACGCATTCCGCAGGGATTTTCGCACAGACTGCGCGCATTCGGGCCGACTGCGATGCCGCCGAGTATCAGCCGAGGTCGACCGCTTACGCACCTTCACTTCCGGCTAAGGCAATGGATCGCGCAATGAGATGCCTGAGAGTTTCAGTTTTTGCCGTCATGCTGGGCATGTGCTGTTCGGGGCTATGCATCGAGGTCGGCAAGGCTAAGGCCCCTGAGGCTTCAACAGCCGATTGGCGCAGTTCCATCAATCGTCAGTGGCAGGTGGGGCGGCCAGGTTGGGACCCCACCAAGGCCTATGTGGCAACCCGCTCGGGAGCACGGCGTCTTTCGCATAACGATGTGCTCATCAAGGGAAGGGACGGCGAAATCTATTGCCGGCGCAGCGATGGGTCGACCGGGGTTGTCGCCGGCGCGTTGGATCGTGCGCGCCTCACCAAGGCCGTGGGAGCCCAGACCCTGGGATCGATCTTCTCGACCGGAGGAAAAGTCTCGTACGGTGATGTGCGTTGTCGATAAGGGATCTGGTAGCGGGCCGGTCAGGACAGAGTGTCTGATCCGATCGAAACCTGATCAATGCGGCCGTAAGCACGTTCAAGCCAGATCGCCGCGATCATCACCAGCGGCACTGGCGAGGCAAGGCAGAGCAAAGCGGTGCCGCTGTCAACTTCACGCATGGTGAGGAAGCCGATCAGCAAAGGACCGCAAGCCGCCCCCAGCCGCCCGACGCCCAAACCCCAGCCAAGACCTGTCGCCCGGATGGAAGGTGGATAGAACAGCGATGCGGCGGCAATCAAACCCTTCTGCCCCGCACCAATGCCGATGCCGGAGACGAGGGCGGCAATGTGAAACATCACTCCGCCGTGCGCGGCGCTTATTCCCAGCAGGATAATCCCGGCAAGGCCCACGCCGTTCATTGCGATCAGTGCGCGAAACGGCCCCATGCGATCCGCGCACCAGATCATGGGCAGGGCGCCGACCGCCGTACCAAGCGTGAATAGACTGCTGGCCGTGACGGCGTTGGAATAGGACCATCCTTCCCTGGTTCCGAGCAGCGGTAGCCAGGATTGCAGCGCGTAAAACAGCCCCAGCCCGATCGCGAACATGGCCCAGAACAGCAGCGTTCCCAGCCTGACCGGTCGATCGAATAGGGCAGGGAGGGGCCGGGTGGTTTGCGATCTGATGGATCGTTCCGGCAGCGAGTTCCACAAGAGCAGCGCTGCTGCCAGCGCGGCAGGAATGGTCAGGCCCCAAGGTGCGCGCCAGCCGAAGCGGGGAACCAGCCAGCCGCTGGCGATGCCTGCGGCCAGAAAACCCAGCGAAAACGCAACGTAAATCCCCACCACTTGCGCGCCGCGCCAGCGTTGAGGGCCATTCTGGCTGGCGACCGACACCGCGCCGGGCAGGGCCGTGCCGATCGCAACGCCGATCAGCACCCTGGCGACGAACAGCGTTTCGATCCCCCGCGCCGTCACGGAGCAGGCGGTGGCAATGGCCAGCCCCAGCATGGCGCCAGAGACGATCCGCCGCTCGCCCAGACGATCGGCAAGCGGGGCCACGAACACATAGCCAACCAATAGTCCGAAGATTGCCGCCGAAAGCAGCGGCCCGATCAGCGCGGGATCGAGCCGCCAATCGTGGATCAGACCGGGCATCGAGAAGCTCAACGTCTGGAACGCATAGCCGCTGACGAACAGCGCCGCCCCGCACTGCAGGATCAGTCGCATGTCACCGTCATACTGCGGGGGCAAAGTCCAAGTCGGCCGCACGTTCCTGTTCGCTTCCCTCGACCCTGCCGCCCCGATTTCAGAACCGTAGCGTCAGCATCGTCTCAACGAACAGGTTATCGCCGTAACCGGCGCGCCGTAAGACCTTTCCGGCATCCACGTAGTTGACGAAGCCTGCCAGGGTGACGTGTGGATCCAACGTCCAGTTCGCCTTCAGCCGCGCGATGTTGGCGACGTGCTTGCCTGCCACGTTCTGCGTGCCGGTATAGGCCTGCGAATTGCCGCGATAAACCGCGTCGTTCACATCGGGCCGCCAATAAAAGCCGGTCTCACCCGTCAGTTGCAGCTTTTTCGTCACGGCAACAGCCACCGTGGGGGCCACGCCCATCATGTTGATCGCGCCGATGTAATTGTCGTCGCTGAACATCACGGTCGCGTTGTAGAGGAAGTTGAACGAGCCCACTTTGCCCGATGTGTCAAACGTGCCGCCGCCAGAGGCATAGTCGGCATGGAAGCCGATCCGTGGTGCCGATGGCCCCTTGCCTAGCGCGATGGCCTGGGTGGTGCTGGCGCCCCAGGCATCGACCGTACGGTTCGCGAAGCGGCCATCCTGCTTCATCGCCGTCCAGTCGAAAGCGATCGCGCCGAGATGGCCCCACAATCGCGCGCCATAAGTCTCGCGGTGGTCCTCGCCAGAAAGGCGGCCCAGTGTACGGGCCTCGTTCCGGTAGTGGTAGTAGAATGGATCGAAGTAGACCGCATTACCGCCCGGCTTGCCGCCGGTGAGCAGGGCGCTGGAGTAGATGCCGGTCAGCGTTTCGCCATTGCCGATCGTATCGTCGAACAGGCCGGTGCCTTGTGCGGTGGGTTCGAAATGGAAGGCGGTGAAGCGGAAGCGGCTCCAGTCCATAGACAGCCGCGCGCCGTTCATGGAGACACGGATGTTCGGGTTCTCACGCGGGCTGATGATGAAGCGCGGCCCGTCGAAGAACTCCTGCCGGCCGATGGTCACGCGCGCCACGCCCGATCCGATCGGGGCCCGCACTTCGGCGAAGAGCTGCTGGACGATCAGGTCGTTCTTCTGGATCGGGATGTGCTTGTTCTCATTGGTCCCGAAGATCTGTCCCGAGGCAAGTTCGCCGTAGATCCGGAACGCGGGGCCGATCCTGAGGTCTGCACCGATCGTCGTGCGTGAAAGCACTTCGATGCGGTCGGTGCTGTCGTTCAGCAGCGGGCGCGTGGAAAGGCTGACGCTGCTGCGCTGATCGCCGTTCAGCGTCAGCGAGACATTGCCGTTGGCATCCAGCGGAATGAACTTCAGCGGCGACGCCCAATCGCGCTTGGCCTTGGGGTTGCGCAGGAACCGCCAATCTTCGGCGCCGCGCAGCATCATGTAGTTCGGGCCTGTGCGGGGCCCCTGACCATCGGCTTCTGCCGGATAGGGAGATTTGAGCGGATCGCGGGCAGGCGAAACGGGGGAGGGGGTGGAAGGCTGCTGCGTCGGCGCGAGAGTCGTCTGCGCGGCGGCGGGCTGCTGGTCATCGGCCGTGGCTGCAAAAGCGCAGCCCGGAATGAGCAGACCGATCGTCACACATCCGGCAAGGCCCCGATCGCGCAGCGGAAAAGTCCGGTTGCGCATCGTTGTCCTCTCGCCGCTTATCCGAGCGGGATTTCCATGAGATCGCGACCGACCACGATCTCACCCTTGTAATGCTTGGCCACTTCGTCACGCCACATGGCGTCGGTGATCCAGTCCATGTCGCCAGGCACGAAGTGGCTGAGAACCAGCTTCTTCGCACGGGCCCGGGTGGCGATCTGGCCCACCTGTTCGGCGGTCGTGTGGCTTTCGATCAGGTGATTGCGGAAGGCGGGCGTTCCGTTCGCCTTCTGGACCAGGCGATCGACGCCGGGAACGTAAAGCACTTCGTGCACCAGCACATCCACATCGCGGGCAAAGTCGGCCAGCGCCGGGTTGTAGGCGGTGTCGCCAGAGTAGACGACGCTGCCGTAGGGCGTCTCGAACCGATAGGCGAGATTTTCGATCGGTGGATGCGGCGTGGTGAAGGCGGTAACCTTCACGCCGTCCGCCGCCATGACCGGGCCCTGCCGGGCGGCGAAGTCATGCGGGTGCAGCAGGGTGGAGGGATCGACCTTGCCCTCATCCGCGATGCGGGTGGCGATGTCCATGTGGTTGAGGCGCCAGAAATCGGCCGCCATCGCTTCGATCCCGACCGGACCATAGGCGTCGACCGGGCGGCGCAGGGCGCCTGCCGCCCACATGTTGTAGACGAGGTTGCCGAACTCCAGCTCATGATCCGAATGCATGTGCGAGATGAAGATCGCGCGGATGTCGGCCAGATTGAGCCCGGCTTTCACGAACTGCGCGGTAACGCCCATGCCGGTGTCGATCACGTAGACGTTGCCGTCTACCACTAGCGCATTCGCCGGGTTGGAGCGGGACCCGCCCACGCGCGGACCGCCCTTGGTGCCCAGCAATACGAGCTTTGCGCCCTTGGTCGGTGCTTTCGAAGCAGCGGGCGCGCCCGCCTGTGCCAGCAGCATCTGCGCCGGATTGGCAAGCAGCCCTCCGGCGGCAACGGCCATGCTGGTGCGCAGCATGGCACGGCGGTCAAATGAAGGAATGCGCGGCCCGAAAATCATGAGGCTCCTCTCCAACTCTATCGAATCCAGCCCTGAACGGGCTTGTTGAGGCAGCGCCTACCATCGCCGCAAAGGCAGAGTCAACACGAATGAGAATCGTATTCTGTTTATTGGCCGATGGACAAGCCTGCGCGGATAAGCGATGCCCTCGGGCGATGAAGGATGCTGGGCGAGATGCCGAAATCGAAGAAGACCTGCTGAAGGCCGGGGTAATTCCGGCGTTGCAGTTGCGCAGCCGGACCTTGCGGGACCGGCTCATTCGGGAATCGCTGGAGATTGCCCGGCGCGAGCCGTTCGACGATGTTGGCATCATCGAGATCTGCGCGGCGGCCGAATGTTCGACGGGCGCGTTCTATTCGCGCTTTCCGGACAAGATCACGTTGTTCAAGGCAGTGATGGTCTTCGCAGCGGCAGAATCCGGGCCATATTTGGAAGAAATCGTGCGAACCGCGCCATTCGATACGATTCTGGAGAGGCTGGTTCGCGCCCAAGTCGAACGCTACGCGCGGCAGGGCACCTTCTTTCGGTCCGCTTTCAAGGTAAGTTTGGATGATGCCGAGTCTTGGGAGCCATTCCGGCGCAATGCTCAAAACCTGGCGAGTGCCTACTTGGACAGGCTCTCATCGCTTCCTAACATCGATCAGAACAGCATCAGCGCGGAGCACGTGCATTTTGCATTTCAGGTCATGTACGGCGTGCTCAACAACACGCTGAGCAATCGCCCAGGGCCGTTCGTGCTGGAAAGCCAGGAGTTCCCACGGCTCCTTGAAGAAGCGATGACCGCGACAATGAAGCTGCCCTCTGGAGTTTGAGGGGGCGGCCCACAGGATACCTATCGGCGCCTAAGTATGCGCCGATAGGCATCAGAGCGTTTTCTAATCAGGTGGAATCACCTGATGACTCGGAAAACGCGGCAAACCAGAATCTTAGAGCAGTTGATCCGATGCAATCGGGTCAGAACCTGCACTAGGTTTGCGGTTTCACCCGCAGCAGGCCTTCCTGCGCCACGCTTGCCACTAGGGTCCCGTCGCGCGAATAGATCGCGCCGCGTGCGAAGCCGCGCGCGTGGCCGGACCAGGGGCTGTCCATCGAATAGAGCAGCCAGTCGTCGATCGGCGGGGTCTGGTGGAACCAGATCGCATGGTCCAGGCTCGCGCCCGAAACGCCGGGAGAGAAGAAGCCCATGCCATGCGGCATCAGTGCGGTGGAGATCAGCGCGAAGTCGCTGGCGTAGGCCAGCACCACGCGCTGCATCACCGCATCGTCGCCCAGCGGTGCGGCCATGCGGAACCATTGGCAGCGGTGCGGCAGATCGCCTTGTGGTAAGGGCGGGCATGGCCTGATCTCGAACGCGGCGAGCCGGTCGAACAGGGCGGAGGGAACCTTTTGGCCGGCAGCGGCCAGCGCGGTGCGGAAGTCCGGGCATTGTTCCGGCGCAGGCACGTCCGGCATCGGCACGGCGTGGACAAGGCCCTCTTCCGGGCGGTGGAACGACGCGGCCAGGTTCAGGATCGGCTTGCCGCCCTGCATGGCGACCACGCGGCGGTTGGAGAAGCTGCCGCCGTCGAAATCGGGCAGCACGCGGTAGACGATCGGCCGGCCCGTATCGCCCGCACGCAGGAAGTAGGCGTGCAGCGAATGGGCCTGGCGGTCGGTTTCGATCCCGCGCGCCGCGGCGGCAAGTGCTTGCGCCACCACCTGCCCGCCATAGACGCGGCCGGGCTGTTCGGACACGGCGGCGCCGCGGAAGATGCCGGTGTCGATCTCCTCGACAGTCAGCAATGCGGCCAGATCGGCGACGGCGGCGCTTGCGGGATCACTCACCGGCCGAACCCTTGACCGGCTTTACTGCCGACCCTTCAAGCCAAACCAGAGATTGGCGTTCGATCGACAGCATCTCCTCCAGCGTCTGTTCGATCGCGGTGCGCTGCTGGCGCAGTTCCTCGATCCGGTCGCGGATGCGCGAGAGCAACTGGCGGACCTGTTCGTGGTGTTCCGGATCGACATCGTAGAGGTCGAGGAATTCCTTGATCTCACGGATCGAAAATCCCAGCCGCTTGCCGCGCAGGATCAGCTGCATTCGGCCCATTTCGCGCTTCGAATAGATGCGCGTGGTGCCGGCGCGATGCGGGGCGATCAGGCCCTTGTCCTCATAGAAACGCAAGGTACGCATCGTCACGCCCAGTTGCGTCGCCGCTTCCTGGATGCCCAGCATGTCCGTGCCTTTGGCGGGTGGAGTGCTTCCGGCCTGCTGTTCGTCCCCGTTGAAGGCAGCCCCCGCGCCGTTCACGCAGCCGTTCCCGAAGTAGTATCCGAAGCGGCCGCGCGCTTGGCGGCCTCTTCCTCGACCAGTTCCTTCTTGGACAGCTTGCCGACCAGGGTCTTGGGCAGGCTTTCACGGAATTCGATGGAACTTGGCATTTCGATCTTGTTGAGCCTTTCGCGCAGGAACGCCATCAAGGTGTCCGCATCCAGCGCGTCGCCGGGATGCAGCGCCACGAAGGCCTTGGGGCTCTGGCCGCGATAGGCATCGGGGACGCCGATCACAATCGCTTCATGGACCATCGGATGCTCGTAGAGCGCATCTTCGATTACGCGCGGATAAACGTTATAGCCGCCGCACAGGATCATGTCCTTGATGCGGTCCACCAGGAACAGGTAGCCGTCCTCGTCCAGATAGCCGATGTCGCCGGTGCGCAGGGCGCCGAAGATGAAGGTCTTTTCCGATTCCTCCGGCCGGTTCCAGTATCCGGCCATGACCTGCGGGCCGCGCGCGCAGACTTCGCCGCGCTCGCCCTGGCCTAGGATCTTGTGCGTGTTGTCCGGATCGCGAATTTCCAGCACCGTGCCGGGGAAGGCGGGGCCGCAGGAGTTGTTCTTGACCAGCCCTTCCAGCGGATTGCAGGCGATGATGGGGGAGGCTTCGGACAGGCCGTAGCCTTCGACCACGCGCACGCCGGTGCGCTGTTCGAATTTCTGGCGCACTTCCAGTGGCAGCGGCGCGCCGCCGGAAATGCAGACGCGCACCTGATCGAACTCGCCGTGGAGTTCCTGGTTGTTGAGCGCGGTGTAGAGCGTGGGCACGCCGAAGAACTGCGTGGGCTTGGTGCGCTTGGCGGTCGCCAGGAACGACTTCATCTCGAAGCGCGGCAGCAGGATCATCTCGGCGGCGGTGTCGACCGAGTAGTTCAGCACCGTGGTCAGCGCGAAGACGTGAAACAGCGGAAGTACGCCGAGGGTGCGTTCCTGCGTTTCGGGCATGTGGCCGACGTGGGCGATCATCTGGGCCGAGTTGGCCGCCAGGTTCGCATGGCTGAGCATCGCGCCCTTGGGCACGCCGGTGGTGCCGCCGGTGTACTGGAGCACGGCCAGATCCTGCGGGCTGCGATCGACCGGATCGGGATCGGCATTGCGCGCGACAAGATCGGCAAAGCGCAGGAAGCGCAGGTCGTGCGGCTCATGCGCGATGTCCTTGCGCTTCAGCAGGCGATAGGCGCGGCCCTTCAGCTTGGGCAGGGCATCGGCGATCGGGCAGACCACGACGCGCTTCAGCGCGCCGCCGCAGCTGGTGGAGCCGACCAGCGGCTCGATCTTGGGCAGCGACAGGGCAAGGTCGGAGGCGACGATGATCGCCGCCCCGGAATCTTTCACTAGGTGCGCCATCTCCCGCTCGGTATAGAGCGGATTGAAGTTCACCACGATCCCGCCGATGCGCAGGATCGCGAAGTAGCAGATCACATAATAGGGGGTGTTGGGCAAGCACAGGCCGACGCGCGTGCCTTTGACGACGCCCAGGTCCTGGAGACCCCGCGCGGCACGCCGCGCGAGGTCGCCGACTTCGGCATAGGACCACTTGCGGCCCATGAAGTCGATCGCGGGCCAGGCGCCGTGGGCTTCCACGGCATGGTCCAGCAGATCGGTAAGCAAGCGCGGCGAGATCGGCGGCATTTCATCCGCAACATTGGAGGAGAGGGGCGTTTCCAAAATACCTCCATTCACGGGAGAGTTGTCGTCAATCGTCGCCGCAGTGCTCATTAGAACGCCACCCGTGCGCCGAGCGAGAAGACCATCGCGTAGGCGTCCTGAAGCGAACCGTTGGTCAGGATCGGGGTCTGCACCACGGTGCCGGCATAAGCGGCGGTGATGCGGTTGATCGGGGCATCCTTGAACGAGATGTACGAGGCGGCCGCGTCGATCGCGATCTTGCTGCTCATGTTGTAGGTGGTACCGGCCGAGAAGTTCCAGCGGTTGCTGTCCGGCACGCGGGCGTCACGATCGCCGCTGCTGGTCGGGGTTTCGCCGTACTGGACGCCGCCGCGCACCGTCCACTTCGGGCTGACGTCGTAGTCCATGCCGAAGGCGTAGGAGAAGCCGTCCTTGTAGTTCTCGGGGATTGAGGTGTTGACCGGGGCGCCAAGGTCGATGGTGTCGAACTTGCTCCAGCCATAGGCCACGACCTGGGCGTTCAGCGTCAGCTGCTTGGTGGCCTTTACGCGGGCCGACATGATCGCCTGCCACGGGGTAGTGAATTCGGCCGTGGTGTTCAGCGACATGTTCTGCGCGGCAAGCGGGCCGAGCAGACCGTCGATGGTCAGCGAACCGTCAAGCTTGTGCTTGATCGCCGACTTGTAGGCCACGCCGATCGAGGCCGGGCCGTTGTGGTACTGGGCGCCGACCGACCAGCCCACATCCCAGCCGCTGCCCTTCAGCTGCTGATGACCATCGGCCAGCAGAGGCGAGAGGTTCGGCAGGTAGTTGCCAAGCGTGGCGTCCACATGTTCGACATTGGCCGCGGCACCGATGTAAAGGCCTTCAACCGGCTGGAAAGCGATGCTGGGCTGGATGTCGATCGTGCGCAGCTTGGTCTTGTCCGCCGAATAGCGGGCCCAGCTGTCGGAAGCATAGTCGGTGGTGAACGAATAGGGCGAGGTGACGGTCAGGCCGAAGGCGACCTTGCCGAAGCCGTAGGCGATCGAGCCGGAGGGCAGCACGCCGTTGTTGATCGGGTTCTTGGCAACGGGATTACCACCGACCGAGGCCGGTGCCTGACCGGGACGGACGATCAGCGTGCCGTCGTCGACGACTTTGCCCTTGGGAATGATGACGCTGGCGTGCACCGATGCCTGGCCGCCTTCAAGGCCGCCGATCGCTGCGGGGTTCCACCAGAGCGAATCCACGCCGGTATCGGCGGCTTCACCCGAAAACGCGCGGCCCTGCGCGCGCACCGACTGTTCCTGCAGATAGAAGGCTTGCGCATGGGCAGCGCCGGCAGCGCCGAGTGCCATGGCCGAAGCAGTGCCCGCCAGCAGGATACGGCCCGTAATCTTTTTCATTTTCATCTCCCTTGTATTCCTTCCCTGAACCTTTGATCCGGCTGCCACGCATCAGGGGGCGTGCGGGCAGCCTCTATTTCCCTGCGTCAGAACCGGGCACCGCGATTTCGGTTGCACCGGGCCGTGTCGATGTCAGGGAATGCGCTTCCAGGTCTGCGTCTTGCACAATGGCCAGACGATGCAGCCCTTCAGCTTGAGCGTGTTGGCGTCCACCGGCGTAATCGTCGCCTTGTAGGTGCCGCCGTCCTCCGGATTGTAGATCTGGCCTTCGACCCAATCGTTGCCCTGGCGCTTGAAGCCACCAACCATCTGCATGCCCTTCAGCTTGCGGGTGCGCTGGCCGGCATCCTTGTTGTTCACGTCGCGCAGGTCGGGATTAGCCTTGATGCCATCCGAATCGACGATGTGTCCGCAGACTGATTCGCCGCAGCGGCTGAGTTCGATAACGCCGTGCTTGGAAGGGGTGAGCCACTTGCCGACGACCTGATCGGCACTGGCCGCGAAGGCCGGATTTGTGAGCATGACAGCGGCAACCAGCGCCGTCCCCACGGGTTTCCAAAGTCTCATGTGCGACCTTTCCATCATCTCTCCAATCGGTACCTTCTATACCCCGAGGGCTGGGCCCTTAGGGTGAGGTGTCCCGAAGTCGTAACCGAAAATTTGCTTGACGTATAGGGTAAGAATTGCACCCTTAGGGAAGAACGGTGACGCCCCCCGATGGGTGGTGGGGCGTGAGGCTCCGACGGAGAGAGTTGCATGAAAAGTGTCGTGATCGCGGGTTACGCCCGCTCGCCCTTCCATCTGGCGAACAAGGGCGCTCTTGCCCGCGTCCGTCCCGACGATCTTGCCGCGCAGGTGATTCGCGGGCTCATCACCAAGACCGGCGTCGAAGCCGCTGATATCGAAGACGTTGTCGTCGGCTGCGCGTTCCCGGAAGGCGAGCAGGGCTTCAACATCGCGCGTCTGGTGGCGCTGCTGGCGGACCTGCCGATCTCGGTCGGCGGCATGACCGTGAACCGTTTCTGCGGCTCGTCGATGAGCTCCATCCACTACGCCATGGGCCAGATCGCCATCGGCGCGGGCGAAGTCTTCGTCTGCGCGGGCGTCGAATCGATGAGCCGCGTGCCGATGATGGGCTTCAACCCGCTGCCCAATCCGGAGCTGGCGAAGAAGAGCGCCGCCTACATGTCGATGGGCGAAACCGCCGAAAACGTCGCCACCAAGTACCAGATTGCCCGCGCCGACCAGGAAGCGCTGGCCGTCTCCAGCCAGCACAAGGCCGCCGCCGCGCGTGATGCCGGCAAGCTGACCGACGAGATCGTGCCGATCCAGACCAAGGGCGGGATCGTCAGCGAAGACGGCACCATCCGCGGCGAAACCACCGCAGAAGGCCTTGCCGGCCTGAAGCCCGCGTTCGATGCGGCAGGGTCAGTGACTGCCGGCACCTCCTCGCCGCTGACCGACGGTGCCAGCGCCGTGCTCGTCACCACCGAGGAATATGCCCGTGCCCACGGCTTGCCGATCCTCGCCCGCATCAAGTCGGTCGCGGTATCGGGCTGCGCGCCGGAAACCATGGGCCTCGGCCCGATCCTCTCCAGCCAGAAGGCGCTTGAGCGCGCCGGTATCTCGGCGGGCGACCTCGACGTGGTCGAACTGAACGAAGCCTTCGCTTCGCAGGCGCTGGCCTGCATCAAGGACCTTGGCCTCGACATGGCGAAGGTGAACATCGACGGCGGCGCGATCGCCATCGGCCACCCGCTGGGCGCCACCGGCGCGCGCATCGTCGGCAAGGCGGCATCGCTGCTGAAGCGCGAAGGCGGCAAGTACGCGCTCGCCAGCCAGTGCATCGGCGGCGGTCAGGGCATCGCCACGATCCTGGAGTCGGTGGAATGAGCGACGTCATCAAAAAAGTCTGCGTGATCGGCGCCGGCACCATGGGTGCCGGGATCGCCGCCCAGGTTGCCAATGCCGGCGTGCCGGTGCTGCTGCTCGACATCGTTCCCAAGGACGCGACCAATCGCAATGTCGTCGCCGAAGGCGCCGTGGCGAAGATGCTCAAGACTGAGCCTGCGCCGTTCATGAGCAAGTCGGCCGTCAAGCTGGTCGAGACCGGCAATATCGAAGACCATCTCGACAAGGTTGCCGAATGCGACTGGGTGATCGAGGCGGTGATCGAGCGTCTCGACATCAAGCAGGGCCTCTACGCCAAGCTGGAAGCGGTGAAGCGCGACGGCACCGCCGTTTCGTCCAACACTTCGACGATCCCGCTCGCCAATCTGGTCGAAGGGCGTTCGGACGCGTTCAAGCGCGACTTCCTGATCACCCACTTCTTCAACCCGCCGCGCTACATGCGCCTGCTGGAGATCGTCACCGGCCCGGCAACCGACGCTGGCGTCGCCGCGAAGGTAGAGCAGTTCGCCGACGTCTCGCTCGGCAAGACGGTGGTGAAGGCCAAGGATACCCCGGGCTTCATCGCCAACCGCATCGGCACCTACTGGATCCAGCTTGGCCTCAACGCCGCGTTCGACATGGGCATCACCATCGAACTGGCCGACGCCATCGCGGGTAAGCCGATGGGCGTACCCAAGACCGGCATCTTCGGCCTTGTCGATCTGGTCGGCATCGACCTGATGCCGCACTTGCAGGCCAGCCTCACTTCGACGCTGCCCGCAGGGGACCTCTACCACGGCATCGCCCGCGACATTCCGCTCATCAACAAGATGATCGGCGAGGGCTATACCGGCCGCAAGGGCAAGGGCGGCTTCTACCGCATCAACAAGGAAGCCGGGCGCCGCAAGGAAACCATCGACCTGCAGAGCGGCGAATACCGTCCGAGCATCAAGGTGCCCGGTCCGCGCGGCGCCGCCGCCAAGGGCGATCTCAAGGCACTGGTCGAAAGCAAGGGCGACATTGGCGCCTACGCATGGGCCGTGCTGGGCGATACGCTGGCCTATGCCGCCAGCCTCGTGCCCGATGCCGCTTCGGACGTGGTTGCCGTCGATGACGCGATGAAGCTGGGCTACAACTGGAAGGCCGGCCCGTTCGAGATGATCGACAAGCTGGGCGCCAAGTACCTCGCCGATCGCCTCGCCGCCGAAGGCAAGGCCGTTCCCGCGATCCTGACCGTGGCGGGCGACCGCACGTTCTACCGGATCGAGAACGGCAAGCGCCAGTTCCTGGGCCTCGACGGCGAATACCGCGACATCGTCCGCCCCGAAGGCGTGATGCGCCTGGCCGACGTGAAGCTTTCGTCCAAGCCGATCATCCGCAATGCCTCTGCCGCGCTGTGGGATATCGGCGACGGCGTCGTCTGCCTGGAATTCACCGGCAAGATGAACGCGCTCGACGGCGAAGTCATGAAGCTGATCGGGCAGGCCATCCCGCTGGTGGCGGCGCAGTACAAGGCGCTGGTCGTCTACAACGATGCCGACACCTTCTCGGCAGGCGCCAACCTCGGCCTCGCGCTCTTCGCGGTGAACATCGCCGCCTGGGGTGAGATCGAGAAGCTCGTCGCGGGCGGACAGCTGGCTTACAAGGGCCTGAAGTACGCGCCGTTCCCGGTGGTCGGTGCTCCCGCCGGCCTCGCGCTCGGCGGTGGGTGCGAGATCCTGCTCCACTGCGACGCGATCCAGGCCCATGCCGAACTCTACTGCGGCCTTGTGGAATGCGGCGTCGGCCTTGTTCCCGGCTGGGGCGGCAATGGCGAGATGATCGACCGCTGGCGCAATGCCCCCGGCATGCCCAAGGGCCCGATGCCGGCGGTCGCCAAGGTGTTCGAGATGGTCTCGACCGCGCAAGTCTCCAAGTCTGCCCAGCAGGCGCGCGAGATGATGATCCTGCGCAAGGGCGACGGCATTTCGATGAACCGCGACCGTCTGCTGCATGACGCCAAGCAAAAGGCTCTGTCGCTGGTCGAGGGCTATACGCCGCCCGAGGCGCCCGAGTTCAAGCTGCCCGGCGCCGGTGGCCGCACCGCACTCGGCCTTGCGGTCGAAGGCTTCCACAAGCGCGGCATGGCGACCGACTACGACGTGGTCGTCTCGGGCATTCTGGCCGATGTGCTGACCGGCGGCGAGTTCGACCTCGTCGACACGGTGAGCGAGGGCGAACTGCTCAAGCTGGAGCGTGATGCCTTCATGGGCCGCCTGCGCGACGACCGCTCGGTCGCCCGTGTCGAGCACATGCTCGAAACCGGCAAGCCGCTGCGTAACTGATAAGGTATGAATGCGCGCCCGTCGTTGATCCGGTGGCGCGCGCGAGGAGAGTGACATGCAAGTCTACGAAGCGCCCCTGCGCGACATGAAGTTCGTGCTCCACGAACTCCACAACGATGACGGTTTCGGCAATCTCGAAGCGCTGGCCGAATTCACCCCCGACCTTGTCGACGCGGTGCTGGAAGAGGCTGCCAAAGTGGCGCAGGAAGTCCTCCTGCCGCTGAACCGCAGCGGTGATATCGAGGGCTGCACGCTGGAAAACGGCGTGGTCCGCACCCCCAAGGGCTTCAAGGAAGCCTACGACATGTTCCGCGAAGGCGGCTGGTGCGCGCTGGCATCCGATCCCGAATGGGGCGGGCAGGGTCTTCCCGAGGCGCTGAACAAGCTGACCGAGGAGATGATCTGCTCCTCCAACCTGTCGTTCAGCCTCTATCCCGGCCTCACCCACGGCGCGACTACCGCGATCGAGGGCTATGCCAGTGATGCGCTGAAGCAGGCCTACCTGCCCAAGATGGTCGAAGGCACTTGGTCGGGCACGATGTGCCTTACCGAACCGCACTGCGGCACCGATCTTGGCGTGCTGCGCACCAAGGCGATACCGCAGGGTGACGACAGCTACAAGATCTCCGGCGCGAAGATCTTCATTTCGGCGGGCGAGCACGACCTGACCGAGAACATCATCCACCTCGTCCTCGCCCGGCTTCCCGATGCGCCGGAAGGCGTGAAGGGCATCAGCCTGTTCCTGGTGCCGAAGTACCTGCCCAAGGAAGACGGCACGCCGGGCCAGTCCAACGGCGTTTCGGTCGCCGCGATCGAGCACAAGATGGGCCTCAAGGCCTCGGCCACGTGCCAGCTCAATTTCGACGATTCGATCGGCTGGCTGGTCGGCACTGCGAACAAGGGCATGGAAGCCATGTTCAAGATGATGAACACCGAGCGCGTTTCGGTGGGCATCCAGGGCCTTGGCGTGGGCGAAGCGGCCTATCAGTCGGCCGTGTGGTACGCCAAGGAGCGCGTGCAGGGCCGCTCGCTGTCGGGCGTGAAGAACCCCAAGGGGCCGGCCGATCCGATCATCGTCCACCCCGACGTGCGCCGCATGCTGATGACTGCGCGCGCGTACAACGAAGGCAGCCGCGCTGTCGGCGCCTGGGTCAGCCGCGCGCTCGATGCCGAAAAGCACGCGACCGATCCGGCCGTGAAGGCCCGCGCGGAAGACTTCATCGCGCTGATGACCCCGGTGGTGAAGGCGCTCTTCACCGACTGCGGCTATGAAAGCGCGAACCTGGCCGTGCAGGTCTACGGCGGCCACGGCTACATCGCCGAAAGCGGCGTGGAGCAGTTCGTGCGCGATGCCCGCATCGCCATGATCTACGAAGGCACCAACGGCATCCAGGCGCTCGACCTTGTCGGCCGCAAGATGCCCGCGCATGCCGGCCGCTATCTGCGCTCGTTCTTCCACCCCGTCTCTGACTTCATCGAGGCGAACAAGGCGGACGAGACGTTCGGCAAGATGATCGAGGGGCTGGAAAAGGCCTTCGGCGCGCTTCAGCTTTCGACCGGAACGATTGCCCAGAAGGGCATGAAGGACCCCGAGGAAGCCGGCGCCGCCGCGACCGACTATCTGCGCCTGATCGGCCTTGTCGCCATGGGCTACACGTTTGCCAAGGCAGCGCTGATCGCCAAGGCCAAGCTGGACGAAGGCACCGAGGACGCGGCGTTCTACACCGCCAAGATCGGCACCGCGCGGTTCTTCTTCGACCGTCTGCTGCCGCAGGCGACTGCCGCGTTCCTGGCGATCAAGTCGGGTAAGGCATCGATGATGGCGCTGGACGTGGACATGTTCTGATCACGTCCACGCCGACAGGCGGCAGGCTGAAACAACATTACCCGTTTTTCAGTTGCCGCCGGCCGGCGAATTTCATTTAAGTGCTCCCAACGGGGGGACGGGATGCCCAGGCGTTTCGTCCCCTTCGTCGTTAAGCGGGAGATGTCATGGCGCGCGTGTGGGATCGGATCGTTGCCCTTTTGGCTGGCATCTTCGCCGTATTGGCGTTGGCCAGCTGCTCGGGCTTGGGTGACGCGCCTGCCGCCACCACGCGCAATCGCGGTCCGGCTGATCTGGCCGCGATCGCCCCGGTGGTCACTTGCGGATCGCTGACCGGCACGGATGTGACCGCGATCGGCGGCGCGGGTAGCAAGATCGCCTCCGCCACGGAAACCACCAGCGATGGCATCGCCGTCTGTTCGGTAAAGGGCACTTTGGCCCCGGCGGTCAATTTCCAGGTGTTATTGCCGCTCAAGACTTGGACCCAGCGCTATCTGCAAGTGGGCTGCGGGGGCCTGTGCGGTGCGATCACGCTGCGCTCCGGCGCGTCGGACGGATGCAAAGTGCTGAACGATGGCGGCTTCGTCATGGCCGCCACCGACATGGGCCATACCATGGCGGAGAGCGACGGGGCCTGGGGTCTGGACCCGCAGCGCCGGGCGGACTTTGCCTGGCGTGCGCAGCACATCACCTCGCAAGCCGCCAAGGCTCTGATCCGGGCGTTCTATGGGCAGGAAGTGCGCTACTCCTACTTCAACGGCTGTTCGGACGGTGGGCGAGAGGCGCTGATGGAAGCGCAACGCTTCCCGGACGATTTTGACGGGGTGATCGCCGGTGCGCCGGCCATGCTCTTCACGGTACAGAACACGCTCTACCACGGCTGGATGGCGCGTTCGAACATGGATGCAGCGGGCAAGCCGATCCTGTTCGCCAATCGCCTGCCAATCCTGCACAAGGCAGTGGTGGCCGCCTGCGACCGCAACGACGGCGTGGTCGACGGGTTGATCTCTCTGCCCGCCGCTTGCCGCTTCGATCTGGATAGCATCACTTGCGAACCGGGCGCGGCCGATACTTCCAACTGTTTGACCCAGGCCGAGGCCGATGTTGCGCGCAAGTTCTACGAAGGGCCGCGCGACCCGCAAACGCGTGCTTTCCTGACGGCGGGGCAGCCGCTCTACGGCTCCGAACTGGAATGGCCCGGCGTCTTCGTGCCGCGCGAGCCGGAAAGCCGGCTGATGAGCCAGATGGTGGTGCCGCCGGTCATGCGCTACCTCGCCTTCGCAGAACCTCGTCCGGAGGCGACTCTGGCGGACCTTCAATTCACGCGTGAGACGTTGGACGCGCTGCGGCCGCGGCACCACTTGTTCGATGCCACCAATCCGGATTTGAGCGCTTTTGCCGCCAAGGGGCACAAGCTGATCCTCTGGCACGGGCTGTCCGACCAGCACATCGCGCCGGCTAACACCGTCTCTTACCAGAAGGCCATGATCTCGACGATGGGCGGGCGCAAGGTCAACGGGTTCGAGCGGCTTTATATGCTGCCCGGCGTCGGCCATTGCGGTGGCGGCGAAGGGCTGGGCAGCATCGATCTGTTGACCGCGATGATGGTTTGGGTGGAAGGCGGCCATGCGCCCGAAGCGCTGATGACCGGTTCCACCCGCCACCGCAGCACGTTCGGCCAGCCGCAGGGCATCGCCGGGCAAGGCACTGCTGCCGCATCGACGCAGGCGGCGTCGGACGGACAGGAAATGACGCGGCCGGTCTATCCTTGGCCGGCGGTGGCCAGCCACACCGGATCGGGCAGCTATACCGACGCGGCCAGCTGGACGCGCAGCGCTTCCACCCATGTAGTGGCCGCGCGCGACTGGCAGGGCACGGACCTGTTCGCGCCCTACGTCTTCGTCGATCAGTAGGACTTACTCGCCGCCCAGCGGAATAACGGCAAGGTCGCTGCCGATCACGATCTCGCCCTTGAAGCTGGCGCGGATCGCGGGGAGCATCGATTGCGGATCGAAGCCGGGGCCGGCAACGAAGTGGGTGAGCACTACTTTCCTCACCCCGGCCGTCGCTGCCAGCTTGCCCACTTCTTCCGGGCTCAGGTGCTGTTCGGCCATATGGCGCACCAGCAGGTCCAGCTTGTCCGGCCCCTGCGTCTTCGTCAACGCGGCGCGGATCGAGGCGAGATCGCAGACTTCGGTAACCAGCACGTCCGCGCCTTTCGCCAGTGAGGCGACGGCGGGAGAGGGGCCGGTGTCGCCGGTGAACACCACCGATCCGGCCTTGCTGTCAAAGCGATAGGAATAGCTGAAGTCGGTGCCGTAATCGTGCGCGGCGGCATGGACGACGGCGAAATGCGTGTTGGCGGCGGCGGTGACGCGCACCGTTTCGTCCCTGTAAGTCTCGCGCGGGGTATCGCCCACCGTCGCTTCATGGGCGGGGTAGAGCGAGGCCAGTGGCGGGCGTTCCGGGCTCTGCGGCCGGAATATGTCCTCCCCTTCGGCCAGCGCGGCGGTCTCGCTGGCGATGAGGCGGGCGGTGCCGGGCGGGCCCCAGATCGGCATCGGCGCATTGCGGCCGGTCATCCAGCCGGTGGCCATCAGGTAGTCCAGCCCCAGCACATGGTCCCAGTGCAGGTGCGTCAGAAACGTTGCCGCCACGTCGCGCACCGGCACGCCCGCGCGAACGAGCTGCTGGCCGGCATTCTCGCCCGCGTCGATCAGATAGCGATGCCCGTCGACTTCCAGCACCGTGGCGGGCTGCGATCGGTCCACATGCGCGGGCGGTCCGCCGGCGGTGCCCAGCAGCACGATCCTGTCCTGCGCATGGGCGGCAAGCGGCAGGGTGAGCAGGGCAGCGGCGAAAAGGAGGCGGGCGATCATCAGGGGCTCCAGAAAAAATGGCCGGAGTCCGTGGGGACTCCGGCCATGAGGGTGGATCGTATTGCGGGCAGGTTCGTGCTTAGAAGTCGAACCCTGCGGTGACGCCATAAGTTCGCGGCGCGGCGTAAGTGCCGTTGTCGCCGCTGTTGGTGGCGCCGATCTGGCCCCAGTAGAAGGCGTTGGTCAGGTTCTTGCCCCAGAGGCGCACGAACAGGTTGTCGTTCGTGGAATGCCAGGTGAGCGAGGCGTCGGCGGTGTTGTACGCCTTCTGCTTCACGCGCTCGTCCGGCGAACCGACATAGCCCGAGTTGTAGTAGTAGTTGCCCGCCAGGGTGAAGCGGCCGATCCCGGTTTCCAGATCGTAGGAACCGCCCAGGCTGGCCGTGAACGTAGGCGTGTTCTGCAGCTTGTTGCCGGTGGCATCGCCGATCAGCAGGCAGTTGCCGCCCAGCTGGGTGTAGGGATTGCCCAGCGTGCCAAGGCAGGTTTGCCCGGTGGGGATCACGAAGCCGGCCGGCAGCGGGAACGGCGTGGTGATTACCGCTGTGTCGAAGTCGGTATAGCGGGCGTGGGTCCAGTTCAGGCCGCCGAACAGGCGGAAGGCATGGGTCACGCGCCAGGTCACATCGGCGTCCAGACCGTAGATCTCCGCCGCATTGGCGTTGTAGACGGTCTGCGCGCCGGAGATGACCTGCATCACCTGGATGTTCTTTTCGTCATAGTAGTAGCCCGCGACGTTCAGGCGCACCTTGCGGTCGAACAGATCGGACTTGATGCCCACTTCGAAGGCATCGACCTGCTCCGGCTTCAGCAGCACGATCGGCGTCGACTGGGTGATGTAGGTGCCGCCGCGGAAGCCCCTGTTGTAGCTGGCATAGGCCAGCAGTTCGGGCGAGAAGCGATGGTCGAGCGACAGGCGCCAGGTCAGCTTGTTGAACGTGTGGCTTTCCGACGGGATCGTCGTCACCGTGGTCAGGCCGGCGGGCGGCACGTTGCCGTTGAACTGGGTGACGGTGGCATCCAGCGAGCGATGGTCGCTGGTGAAGCGCAGGCCGGCGGTCAGGTTCGTGGATTCGCCGAAGGTATAGGTGCCTTCCGCGAAGCCGGCGTAGGAGTCCAGCTTGACCGAGTTGTCGTCCTGCGAATAGCCGTTGTTGCCGAACGTGAAGATGCCCGTCGTGCGCGAACCGTCGTTGCCGGCGTTATCGTGCATGTAGAAGCCGCCCAGCACCCACTTGAACGGGCCGCCATCCTTCGAGATCAGGTTCACTTCCTGGGTGAACTGCTTGTCGAACTGGTGGTTGTCCACGATGATGCGCGGCATCGTCGTGCCGTCCGGATCGAAGTTGTAGCTGAACGTCGAATGGCGATAGGCGGTGATGCTCTTCAGCGTGGCAAAGCCGACGTCCTGCTCCACGGTCAGGCTGGCACCCCAGGCGCGGGTGGACATCTTGGGATCGATGTCTGCCAGGATGTCGCGGTGCGGATCGCCGCCCAGCGCGGTGATCGCGGCGGGCACGTTCACGCCCAGGGCATTGAGCGTGAAGTTGCGGAATGCTGGTGCGGCGGCATCGCGGCCGTTGAAATCGCCCGACAGCAGCACCTTGGTGGCGTCGCTCGGCTGCCACAGCAGCTTGCCGCGACCGCCCCACGAGCGTGAGGTCTGGATATCGTTGCCGGTGTAGAGGTTCTTGCCGAACCCGTCCTGCTGGTTGTCGTACTGGCCGGACAGGCTGATCGCCACGGTCTTGGTAAGGCCGCCCGAAACGTAACCGGCGGCGTGGATCGTGTCGTAGTTACCGTAACCGATTTCCGCCTTGCCCTTCCAGTCGAAGCTGGGGCCAAGCGTGGTGGTCTGGATCAGGCCGCCGGTGGCGTTCCGGCCGAACAGCGTGCCTTGCGGGCCTTTCAGCACGGCCACCTGATCGGTGTCGTACATCGACTGGAGAATGCCGAACGAAGCGCCGTAGTAGACGCCGTCGACATAGACGGCGACCGGGTTTTCGATGCTGGGGCCCTGGCCCGTCGCACCGATGCCGCGGATGCGGGGCAGGCCGATGCCGCCAGTGCCGGTGGTGATGTTCAGGGCGGGCACGGTGGCCTTCAGGTCCAGCGTGCTCTGCACGCCCGCACTTTGCAGCTGTTCGTTGTTCAGCGCGGTGATCGCGATCGGCACGTCCTGTGCGGACTGGTCGCGCTTCTGCGCGGTGACGATGATCTCCTCCACGCCGCCGTTGTTCTGGGGCCCGTTGTTCTGATCGCCTGTCTGGGCGGTGGCCTGCGCGAAAGCCAGCTGCGGCAGCAGGGCCATGGCCGCGGCGCCGCCCAGCAGCACGTGACGCAGGTTTACGGATGTGGTGTCGTGTCTCATCGCTTCCTCCCAGTTCCCGGCCTCATCCGTGCCGGTGCAGTTCTGTCCCTTTCCGCTGCTGCCGGGGCCGTCGTTTTATCTCGGCACGTGCAGGACTTGCCTGCGCGGCAGCAGCGGTATGCGGCCGATGTAGTCCGGGAAGAAGGGCATGCGGCTATAGGCACTCGCGCCGCGCCGATAACTTCAACGACAGCCATGATGCAAAGCCTCGGATGCTGCCCTAATGAGAATGCCTGCACAGGAAGCGGGCCGTTCAGCCCGCGCCAGGAATTGCGAAGCCCCCAAACGGCAATCCGGGATTTGCAGGGAGAGTTCGAAAGTGAAACGTAGAGATTTCCTGGCCGTGGTTCCGGCCTCTGTGCTGCTCAGCCAGGTTGGTATCGCCAAGCCGGTGCCCACCAGGAAGGGCGTGATGATGATGAACCGCATCGCCCCTTCGGTGTCCGAAGTGTACGTGGCCGGCCTGGACGGCACGGGCGAGCGCAAGGTGCTGGCGGAAAGCGCATACGACTACAACGCGCGCCTTTCGCGCGATGGCGCGCGCATGGTGTTCACTTCCGAACGGTTGGGCGACGGCAATTCCAGCCTGTTCGTGGCGAAGGGCGATGGCACCGGGATCAAGACCGTAGCCGGCGGATCCTGCGTGGACGATGCCGCCGCGATCTCGCCCGACGGCAAGACCTTGGCCTTCGTTTCCACTCGCAATGGCTACAAGGCCAATGTCTGGGTTATGGACATCGCCAGCGGCAAGGTCAGGCAGCTGACCGGCATTGGCGAGGTGAAGGGCGATCCGGATAGCCCGGACTGCTATTTCCGCCCCGCCTGGTCGCCCGATGGCAAGTGGATCGCGTTCTCCAGCGACACCAACACCAGCTGGCGCGGCCATGATGAGAACCGGGGCTGGGAACACACGCAGGAACTGTCGATCTACAAGATCCGTCCTGACGGCACGGGCTTTGCCAAAGTCTCCTCGCGCAAGAACTGGTGTCAGGGTTCGCCTTCATGGTCGCCCGACGGCAAGCGCATCGTGTTCTACGAACTGACCACCGAGGCCACCTGGGGCGCCCGCCGTCCCGAATGGATCGGCCGCGTGGATTCGCAGATCGTCTCGGTCGATGTGGAGACCGGCGCCCGCATCGAACACACGCGCGGCGGGAACCTGAAAGTCTCGCCCCAGTACGTGACGCAGGACGAGATCGGCTATGTCATCAAGGGCGGCCCGGATGAGGGGATCGCCTATACGTCCGGCCGTCCCGGCTTCAAGCGCAAGGGCCTGCGTTCGCCGCAGTGGACCGCCGATGGCAAGTCGGTGATCTTCGAAGTGCAGGAATTCCGCCCGGTCCGCCCGCTGGACAAGCCGCTCTACAGCTGGGACGCGGACTACGACTATCGCTTCATGGATGTGTTCCCGATCCTATCCAACCAGGGGATGCTGGCCTTTACCGAGAAGCAGACCGGCACCTCTTCCATCGTCACCTGCAAGCCTGACGGGTCGCAACGTCGCGTGGTGTTCGATAATACCAAGTCCGGCCTCAATCCCCACATGGTCCAGAAGGGGCTGGCCGGCGCGTTTCAACCCTGCTGGTCGCCCGATGGCGAGTGGCTGGCCTTCGGCGTCGGCACCTGGTTCGCCGAACGCAGCTATGCCAAGGCGGTGGTCGTGCGCGTGCGCAAGGACGGCAGTGACCTTGAGGTGCTGACCGACGGCACCGTCCATTCCGGCTTCCCCAGCTTCTCGCACGACGGCAAGGAACTGGTGTTCCGCGTCTGGGGCCAGAGCGAGGAGCGCGGCCTGCGCGTGATGAACCTGGAAACCAAGCAGGTGCGCGTGCTGACGGACAAGCTGGACAACCTGCCGGGCTGGTCGCCCGACGGCGAGCGCATCGTCTTCACCCGCAAGGTGGACGACAAGGACTATCAGGTTTGCACCATCAAGCCGGACGGTTCGGACTACCGGGAACTCACCACCAGCAAGGCCAGTGACGGCCACGCCGTATGGTCGCCAGACGGGCGCATCATGTGGTCCGGATCCGAACACGGCTTCCGGGACGAGGCGGCGCTCTACGACAATACGTTCCAGCAATATGGCCAGATCTACATCATGGACGCCGATGGCGCGAACAAGCGCCTGCTGACCGATAGCAAGTGGGAGGACTCAATGCCTCTTTACATCGACAAGTCTTTGATCTGAAAAAGCTCTCTCCCCTGACGGGGTAAACCTTGAGGGAGGATGGCCGATGGCCGTCCTCCCTTTTTCGTGGGGCTTCTCAGCCCTGTTTCAGCACGCTGTCGAGGAACGGCACCAGCGTCTGCCAGTGATGCTCGGCCTCGGCGGGATCGTGGACGGCGGTGTCGCGCGGTACCCAGCCGTGTTTGGCGGGATAGGTCTCGACCACGTGATCGACGCCGGCCTCGCTGAGTGCGGTAATGAGGGTGGCCTTCTGCCCGTCGGTGAAATTGGCGTCCTCGATGGCGCCGCCGACATAGACTTTCGCCTTGATCTGCGGGGCGAGGAGGTGCGGGCTGCCCGGCTTGTCATTGGCAAGCCCGCCGCCGTGGTAGCTGGCGGCAGCGGCGATCCGCTCGGGAAAAGTGGCCGCCGCGATCAGCGCGAGGCGGCCGCCCATGCAGTATCCGACCACGCCGATCGGACCTTCCGTCGCTTCGGGCGCGGCGTCGATCATGGCGATCAGGGCGGCCGTGTCGGCCATGACGTTGTTTGGGGTTGCCGTGGCCATGTATGTCTCGCGGTGGACTTCGCGCAGGGCGGGGTTGGTGAACACGACTTTGGGATCGACCGGCGCGTAAGGCCCGGCGCGGTAGAACAGGTCCGGCAGGAACACCGCATAGCCTGATGCCGCAAGGCGGGCGGCGATCTCATGCACGGCGGGGCGGATGCCGGGGCCGTCCATATAGAGGATCACGGGCGAGAAGGGGCCGTTGGTGTCGGGATAGTGCAAGGTTACCGGGCAGGCGCCGTCGGGCGTGGTCACGGTCAGTTCGCGGGTCAGGGTCATCGCTTGTCTCCTTGGGCAAAGGAGCGATTTGACCATGCCTTGGGCGGCCGGGTGATCGTTCTTTCGCGGCGACCTATCGAAAGTCCTCCCCTGCAAGGGGAGGGGGACCGCCCGAAGGGTGGTGGAGGGTGTCAGCCTCTCGGTCATGCGCGACTGCTGGCGGTGACACCCCTCCGTCAGCGCCCAAATCGACAACGGGGCGCTGCCACCTCCCCTTGCAGGGGAGGATTGGGAGCCCGCAGATTGGCGTTTCAGGAATTGGCTCGCCTCAACCCACCCCGTCGCCCCCGCGAAGGCGGGGGCCCCGCTGCCTTCTCGCCACGCCCGCCAAGAAAAGCGGGGTCCCCGCCTTCGCGGGGACGACGAGGTTTGGTGGTGCCATGTTTGGAACGGCCCGAAAGTGAGAATTACTCGCGGTGCCAGACCTCACCCCACCTGCCGCAGCGGCGTCGGCGGGGCGCAGACATGGGCGCGGATCACGTCGATGAAGGCCGATTGCACCGGGGTAGGCATCCAGTCCTCACGCGTGGTGATGCCGATCGCCGGCACCGCCTCGATCTGCGCGCAGTGCAGGGTGCGCAGGCCTTCCTCGTGCGTGAGTTCGTAAGTGGTCATCAGCGTCAGTCGGTCCGAACGCTTGAGCAGGTGGCGGATGATCGGCAGCGCGCAGGTGGCGACGTGGGTCTGCGGGCCCGAAGTGCCCTCGAAAATCCGGTCGAAGCAGGCGCGCCGGCTGGAGCCGGGGGTGCCGGTGATCCAGTCGTAGGCCTTGAGTTCCTCCACCGTGACCTTGCCGGCGCGGGCGAGGGGGTGGCCGGCACGCGCCACCACGGCGTAGGGGGTTTCGATCAGGGGTTCGCAGACCAGGCCCGGCGCCACTTCCTCGGGCAGCAGGCCGACCACGAAGTCCACTTCGCCGGCGCGCAGGCACTTGGTCATTTCGACCGCGCTTTCGTTCATGATCCGGATGTCGGCGCTGGGGTACTTCTCCAGGAACTGGTCGAGCACTGACGCGAGCAGGACGCTGCCGCCGAAGGGCATGGCGCCAATCACGATGGGCGTGCTGGTGCCGTCCAGCGCAGCGTCGATTTCCGCCACGCCCCATTCGATTTCCTGCAGCGCCAGCTTGATCATCTGGCCCAGCTTGATCCCTTGCGGGCTGACCAGCATGCCGGCGGCGGTGCGGTAGAACAGCGAGACGCGCAAGTTCCCCTGCAGATCGCGCGCGGCGCGCTGGAGCGACGCGGCGGAAATGTCGAAGCATTCGCTCGCCTGTTCGAAAGAGCCGTGTTCCATCACGCCCACCAGAGTGCGCAGTTGCGAGCGGGTGAGGCGGTTGACGATGGCGCGGGCGCCGTCGGCATTCACGGCGGCGCCGATCTCGATCACGGCGCGCTCGGTCTGTTCGAAGAAACGCTTCACGCGAGCATGGAACACCATGCCGAATTCGTTGAGGTAGCTGCCGCTGGCGCGCCGGTCGACCAGCGTGGCGCCAAGCTGCGCTTCCATCTTGGCAAGGGCCTGGGTGACGGCGGGCTGCGACAGGCTGCATGCCTCCGATGCGCGGCGCACGGATTTGAGATCGCCGATCGCCTCGAACAGGCGAAGCTGGCGGAAGCTCAGGTTCTGGGCGCGTTCGTGGCCCGAGGTCTTCTGACTCGTCTGCTGACTCGTTTGCGTCATGTTCTGATCCTCTCTCCATCACGGACCTAGCGCGAAATTTATCGGGGCTGCAACGGGTGCAGCTATCACCCCGGCCTTCGCGGTTGCGACAGAATGGGAGGGCCAACCTGCCTTGGTGTGCGGACTATTTCGGTGAGAAACGGCGAAAATCAGCCGCTTGCGTCGCAAATCGTTCGGGCGATGGCGGAGTCCGCACCGCATCATCCTGCGACAGTCCTGTCAGTGAACCTATTGCGCGCGGCGCTGGATTTATATGCCGGGCGGCGCGAATTCTATCACGTGGCCCCGGTGCCGAGGGGGCAACCTCTATAAATTGTGTGCTCGCGCCGACCGGTTCGGGATGGGGCCGCGTTGACTTGGAACCGGGCTGGGCGCTTTTCGCGGGTCAACCGGCATCGGACGTTGCCGCAAACGCCGATAGCCGTCTTTACTCATCCCCGAGGAGAGCGACCTTGAGCCAGAAAGTCCGCCTGAAGTTGGCGATTGCCGACCATCCGCACACTGCCGCGATCCGCGACGGCAGCATCGAGATCGAGGGCGTGGACGCCGAATTCGTGACGGTGAAGCCGCAGATCGGCGCGTTTCGTCGCATGGTCCGCGATGTCGAGTTCGACGTCTGCGAACTGGCGCCCACCACCTACATCATCGCCCGTGCCTATGGCGCGCCCTTCGTCGGCCTGCCGATCTTCGTGGTGCGCCGCTTCCACCACGGCGGCATGCTGGTGAAGCCGGATTCAGGCATCCGCCACCCGAAGGACCTGGAAGGCAAGAAAGTCGGCGTGCGCGCCTATTCGGTGACCACCGGCGTGTGGATCCGCCAGGTCTTCATCGACGAATACGGCATGGACAACGACAAGGTCACCTGGATCGTCGATGACGAAGAGCACGTGACCCAGCTCCAGCTGCCCGCCAACGTGCAGCACACCCCCGAAGGGGTGTCGCTGGCGGACATGATGGCCAGCGACCAGATCCAGGCCGGCGTCGAAGCCGCTGCCGGCATCGGCCGCACCGGTGCGCCGACCGGCGGCTGGCAGGAAGTCGACACCAGCATGTACGTCGACCTGATCCCCAACGCGGCCGAGGCCGAGGCGGAATACTACGCCCGTACCGGCGTCTATCCGATGCACGGCACCATCGTCGTCAAAGATGAGATCCTTGCGGAACACCCGTGGATCGCGCGTTCGCTGAACGACGCCTTCACCCGCGCCAAGGACGAATGGCTGGCCAAGCTCAACTCGGGCGAGGCGACCGGCAAGGGTGCGGACAAGTACCGTGCGCTTCAGGAGATCGTCGGCGCCGATCCGCTGCCTTACGGGATCGAGGAAAACCGCGCGACGATCGAAGCGCTGGAGCAGACTGCCTTCAAGCAGGGCCTGACGCCGCGCCGCATGACGATGGAAGAACTGTTTGTCGATCCCACCAAGGCGCCGGTGCGCGTTTGAGTCCGACGCTGAAACAGCAACCTCGTCGTCCCCGCGCAGCCGGGGCCCCCGCCTTCGCGGGGGCGACGGGGTGAGGTTGGCGAGGTGATTTTGCTTGATCCTGACCCTTGCTGGTCGGGTGGAAATTCCACGGAGAATCCCATGATTATCGACTGTCACGGTCACTTCACGACGGTCCCCAAGCATTTCCGCGAATGGCGCAGCGCGCAAGTCGCGGCGGCGGATGATGTGGCGAACGCGCCGCTCGTGGCGGATGCGCATGTCAGTGACGACCAGATCCGCGAAGGGATCGAGGGCGGCCAGCTCAAGCTCCAGCAAGAGCGTGGCAGCGACCTTACGCTGTTCTCGCCGATCGCCGGCCTGATGAGCCACCACCTGGGCAACGAGCGCACCAGCCTTGAGTGGGCAAGCGTGTCCAACGACCTCGTCTACCGCGTTACGGAGATGTATCCCGATAACTTCGTGCCGGTCGCCATGCTGCCGCAGAGCCCCGGTGCGCCGCCGAAGAACTCGATCCCCGAGCTTCGCCGCGTGGTGGAGGAACTGGGCTTCGTGGGCGTGAACGTGAACCCCGATCCCACCGGCGGCTATTGGACCGGCAAGCCCTTCACCGACAAGGAATGGTATCCGCTGTTCGAGGCGATGTGCGATCTGGACGTGCCGGGCATGGTCCACGTGGCCGCGTCGTGCAATCCCAACTTCCACGGCACCGGCGCGCATTACCTGAACGCCGATACCTCGGTTTTCATGCAGATCCTGCAGAGCGATCTGTTCAAGGACTTCCCGACGCTGCGTCTGGTCATCCCGCATGGCGGTGGCGCGGTTCCCTACCACTGGGGCCGGTATCGCGGCATGTCGCTGGAGATGATGGACCGTCCGCTGGAAGGTTTGCTGGACAATATCTACTTCGACACTTGCGTCTATCACCATCCCGGCATCGAACTGCTGACCAAGGTGGTGCCGACGTCTAACGTGCTGTTCGGCTCGGAAATGATCGGCGCGGTGCGTGGCACCGATCCGAACACCGGGCACTACTTCGACGACACGAAGCGCTACGTCGATGCCTGCGAGGCGCTGTCGGACGACGACCGTTTCGCGATCTACGAAGGCAATGCCCGCAAGGTCTATCCGCGCCTTGACGCGCGGCTGAAGGCCAAGGGGCTTTAAGGGCCCCGACCCGACTGCCGCCCCAGCAACCATAAATCCGGTGATCCCGCTTGTTCTTCCGGCCTCGCGCTGTGGGGCAGAAGAAAGCGGGGCCCCCGCCTGCGCGGGGGCGACGGAGTGGTTTGAGATAGGTCGGTCTTGAACTCTACGACAGCGGCGGAAGTTATGCCTCGCGGCTGACAATCAACTCCCGCCGCCGCCGCCCACCCCGCAAATTGACAGCAACCAGAACAGAGCCCCGGCAGCGAAGGACCGCTTCCGGCAGCGGAGACAGGTGCATGACGTCCAAGTTTGTCGATATCCATCCCCACGTCATTTCCGACGACGAAGGCGCCTATCCGCCCGCGCCGCTGTTCGGAAAGCGGTCCGACTGGTCGCAGGAGCGGCCCAGCACGGTGGAAACGCTGATCGCCTCCATGGATGAGGCGGGCGTGGCCAAGGCCGCCGTCGTCCATTCCTCCACCACGTATGGCTTCGACAACAGCTACGTGGTGGATGCCTGCAATCGCTATGCGGATCGCCTGATCGCGGTGGGTTCGGTGGACGTGCTGGCGCCCGATGCGGTGGAAACGATCCGTTCTTGGGTGGACCGGGGCCTCAAGGGCCTGCGTGTGTTCACCGGCGGATCGACCAAGGAATTCGATCCCAGCGAACTCGACGATCCGCGCGCCTATGCGGCGTGGGAACTGCTGGGCGAGCTGGGGCTGACCATGTGCATCCAGACCGGCCCGGTCGGCCTTGCCGCCGTGACCGCGCTGGCGAAGCGTTTTCCGAACGTGCCGATCGTTCTCGATCACCTCGGCCGCCCCGATGTGACCGATGGCGCGCCTTATGCAAATGCGCAGAGCCTGTTCGACCTCGCGCCGATCGAGAGCATCTATCTGAAGCTAACGCCGCGCATCATGGGCGATTCGAAGAAGGGCGAGGCTACGCCCGAGACGCTGTTCCCTAAGCTGGTGGACGTGTTCGGCGCGCATCGGATGGCCTGGGGCTCGAACTATCCGACCTCGCCCGGCACGCTGGCGGAGATCAAGACTACTGCAGAGGACCGCCTGTCGTACCTGACGGATGCCGATCGCGAATGGATCTTCGCGAAGACGGCGCAGAAACTCTACCCCGCTCTGGACGACTAAGCGCCAGACGCGACATTAGGTGACATAAAGTGGAGAGAGACGAGATGGAAAAGGCACTGGAACGGGGCGGGGCAAGCAGGGGGGCGAGTACCGCCGCACCCGCAAGCGCGGCCGCCTGGGCGGTGCTGCTACTGCTGGCGCTGGGCGTGATGATCGCCTTCGTCGACCGCACCAGCATCTCGTCGGCTCTCGCCGATGGGCCGTTCATCCAGCACTTCGGCATGACCGACATCGACCGGGGCTGGGTGAACGCGGCGTTCTTCTGGTCCTACGGCCTGATCCAGGTGCCGGCGGGCTGGCTGGTCGACCGCTACGGCGTGAAGACGCCCTACACGGTTTGCTTCGTGCTCTGGTGTCTGGCGACGGCGGTGACCGGCTTGATTTCCACCATGTTTGCGCTGGTGCTGATGCGCTTCATCGTCGGCGCGGCAGAGGCGGTGGTGATGCCGGCCAGCTACCGCTGGATCCGCAACAATTTCAAGGAAGGGC
>FTBS01000146.1_pt1 | contig 29684 bp, 22 predicted proteins | sample 1639441 | NCBI WGS metagenome assembly FTBS01 (sample SAMEA3914864, study PRJEB12502) | metagenome | biome: forest; material: soil | place: USA | collected 2012-03-12 | depth 0.3 m
GCACGGTATCGGTGTCCTTCACCTTCAGTTCCGACTTGGTGAAGGTGTAGTTCCCCACCAGCAACAGGCGCCGGGTTTCGAAGAACTTGCCCATGCTTTCCAGCGGCACGTACTTCTGCGCTTCCACTTCAAAGCCGTAGAGATTGGCCTTGGGGGCGTTGGCATAGGACGTGACGAAAGTTTCGGTGCCGGTCAGGTAGGATTCGATCGGATTGTTCAGCCGCTTGAAGAAGCCGCCGAGCGAGATCCGCTGATCGCGGGCGAAGTACCATTCCCAGCGCGCTTCGGCGTTGTAGAGCTGGCTGTCCACCAGGAACGGGTTGCCCTGGTAGGTGCGGTTGGTGTCCGGATCGAAGTAGGGTTGGTACAGCAGTTCGCGGAACTGCGGGCGGGCGATCGTCTTGGATGCGCTCGCACGCACCTGCATGCCGCGCTGGACTTCGTACGTCAGCGTCAGCGCGGGCAGGAAGTATTCGTTCTTCAGGTCGGTCGCCTTGGTCGCCGGCTGGCCGATCGGGCGCAGGATCGTCGTTTCCTTGGCATATTCCCAGCGCACGCCAAGGTCGAACGACAGCGCGTCGGTCAGCTGACCGTCGACCTTGCCGTAGAAGGCGTGGTTGAGCAGGCGCGAGTCGAAGATCGCCGTGGAGGCATCGGGCTCACGCAGTTCGAGGCCGTAGTTGACGCCGTTCTCGGAAAGATACCAGGTGCCCGGTTGCAGCAGCACATCAAGACGCAGCAGGCCGAAGTTCGAGATCTGCGTCTGGTCGCCATTGGCGTAGATCGCGAAGGAACGGCGTGAGTTGGTGCGCGAGTTGATCTGGTAGGCATAACCCACCGTGCCCGTCCAACCCGGCGCGAAGACATGGCTGACGTCAGCGCCCGCCGACCAGACATTCTCGTTCAGGCGCGAGAAGGTGATCGTGGTGGGGTCCTGGTTGCCGTTGCCCAGACGGTTGACGTAGTCGTCGCCATACTGGTCCGAAGTGGTGTTGGTGCGCAGGTACTCGGCATTGATCTCGAACGGGGCGAGACGCTTGGAGTTGGCGTAACCGGCGCGCAGGTCGATCGTGGTGTCGTCGGCCGGCTTGAACTCACCCACGAACTGGGTGTCGATCAGCTGGCGTTCGTACCAGGCCGTGGTCTGCTCCATGTAATCGGCATTCGGGTTGTTCTCCCGCTTGCCGACGCGCAGGCCCGTGTGCTTGTCGGTGTCGTGAATGTAGACGTTGGTCCAGCGGACCGAGTTTTCGCCCCATTCCAGGCCAAGGCCCAGCAGTGCGTTGCCGACAATGCGGTTGTCGGTGTTGACCGCCGTGAAGTTCTCGAACAGCTGATCGGGATCGGCGGTCAGGCCCTGGGCACGCTGCTGCGTGATCTGCTTGACCTGGGTCTTGTTCGAATAACCCGCTGCCGCGATCACGCCCAGCGTGGCGCCGCCCAGGTCGAACTTGGTGCCGGCCGAGAAGTCGGCAGACCAGTTTGGCTGGGTGTGGTTGTCCTTTTGGACCACGCCGTTGCGGCCGTTCACCAGCAGTCCGCCCAACTGCTTTGCAAGCTCGCTGGTGGGATTGATGACCTGGTCGCTGTTGAAATAATCCTTGAGGGCAGAGGGGATCGAACGGTTGCCGTTGTCCCAGCCCGTCCAGTCGGTCTTCGAGCCGTAGTAGGTGTAGCTCAGCTTGTTGGTGGTTTCGGTATCCCAGCCGATGCCGCCGCCGAATTCGAGGAAGCTTTCCGCCGGGATCGCCTTGGTGGTCAAGTTGATCACGCCGCCGCCGAATTCGCCGGGGAAGTTCGCCGAATAGCTCTTTTGCACCAGAGAGGATGCGACGATGCTGGTCGGGAACAGGTCCAGCGGAACCACGCGCTTGAGCGGTTCGGGGCTGGGCAGGGGCGAGCCGTTGAGCAGGGCGAGCGAGTAGCGATCGCCAAGGCCGCGCACGTAGACATAGCCATTGCCCACCACCGAAAGGCCGGTGACGCGGCTGAGCGCGCCGGCGATGTCGCCTTCGCCGGTACGGGCGATTTCCTCGCTCGAAAGAACCGAAATGACCTGTGGCGCCGTACGCATGACGTTGCGATTGCGCTGGCCGGTCACGATGATGGCGCCGCCGGGCACCGAGATATCGGGCGCTTCGCCTTCCTGCGCGGCATCTGCCGGCGGGGCGCTGTCTTCAGAAGCGGTAGAAGTGGTGCTGTCCTGCGCCCACGCCATGGCCGGCGTGAGGATCGACGTGGACAGCAGCAGCAGCGAGGCGAGCCGCGGCTTGGTCATGATTGGTCCCCCTGGAACACGAATTTCATTTGTTGACCCTCGGTTCAGGCCCGAAGCGTGACAAAGGGGGAGCGGCCGCGATGGGCCGCCCCCCCGAAATCACGGGCGGCCCGTTCAGGTGGTCGGCAGGCGGGTGCAGGCAGTGCTCGAACCGAAGTTCGCGGTCCCGTTGTTGCAGGTCCAGCCCTTGTACCAGGTATCCGAAGCGTCCTTGACGGCGCCGATGTAGGAGACGTTGTCGAAGTAGCTCGAAAGCGTGGTGATGCTGGCATAGGCCGCAACGGCGCTTTCATTCGTGCCGTTGACGAAGGTGCTCGTCAGCGTCGACGTGAAGGCGTCGTTGTTGTTGTTCGTGCCTGAACCAAACTGCGACTGGGTATTGGCGGCGGTATAGCTGCCCGAACCCAGGTACTTCGCGGCGTTGCAGGTCATCACCACCGAGAACGCCTTCAGCGTTGCCGGAACAGTGCCGGTGCCGTTCAGGCGAAGGCATTCGTTGTTCGGCGTGTTGATGATGCCGTTGACCAGCGTGATGTCCGAGTTGCCGCGGATCAGCAGCGAAGCAAGGTCGTTGGCTTCGTTGTTCGAGCTGACGGCCGGCTGGATCATCGTGAAGTTCGCGATGTTGGTGACCTGACGCGGGAACTGGTCTTCGGCGCCGTTCGAGTCGGCTTCGACCATGGCATCGCCGCCGCCGCTGCGCTGAAGCAGCAGGACGTACTGGAAGTTGCCCTGCAGGCCGGTGTCGACGTCAAGGCTGTCATCGTCGGCGTTGACCGAGATGTAGTGCTTGAAGTTCACGGCGCCGCCGAAGAATTCAGCACCGTCGTCCGAGCTGTTGACCGACTGGAAGTATTCCAGCGTGGTGCCGGTGCCGGTGCCTTCGGTGGTGAGCGACTGCAGTTCCTTGCCGTTGCTGAGCACGTAGCCCGAGTAACGGATCTGCACATACTTCATCGTGCCGGCGTTATAGGTGTTGTCGCTGCCGCCGAAGACGGCCTTGTTGACCGCACCTTCGGTGTCACGTTCGCAAGTGGTGGCGCCACCGGCCGTGGTCGGAGCCGCGCCGTAGTTGCAGTCCGTCACCCTGCCGCGGCCGAGCAGCACGACGCCGCCCCACTGGCCCTGCGAGTTATCGTCGTTGGAGCCGACGACGTTGTCGCGGCTGGTGAAGATGATCGGCAGCGCGGCGGTGCCGGCAGCGTTGATCTTGTTGCCGCGGTTGACGGCAAGCCAGGCGGGTTCGGCGCCGTTTTCACCGAAGACGATCACGCCCGGATCGATCGACAGCGTGACGTTGGTGTCTTCGCTGAGGACGCGGCTGGCGCAGCTGGCGGTGGTGGTGGTGAACTTGGCCGTCGAAGTCGGTGCCGCAAAGCCGCCGTCACAACCAACGTCCACGCGGCCGTTCAGGCGATAGAGTACGCCCGCAACCTTGGGCAGGGTCGAATTCTTGTCGACCAGCGCCGGCAGCGTGCAGACGCGCCAGGTGCCTTCGGGGCCAGCGATCGTGCCGCTGTCGGTCAGGCCGCCCGTGGCGCTGAAGCTGGGGCAGCTGGCAGCCGCGACGACGGTGCCCGAAGTCGGGGTCGGAGTCGGCGTGGGGGTCGGCGTCGGATTGTTGATCACGATGCTGCCCGCGCCGGGCGAGGAGATGTCGTCGGCGCCGCAACCGGCAAGAGCAAGAGCGCTGCACCCGAGCAGCATCATGCCATGGATAGTCTTCACGTGATTTCCCCCGTTGGACAGGTCGGTACGAGACGGCGAGTCCGCCTTCGCTGTCAGGGGCGTCTAGGGAGAGGGGGTGACACTTTGTTGGCGATAACGTGACAGAAATGTACGGATTTATATCCGTAATATGACGAAACCTTAGTGCAATTGCCTATCTCGGTACTCGACTCGTGGATTTTCGGTCGATTCACGGCTTAATTGCATTTTTATGACAGTTGCGTCATTTTCTTGCCCAGCGCGAAATTCCGGCGGATGTTGCAAGTAATCAACACTGTCTGTCTGGGAGAAAAACCATGTCGCTCGCCGCCGCACTCGCTTCGGTCCTGCTCGCTCAAAGCCCCGCTGCATTGACCATGGATGTGCCCACGCATGACACGATTGACGTGGCTTATCAGGACCTTTCCGCTGGTCGCGCCGAAGATGCCGTTCGCAAGCTGGAAGCCAATGGCGCTGCCCGTTCGGACGATCCGGCGACCCTCATCAATCTAGCCGCCGCCTATTCTGCCACGGGCCGCACCGACAAGGCTTTGGTGGCCTATCGGGCCGCTATCGACAGCCAGAATCGCTATGACCTGCAACTGGCCGATGGCACCTGGGTCGACTCGCGCGATGCAGCGCGGATGGCCATGCAGAAGATGATGCGCACCATCGCGCAAGCGTCGCGCTGAAGCGCCTCTAGGCCCTTAGCGGAGGGGAGGCCTGCACCCGATCGCACGCCCGATCCTCCGCCAACCACGCGCCAATCGCAGGCCAATCGCACTGGGGGAGGGCATGCGATCGGGTGTAGTCACAAAGGGGCGATCTGACGTATAGTGCGCCTGCCTTTGCGCGGCGCGTTGGGGAGCGGATCGTCGCATCGCCCGGCCTCCCGCGTAAGGCAACGGCTCCGTGCTTACGGTAGACAGATGCTTCTGGCGGGGGGCGTGTGTGAGGTTTGACCCCGTCGAGGGTCGTCTGCTCGTCACACTTCTGTCATCCGCGTGGCGCACTGGGCCGTCATACGGAGGGCAATGGTGATTCGATTCGTTCAGATTCAGACCCGTGCGATGCGTGGGCTTCTTTCGGTTTTTGCCGGATTCTTCGGCACTTTGGCCGCCACTGCCGCGCAGGCGCAGCAAGTGACGCGTGCCGATCCAGCCGGTTCTGGCCCAATTGTGGCAGCTCTTGGATGGCTTCAAGGCACACTGCTGGGTAACGTCGCCACCGCTGTCGCGGTCATGGCCGTTGCCGCGGTGGGTTTCATGATGCTGACCGGCCGCATGAACTGGCGCTTCGGCGCAACCGTGATCATTGGCTGTTTCGTCCTGTTCGGTGCCGGCGCGATCGTGTCGGGCATCCAGTCGGCGGCCGGCTGATGAGGGCTTTCTGATGAGCTTGGCGCGCTTCCCCGTGCACAGGGCGCTCACCCGCCCGCAGATGTTCGCGGGGGTGACGTTCACCTTCTTCATCATCAACGGCTTGGTGACGACGGAAATATTCCTCATCACCAAGAGCTTCTGGGCGCTGCCGGCGGCGCTGGCGATCCATGGCGTCGGCTATGTCGCCTGCCTTCGAGAGCCGCGAATTTTCGACCTCTGGCTTGCCAAAGTCAGCAAATGCCCGCGCGTGCCGAACTGGCAGCGCTGGGGCTGCAACAGCTACACGCCCTGATCGGGCGCCCGATGCTATGGGCGGGGGAATCGATACGATGTCGGGCAAGAAATCGATGCTGAAGGGTTGGGGTGCGAAGGAAAAGCTGGTCGGCGATCGGCTGCCTTACCAATCCTTTGTCGACGAGAACGTGTTGCTGCTGCGCGATGGGGCGGTCATGCTTTCGCTGGTGGTGCCGGGCCTTGCCTTCGAAACCGCCGATAGCGAGGAACTGAACGCCCACGTCGCCACGCGTGAGGTGCTGCTGCGCTCCTCGCTCGACGCGCGCTTCGTGCTCTATCATCACGTGATCCGCCGCCGTGTCGAAATCGCGATGGACGGCCAGTTCGACGATCCGCTCGCCGCGCATATCGACGCCCGCTGGAAAGCGCGGACTGGATCGGGCGCGCTGTTCGTCAATGACCAGTTCATTACCCTGGTCCGTCGCCCCGCGCGCGGCAAAGCCGGCTGGGCCGACCGCCTTTCCCGCTTCATGAAGAATAACGGGAAAACTCCAGCCGAAGCGGACGTTGCCGACGTGCGCGCGCTGCGTTCCGCGGCGACGGCGATGGTGGCCTCGCTCGGCTCCTACGGCGCGCGCATCCTTGGCGATTACGAGGGCGGAGCGGGCAACTGCTCCGAAGTGCTGGAACTGATCTCGGCGCTCTACAACGGTGAGATGCGCCCGGTGCGCCGCCCGGCAGAGACGACCGATCTTGGCCACATGCTGCCCTATCGCCGCATCAGCTTCGGCATGGACGCGCTGGAACTGCGCGGCGCCGAAGGATCCAGCTTCGCCTCGCTGGTCAGCCTGAAGGACTATCCGGACTCGACCTCGCCGGGGCTGACCGACGCGCTGCTGCGCCTGCCCACCGAACTGGTGCTGACGGAGACTTACGCGCCGTGCGATCGCCAGATTGCGCGCGAACGTATCGACCTTGCCATCCGTCGCCTGCGTTCGGCGGACGAGGAAGCGATGGCCGAACGCCGCGAAATGAGCGCGGCGCGCGATGCGCTGGGCACTGGCGCGGTCGGTTTCGGCGATCATCATCTTTCGGTGCTGGTGCGCGCGCCTTCGCTGGAAGCGCTCGACGAAGTCACCGCCTCCTGCGCCGCCGCGCTGGCCGATGCCGGCGCCGTCGCGGTGCGCGAAGATGTGAACATGGAGCCCGGCTTCTGGGGCCAGTTCCCGGGCAACGAAGCATACATCGTCCGCCGCGCGCTGATTTCCAGCGCCAACATGGCCTGTTTCGGCTCGCTCCACGGTTTCGCGATGGGGCAGGCGAGCGGCAATCACTGGGGTGACGCGGTGACGCTGCTGGCCACCACCAGTTCGACGCCGTTCTTCTTCAATTTCCACCAGGGCGATCTTGGTAATTTCACCGTCATCGGCCCGTCGGGTTCCGGCAAGACGGTGGTCATGAACTTCCTGGCCGCACAGGCGCAGAAGTTCAGCCCGCGTACCGTGCTGTTCGACAAGGATCGCGGCGCCGAAGTGTTCCTGCGCGGCATCGGCGGTATGTACAGCCGCGTCGCCGCCGGGCATCCGACCGGGTTCAATCCACTCTCGCTGCCCGATACCGCCGCCAACCGCGCCTTCCTGCGTGACTGGCTGGGTGTGCTGTTGGAAGCCAAGGGGCCGGAGGAACTGGCGACGCTGGCCGCTGCTGTCGACGCGGCCTATCACAACGATCCCTCGCTGCGCCGCCTCTCGCACTTCCGCGAACTTCTGGCCGGCGCGCGTCGTCCCGAACCGGGCGACCTTGCAAGCCGCCTCGACGCGTGGATCCAGGGCGGTGAGCATGGTTGGCTGTTCGACAACCAGCACGACCGGCTCGACCTTTCTGCCCGCGTGCTGGGCTTCGACATGACCGCGCTGCTGGAAAGCCCGCGCCTGCGCACGCCGGTCATGATGTACCTGTTCCACCGCATCGACGAGCGCCTGGATGGCGAGCCGACGATGATCCTGATCGACGAGGGCTGGAAGGCGCTGGACGACGAAGTCTTCGCCGCGCGCATCCGCGATTGGCTGAAGACGCTGCGTAAACGCAACGCACTGGTCGGTTTCGCCACCCAATCGGCGCGTGACGCACTGGACAGCAAGATCGCGACTGCACTGGTCGAACAGACCGCGACCATGATGTTCATGCCCAACGCGCGCGCGCGTTATGAGGATTACTGTGAGGGCTTTGGCCTTTCGCAGCACGAGCTGGACGTCATCAAGACGCTGCCCGCGCATTCGCGCTGCTTCCTGATCCGCCAGTCCGATGCATCGGTCGTGGTGCGCCTTGACCTTTCCGGTATGCCGGAAGTGCTGACCGTGCTTTCGGGTCGTGAAAGCACCGTGCGCAAGCTAGACCAGTTGCGCGAGCGTTACGGCGACGAGCCTTCGGCGTGGTATCCGGTGTTGACCGGCTTTCAATGGCCGGGCGAGCACGATGAGGATGCCGCCTGGGGCCAGGCGGCGGAGTAGGGCCGATGAGCGCCGCCTGCCAACAACTCACCGAACTGGCCTCGCAAGGCGTCGCACCGGCGCTTCGCGCGGTCGATTGCGTATCCAACGAGATGGCGGCGGCTGCGTTCGGTCGCCTGTTCGGCGCGGGCGGGGCGATGGCCCCGGTGCTGATCCTCGTCCTGACGCTCTACATCGCCTTCCTCGGCTTCTCGCTGCTGTCGGGCCGGTCCAGCCTCAGCGTTTCGGCGCTGACGCCGCGCATGCTGACGATCGGCTTCGTGCTGACTTTCGCGACAAGCTGGATTGCCTACCAAAGCGTGGTCTGGAACCTCGCCATCGGTGGACCGGACTGGATCGCGGGCGTGCTGATGGGCGCGAAGGGATCGGCCACGCAGATCTTCGGCGACCGCATCGACATCGTCTTCAACGCGATTGCTGAAGCGTCGCAGGCTGCCAGTGGGCAGGCTGGCGATGCTGCACAGGGCGCGGCTGACGGCGCCGCGCAGGCGGGTGCCGCTGGAGCTGCGGCAGGAACTGGCATCAAGGCCGCTGCTGCTGCGGGCGGTAAAGGCCTGTTCTCGCCCGATAGCGTCATGTGGATGGGCGCGCTGATGCTGCTGCTCGGCACCGTGGGCGTGCTGCTCACCGCACGTATCGCGCTGGGCGTGCTGGTTGCGCTGGGGCCGATCTTCGTGGTGCTGGGCCTGTTCGGCGGTACGCGCGGTCTTACTGCCGGCTGGCTGCGCGGCGTGGTGTTGACAGCACTGACGCCGCTGTTCGTGGTGCTGGGCGGTGGAATCACGCTGGAACTGTTGGTGCCGATCGTCTCCTCGCTGGTGCAGGGTGCGCAGCTGGGTGAGATCGACGGGCGGGCGGCCATGGCACTGTTCGTGGTTGCCGCCGTGCATCTGGCGCTGATGGGCATGGTGCTCAAGGTGGCCGGCACGCTGGTATCCGGCTGGCGGGTTTTCGGCCTTGCCGATGGCGATCGTTCGCGCGGCCGGGGCGATGGTCCCTCGCAAGCCGCATCGGCGCCGCCGCCTTCGGTGCAGGTACAGCCGTTCGTTCCCGCACAAGCGGCGGGCCGCGCGCCGGCGGTTTCTGCGGCGAGCGCGGCGGCCATGGCGGCTGCGCCATCGGGTGAGGGCGGTTCGGCCACGCATTCCAGCGAACGGCGTACGGTGGTGACGCAAGTTTCCGGCGGCGGGCTAGAGCCGCTTGGCCCAGGCGCGGCATCGCGTGCGCGCGGCATCGGCAGCCGGTTCCGCAGCGCATCCAACGATTCCGCGCGTACCGGGCACGGAAATACTGGCGCAAATAACGGCATAAATACCGGCTCGCGGCCGGCGAAGGAGAATTCGTGATGATCCGCCGCAAGGTTCATGCCCTGGCAGCGACCGTTGCCCCGGTACTGGTGGCGCTGGCCGCCCCCGCGCATGCGGACGAACGCCTTGTCACCCGTGCTTTCGCCGACAATGAAGTGGTGCGGATCGACGGCCACGCCGGCGTGCAGGCGACGATCGCCTTCGGCAAGGGCGAGTCGATCGAGAATGTGGCCGTGGGCGATTCACAGACCTGGCAGATCACGCCGAACAAGCGGGCGGACCTGCTGTTCGTGAAGCCGCTGGAACCTTCTGCGCGCACCAACATGACGGTGGTTACCAACCGCCACACGTATTTCTTCGATCTTGTCGCCTCATCCAAGGCGCGGCCGCTCTACATGCTGCGGTTCACGTATAAGGACGAGCCGGCAGGGGCCCCCGGCGCCGTGCCTGCTGGCGCCGCGCTGGCATCGCTCGATTCATCGGAACGCGCGATTGCGGAAGGCGATCCGCTGGCGATGCCGACCGACGCGGCGGCGCTGAACTTCTCGTGGAAGACGGCCGGCACCGCCAAACTGTTGCCCGCGCGCGTCTATGACGATGGCCTGTCCACATATCTGCTCTGGCCGGAAAACACCGCCGTTCCCGCGATCCTGGTGCAGAACGAGAAGGGCGACGAAGGCCCGGTGAACTACGCCGTGCGCGGCCAGACCATCGTGGTGGCCGAAGTGCCCCGGCTGATCATCCTGCGGTCGGGCAAGGCCAGCGCCACACTGGAAAACAACCGCCCGGCCAGCGCGTCTGCAAATCCGGCGCCCGCCGCCGCAGCGCAGCCCGCCGCTACTCAGCCTGCAAACGCCCGGTCTACAACCGCCACGTCGCAGCCTGCCGCGGTTGCGGCCAATACGGTCGGCACCGCTCCTGCCGCTGCTTCTTCACAGGGGAACTGACACATGGCGCCCAATTCATCGTTGCGTGAACGGATCGCACCCGGAGCCGCCACGGACCCGCGTGACGGGCAGGGCGCTGAGGTTATCGACCTGACCACGCGCAACGTGCTGCCGCAGGTTACCCAGCGCAAGAAGGCGGACGGACTGGGCCTTGCTGCCGGCATCGTCTTCGTGATGGCACTGGGCGGGCTGACGTTGTGGACGATGAATTCGTCGCGCAAGGAACCCGTCGCCGGCGTGCAGCCTGCGCCGCAGCCCTCTGCTCCGGTGGTTCCAGCCGCCGCGATCACCGTGCCACAGACTGCGCCCCAGCCTGAAGCGACGCCCGCCCCGCTCGTCGCACCGGCCCCTGCGCCGGTTCTTGCGGCTGCTCCGGGGGCTGCCGCCGCGCCCGCCGCCAATCCTTATGCCAGCCCCACCGTGGTTTTCGACGTGGGCGGCGCTGCCGGCGCGCCTTCGCTGGTGGGCCCGGCCGGAGAGGCGAAGTCGAACGGCAATGCCAACGACGATTTCGCCGCGCGCATTGGCGGCACGGGCTCAACCGCCACCGCCACGCGCAATTTCGACCCGGCCACCACGGTGACGCAAGGCACGTTGATCCCGGCGGTGCTGGAAACCGCGATCGATACCGATGTGCCCGGCTATGTGCGCGCCATCGTCTCGACCGATGTGCGCAGCTTTGACGGCAAGCGAGTGCTGATCCCGCGTTCCTCGCGCCTGATCGGCCAGTACAAGAGCGGCCTCACTGCCGGGCAGAAGCGCGCCTATGTGATCTGGAGCCGCCTGATCCGCCCGGACGGCGTTTCCGTGAACCTTGGCTCGCCGGCGATTGCGTTCGGCGGCGAAACGGGCCTTGCGGGCAAAGTGAACAGCCATTTCTTCGAACGCTTCGGTTCGGCCATGCTGCTCTCCGTCGTCGGCGGTCTTTCGACCATCGCGTCGAGCGGGGCCAGCGTGGTGGTTGGCGGCGGCCAGTCGGCGGCGGCGGCGGCGATCCAGCAGAGCGGCAGCGTGGGCCCGACGATCCGCGTGCGCCAAGGTGAGCCGATCCGCGTCTTCACCGCCAAGGACCTCGATTTCAGCCAGGCGCAGTGACACGATGGCGGACGTTCTTTCCTTGCAGGGTTCTCCTGCAAGCCCGGTCTTGACCGAGGGGCAACAGCCCCAGGACGGGGCTTCGCGCAGCGTCTATCTCGACGCCTACCTTGCGCCGCTGCGCCCGTGGTTGGACAAGGAGACGGTAACGGAAATCCTCGTCAACCGACCGGGGGAGGTCTGGATCGAGGATGCCGCGCTTTCGGGCATGCAACGCGTGGCGCTGCCCGCGCTGGACAATCGCCTGCTTCAGCGCTTGGCCGAACAGGTGGCGCGCATCAGCCATCAGGGCATCAACCGCGAACATCCGCTGCTTTCGGCCACGCTGTCCGGCTATGGCGGGCAAAATGGGGGCGGCGCGCGTATTCAGTTGGTCGGGCCGCCGGCCACGCGGTCGAACTGGGCGATGGCAATCCGTCGGCATCGCCTGCTGGAACTGCCGCTGGAAGCCTACGACCGTGGGCCCATCACGCAGCCGGTGGAAGAGCCGACGCCGGATCCCATGGCGGAGCCCATCGCCTTTCTGCGCGATGCCATCCGTCGCCGCCGCACAATCCTGATTTCGGGCGGCACCTCCACGGGCAAGACCACCTTCCTCAACGCCATGCTCGGTGAAATTCCCGAACATGAACGCGTCGTGCTGGTGGAAGACACTGCCGAACTGCACTTGCCCGGCGCCAACGGCGTGGGCCTGATCGCCGTGAAGGGTGAACTGGGCGAGGCGAAGGTTTCCGCCAACGACCTGCTTCAGGCGGCGCTGCGTCTGCGGCCGGACCGCATCGTGCTGGGCGAATTGCGCGGCAGCGAGACGGTTTCGTTCCTGCGCGCCATCAACACCGGCCATCCGGGATCGTTCTCCACCGTCCACGCCAACACACCGCGCGGCGCGCTGGAGCAGATCGCGCTGATGTCGATGCAGACCGGGATCGGGCTGACGCGCGCGGAGACGCTGGAATATGCGTCCTCGGTTATCGACATCGTCGTCCAGCTAGATCGCCGCGACGGCAAGCGTGGGATCAGCCAAATCGCTGAAAGCGCGACGCTGGTAGGGTAACATCCTCCCCTCAAGAGGGAGGATCGGCTAACTTAATCGACGATCGCCAGTCCGGCGGGATCGCGCACCTGACATTCCAGCCCCAGCCAGTCGGCCAGCGCCTTGTGATCCTTGGCAACGCCGGGGCTGTAGAGCGGGCGCATGGCTTCGGACAGCGTGAGGGCGAGGGTGCCGTGTTCGATCCGCAGCGAAGTCTGCGACAGGCCGGTTTCGGAGCAGCCCGTCAGGCGACGGCACAGGCGCACGGCCAGGCCCCAACCGATCGCGCGGTCAAGATCTTCCTTGGAGGCGAGGCGGGCAAAGGCGTCCGGCACTTCGGTCTGGCCGGAATTGGCGAAGACGGTCATCGCCATCATCGCCCGCCCGTGCATGTCCAGCCCGATCCAGCGCTTGCGCAGCGCCCAGGTCATCGCTTCCTCGGTCCGCAGGTTCGGCTCTGTCCGCATGGCGGCCAGGGCGAGCAGGCCGGAGGCTTGGCGCAACTGGCGGTCCTGCGGTTCCTCACGGCAGACGGCGGCGGTCCAGCGAGCGACGGCGACGGCATCGTCCGCCGTGACGCGGGCGCTGGCGGAGAAGCCGGCGACGCTGGCGAGCATAGGGTCTTCCGCCTGCACTTCGGCATCGAGTTGCGCGTGGAGCAATCCTTCGCGCAGGCCCCATGACGAGAACACGAGCTTGGACGGCTTGAGACGCGTGATCACTTCCACCATCAGCGCCGCCGCATCGGGCAGCGAGGCGAGGCGGGAGCCGGATATGCGCGGGTCCACATCGCCAAGCTTGCCCTTGGCGAAGTCGCGCGCAAGGTGCAGCGCTTCGGAAGCGGGCAGTTCGAAGCCGTGCGGATCGTCCACCGGCCAGTCGAGCACGCGCATGGCCTGAAGCGCCAGCGCGCGCCACGATCCGCCAACGATGTAGAGTGGAAGGCCGCGGCCCTGTTCCCAACCGGCGCTGGTCAGGCCGTCTCGCACGGTTCCGGAGAAGGCGGTGACGCCTTCCGCGCGCAAGTCGGGCAGGCGCAGGGTGCCGAAGGGCAGGGTGATGCCGTGCCAGCTTTCGCCGTCGGCAATTTCGACCAGCTCAAGGCTGCCGCCGCCAAGGTCCGCCGCGACGCCCTTGGCACCGGGGAACGCGGCGATCACGCCGGTGGCGCTGGCGCGGGCTTCCTCCTCGCCCGAAAGCAGGCGGGGATACAGGCCCAGCGCGCGAACGGCGTCAAGAAACTCCGGGCCGTTGCTGGCATCGCGCGCGGCGGCGGTGGCCACGCATTCGACGTTTTTCACCTCGAACAGCCGTAGCAGCCCGGCGAAGCGGGCCAGGGTGACGAGGGCGCTGCGCATCGCCTTTTCCGCGATGGCCCCGGTCTTGCCGAGGTCGCGGCCAAGGCGCGCGCTAACTTTTTCGTTGAGCACGACAACGGGCGCACGGGGCGGCCCGTTGTAGATCACCAGACGCACGGTGTTCGAACCGATGTCGATGATCGCGCGCTTTTCACTCTTGAGGCTTATGCCGATCATAGGGGTCTTTGGTCGTTATGCCTCTTTGCCCGAGACTCGGGCGGGTGGCCCCTTATGTCAGATGTTGCCGCGTCTTAGCGAGAGCTTTGGCACCTTCCGTCCACTGGCAAGCGATGCACCGCGCCCGGAGAGCGACGGGTTGGTCATGAAATAGCGGTGAATATTGAAGGGGTTGTCAACTTCGCCCACCCGATCATAACTGCCGTCCGGATGCAGCACCCACGACTGTTCGGTGTCCAGCAGATTGGCCAGCATCACCTGATCCAGCACCTGATCGTGCACGGTCTTGTTGGTGATCGGGATCAGGACCTCCACGCGGCGGTCCAGATTGCGGCTCATCGCGTCGGCAGAGGTGATGTAGACCTTGGCCTTGCGGTTGGGCAGTTCGGCGCCGTTGGCGAAGGCCCAGATGCGGCAATGCTCCAGGAAGCGGCCGATCACCGATTTCACGGTGATGTTCTCCGAAAGGCCGGTGATGCCGGGGCGCAGGCAGCAGATGCCGCGCACCACCAGTTCGATGTCCACGCCCGCCTCACTGGCGGCGTAGAGCTTGTCGATCAGGTCCGGATCGGTCAGCGAGTTCATCTTTGCCCAGATCTGCGCGGGTTTGCCGGCGCGGGCATTGGCGATCTCACCCTCGATATTCGCATAGAGCGTCGAGCGCAGCGAAATCGGGGAGATCGACAGGCATTCGGTGCCCTTGGGCTCCACATAGCCGGTGATGAAGTTGAACAGGCGCCCAACGTCGCGCCCCATCGCCGGATCGGCGGTGAAGTACGAAAGGTCGGTATAGATGCGCGCGGTGACCGGGTGATAGTTGCCGGTGCCGAAGTGGCAGTAGGTGCGATAGCCTTCGCCCTCACGCCGCACGACCATCGATGTCTTGGCGTGCGTTTTCCAGTCGACGAAGCCGTAGATCACCTGGACGCCCGCGCGTTCCAGCTGGCTGGCCCAGAGCAGGTTCTGCTCCTCATCGAAGCGGGCCTTCAATTCGACCACCGCCGTAACCGACTTTCCCTGTTCCGCCGCGCCGATCAGCGCGGAGATGATCGCGGACTGCTTGCCGGCGCGATAGAGCGTCTGCTTGATCGCGATCACGTCCGGATCGCGCGCGGCCTGACGCAGGAAATCGATCACCACCTCGAAGCTTTCGTAGGGGTGCTGGATGACGATGTCCTTCTCGCGGATCGCCGCGAAGATATCGCCGTCATGCTCCAGAATGCGTTCCGGATAGCGGGGGGTATAGGGTTCAAACTTCAGTTCGGGCCGATCCTCATCGCAGATCGCGGAAAGGCCGGAAAAGCCGATCAGCCCTTCCGTCTTCATGATCAGCGCCTTGTCCAGCCCCAACTGGTTGCGCAGCAGTTCTTCGGCTGCCGGGTCGAACTTGCCCTGAAGCTGGAGCACGATGACAAGGCCGCGGCGGCGGCGCTGGATCGCGGTGCGGTAATAGCGCACCAGATCCTCTGCATCTTCCTCGATCTCGATATCGCTGTCGCGCAGGATGCGGAACACGCCGTGGCCGTGGGGCACGAAGCCGGGGAACAGCTCGTCCACATTGCGGCAGATCACGTCTTCGATCGAGATCCACGCCGCGTCTTCGCCCGGAATGCGGATGAAGCGGGGCAGCGGCGCGGGGATCAGCACCATTTCCATGACCGGGGCGTCATCCGCCACGCGGGTCAAGGAGAACAGGATGCCGATGCCCTGGTTGGCCACGAAGGGGAACGGGTGCGCCGGGTCGATCGCCTGCGGCGTGATCACCGGCATGACGTGTTCGAGGAAATAGCTGCGCAGCCAGTCCTGCCGCTCCGCATCCAGGGGCTCTTCGCCCACCATGCGGATGCCTTCTTCGGCCAGTTGGACTTTGAGGTCGGCCCAGGTGTCCTGCTGGATCGCTTCCAGTTCCAGCACCTTTTCGTGGGTGACGGCAATGGCCTGCGACGGGGTGAGGCCGTCTATCGAGATTTCCTCGATCTGGCGGCGCACCTGTCCGGCGATGCCGGCGACGCGCACCATTAGGAACTCATCGATGTTGCTGCCGGAAATCGACAGGAATCGCAGCCGTTCCAGCAACGGATAATTGGGATTGGTCGCTTCGGCGAGCACGCGCTCGTTGAAGGCCAACCAGCTCTGCTCGCGGTTGAAATAGCGGGCTGGCAGCGTGGCGACTTCCGTCACCGGGCTGCTTTCACCGGCGGCTTGCGCTTCGTTAATGTCCAGCATGTCCTACGTCTTCATCCGAGCGAGTATCGGGAGGTTCACATATGAACTCCCGCATTGGACCACCTTGCATGCCACGATGAACCTAATGCTGCAATCGTGCCGAATGCCGCATTTGATGGTCCTTCGCGCAATCTATCAAGTTCCGCGCGCCGCACCAATGGAAGATCATTGCAGTGCAGCATAGTTTGACGCACACTCCTGGCCGATGATCAAGGCGGCCCTCCACCATCTCACGCGCTACCGCTACTCACGGCGGGTGCGCCTCGGTCCCCAAATCATTAGGCTGCGCCCCGCACCGCACAGTCGCACGGCCGTCCCCAACTATTCGCTGAAGATCAGTCCGCCGGAGCATTTCCTGAACTGGCAGCAGGATCCGCACGGCAACTGGCAGGCGCGGGTGGTATTTCCCGATCCGGTCGACCATTTCTCGATCGAGGTGGATCTGCTGGCCGAACTGGCGGTCATCAACCCGTTCGACTTCTTCGTGGAGCCTGAGGCGGAGACCTACCCCTTCGCCTATTCGGACGTGATGAAGGCCGATCTGGCTGCCTATTTCGAGCTTGAAGACCAAGGCCCGCTATTCGACGGGCTGGTGGCCGAACATGCCGGATACGAAGGGCGAACGGTCGATTTCCTGGTCGATATCAATAGCCGCCTGCAACAACGCATCGGCTACGTGATCCGCATGGAGACCGGGGTGATGACCCCGGAAGAGACGCTGGCGGCAGGCATTGGATCGTGCCGCGATTCGGCCTGGCTGCTGGTGCAATTGCTGCGCCGGCTGGGCTTCGCGGCGCGGTTCGTTTCCGGATATTCGATCCAGTTGGTGGCCGATGTCACCCCCAAGGAAGGCCCCAAGGGCGTGCTGGAGGATGTGACCGACCTGCACGCCTGGGCAGAGGCTTACGTCCCCGGCGCCGGCTGGATCGCGCTGGATGCGACGTCCGGCATGTTCGCGGGGGAGGGGCACATCCCGCTTTGTGCTGCACCGCACTATCGTTCCGCCACCCCGATCGAGGGCATGGCAGAACCGGCCGAAGTCGATTTCGATTTCAAGATGGATGTCTCCCGCATCGCCGAAGCGGTGCGGATCACCAAGCCGTTTACCGAGGATCGCTGGCAGGCGCTGCTTGACCTTGGTGACGCGGTGGACGCGGATCTGGTGGCGGCAGGTGCCAACCTCACCATGGGCGGTGAGCCGACCTTCATTGCCGACGATGATTTCGAAGCGGCGGAATGGAACGGCGCGGCGGTCGGCCCCACCAAGGCGGCCTATGCGGACAAGCTGATCCGTCTGCTGCGGCAAAAATTCGCTCCCGGATCGCTGCTGCACCACGGGCAGGGCAAGTGGTATCCGGGCGAGACGCTGCCGCGCTGGGGCTATTCGATCTACTGGCGCAAGGACGGCGTGCCGATCTGGCGCGACGACAGCCTGATCGCGGGAGAGAAGCCGCTGGAAAAGGGCGGCGATCCCGATCCGGTGCCCAGCATCGACCCCGCCGCCGCCGAACACCTGCTGCGCGACGCGGCGGGGGTGCTGGGGCTTGGCGATGAATTCGTGCAGCCGGTGTTCGAGGACAAGGACTGGTGGGCGTTCCGGGAGGCGGAGCTTCCCGTGAACACTACGCCCGAAGAATCACATCTCGACGATGAGGAACTGGCCCGCCGTTTCCGCCGCACTTATCGGCGCGGACTGGAGAAGGCGACAGGGTTCGTGCTGCCGGTACAGCGCTGGAATGCCTCCGTTCAGCAAGCACCGCGCTGGAAAAGCGAAGTCTGGCAGGTGCGGCGCGGCATTCTCACCGCCGTTTCCGGCGACTCCGCGCTGGGTTACCGCCTGCCGCTGGGATCGCTGCCTTACGTGCCGCCCTCGGCCTATCCCTATATCCACCCGCGCGACACGGCCGAGCCGCTCGAACCGTTGGCAGACTATCGCGAGCAGGCACCCGAAGCCGGAACTGAGACGCGCCTTGCTGCCGGCAGCGAAGCGCAACGCGTGGAATTGGTCGCTCAACCTCAGTCCGGATCGGCGGGTGAGCGGGTGGAACAGCATTTGATCGAAGGCGCGGTGCGCACGGCGGTCACCGTCGAGCCGCGCGGCGATTATCTGGCCGTGTTCATCCCGCCGACCGAGCGTCTTGAGGACTATCTCGAACTGGTCGCTGCGATAGAGGCAGTGGCGGAGAAACAGCGCGTGCCGGTGCGGATCGAAGGTTATCCGCCGCCGCCCGATCCCCGCCTGCAAGTGCTGAAAGTCACCCCCGATCCCGGCGTGATCGAAGTGAACATCCACCCTTCCGCTTCCTGGCGAGAGACGGTGGAAATCACCGAAACGCTCTACGACACCGCGCGGGAGATCGGGCTTACGGCCGATAAGTTCATGGTCGATGGCCGCTCGATCGGCACCGGCGGGGGCAATCATATCGTGCTGGGCGGGCCCAGCCTGCTTGAAAGCCCGTTCATCCGCCGCGCCGATTTGCTGAAGAGCTTCGTCACCTACTGGCAGCGGCACCCCTCGCTCAGCTATTTGTTCTCCGGCCTGTTCATCGGCCCGACCAGCCAGGCCCCGCGAATCGACGAGGCGCGGCACGACGCGCTCTACGAGCTGGAGATCGCGCTCTCGCAAGTGTCGGGGCCGGAAAGTGACCAGCCCGCGCCCTGGGTGGTGGACCGGCTGTTCCGCAACCTGCTGGTGGACGTGACGGGCAACACCCACCGCACCGAAATCTGCATCGACAAGCTGTTCAGCCCCGATGGACCGACCGGCCGCCTTGGCCTGGTCGAGTTTCGCGGCTTTGAGATGCCGCCGGACGCGAAGATGAGCCTGGCCCAGCAATTGCTGCTGCGCGCGCTGATGGCATGGTTCTGGAAGGAGCCGCAGTCCGGCCCGCTGGTGCGCTGGGGCACGCAGCTCCACGACAGGTTCATGCTGGGCCACTTCGTCTGGGCCGATTTCCTGGATGTCCTCGCCGACTTGCGGCGGGCGGGATACGATTTCGACCCCGCGTGGTTCGAAGCGCAGCGCATGTTCCGCTTCCCGGTTCACGGAGAGGTTGAGGGCGGCGGCGTCTCGCTGGAAATCAGCCATGCGCTGGAGCCGTGGAACGTGTTGGGCGAAACCGGCGCGATCGGCGGTACCGTGCGCTATGTCGACAGTTCGACCGAGCGGCTTCAGGTGCGAGCGAGCGGGCTGGTGTCGGGCCGCCACGTGATCTCGTGCAACGGCCGCCGCGTGCCACTGACGATGACCGGGCCGTCCGAAGGCGTCGGCGGCGTGCGCTACAAGGCATGGGCTCCCGCCGAGTGCCTCCATCCGATGCTGCCGTCCAATGCGCCGCTGACGTTCGATATCCTCGACTTGTGGAATGGCCGCTCGCTGGGTGGCTGCGTTTATCACGTCGCCCATCCGGGCGGGCGTCACTACGACGATGTGCCGATCAACGGGTATGAGGCGGAGGCGCGGCGCAAGGCGCGGTTCCAATCCCATGGTCATTCGCCGGGGCCGATGGCGACCCCGCCGGAAGAAGTGCCGGGCGAATTCCCTTATTCGCTGGACTTGCGCCGCCCGACCCGCGCAAGCTGATGCCATGGCCGCCGTTCCGCCCTCTGGACTGACTGAAAACTCGCCGCCCGAAAACTTGGCTGGCTGGCTGGATGCCTATCCGGTTGCGGTTTCTGGTGGTGACTTGTTCGGCGATGCGGCGGAGCCGGTGGAGGCGCGCTGGAAGGCGGTGGCAGCGGGACTTGCCGCATTGTCCGAAGGCGATCCGGTTGCGCTTCAGGACATCGCGACGCGCAACGCCGCCGATCTTGGCCTGACATTCCGCGTGACGGGAGAGGAAGAGGAGCGCGCCTGGCCGCTCAACGCCATGCCGGTGGTGATCGGTTCGGGCGAATGGCAGACCATCGAGCGCGGGTTGATCCAGCGTGCCGAACTGTTCGAACACCTTGCCGCCGATATCTACGGCCCGCAGACACTGGTACGCGACGGACATCTGCCGGCGGCAGTGATTGCCGGCAGCCCGTTCTTCGCGCGCAAGATGCTGGGCCGGGCGAAGCGCACGGGGGAGGGGCAGGCCCGCTTCATCCAGGTCTATTCGGCCGATCTGGCGCGCGGACCGCGCGGGCAATGGCGCGTCCTGCAGGACCGCGTGCGGATTGCCGCCGGAATCGGCTATGCGCTGGAAAACCGGCTGGCGATGACGCGGCTGGCGGGCCATTTGCTGGCCGACCAGCAAGTGCGCCGCATCGTCGATTTCTTCTCAGTCATGCGCGAAGGGATGATCGCGGCCTGCGGGCGGGAGGCGCCACGCATCGCGCTGCTCACCCCCGGCCGCTTCAACCAGACGTATGCGGAACAGGCGCATCTGGCGCGCTATCTGGGCTTCCCACTGGTGGAGGGGCGCGATCTTTCGGTGGTGGACGATCGGCTTTGGGTGGGCACGATCGCCGGGCCCAAGCGGGTCGATTCGATCTGGCGTTGGATCAACACCACCTCGCTCGACCCGCTCGCTTTCGATGCGCGATCGCAACTCGGCGTCGCCAATTTGTTCGAGGCTTGGGCGCGCGGCGGCGTGGGCATGATCAACTGGCCGGGCACCGAAGTGCTGGAGAGCGCCGCCTTTGCCGCGTTCATGCCACGTCTGTGTCAGGTGCTGTTAGGTGAGGCTCCGGTGCTGCCCAATATCGCCACCTGGTGGTGTGGGCAGGCAACCGAAAGCGCCACGGTTGCCGCCCGGCTGGACGAATTGGCCGTGCTGCCCGCTTTCGGTCAGGCGGTGGAAGGGTTGCAACGGCGCGAGCCGGTGGCCGGTGCCGATCTGGATGGGGCGCAGCGGGCCGCACTTCTCGACGCCTTGCGCCGCCGCCCGATGGATTATTGCGGGCAGGAGATCGTCCATCTCTCCACCGCGCCGGCCATCGTCGATGGCGAAGTGGTGCCGCGCCCGTTCACCGTTCGCGCTTACGTCGCCCGCGATGCCGATGGCACGTGGACGGTCATGCCCGGCGGCTTTGCGCGCCTTGCGGCCAGTCAGGCGCTTCCAACTTCGCTGATGGGCGAGGGGGAGATTTCCGCCGACGTCTGGGTGGTGGACGAAGTGGCGAACCCGGCGCAGGCCGTATCGCGCACGATCCCCGAGCCTCCGATCTCGCGCGGGGGCGGGATCCTTGCCAGTCAGGCGGCGGACAACCTCTACTGGTTCGGTCGCTACAACGAACGCGCGCAGATCGTCACCCGCGTGCTGCGCGCCTTGCTGGACGGCTCGGTGGAGATCGACGGCGGCCCGGCGGAGCAGGGCGGTGTAGTCGGCGCGCTGGTGGGCCTGCTGGAAGAAGCGGGCAGCATTTCGGAAGTCAGCGAAACGCCCGACGTACAAGCGATCTGCGCCGCTGCATTGGCAGAGGCAAACCTGCCGGGTGGCGTTACCGCGCTGATGCGGCAGCGGCAGGCCGTGGGCCTTGCTCTGCGAGAGCGGTTCGCGCGTGATTTCTGGCGGCTGGTGAGTCAAGGCGTGCCGCAAGTGGACCAGCATCGCCCGGCTACCCTGCTGGGCGCGGTTCGCCGGCTGACGGAGCATTTCAGTGCGCTGGCGGGTCTGATCTCGGAAAACATGGTGCGATCGGCCGCGTGGCATTTCCTGGAGATCGGCCAGCGGATCGAACGCGCGCAAGGCATTTGCCGCATGGTCCGCAGTCTGGGTGATGCCACGACAGGGGACGGGCAGGATGGCAAGGCGCAGGATGGGCGGGGCCATGACGGCAGCGGAGCGCTGGGCGTGTTGCTGGACTTGTGCGACAGCCAGATCATCTATCGCACGCGCTATCTGACAGGGCCGATGGCCGGACCGGTGCGCGATCTGCTGCTGCTGGATCCGGACAATCCGCGTGCGCTGGTGTTCCAGATTGCGGGCATCGTCGAGCACCTTTCCGCGCTGCCTAGTGGGCGGGACGATAATCTGCCCGAACCGCCGATGCGCGCCGCCCGCGCACTGCTGGGACAGTTGCAGGCCGCCACGGCGCAGGACATGACCAGTGCCGTTCTCGAAGAGATCGAACAGCAACTGTACGACCTGTCGGACGCGCTTTCGGCGCGCTATTTCCTCCAGTTCGATCCCGAACAGGCCGAACGGCGGACGGCGCTGCTGTGATGCGCTATTCGGTTAGCCATATCACCACGCTGCAATATGCCGAGCCGGTGCGGCTGGCCCAGTTCAACGCGCGCCTGCGCCCGGCGGCGTGGCCGGGGCAGACCATGGCCGACTACAGGCTGAGCGTCGATCCACAGCCCGCCGAAGTGGCCGAGCGGGAAGGCGGTTACTACGTCAACGAGGCGCGGTTTTCGTTGCGGGAACCGATCAGCCAGCTGCAGATCGAAAGCCGCTTCACGGTGGAGAAGGAGTCGCTGCCGTTCTTCATCACCGGCTCCACCGGCCCCGGCCTTGCCGACTTGCGAGAGCGGGCGATGCAGAAGCCGGACCTTTCGGCACTGGGGCCGGCCTCCTACAGCTTTGCCTCGCCCATCGCCGCGCCGGAGCGGGACATTGCCATGTGGGCGAGCGGCTTCCTGACCGAATCGATGCCGGTGGTGGAGGCCGGCCGGCGGCTCATGGCGGCGATCCATGAGCAGTTCGCTTACGAATCAGGCGCGACCGTTGCCGATACTCCGCCGATAGAGGCATTCCGCGCGCGGCATGGGGTGTGCCAGGATTTCAGCCACATCATGATCATCGCCGCCCGCGCGCACGGCATTCCGGCGGCCTATGTCAGCGGCTATCTGCGCACGCTGCCGCCGCCGGGCCAAGCGCGGCTGGTGGGCGCCGATGCGATGCATGCCTGGGTGAACCTGTGGTGCGGAGAGGATCTGGGCTGGATCGGTTTCGATCCCACCAATGACATGCTGGCCGATACCGACCACATCTTCATCGGCATGGGGCGCGATTATTCGGACGTCGCGCCGCTGGACGGGACTTTCCGGGGCTCGTCGCAGCAGACGATGTTCTTCTCGGTGGATGTCGCGCCGCTGGATTGAGCGCCCATGCGTTCCGCACGGAACTCCGTCGCCCCCGCGAAGGCGGGGGCCCCGCTGCCTTTCTGCCATGCTCGCCAGGAGAAGCGGGATCCCCGCCTTCGCGGGGATGACGAGGAGGTTGGAGGATGGCTGATTTGGTGGGGCATAGCGGGTGAGCCCAGAGAGGTTTCAGGTTCAATCCGATGCGCTTCAGTTCTAGTTGCTCCCCATGAACGCCCCGCTGCTCGTCGCCATCGCCTTTGCCGCGCTCAATCTCTGGACCTTCGCCGTCTATGGCTATGACAAGGCACAGTCGCGGCGTGGGGGCGGCCGTGTGCCTGAGCGTCGCCTGCTGACGCTCGCCGCCATCGGCGGCTCTCCGGCTGCGCTGCTGGCGCGCCGCCTGTTCCGGCACAAGACCCGCAAGCAGCCTTTCGTGAACTACTTGCGGGCGATCTTATGCGTTCAGTGCCTGATGCTGGCCGGCACAGCCGTCTGGACGATGGGCGCCCCCTGAAACGCCCGCCGTGATTCGTTTCGACTCACGCGCGATCCTGCTCACCGCGCGCGGCGACAGGCTGGCCGGGGAAGATCCCGGCGATCGCCAGGGCAGCGCCCAACTTGGATAGCGTTTCCAGCACATCGCCGACTGCGTCCTCCTGAACCACCAGCTCCAACGTGCCGCGCGTCTCCTGCGCGCCGCGATCGCGTAGCGAGGTGACGAGTTCGAGGATCACTGCCTCATGTTCTGAAACATGATCGCAGGCCATCGGGCAAAATGCGAAGGTTTCCAACGCGTCGCGGTTGAAGATCAGCATGGCGCGGTGAAAGGGCTGGAGGCCGCCGATCATCCGCCAGCGGGCGAATGCGGGAGCCAAGGCCTCCGCCGGGCAGCGGCGCTGGGCGAGGGTCGTGACCCAGGCCCGCATCGACCAAACGAGGAAACGACAACCTTCATCAAGGCTGCTCAGGGGGCGGTCGACATACTGGTACATGGCAGGGTCTCCAGGTGGCGAAACAAGTTATGCGAAAAGGGGCTTGAACTTGCGAATGATTATCATTAGCCATTGATACGCAGCTTGTCCTGGCCGTCAAGCCTGCACCCGAGGACCCAGGTTCGACACTTGTCATGGGGTGTCGAGACTGCCCTTCCTGTCCTACTGGGCCGGACCGTATTTCGCTTTATGCAGAGATCGGTCCGGCCCGTTTTTTACCGGCCAATCCCCCAGTTATGCAGGACATTTCCGCAGGATTGCCCACAGGAATATCCCGGCGATGCCCACAAGCTGTCCACCGGCTGCCCCCATGATCTCCCCGATTTGTGCAGTAGTTGTCCACAGACATGTCAACGCGCGCCACCCAGAGGGCAGCGCGCGTTCGGTGTTCCATCGATTCGCGGGAAAGCGCGGCGATTCAGCGCCGCGCGAAGCCTGTCAGCGGTAGTCGAAACCGCCCTTCGGCTGGATTTTCAAGGTGTTCTGCTGGAGCGCGGTCATCAGGTAGGAGCCGACCAGCATCGGCACTTCCAGCATCTGCTTCTCATCCCAGGTCTTTGCAAGGATATCCCAAGTCGAATCGGCCATGCAGTGATCGGCCACCAGTTCCTCCACTGCGCGCAGCATCGCTGATTCGTGCTCGTTCCAGCCGGCGGCGGCGGAGCCTTCCAGCACGCGCTCGATTTCTTCGGTCGTAATGCCGAACGCCTTGCCGATATCGACATGTTCGCACCATTCGAACGGCGCGCCGGCCAGGCGGGCAAGGCGCAGGATCATCAGTTCGCGCTCACGGCCGGGAATCATTCCCCGTGCCGCTAGCTCGATGCCCAGCACCATCTGGCCCTTGAACATGCCGGGATGGCGCAGCGTGATCAGGCTGACGTCGGGGAAGGGGCGGCTTTCGGGAATGTGGAAGGCCGCGCGAATCGCATCGACCTGTTCCTGCCCCTCTGGACTCACTTCATCCAACCGCAGCGGGGCATAGCGTGGGCCGCTCTCCACCGTCTGCGCCATGCGCGCGGCCTCGTTGAATTCCACCCGGCCGCTGATCGCCTTACTCATTTTCGAATCACCTGTGTCTAAGGAAAGGATCATGCCGCCGCGTCGAACGGCGCCCAGCGCTCCATACGCTCAAGGTAAGGGGTGAAGCGCTGGCGCACCGCCGCCGGATCGAGGCCGAAGTGGGCCGGATCGGGCTTCGTCATGCGCTCTGCGCTGCTATTGCTTTCCCACCAGTCCGCCATGGCCCGCGCAAAGTCTTGCGAGACCTCTTCGCCCAGCCAGGCGTAGAGCGCGCGCACTTCGCCCAGTGGGTCCTTGTGCATGGCGCGGAAGTGGATATCGAAAAAGCGGTGGTCGTTGCCCTTCTCGCGAAAGGCGATGGCGCGGTTCATCGCTTCGGACCAGCAACGCAAGTTGAGCGCGCCCAGATAGGCCAGATCGATATGGTCGCTGAACTTGCCGATGATGTCGGCATAGACGGTGGCGACGGAGAGGATCACGTCGGCCGGATCGCGGTGGGTCATCACGAAGCGTGCGTCGGGAAAGGCCGATGTCAGCGCATCGAGATAGAGCATATGCGTGGGCGCCTTCAGCCGCCACGGGCGGGCCGGCGCGCCCCATTGCAGCAGCTTCAGCACGCGCTTTTCATAAGCGTACGTGCTGGAATGATCGGCATCCAGCAGCCAGTCCGAATAGCGCGGGATCTGCGCGAATGCCTGGAAGATCTGGCTCTTGAAATCGAGCGCCATCAGGTCCTGGCATTCCATCGCGCCGTCGATGCCGGATGGGGTGCGCTTGCCGCCTTTCAGCAGCGCATCGCCGCTCGTCACCGCGACGCCCCGGCGCGGATCGGGCCCGGTGACGGTGGAGGGCGGCGGGCAGGGCTGGGAGCTTTCCCAGACGCGCAAGTAACGGATTGCCGGATCGCTCGCGAGCAGGAAGGACAGGGCCGAGGAGCCTGTGCGCGGCAGGCTGACACCGAAGAGGGGGGCAGTGATCTGCTCGTCCTCGATCTCGGGATGGCGGCGATACCAGTCTTCCACCAGCAGGCGCTGCTTGAGGTGCAGCACGATCCGCTCGGTCAGCGCGCGTTCGCCCACGGCATTAAGCCGGGCTTCGCGTTCTAGCGAATCGACCAGGATTTCCAGCCCTTCGCGGAAGCTGTCCGGCCCTAAGTCTTCAAGGCCGGTGTGGCGTTTCGCGTCCTCGATCAGCTCCTTGTGGCCCTGCATCGCTCTCTCCCCGGCGTCCGGCTTGGGCCGGATCGTTCCGGGGGCGACTATGCGGGGCGAGGGGGTGGGCGCCAACCGCTGGGGCGATGATGGAGGCCGAGGTTCTCAGCCCCGCGCGGCGCGCACGGCAGCCGCGCCGGCGAAGGGCGCTATCGCCAGCAGAACGAGGCTCGATGCCGCCGCCAGAGCGAGGCCGCTGGGTCCACCGGAGCCGAGACTGCCCGCGCCGAAGATCAACACCGGCACCGCCAGCGGGATCACCAGCAATCCGCCGAGCGCGGCACCGCCCCGCAGACCGGCGGTGAGCGCCGCCACGGTCACGCCCAGCGCGGCAAGGCCCGGTGTGCCGGCCAGCAGGCCAAGCTCCACGGTGCGCAGCGTCGCTCCGTCGATCCCCAGTAGGGCGGCGGCGGGCAGTGCTGCCAGCATCAGCGGCGGGCCGAAGCTCAGCCAGTGGGCCAGAACGCGCACGGCCAGCACCATTTCCTCGGAAATGCCGCGCAGGGCCCATTGGTCGAACAGGCCTCCCTCGATGTCCGGCTCGACAAGCCGGTCGAGTGGCAGGATCGCCGCCAGCAAGGCGGCAACCCAGATCACGCCGCCGCCTGTCCGCGCCAGCAGCCGGGCGTCGGGGCCCACCGCGAAGGGATAGAGCATCGCGACGGAGAGGAAGAACAGCACCGGCATCGCCGCGCCGCCGCCCCGTCCGCCTAACAGCAGGCGGGCCAGATCACGCTTGAGAAGGGAGAGGAAGCGCCCGCTCATGCCGCGTGCTCGCCAAGGGCCAGCGTGCGCTTGTGCGCGAGCGTGAAGGGCTGGTGAGAGGCGATCAGGGCAATGCCGCCGCCCGCGCAATGTTCCGCCACCAGCGCCTCGGTCAGCTCCGCCGCATCGCCGTCCAGGCCGTTGAGCGGTTCGTCCAGCAGCCAGATCGCCGCCTGCTGCCCGATCAGACGGGCCAGCGCGGCGCGTTTCTTCTGGCCGGTGGAGAGATAGCGCACCGGCACGTCGAGCAGGGCGGTCAGGCCCAGCCGCTCCAGCCCGCTTTCGGCGGCATGGTCGATGGCGGTCCAGAACCCGAGTGCGCGCCCCAGCGGCAGGGCATGGTCCAGCGCGTGGCGTTCATCGACCAGGCCGATCGCGCCGCTCGTCTCCACGCGCCCGGCGAAGGCGGGGGCGAGGCCGGCGACGATGCGCAGCAGGCTGGACTTGCCGATGCCGTTGCTGCCGGTGACATGCAAAGCCTCACCGGAAGCAAGCCGCAGCGAGAGGCCGCGGAACAGCACCCTGTCCCCACGCCGACACGCGAGATCTTCGATAGCGATGGATGCCCCTTGCATGCGGCCCTGCGATAGTGGAAAGCCGCCGCACTGCCAAGCGAAGGCAAAACAGGGCAGAGGAGGACATATGTCTATCGCTCAACTCACCGATGCGGAACGCATTGCGGCGCTGGGCACGCTGCCTGGCTGGACCTTGCGCGAAGATGGCCTTGCCATTGTGCGGACAGTGAAATTCACCGATTTCAACGAAGCGTTCGGCTTCATGACCCGCGTCGCCATCGAGGCGGAAAAGCGCGATCACCATCCCGAATGGTTCAACGTCTATAACCGCGTTGAAATCACGCTCACCACGCACGACGCCGGCGGCCTGAGCCAGCGCGACGTGGCACTGGCGCGCTTTATCGACGGCGCGGCCCCGGCGGCCTGATCGTGGCTGAGGACAGGTTCCTCACCCGGCCGCTTTCGGTCGTACTCGATTTCGCGCGCTTCGGCGCCGCGCTGCTGGTGGCGGTGGGGCACGCGGTGCAACTGGGCATCTATCGCGGGCCGTTCCCGTTCAGCCTGCGCATGCAGCATTACTGCGTGATCGTGTTCTTCGTGCTTTCGGGGCTGGTGATCAGCACATCGGTGCTGGGCGGCCGGTCTAGCCTGCCGCGCTATTTCGTCGCGCGGGTATCGCGCATCCTGCCGGTGGCGATCCCGGCGCTGCTGTTCGCGGTGCTGGCGGCCTATGTGCTGGCGGGGGCGGGGCGGGTCTACATCGACAACAGCCCCGACGATCCGCTGGAAGTGGCGACGCGATTGTTACCGCCGATGGCGTTCGTCAGCGCCTGGCCGGGAATGCCGGCGCCGGTGTGGAACCCGCCGTACTGGTCGCTCTGCTACGAAGTGTGGTTCTATGCGATCTTCGCGCTGGCCATGTTCCTGCGCGGCTGGGCTCGCGTGGCGACGGTGGCGGTGGCCTGCATCACGGCCGGCGGGGCGATCCTGCTGCTGATGCCGGTGTGGTTGATGGGCGTGGCGCTGACCCATGTGCCGATGGCTCGCCGCCTGCCGCTAGCCATCGCACCTGTGGTCATGACGGTGTGCCTCGGTTTGGCCCTGGCGCTGTTCAAAGTGGACCGCGCGGTGCTCAATCCGCTGCTCAAGGCATGGTGGCCGGGGCAGACGCAATGGTCGCAATGGGCCTTCGCGGATTTCGCGATGGGCCTCATCATGGTCATGGCGCTGGTTTCGCTGCGACCGATGGCGCAGCGCTTTGCAGGGCCGGTGATGCGATTGAAGGACTTTGCCGGGCTGCTCGCCGGGTTTTCCTTCACGCTCTACCTGTTCCACTGGCCGCTGCTGCAACTGGCCCGCTCGCACGGGCTGGTCGCGGGGCGCAGTCCCGTCGCTTTCGTGGCACTGCTGGGCCTGGTGGTGGCGGCTTGCGCGCTGATCTCGCTACTGACGGAGCGTCAGTCGCCCCGGTTCAGGCGCTGGATGGAGGCGCGGATGTTCGCGCCCACGATGGGCAGGGAGACGATGGGCAGGGAGCGAGGCACCGAAGCCTGAACCCCGCTCGGGCAGACGTTAAAGCGCCGGGTTGTTATAGCAGTGCCAGGTGAAGATCGCTGCCGCGCCGCGATGCGGGCGCCACTGTTCGGCCAGTTCGCGGGCTTCCTTCTCGCTGGGGCGCGCGTCCAGCCCCAGGATCTTGTGGATGCCGGCCTGCACCGCAAGGTCCCCGGCGGGCCAGATGTCCGGCCGCCCTTCCGCGAACAGCAGGTAGATTTCCGCCGACCAGCGGCCGATTCCCTTGATCTGCACGAGCTGGGCGATCGCCTCCTCGTCATCGGCGGGCAGGCGGGACAGGTCGAGCTCGCCCGACAGCACCAGCTCTGCGAGGCTGCGGATATAGCCCGCCTTCTGC
>FTBS01000129.1_pt1 | contig 28297 bp, 25 predicted proteins | sample 1639441 | NCBI WGS metagenome assembly FTBS01 (sample SAMEA3914864, study PRJEB12502) | metagenome | biome: forest; material: soil | place: USA | collected 2012-03-12 | depth 0.3 m
ATGGGATACGGCGGCGAACTCGGCACGCTGGCGCCGGGCAAGCTGGCCGACCTGATCCTGGTCGACGGCGATCCGCTTGCGGACATTTCCATCCTAGCCGGGCCGGAAAAGGTCGCCTTCGTGATGAAGGACGGCGTGGTCCAGAAAATCAGCCCTGCCCTCGCGATGCGCGCGAATACGCCGACGCTCGAAGCGGCGGAATAAGGAGCCTCAGAATGAACGTCGCCACCGGAACGCTGAAGCCCGGCGAAGCCCGCTGCCCCGCCGAATCCACGCAGGATATCATCGCCGCGGACCGCAATGCCGCCCCCGCCTGGGCCGCCAGCGAAAGCTATCACTACCTCGGCAGCGAGGACGTTTCCAAGGAGCGCTACACCGATCCCGCCTTCGCCACGGGCGAGTTCGAGCGGATGTGGACGCGCACCTGGCAGATGGCCTGCCGTGAGGATCACATTCCCGAAGTGGGCGACTATTACGTCTACGATATCGGCCAATACTCATTCGTCGTAACACGTTGTGATGACGACGAAATCCGCGCTTACTTCAACGCCTGCCTCCATCGCGGCACCAAGCTGAAGCCTTCCGGCACGGCAGGCTTCGCCGCGAACCTCAAGTGCCCGTTCCACGGCTGGACCTGGAATCTCGACGGGTCGCTGAAGGAAGTCCCCGAAAAGTGGGATTTCGCGCATACCGCCACCCGGAAGATGTGCCTGCCCGAAGCGCGGGTGGAACGGTTGGGTGGCTTCGTCTGGATCAACATGGACCCCGCTGCGCCCAGCCTTGAGGACTACCTCGGCGAAGAGGCGCTGGCCCATCTCAAGGCGTGGAAGCTGGAGGATCGCTACATCTACCTCCATGTCCAGAAGAGCTATCCCGCCAACTGGAAGCTGACGATGGAAGCCTTCATGGAGGCCTATCACGTCGGCGACACCCACCCCCAAGTCGCGCCGGCCAATGGCGACGTGAACTCGCAATACGACGTCTATGGCGATCACGTGGACCGCTTCATTTCGACGCTCGGCGTAGTCAGCCCCAAGCTGCGCGACAAGTACAGCGAGGCGGACATCATCGCCAACTTCACGCTGGGTGACAGTTCCTCGCTCGGCGGCAGCAAGCCCGAACTGAAGGCCGGCGAACGCGCGCGGCAAGTGATGGCGGACATGTTCCGCGACATGTTCGAGACGGCGACGAACACCGATCTCAGCCATGTTTCGGACACCGAACTACTGGATACCTACAGCTACACGTTCTTCCCGAACCTGTTCCTGTTCCCCGGCATCTCGCTGCCGATGATCTACCGCTTCCGCCCCGACGCGCGCGACCATCGCCGCACGATCTACGAAGTGATGTTCATGCGCCCCAAGCCCAAGGACGGCAGCGAGGTGGAAACGGCCGAAGTGGAGATCTTGGCTGATCACCAGTCCTTCGCGGAGGCGCAGGGCATGGACCCCGGCTTCGGCCACATTCTCGATCAGGATACCGACAACCTCTATGCCCAGCAGGAAGGGCTGGAAGCCAGCGCCAAGCCGGGCCTGACCCTGGGCGACTATCAGGAAGTGCGCGTGCGCCACTTCGAACAGACCATCGACAAGTACATGGCGATGCCGCCCTATCATCCCGACTTTCAGGCGCTCCAGCGCTGATGACGTTCTCGCTTGCAGGTCGCACCGTTTTCGTGGCCGGCGCCTCCTCCGGGATCGGCGCCGGCTTCGCACGCGCCATTGCCGCCGCCGGTGGCCGCGTCGTGCTGGGCGCGCGGCGGCTGGATCGCTGCCAGGCGCTTGCCGCCGAGCTGGGTAACGCGCTGGCGGTCGAACTCGACGTCACCAGCCAGGCATCTGTCAGCGCCGCCTTCGACGCAGCGGAGGCACAGTACGGAACGATCGACGGCGTGATCTGCAACGCCGGCGTCGGCACCGGGGGCCGCTCTACCGACGTGCCTGAAGAAGGCCTGCGCCGCGTGCTCGACACCAACCTGCTCGGCGCGATGCTTGTCGCCCGCGAAGGCGCGCGGCGGCTGAGCGCCGGGGGGAGCCGCGAGCATGGACGGGGCCGCGTGGTGCTGATCGGTTCGATCACTGCGCAGCAGAACGGCACCGGCGATGCCATGTATGCCGCCACCAAGGCAGGCCTGGCTCACCTCGGCCGGCAACTGGCGCGCGACTGGGTGCGGCAGGGGATCAACGTCAACACCATCCAGCCCGGCTGGATCGCCACCGAGATCAACACGGACTGGTTCGCCAGCGAGCGCGGACAGGCCGACATCGCCGGCCTCCACCGTCGCCGCCTGCTCGATGCCGAGGCGCTGACGCCCATGCTGCTCTACCTGCTTTCCGACGCCTCCGCGCAAGTGACCGGGGCAACCTTCACCATCGACGATGGGCAGTCCTTATGACGAGCAGAGGCGCCCTCGAAGGGCTGACCGTGATCGAAACCGCCGAGCGAGTGAGCGGCGAATATACCGGCAAACTGCTGGCCGACCTCGGGGCCGAAGTCATCAAGATCGAGCGCCCCGGCGGCGCCCCCACCCGCGCAATGGGCCCGTTCGCGGCAGGTGAATCGACGCTGTTCGCGTACTTGGGCACCAACAAGAAGTCGGTCGTGCTCGACCTTGCCGACGATGCCGACCGCGCGGTGCTGGACCGCCTGCTCGCTCGCGCCCATGCGCTGATCGACGATCACGACGCCGGGTGGTGCCGGGCCATGGGCCTGACGCCCGAAATGGTCGCCGCCGCGTATCCGAAGCTGGTCCACACACTGGTCACGCCGTTCGGCCAAGGCGCGCCGGCCGCGTGGCAATCCGCCCGCCCGATCAATGTCATCGCCGCTGGCGGCTGGGCCTATCACAGCCCCAGCGAAACACCCGCCTACAAGCCTCCACTGAAAGGCGCGGGCCGCTTCCTGTCCGACTACGAAGCCGGGATCGACGCCGCACTGGCCACGATGGCCTCGCTGCTGCGCCTGCGCCGCACGGGGCAAGGGCAGTTCGTCGATCTCTCCGAAGTCGAAGTGCAACTGAACCGCATCGACTGCGTGCTCGACCGCATGCTCGCGGGCGAGGCGGAACCCAGCGACGCGCGCACCGCCTACGACATGGGCGGCCCCGGCACCTCCTTCGCCTGCCGCGACGGCCACGTCTTCCTGCTGATGACCACGAAGGCGCACTGGAAAGGCCTCTGCGCGCTGATGGGCGATCCGGCCTGGGTGGACAAACTGCGGGAGGACTGGCTGGAGTTCGACTGCACCCCGCCGAACGTCGCCACGTTCCGCGAACACTTCTCGACGTGGATCGCGCAACAGGACAAGCACCCGATTACCAAGGCCGCGCAGAAAGCCGGCGTCGCCATGGTCCCGGTGCAGACTGCAGAGGACCTGCCGCGCCATGAACAGTTCGCCCATCGCGGCTTCTTCCAGCAGGCAGTGCATCCGGCATTCGGCGCGGTCTCCTACCCGACTGCCGCCTACCGCATGAGCGCCACGCCTGTCTCCGTGCGGAACCCCGCGCCCAGCCTCGGCGCCGATCAGGAGGCCGCCGCATGAGCGCGAGCACCAGTTCCTCCCCTGCAAGGGGAGGTGGCAGCCCGCCAGGGCTGACGGAGGGGTGTCAGGCTTTCGGCGAGGCACCCGGCCGAGAGGCGGACACCCCTCCACCACCGCTACGCGGCGGTACCCCTCCCCTTGCAGGGGAGGATAAGCGCGCACTCCCCCACCGCACCGGCCCCCTCGCCGGCGTCCGCGTGGTCGAACTCACCAAAGTCTGGGCCGGCCCCTACGCGGGCAAGCTGCTCGCCCACCTCGGCGCGGAAGTGATCAAGATCGAATCCCGCTCCAACCTCGACGAAATGCGCGCCTATGGCGGCGTGGACATCGACGCGGCGCCGTACTTCCTCTCGATCAATCAGGAGATCCTTTCGGTCCAGGTCAACATGAAGACCGCCGAGGGGCTGGACCTCGTGAAGCGCATGATCGCCAGCGCCGATATCCTGATCGACAACATCCGCCCCGGCGCGATGGAGCGGTCCGGCCTCGATTACGAAAGCCTCAAGGCGATCAAGCCGGACCTGATCCAGTGCGCGATCAAGATGTGGGGCACCGACGGGCCGCTGGGCTATCAGACCGGCTACGCCCCCTGCTTCGCCGCGCTCTCCGGCCTCACCGCGCTGGTCGGGCATGAGGGCGAGACGCCCAAGGGCATGAACATCCGCTACGGCGATTCCACGGCAGGTGCCCTCGCCGCGCTGGCCTGCGTGGCGGCGCTCCATCACCGCGAGAGCACCGGCGAAGGCCAGTTCATCGATCTGTCGGCCGTGGAGGCGATGACCAGCCTGGTGGGTGACAGCCTGTTCGCCGCCAGCGTGACGGGAGTCGTTCCGGAAGCCGACGGCAACTTCCATCCGGAGATGTGTCCGCACGGCTTCTACCGCTGCTCGGACGAAGGCTGGACAAGTATCGCCGTGGCGAACGAGGCCGAATGGCGCGCGCTCTGCGACGGGCTCGACGCCCCCGCCCTTGCCGCCGATCCGCGCTTTGCCAGCCTCTCGGAACGGCTGGCCCATCGCCACGAACTGGACGCCGAACTCGCAGCGATCACCCGCTCGCACGATGCCGCAGACTTGGCCGAAAAGCTCAGAAATGCAGGCGTTCCCGCATTCAAAGCGATGAGTTCGATGGACCTCTGCTCGGACGCCTTTCTCTGGCAGCGCGAGGCGTTCAGGATGGTCAGCGACCATCGCAATGGCACTCGCCCGATCATCGGTCCGTCATGGCGGATCAGCCCCGATGGCCCCACCGTCGAACGCGGCGCTCCGCTGCTTGGGGAGCACAACAGCTACGTCTATCGCGAGCTTCTGGGCTTGTCCGAAAGCGAAATGGACGATCTGATCGCGCGCAAAGTGATCGACTGAGGGTTGGATTGTGAAATGCCCATCCGGGCATTTCATGCGGCACCGGCCCTCTCCCCCACCCGACCTCCCACGAGTGTACCCTGTTGGGAGGTCGGGTGGGGGAGAGGGCCGGTGCCGCATCCGACCGTCAGGTCGGCAATAAGGAGGGGATCAAATGAAGCTCGCATTCGCGATGCCGCACATGCTCGAACTAAAGGCGACGATGCAGCCCTGGGAGACGGCGGTGACCGGCGCCGACCAGACCGCGCTCGCCAAATGGGCGGAAAAGCTGGGCTTCGAGATGATCGCGGTGCCCGAGCATCACGTGATCCCCAAGGCCCATGTCGATCTCTCCGGCCCGTTCTACTTCAACGCCTACACCGCGATGAGCCACTTCGCCGGCGCGACCGAGCGTGTGCGGGTCAACTCCTGCATTGCCATCCTCCCAGCGCAGCATCCGATCGTCACGGCCAAAGCGCTGGCGACGATGGACTGGCTCTCGTCCGGCCGTGTGACGATCACTTTCGCGGTCGGCTGGCTGGAGGAGGAGTTCGCCCTGCTCGGCATCCCGTTCCACGAACGCGGGGCCATGGCGGACGAATATATCCAGGCCATCCTCGCGCTCTGGACTCAGGAAAACCCGGAGTTCGAGGGCAAGTACGTTTCCTTCCGCGATGTCGCTTTCGAACCCAAGCCGGTGCAGAAACCGCATATCCCGGTGTGGTTCGGTGGCGACGCCGACGCCGTGCTGAAGCGCACCGCGCGCCATGGGCAAGGCTGGTGGCCGTTCCTCACCAAGCCGGAGACGATCCCGCAGCGGCTGGACTTCATCCGATCGCAGCCCGACTACAACGGGCAGCTCTCTGACGTGTTCTACGGCATTTCCACCGCCCGCGTCGGCGAGGGGCATAAGGTGCTGGACGCCGATCCCCGCGCCCGCCCCGGCCAGTCGAAAGAGGAACTGATCGCCCGCCTCGGCGAACTGGCGGACCTTGGCGTTACGTGGAGTTCGATCCCGATCCCGCCGCTTTCCGGCATCGAGGCCTATCGCGATTACACCCAGTGGATCGCCGAGGAGATCATGCCTGCGCTTACTTGAAGCGCCGTCACGATCAATCCCGCACCCGCCTTGACGCGGGAGCCCCTGCGCCGGACTTCTCATCCCAACGAATTGGGAGAGATACGATGAATCCACCGCGGCCAAGGCCGAAGCTGGACCAGGAGAACACCGCGTTCTGGACGGGCGGCAGCGAAGGCAAGCTGAACATCGTGAAGTGCGGCGATTGCGGTGAGTTCACGCATCCCCCTCGTCTGCTTTGCCGCCATTGCCAGTCCGAAAACATCGCGCCCCACGCGGTGCCCGGCACCGGCACGATCGACAGCTTCACGGTGAACCACCAGCCCTGGGCCAAGGATCTGGAAGTGCCCTACGTGATCGCCCGCGTGAAGCTGGACGGCGCGCCGGGGGTCTACCTGACTACCAACATCGTGAACTGCCCCGTCGACGCCGTCGATTTCGAGGACAAGGTCCGCGTCGTGTTCGAAGAGCAGGACGGCATTTTCTACCCCCTCTTCGAAAAGGCGGACTGATCCGATGGCCAGCAAGGAAGCCTATATCACCGGCCTCGGCCAGTCCGAAGTCGGCGTGCGCCTGCCGCGCCATCCGTTGCTCCTCACAGTCGATGCCGTGCGCGAGGCGCTGGACGACGCGGGGCTGACGCTCTCGCAGATCGACGGCGTGTTCACTTACCCCGGCAAGATGAACGGCTACACCGCCTTCTCCCCCGTCAGCAGCGACGATCTGATCGAAGTGCTGGGCATCAAGTCCAAGTGGCACCTCGGCGCTGCCGAACAACCCGCCCAGCTTGCCGCCATCGGCGCGGCGGTGATGGCGGTGAAGCAGGGCCTCGTCCGCCACGCGATCTGCTTCCGCACCGTGTACGAAGCCGGCGGCATGGCCGATCCGGGCACGTATATGTCCGGCGCACGGCAGGATACCGTCACCGGCTCCTCGCAGTGGACCAGCCCGTTCTGGGCCACCTCCGCCGCCTGCTGGACCGCGCAATACGCGGCACGGCACATGCATCGCTATGGCCTGACGCGCGAACAGCTTGGCCAGATCGCCATCAACGGATCGAAGAACGCCATGCGCAACCCGCGCGCAAGGGCGATCACCAAGGAAGAGCTGACGCTGGACAAGTACATGTCCGCAAGAATGATCACCACGCCGCTGTGCCTCTACGATTGCGACCGCTTCTCCGATGCCTCCACCGTGGTGATCGTCTCGGCCGGTGATGCGCTGGGCGACGTCAAAACCACGCCGGTGCGCGTGGCCGCCATGTCCGGATCGGTCGATCGCTACTCGTGGGATCAGGTCGAATGGCCCGCCGCCTATGAGACCGGCGCGGACCTCTGGACGCGCACCGATTACGCAGTGAAGGACGTGGACACCGCCCAGTTCTACGACGGTTTCGCGTTCCTGCCGATCACCTGGCTGGAAGGCCTGGGCTTCTGCGAAAAAGGCGAAGGCGGCAAGTTCATCGAGGGCGGCACGCGGATCGCGCTGGATGGCGAACTGCCGCTGAACACCTTCGGCGGCCAGCTGGGCGCCGGGCGCCTGCACGGCTTCGGCTTCGCGCATGAGGCGGTGAACCAGCTTCGCGGAACGGCTACCGGACGCCAGATCGCAGGCGATCCGAAGGTTGCGGTGGCGACTTCGGGCGGCGGCCCGATGGCGGCGGCACTGCTGCTGGCGCGGGATTGATCGACCTTCCGGCCTCGCAGGCTCTCCTCCTGCGAGGCCGGGGGATTTTGCGCGGTTCCGTGCGCAGGTACATCCGCTGCGTCCGCTCAAGACGACCACATACACTTCGTCGCCCCCGCGCAGGCGGGGGCCCAGCTTTCTTGAGCCGCAGCGCTGCGGAGCGAAGAAGAAGCGGGATCCCCGCCTGCGCGGGGATGACGGGTTTGTTGTTTGGAGACGAATGTGTCGGCTAGCAGTGAGCGCGCCGGTCAGAGACGCTGACCGCTTCTAAACCACCTCAGGCCGCCGTCGAAACCGCAACCGTCTCCGTCACCTTACGCGGCGCGCGGTGGCGCTTCAGGCCGATCAGCGGACGCAGCGGACCGATCTCCCGCCCGACAAGGTAGAAGATCCACGACCCCGCCGCCACGGTGAAGCACAGCGTCAGGAATTCCGGCAGCGCCGTCAGGCCCATGTCGCGGATGGCATAGCTGACGAAGACCATCACCGTCTGGTGCGCGATGTAGATCGGGAACACCGCCTCCACCAAAGTAGCGCGCCACTTGTTGTCGAAGTTCCAGTAGCGATCGGCAATGCCGAACAGCGCGATCACCGTGCCCCAGCACTGGACCGACTTGGCGAACGAAAGCGGCTGCTCCCACTCGGCCGGCGTCGGCGTGTTGCCGGGCCAGAGCAGCGTATCGCCGATCACCCAGGCATAGCCCAGCACGCCCAGCACCAGCGCCGCCTTCCACTGCTTCGCGATCGCCTGCCGCATCGGCTCGGACCCGCGCAAGAGGAAGCCGTAGAGGAACATGCCGAAGTAATGGAGGTGCGCCGCGCGGTCCACGAACAGGCTGTGGATGTCCGTCCAGCCATCGTAGAACATGCGGATGCCGAAGATCAGCACGATGCCCAGCGGCAACATCAGCGGGCCGGACAACAGCTTTTCCGCCTTCTCCCGCATCCACGCCCGCCACGCATCGGGCAGGAACATCAGCCCCGCGCAAAGCACCAGCGTGTAGACAAGGAGGTAGATGACGAACCACAAGTGCATGGTCGCCGGCAAGTCTTCGTAGCCAACCTTGCGGAAGCTGAAAGCGTCATGGAACAGGAAATAGCCGTAGCCGTGTTCATAACCGCTGTTGATCAGCCCCATGTAGGGCTGCGGCGGCACCACGACGGTAAGGCCGAACAGCAGCGGAATGCCAAGGCGCAACAGCCGGCTTTTCAGGAAGACGCGGTTGTTGCCGTCCTTCTTCAGCAGCGCCGCGCTGGCATAGCCGGAAATCGCGAATAGCAGCGCCAGACGCCACGCACTCAGGCCCAGGAGCGGGATTTCCGCCCAGTCCACGACCCCGCGCGTCGGGGTCTGGAAACCCCACGGGGTGAACGAAAAGCCGACATGGTAGAAGATCAGCAAAACGAAGGCGCCAACGCGCAGCCAATCCATTCCATAGTGGCGTTGCGACGGGGCGGGCTTCATCGTTCTCCAACGGGATGGCGGTTCCACACGGCGGGAACGCAGCTCAATGCTCATGCGCCGGGCTTGTGCCCAGGCTGGTCTATCGCGCCCACTTAGGGATTTCCGCGCTTTCCCGCAATGACCGCATTGTATCATTCCGTCGCGCAGAACGCTCGATTGCGGGCGGATCGTGCAACCACGGCGCTATTTCACGGTCCATCCATAACGGATCGAACTGCCCTTGGGGCCGCGGACAACCGCCGCCATCATGGCAGCATGACGCCGCTCACTCCCCGCCCGACGATGGACGATGTCGCCCGGGTCGCCGGGGTTTCGAAGAAGACGATCAGCCGCTTCATCAACAATTCGCCTGACGTCAGCGCCGCCATGCGCACCCGGGTGGAAGCGGCGATTGCGCAACTGGGATTCGTACCCAATGCCCAGGCCCGCGCGCTGGCGCTGCGCCGCAGCTTCCTTGTCGCATTGGTCCACGACGGATCGGATCGCGGCATCAGGGAGGCGGTGGAAACGGGCATGCTCCGCGCCATGGAGGGCAGCGAACTGGCGCTGGTGCTCCTCCCGCTGCGACCCGGCGGTACGTCCGACTTTCGCGCCTTTCTGGACCGTCATTCGCCGTCCGGAGTGGTGCTGCTGCCGCCGCTATCCGAACGCGGCGACCTTTCCGCAATCTGCAACGCGACCGGCACGCGCTGCATCCGCCTGGGCCAGGATGGCGATGGCCCGGACTGCACGGCCCGCGCGGCGATGGCCGATCTGGTGCGCTGGCTGCTGGACAACGGACATCGCCGAATCGGACTGATCGGCGGCCCGGAACAGTCCCGCACCGCCCGCCAGCGTGAACTGGGCTACCACGATGCCCTGTCCGCGCGCGGGCTGGATCGCGGCCCATGGCTGGTCGCGTCCGGAGACAACTCCTTCGCTTCGGGAATGGAGGCAGCCTGCCTGCTGCTGGAACTGAGCCCGCGCCCCACGGCCATCGTCGCCTGCAACGATGAGATGGCCGCCGGTGCCCTCGCCGCCGCGGCCGGGATGCATATTGCGGTGCCCGATGCCTTGTCGATCGCCGGGTTCGACGATACGCCGCTGGCGACGATGACAGTGCCCCCGCTCGCCTCCGTCCACGTGCCATGGGACCGGCTGGGGCATGACGCAGTGCTGCGGTTGATGGGCAGCGACGTTACTCCGCCGCCCGAATCGACCGTGGAGGCAAGGCCGGTCCTGCGCGCATCGGTGGCGCCCGTCGCCGGGCTATCCTTGGCAGATACGGCCGCCCAACCGGCTATCCCGCGCTGACGGTGCCCTTCCCGGCGCGCAATTCCTCCAGCGTAAAGCCGTTCGTCGGCATGCACTGCTGCACTTCGATCACATTACCCTCGGGATCGTAACCATAGAGGGTGCGAACGTGGCCAATGTCCACATAGTCGCGCTCGTTGAAGGTCATACCGCAGGCCTTCAGGTGGGCGATGTCGTCCGCGATATCGGTCACGTCGATGCACATGTGGGTATAGCCGCGATCGTTGGGCCGCAGCGGCCGCTCGATATCCGATGGCGGCGCGGAATACTCGAACAGTTCGAGGTAGCACTGCCCCGCCCGCAGCATCACGCCTTTCGCGGCGGAGCCGGGCACGTCCACGATCAGGTCCATCACCGGTTCGTGCGCCCACCCGAATCCGTCATCCACCGGCTCGAACCCGAACGCCTCGCAATAGAAGCGCTTCATGCGGCCGATATCGCGGCAATTGACGCCCACATGGTGGATGCCCCGGATCATGGTCTGCTCTCCCTTGCCACTTTGCCGTAACTATCGGCGGACCAGCGCAAACGGGCAATCGGCACGGCTTGCCTGCCTCGGCGGCGGGCTTGCCTGTCGATGACGGTCATTCGACATTTACCTTTTCTGTTTATTAACTTGAGTGCTTTCCCGGAGACGCTACAGTCGCCCCCATCCGAGGACATTCGCTTGCTCCACTCGCCCATCGGCTCCCTGATCACAGCCGAACCGAAAAACGGACCCACCGCCAGTTCCGACCCCGCGCTGTTCGCCAATGCCGCACGCCTGATCGGCCTGGGCGCGTGGTCGTGCGATCTGGCCACACAGAACCTGTCATGGACCGATTGCGTGTTCGACCTGTTCGGTCTGCCCGTCGATCGCCGGATCGACCGGCAGGAGGCCGTATCGCTCTATTGCGAAGAATCGCGTGAGACGATGGAGCGCCTGCGCGCCCATACCGTTGCCACCGGCGCGGGCTTCACGATGGACGCGCAAATCCGGCGTACGAACGGCGATCTGCGCTGGATGCGGCTAACCGCCGCCGCGCGCATGGAAAATGGCCGCACGGTCGAACTGTTCGGCACCAAGCAGGACGTGACCGAAGAACATGCCCGCTGGCAACGCCTGCGCCACATGGCGGAGAACGACGCCGTCACCGGCCTGGCCAACCGCGCTCTGTTCGAAATGCACTTCCTCGATCGCCAGGTGGGTGACCAGATGCTGGCCGACCTGGGAACGCTGGTGCTGTTCGACCTCGATTCGTTCAAGAAGGTCAACGATTGCTGGGGCCACGTCGCGGGCGATGCCTGCCTGGCCGCCTTCGCCCAGCGCCTGACCGAATCGTTCCCCGAAGCGCGCATGATCGCACGTATCGGGGGGGACGAATTCGCGATGCTGCTGAACCGCACTGGCGAGATCGAGATGCCCGATCGCATGCTGCGCCGCCGGATGCCCCACCTGCTGACGCCGGTTCCGTGGGGCCGCGAACTGCTGCCGCTGAGTGCTTCGGCCGGAATAGCGCAAGTGCCCTGCCGCGTGGACATGGACCCGGAAGTCCTGTTCGTTCAGGCCGACACCGCCCTTTACAGCGCCAAGCGAAAGGGCGGCGGCGCAATCATCGTCAGCGCCTGACCGCCCTTACTCCTCCAAATTCAGCCCGCGTCCGGCTCTACCCAGGTGGTGCGCGTCACCCGCGGGCTCAGGTACTTGGTCGCCGTCCAGCCGCCATCGACGACGATCGACTGGCCGTTGATCATCTCGCTGCCCGGCAGGCAGAGGAAGGCGATCACGCTGGCAATGTCCTCCGGCAAGGCGAGGCGCGGATAAGGCGTCGTCTCCACATTGGCGCGCTTGAAGCCCTCGTCCTCGAACCGGTGGCGCACCATGTCGGTCATCGTAACGCCCGGTGCCACGCAGTTAGAGCGGATGCCGCGCGGGCCGTATTCGCAGGCCATGTGTTCGGTCAGCGACTTCAGGCCGCCCTTCGCCGCCGAATAGGCGCCGCCGCGCCGCCCGCCGATATGCGCGAAGGTGCTGGTCACATTGACCACGCTGGCGCCTTGGGAAAGGTGCGGGATCACATCGCGGCAAAGCCGGAACGGCGCGATCAGCATGATGTCGAGGAAGTCGTCCAGCGTCTCGTCGTCGGTCTCGTCCAGCGGCTTCGGGCTGCCGACGCCGGCATTGTTCACCAGCGCGTCGATCCGGCCGAAACGCTCGAGCGTGGCCTTCACGATCGCCGCCGGCGCGGCGGGATCGGTAAGGTCAGCGCTAATCGCCAGCACATGGTCGGGATTGCCGATCGCGGCTTCCAGCGTCGCCAGCTTGTCCTTGCTGCGGCCGACGCCGACGATGGCGTAGCCCTCGGCGTGGAGGATCTTCGCGGTCTCCAGCCCGATGCCGCTGCCCGCGCCGGTGATGATCGCCGTCTTCATCGCATACTCCCGTATAAATTCTTCGCTTCCGGCTAGGCGCTTTCGCCGCTTCGGATAAGCCTGACCACGCCGGCAGCGATGCTTGATCGTCGCTGCGATAAGCGGGCCCGCTCGCCTTGGCCGCTCCCCGGGGCGGGTCTAGCGTCGGGCCCATCATGAGCACGAACCCAAACGATAAAGCCGCACCCAACTCAGCTTTGGCCGGCATCCGCGTCATCGACATGAGCCGCGTCTTCGCCGCCCCCGTGGGCGCGCAGATCCTTGGCGACCTTGGCGCCGACGTCATCAAGATCGAACGTCCCGGCGTGGGTGACGACGGGCGCGGCTATGGCTTCTCATGGGTGCCCGGCAAGGACGGTGTGGAAACGCGCCACTCCAGCTTCTTCACCGTATCCAACCGCAACAAGCGCTCCATCACGCTCAACCATTCGAAGCCGGAAGGTCAGGCGATCCTCAAGGAACTGGTGAAGACGGCGGATGTGCTGATCGAAAACTACAAAGTGGGCGATCTCAAACGCTTCGGTCTCGATTATGAGACACTGCGAGAGATCAACCCGCGCCTGATCTACTGCTCCGTCACCGGCTTCGGCCAGACCGGCCCGATGGCCGCGCGGCCCGGTTATGACGGGTTGTTCCAGGCGACCGGCGGCATGATGGCCGTGACCGGCATTCCCGAAGGCCAGCCCGGCAATGGACCGCTGAAGACCGGACCCAGCCTGGTAGACTTCGTGACCGGCCATAACACCGCGCTCGCGATCCTGGGCGCGTTGCAGTACCGCAACCGTACAGGCGAAGGGCAGTTCATCGACATCGCTCTGCTGGACAGTTCGGTGGCGATGGTCAGCCACATCATGCAGGACTACCTGATCAGCGGCCAGGCCCCTCCCCGCCTTGGCAATGGCGGCAACGGCGGCGGCCCGGCGGACCTGATGCGCTGCGCCGATGGCATCATCTACCTGACCGCCGGCACCGACGAGCACTATCGCCGCCTGACCGTGCTGATGGAACAGCCCGAACTCTTCACCGACCAGCGCTTCGACAGCAACCTGAAGCGCGGCAAGACCAACCGCGCCGAACTGATGGACATCATCAACACCTGGAGCAGCGGCTTCACTGTCACCCAGATGCAGGACATGCTGGACGGCGTCGGCATCCCCGCCGCGCGCTACAACGAACTGGCGGACGTGTGGGAAGATGAGCAGGTCAAGCACCGCGAACTGCGCGCGACGACGCCGCATGCCTATGCGGAAAGCGGCACGGTGGACCTGATCGCCAGCCCGCTCGCCAAGATGTCGGCCAGCCCCGCGACGATCCGCATGGCCCCGCCGATGCTGGGCGAACATACCGCCGAAGTGCTGGCGGAGATCGGCATTGGCGAAGAACAGTTGGCGGAATTGCGCGATTCCGGCGCGATTTAGGGCGAGTTTGGGCGACGGTTTAGATAGCCACCGCCCGCCTCGCCTGAGCCGGTTGAACTTGCGGAACGTAATTGGCGTGACGCCCCCTAAAAACCCCGTCGCCCCCGCGAAGGCGGGGGCCCCGCTTTCTTGAGCTGCGGCGCTACGCATCGAAAAAGAACAAGCGGGATCCCCGCCTTCGCGGGGATGACGGGATAGATTAACGTAGGTCCTATCGGCCCTTTTCCCCTCAACGCCGCGCCCGCCCTCATCCCTCAGACCAACAGCCCTTTCAGCGTCTCAATCACAACGCTGAAAGGCATCGTCAGCAACAGCGCCGCCACGAACGGCAGCAAAGTCGCCGCCCCCAATACGATGATGCTGCGCGGATCCGTTGGCAGGAAACGCATCGACTGCACGCCGCCGGTCACCGTGAACAAATCTGCCGCAGCCGAGAAATCGGGCGCTTCCAGTATCTCCGGCCGCTCCCTAGGCGCTCCATCCTTGTCCAGCACTTGCGCTCCAACCGGTCGGCCCAACCAGGTGGCTTCCAGCCGCGTGCCCAGGTCGGTCGCCAGCGCGCCATAGGCCATCGATCCCCAGCGCCAGGTCTGCATCATGCCGCCCGAAAACGCGCACAGCGGCCCGACACAAAGCACCGCTACGACCACGACGATCCCCCCAGCCAACAACCAATCGGTGAACGGCGTCGATGTGCCAAGCAGGTGGTCATGCCCCAGCCGACCCGCTGCAATCGTACCCAGTCCCATGGCGAATGCCGAAAACGCCCGCAGCGACTGACCCAGAAAGCCAAGCCCGCCGCATTGGTCCGGGTGCGAGGCGATCAGATTAAGGTCCAACCGGGACAAGCGCAGAAGCAGCCGCGCCCATATCCCGATGCGCCAGAGCCAGCCCAGCAGCAGCGTCAGCAGCAACGGCAGGCTGATCGCAAACTGCCAGAACCCGGCCAGCGACAACACCTTGCCGCCAGGGTCGCGCGTCCATGCGGCCAGATCTTCGCTGATCGTCAACCCGCTCAACGTCGCCACTGCCACGGCAAAGGCCAGCATCACGGTTGCCACCTCCACCACGTGCAGATCGAGCAACTGGCGGCTGACGGCAAGCTGCTCTTTCAGAACTTGCTTGCCGTGCTCATCCAGCAGGCCCGCGCGCGCGAAATTGCCGGCGATCAGCCCCAGCCGCCGTCCGCAGGAACCATAGGCGACCACCAGTAGCGGCGTTGCCACCGCATAGCGCGCATGAACCGCAATGTCGCGAAACAGGTCGCGCAGCTCATTCGGCGCGGTGAGAAGGGTCAGCAGGAACAGCGGCAGCCAGCCAATCACCAGCACCAGCAACACGCGCGGCACCGGAGTGACGAACGGCGCGCGAGAGGCGCGCACGAAGTACGCCAGTCGTCGGGGCGGGCCGTGCCGGAACAGGGCTTCAAGGTCGGTCATGGCGAAGGCCTTGGCGCTGGCGCATCGAACGCGGGGCCACCAGACTATCCAGCCGAAGCGATGCACCGAAATCGGGTGAAACCCGCAGGTTGGCCGTCGCACATCCTGACAGAATTCCGATCCCGGCGGACACCCTACTGCGCCGTCACTCTTGGCGACGGCGCGTTTTCCTACACCCTGCCACCCGCGTTACTTTATCGACGATGCCCGACGCCCTGCCCTCACCCTCTGCCATCCGCTATTGGGCAGACCGCCTTGCGAAAGCCGCAAGTTTACACTTTTGCGCCAAAAGTGACGGTTTCGGTCGCAAGGTGACACTTTTCGTCCTGAACCGTGTCAACCGTGTCAACCTGCCTGTCACCTTGTACTCAGCCACCTTGTGCTCAGCAGCCCTTGAATGCAGCCGCTCGCTTCTCGGCAAAGGCGGTCACGCCCTCCACGAAATCCTCGGTCCGCGAGGCATCGCGCTGGCCAAGGCGCTCGTTGGTCAGCGCCTGCTCCAGCGTGCAATCGGTCGCCGCCCAAGCCACTTGCTTGATCCGGCGCAGCGACCACGGGCCCTGCGCCAGCTCGCCCGCCAGCGTCATGGCGGCGGCGTCCAGCTCCTCGTCCGGCACCACGCGGTTGACCAGGCCCCATTCCAGCGCCTTGGCGGCCGGAAGCCGCTCACCCAGCAGCATCATCTCCATGGCGCGCACGCGGCCGACAGCCTTGGTGAGCAGCCAGGAGGAGCCGCCGTCCGGCACCAGCCCCACATGCCGGAAGGCCTGAAGGAAGAAGCCACTTTCACCGCAAAGGATCAGGTCGCCCGCCATGGCAAGCCCCGCACCCACGCCCGCCGCCGCGCCGCGTACGGCGGTGACGACCGGCTGATCCATGTCACGCATGGCGACGATCACGGGATTGAAGTGCCGGTCCAGCAGCGTGCCCACATCGCGGCGCGGATCGGCCAGCATATCCGCCGCGTCGCCCAGGTTCGCGCCCGAGCAGAACGCCTTGCCCTCGCCCGTCAGCACCACCGCGCGCGCCTCGAACGAGGCGCGGTTCATGGCGTCGAACAGTTCCTCACCCATCTGGGCGGAGCCGGCATTGCGCGTGGCCGGATCGTTCATCGCGATCCGCGCGACGCCGTTCTCAAGGCTGTAGACGATCTTCTCGTAAGTCATTTCAGGCATCGCTCCGTCCCGTTTCGTGCCGGCTCAGACCAGCATCCGTCCCAACCGGCCTTTCACGATTTCCTCCGCATCGGCAACGATCCTATCGATCAGTTCCTTGCAGGTGGGCAGATCGTGAATCAGCCCCTGCACCATGCCGGCCCAGAAGATGCCCTTGGTGAGATCGCCGCTCTGCAGCAGTTCGCGGCCAACGGCGCCGGCGACCAGGTGCTTGATGTCGTCGAAGGTCGATTCGGGGCGGGCGGAAATCTCAACCACTTCGTCGGACACGCCGTTCTTGCCGACGCGGGCGGTGTTCTTGAACTTGCGGAAGATCAGGTTGGTGCCGCGCTCATCATTCTCGATGTACTTGGCCTTCACGTTGTCGTGGATCGGCGCCTCCTGCGTGGCGCAGAAGCGGGTGCCCATGTTGATGCCCTCAGCCCCCAGCGCCAGCGCCGCGACCAGGCCGCGCCCGTCGCCGAAGCCGCCGCTTGCCAGCATCGGGATCTTCACCTTGTCCGCCGCCGTGGGGATCAGGATCAGGCCGGGAATATCGTCCTCTCCCGGATGGCCGGCGCATTCGAAACCGTCGATCGAGATGATGTCGCAGCCATGCTTCTCGGCCGAAAGCGCGTGGCGGACGGCGGTGCACTTGTGCAGCACGGTGATCCCGTGGGGCTTCACCATTTCCCAAATCTCACGCACCTGCTGGGTGCCGGCGGTCTCGATGATCTTCACCCCGCCGTCGATCGCGGCCTGTGCATAGGCCTTGTAGTCCGGCGGCAGCAGCGTCGGGAACACGGTGATATTCACGGCAAACGGCTTGTCGGTCATCGACCGGCAGCGCTCGATCTCCTCACGCAGCGCATGCGGGCTGGGCTGGGTAAGCGCGGTCAGCGTGCCGAGGCCGCCCGCATTGGACACGGCGCTGGCCAGTTCGGCCAGGCCCACGCCCTGCATGCCGCCCTGCACGATCGGATGTTCGATGCCGAGCATCTCTGTAACGCGGGTCTTGAACGCCATGGCTGTGAACTCCCCAAAAAGCCTCTTTCCGGCGGTCCTAGGGGGGATTGACGCACTTGGGGACACCGAAGGCGCATGGACCGAAGCAATTCGCGCAGGCGATGCAGGATATTGAAAGCCGCGATGTGCTACCCAGATTCGACATTCAACGATTTCAAGGAGTTTAAGGAAGTGAACGGGATGAAGACGGCCATGCTGCTGGCGGCGCTGACAGCGCTGTTCATGGGCCTGGGCTATGTGTTCGGCGGCAGTGGCGGCGCGATGATCGCGCTGATCGTGGCGGCAGGCATGAACCTGTTCACCTTCTGGAACGCCGACAGCATCGTGCTGAAAATGCACGACGCGCGCGAGGTGGACGCCCGCTCCGCGCCGGAATTCTATGGCTTGGTCGCCGAACTGGCGCGCCGCGCACAGTTGCCGATGCCGCGCGTCTACCTGATCGAAAGCGCCAACCCGAACGCCTTCGCGACCGGCCGCAATCCGGAACACGCCGCCGTCGCCGCGACGACGGGCCTGATCGACCGGCTGACGCGCGACGAAGTGGCGGCGGTGATGGCGCACGAGCTTGGCCACGTGAAAAACCGCGATACGCTGACCATGACCATGGTGGCGACGATTGCCGGCGCAATCTCGATGATCGCCAACTTCGGCATGTTCTTCGGTGGGCATGGTGAGAACCGCCCCAACCCGATAATTGCGATGGCCGCCGTCGTGATGGCGCCGTTCGCCGCGATGATCGTGCAGATGGCGATCAGCCGCACGCGCGAATTCAGCGCGGACCGCGCCGGGGCGGAGATCAGCGGCAATCCCCGCGCCCTTGCCTCCGCGCTCGCCAAGATCGCCGGGCCGGCGCAGGCGATCCCCAGCGTCGCGTCGGAACGCAATCCGGCTGCCGCGCAGCTCTATATCGTGCCGACCGGCGTGTCGGACTTGTTCTCGACCCACCCGGCGACCGAGAAGCGCATTGCCGCGCTGATGGCGATGGATGCGTCGCAGGCGCCTGCTGCCCCGGCGGCGGTTCGCCGCGCCTCCGCCCTCGATCCGCTGCGGAAGTAAGTCGGCAGGGAGAGGTTCCGGCCTCCCCCCTGCCCGTCCCCACTTAGCGCGCCCGCGATGCGCCTTGCGTCTCCGGCCATTGCCTGCCCCGCCCAGGGTTGTACATTCGTTCAACACGAATGAAGAATAACCCGAGAGGTGTCGGAGTGCTGAAATCTGTCGACGGCGGGCTGCGGACCGTCCCCTATCCGATCGACGATCCTGAGCGGATCCCGGTCAAGCGCTACTACGATGCCGACTTCTATCAGGCGGAGCTGGACCACCTGTGGCCGCACGTCTGGCAGATGGCCTGCCGTGAGGAGCAGATCCCCGAGGTAGGCGACTGGATCGAGTACGAGAATGTCGGCAAGTCCGTCATCATCGTGCGCACCGCCAGCGGCGTGAAGGCGTTCCACAACGCCTGCCGCCACCGCGGCGTGCCATTCGCGGGCGGGACCGGCCATGCGCACGGCAACTGCACGAAGTCCGGCTTCGTCTGCCCGTTCCACGGCTGGCGCTGGAACATGGATGGCGAATCCACGCAGGTCTACGGCAAGCACCTGTTCTCCGACCGGCAGCTCAATCCGGACGACATCAACCTGATCCCCTGCCGCGCGGAAACCTTCATCGGCTGCGTGTGGATCAACCATGACGACGATGCACCCTCGGTGCGGGAATCGCTGGGGCCTGTCGCCGATAACCTGGAAGCCCGCAATCTGGACAAGATGCGCGCGGAATGGTGCTATGGCGCCGAACTGCCGGCCAACTGGAAGGTCGCAATGGAGGCCTTCATGGAAGGCTACCACGTGATGCAGACGCACCCGCAGCTGCAACACGCCGCGCCGATGATGTACGACTCCATGTACAAGAGCCCGCGCGGCCCGGTGCCGATCATGGCCGAACCGCACTTATCCTATCGCGAGAACCAGGAGTTGCAGGTCAACTCCATGGCCCTGCTGAGCGAAGGCATGGCGGGCATGGTCCACGAAAAGGAAGTGGAGATCGCGCGCGGCCTGATCGGTATCGAGGAAGGCCTGCCCGAAGACCAGAACATGGCGATGTTCCACTGGCTGGGCATCGTCATGCACCAGATCTCAGCACAGCTCACCGCGCGGGGTGAGCCGGTGCCGGACCTTTGCACAGTGGCGCAAACGCACCCGGTGAAGGCGGTGGAATTCCTGTTCCCGCACTACTTCCTGCTGCCCTACTTCACCTCGATGTCGGCCTATCGCATCCGCCCGACCGGGCCGGAATCTTGCTATTTCGAGATCTGGTCGCTGACGTACATGCCGGAGGACACGGACTTCGAAACGGTGATGGAAGCCACCGTGCTGCCGTATAACAGCCCGGACTTCCCACCAATCCCGCGTCAGGACTATTCGAACATCCCGATCCAGCAGAAGGGCCTGCATGCGACCGGATTCGAATTCATGCGCCTGTCGAAGGATGTCGAGGGGATGATCAGCAACTACCAGCGGATCATCGATGGCTACCTGAAGGGCGTGCCGCAGGAACAACTGGCCCAGGCGATCCACAAGCTGGGCGGCAATTTCGACGGCCCGATCGAGGATCTCGGCTTCTGAGGATGGCATCCGGGGACGGCATCGAACCGTCCCCGGTCCCTTTTTACTTGCCCAGTCGCATTGTTGGCGGGATCGGCAGAAACTCGACCTTGCCGGTCGCGACATCGTAGACCGCCGGAACGACCTTGAGTTCGCCGGCCTTCACTTTTGCCTCCACCACGGTGGAGGAATTGATCAGCGTCGCCGCCTGGATCACAGCATTCTGGCGCGTAACGACGGCGGGATCATTGCTCCCACTCAAGTAGACGGCAGGCAGAAGAGCCGGAAACAGCGCGCTGATCTGGCCCGGCACTTCCGGGTTCTCGATCGCCGCCTTCACCGCGCCGCAGCTCGAATGGCCCATCACCACCACCGCCTTGATGCCCAACACGGCGATCCCGTATTCAAGGCTGGCGATGATCTCCGGCGTGGTGATGTTGCCGGCCACGCGGGTGACGAACAAGCGGCCGATCGGCTCGTCGAACACCATCTCCACCGGCACCCGCGAATCCGCGCAGGACAGCACACCAACGATCGGCCACTGCCCTTCGGCAGCGCGAGCCTTGATGATCGCCAGATCCTTGGTGTGTGCGGTGGGCGCCCCGGCAACGAAACGCGCGTTGCCATCCATGATCTCCTTCATCGCCTGATCGGGCGTGAGATTTTCAGGAGATGCCGGCGCGGCTGCGGCAGTCTCAAAGCCGAAGCCAATCGCGGGCGCTACGGCCAGCGCGGCAACGGCGCCAATAATGTCACGCCGAGAGGTGCGGCAGCAGGTATCGGGAACGTCGGAGGGGGTTTCGATCAAGGACATGGCAGTCTCCAGCTTGATGCAGCCAGAACCTACCACGCCCTTCAAGTCATTCGCCAGCCCCGGCTTAGTCGGCCTCGGTCAGCGCGGCGACTAGCGCCTTCACCTTCTTCTGACGCCACTGCGGCAGCGGCGCGACCAGCCAGTAAGCACGGCGGCAAGGGGTGCTGGCGCCGACCTTGATCTGTTTGCCTTCCGCCAGACCTGCAGCCAGCAGCGCAGGAACGCGCACGCGGCCGAGGCCTGAGGCGGCAGCGGCAACCGCCTGCCCGGCGTCGGCAAGCTGGATGGCAGGTTTCGCGTCCTCACCTTCCGGACCCTCGTTGCTGTCCGGGACTGGATCGCCCGGCCATCCGATCCAGTCGCCCTCACCCATTTCGACCCATTCGGCCGCGCCAAGGCGCACGCCCTCCAGATCGTCCGGCCCCTCAGTCCAACGCACGGCGAGGTCGAGGTTAGCTTCGGTGAAGTCCGTCAGTTCGCCATCGACAAGTACATAGCGGACTTGCGGGTTCTCGGCGCGGAATGCGGCAAGGCGCGGTGCCAACCAGGCCGCGAAGAACTCTCGCGGTGCGGCGATGGTGTAAACGTGGCTGGATTGACCGGCCTGCATGGCCTGCACCGCGTCCTCGAAATGAAGGAACCCGGTGCGCAGCGCGGAAAGGCCGGCGCCCGCTTCCTCGGTCAGTTCAAGGCCCTTGCTGGTGCGGCGGAACAGCACGACACCCAGCAGGTCTTCCAGCGCGCGAATCTGCTGGCCGACCGCCGCCGGCGTCACTGCCAGTTCGTCTGCCGCGCGCGTAAACGAGAGATGACGTGCCGCGGCGTCGAAGACCCGCAGGGCATTGAGAGGCAAGTGCGTCCGCTTCATGGCGCTTCCCTAAGCGCTTGGCGTTTCTGCGGCAACGGTGAAGTCTGCGGAGCCGGAAAACTCAACCGACGCGAGCAGGTGCGGCGAGCGGGAAGAAGGGAATGAGCGCCTCCACCTCGGTGCCGTCACTGCGCACGAATGTGTAGTGCCCTTCCATCGAACCCTGCGGAGTCGAGAGCGGACAACCCGAAACGTAATCATGGCTGCGGCCCGGCCGGATCACCGGCTGTTCGCCCACCACGCCTTCACCCTCAACAAGATTCACTTCGCCGTTGGCATCGGTGATGCGCCAGTGGCGCGTCATCAGTTGAAGCGTGTCATCCGAATCGTTCTCGATCCGGATGTGGTAGACCCAGAACCATTTGCCCGCCTCGATGCGCGATTGCTCGGGCAGGAAGTTCACTGCTACGCGGACGGTCACCCCGTCGGTGATGGCGCTATGTTGGAACAATTCCTTCATGATACGGCCAACCTTACCGGCTAACGACTTATCTGCAACTCCTGGATCTCAACTCTTAAACCCATTGGCCTGCTCCCGCAAATTGCAGGAAAATTATCGGTGGATCACAATAATGCCGAAAAGGGACATTCAAGTTGCCAAGCGAAACCGGACGCGTCGTAAGATACCGCGACATGCGCGTTGAGCTTCATGCGCGGCACATCGACGATGATGCGCGTGCCAAAACCAGGCCGTTCGGGTGGCGTGACAGCAGGGCCGCCGCTTTCGCGCCATGAAATGCGAAACAGGGGATCGTCGCCTTCCACCGCCGGGACGACAGACCAATCTATTGCAACGCGCCCTTCGGCGTTGGATAGCGCCCCGTATTTCAGCGCATTGGTGCCCATCTCATGCACCGCCATGGCCAGCGCTTCCGCAGCGCCGGGTGAGAGCATCACCTCAGGCCCATTGCAGTCCACCTGCCCGCGAGATTCGCTGAGCGCCTGTAACTGTGCATCGATCATCTCACACACCGGAATGTGCGACCATGCACGCCGCACCAGCAGGTCCTGATTGGCGGCAAGGCTGCGAATGCGCTGTTCTAACCGCTCAAGGAAATCCGGTCGGGCAATATCGGTCCGCCGCGCCAGGGACTGGATGATCGCCAGCATGTTCTTGCTGCGATGGTTCACTTCCTGAAGCAACAGTTCGATGCGCTGTTCGGCATCGCGCATCTCGGTGACGTCGGTATTGGTGCCGAACCAGAACAGCACTGCGCCGTCGATATCGCGAATCGGCGTCGCGCGGGAGAGGAACCAGCGCCATTCGCCGGCCGCGCTGAGCAGCGGGAACGTGTCTTCCCAATCCTCACCCGAGGCCAGATGTTCGCGGAAGCGCGCCGTGACAGGCTCGATATAGTCGGGGTGCTGAACCGCCTGCCGGGCCATGCCCTGCATTTCTTCGTGCGTTGTGCCCGTGTAATCGAACCAACGCTTGTTGCGCCAAACGACCTTGCCGTCGCTTTCGGCGATCCAGGCAAGCTGTGACATATTATCCGCCAGCAAGCTAAGGCGCGCCTCGCTCTCCTCCAGCCGACGAAGGGTCTGTTTCTTGGGGCCGATGTCGCGAGCGATCTTGCTGGCGGCGACGACCCTGCCCTCCGCATCCCTTACCGGCGATACGGTCACCGCCACGTCGATCGCGCTACCGTCCTTGCGGCGGCGCACCGTCTCGAAGGTGGGCACGCGCTCGCCGCGCGTGATGCTGGCGATAATGCGATCTTCCTCGACCTGTCGATCCTCGGGGATCAAGGTCCGCACGTTCATGCCGACGATTTCGTCGGCACTCCATCCGAAGATGCGTTCGGCGGCCTGGTTCCAGCTCAGGATCGTGCCGTCGAGCGACTTGCCGACAATGGCATCATCACTGGATTCGACGATCGCCGCGAGGAAGGCCGCGGCGTCGGTCCCAAGCTGGGCCCCAAGTTCGGGAGGGTTCAGAGACCCGCCTTCGCCAATGCCTGATCAAGGTCCGCGATCACATCGTCCGGATCTTCCAGGCCGATGTTGATGCGCAGCATGCCTTCACCGATTCCCATGGCCTCTCTCGCTTCCGGGCCCATGTTGTGGTGGGTCGTGGAGGCAGGATGGCACATCAGTGAGCGCGAGTCGCCGATGTTGTTCGAAATGTCGACCAGTTCCAGCGCGTCGAGCAGCGCGTGCGCCTGTTCGCGGCCGCCATCGAGCACGAAGCTGAAGATCGGGCCGCAGGCATCCATCTGCTTCATCGCCAGCGCCTGCGCTGGGTGGCTGTCCAACCAGGGGTGCAGGATCTTCGGCACGCGGCCGGCGACGAACTGACCCACCTTCAGCGCATTCTCGCTCTGGCGCTTGGCGCGCAGGTCCAGCGTCTCAAGTCCCTTCAGAACCACCCAGGCGTTGAACGGCGAAAGGTTCGGCCCAGTGTTGCGCTGGAACGGCAGCAGCTTGTCGTTGATGAATTCCTCGCTACCGCAAACGGCGCCGGCCAGCACGCGGCCCTGCCCGTCCATCAGCTTGGTGGCGGAGTAGGCCACCACGTCGATGCCGAATTCCAGCGGACGCTGAAGCGCCGGGCTGCAGAAGGCATTGTCCACCACGGTGGTGATGCCGTGCGCCTTGGCGATTTCTGCAATGGCGGCCAGATCGGCTACGTCCATCGTCGGGTTCGCCGGGGTTTCGAAGAAGAACACCTTGGTGTTGGGACGGATCGCCGCTTCCCATGCGGAAAGGTCGGTGGCGTCCACCACGGTTACGTCCACGCCGAAACGCGGCAGCAAGCTATCACCCAGCCAGCGGCACGAACCGAAGGCAGCCCGCGCGGAAACCATGTGATCGCCCGCCGAAAGCTGACAGAGCAGCGCGGCAGTCATCGCCGCCATGCCCGATGCCTGTGTACGGCACGCTTCCGCACCTTCGAGCAGCGCGATGCGTTCTTCCAGCATCTGCACGGTCGGGTTCTGGAGACGCGAGTACGTCATACCATCGTCTTCGCCCATGAAGCGGGCGGCAACGGTAGCGGCATCGTCATACGAATAGCCCGAGGTGAGGAACAGCGCTTCGCTGGTCTCACCCATTTCCGAACGCCAGGTTCCCCCGCGAATTGCGCGGGTGGCGGGGCGCCAGTTGCGGGTCTTGGTGCGGTCCTGTCCGGTCGTGCGTTTCATGGGCACGGCTCTAGGGTTGCGGAAGGCAGGATGCAAGCGCCGGTGACACCCACCAAGCCGGCCTTGCAGTCCCCCTGCATCCCCCTTATTCCGCGCCCTCAATGCTGCCGAACGCTTCCCGCAACGACCGTGACCCGCTCGGCTGGTGCCTTGCCGTAACCGGACTGTTCTTCGCCCTCGCGATCTGGCGGATCACGACGCCCAGCGTCTATTATTTCGACGAGGTTCACTACGTCCCCGCCGCACTGAAGATGCTCAACCTGATTCCCACGAATCGTGAGCATCCGCTGTTCGGCAAGGAAGTGATCGCCTTCTTCATCCACTATCTGGGCGACAATCCGGCGGGATGGCGACTGGGGCCAGTGCTGTTCGGCACGGCGGGCCTCTTCGCGTTCGGCCGCCTGGTTTGGCATGCCTCACATCGCCGCCGAGCCACTGTCACCGCGATCGTGCTGCTGGCCACCAACTTCATGTGGTTCGTGCAGAGCCGCATCGCCATGCTGGACATGGTGGAGGCGGCCATGTGCATGGTGGGCCTGTGGCAGTTTGCTGCCGCGCTGAATGCCAAGACCACCGGCGCGGCCCGCATGCGCCTGGCATTTGCGGGCATCGCCATGGGCCTCTCACTAGGTGCCAAGTGGAGCAGCGCACCAGCGCTGATCATGCCGGGGCTGTGCTTCTTCGCGATGCGCGTGCGGGAAACCGGATGGAAGTTCCTGGGTCACCGTCGCGCCGGCCCGATTCCGGGCGTCTCACTGGTCGAGGCGGCGTTCTGGCTCGGCCTGCTGCCCCTCGCGGTTTATTGGGCGACCTATACGCCTGCAATGTTCTACGCCCGCCTGACGCTCTCCCCTTACGATTTCATCGGCCAGCATGAGCTGATGGTCCGCCTTCAGGATAGCGTGAAGAAGCCGCACCCCTACCGCAGCTTCTGGTATCAGTGGGCCGTCGACTGGCGGGTGATCTGGTACTTGTTCAAGAACGTCGACGGCGCGCATCGCGGCATCGTCATGCTGGGCAATCCGTTCTCGATGCTCGCGGGACTGCTGGCGTTCTTCTGGGGTCTGTGGGCAGCGCTGTTTCGCCGCCGCAACGACATTGCCGCCTTCTGCGTGCTCTATGCGGCCACGCTGGTGGTTTGGGCAGTGAACGGCAAGCCGGTGCAGTTCTACTACCACTACCTACTGCCCGGCGCGTTCCTGATGGCTCTGCTGGCCTTCGCGCTGGACGCGCTGTGGCGGCGCAAGGACCGCTGGCGCAATCTGGCGACGCTGTCGATGGCAGTGACGCTGGGGATGTTCGTGCTGTTCTTCCCGATCATCTCGGGCCTGCCACTGCCGACCGACGAAACCTACAACTTCTGGATGTGGCTGCCGAGCTGGCGCTGAGGGGCCCGCTAGAAGCGCCTCTGCCCCGTTAGCTCGTCATCCCCGCGAAGGCGGGGATCCCGCTTCCTTTCCGCAACCTCGCGAGAAAAAACAAACGTGGCCCCCGCCCTCGCGGGGGCGACGGGGTGCTTTCGGAAACGCTACGCCGTACAAAAAATTGGCCGCCTCACGCCATGATCCGGTGCTTCTCATCGCCCTGAGCCAGCATCGCCTTCCAGTTCGGCAAAGTCGTCGCCGAAAGGTACTCGGCCTGCATCTCTGGGGTCAGCACCTCGACCATGCGGTTGCCCTCCATCCATAACTCGATCACGCCAAACCCGCCGCCGCGCTTGCAGTATTTGGCTGGCCAGCCCTCACGCGCGGCGATCAGGAAAATCTGTGCCGGGCCCAGCTCCGTCGCCATCGCGAAATGCGTGGCACAAAGCCCGCCTTCACCCGGCGCACCCAGGAAGCCGCCCTTACCCGGTGCCTCGATAAGCTGGGTGCCATGTGGGTAGACTTCCACCATCGTGTTCCGCTCGTCGCCCGCGTGCGCGAGCCAGCTGCCTTCCACGACCTTCGGAAACGGCGTCGCTTCTCCCCCCATCAGTTCGGCCAGCACTTCGGCCACCCGCTGCGGATCGCGCGCGTCGATGGAAAGATGAAAGATCATGCGCTTCTCCCTGGCCCTGCCGGGCCCAATTCGTCACTTGGGAGAAACCGCATCGGAGCGTGCTGTTCAAAAGGTTTCCGGCGAACGTCGTTTCCCTCTCGATGAAGGGCCCGGAAACGACAAACGCGCGCCGAGACACGGCGCGCGTTCGTTCGTGAGATCAGGAAAACCCGGCCGGACTACGGCCGAGCCCAAGCCTCAGTATTTGCCCCAGACGAACTTGTTCGACAGCGCGAAGTTCCAGACCGAAGCCAGCACGATGCCGATGATGGCGGCGGCATAGTCATGGAAACCGATGCGTACCAGCGCGGTGGACGCGCCGATGTTGGCGATCATGCCGAACGCGCAGGTCAGCGCGAACTGGGCCCAGCCACGCATGAGCGGGCCGAAGCCGCGCAGGCGCTTGTCGGCATAAGTCAGTTCGTTGTTCAGCACGAAGTTGAACGTCATCGCAACGATCGCGGCGATCGTCTGGCCGGTGATGAAAGCCGCTTCCTTCGGATAGTGGCTCATCGCGAATTCGGCACCGAACAGGTGCAGCACCAACGCCAACACGGTCATGTGCAGCACCGCGCCAAGGCCGCCAACCGTGCCGAACAGCGCGAAACGGGTGGGGATGAAGCGGCCGAGCCACTTGTCGTAAAGACCGATAAGGAATTCGAACACGACCGTCCTGTCCAGCTTGCTCTCGCCTTCCGCGCGCGCGGCGAAGTTCAGGGGAAACTCCTTGACCCGCAGCGGCGTATCCACCGTTGCCAGGATGTCGAGCAGGATCTTGAAACCCACGCCCGAGAGCCGATGCGCGTCGGCCCGCAGAGTCTTGGTCTGCAGCATGAAGAAGCCGCTCATCGGGTCGGAAAGATCGACGCCGGTGACCTTGTTGGCGATCTTGTTGGCAAGGCCCGAAGCCTTCACACGGTCGGGCCGGCCCCATGCCTCAGTGCTGGCGCCTTCGGCGAAGCGCGAGGCATAGGCTAGATC
>FTBS01000191.1_pt1 | contig 27335 bp, 25 predicted proteins | sample 1639441 | NCBI WGS metagenome assembly FTBS01 (sample SAMEA3914864, study PRJEB12502) | metagenome | biome: forest; material: soil | place: USA | collected 2012-03-12 | depth 0.3 m
CGCTGTTCGAACGCCGTCATGACGGGATGGTGCCTACCCGTGCCGGAGAGATCCTGGCCCCCCGCATCGATGCCGCGCTGGGCCATGTGAACAGCCCCCACGTCACCATGTCGCGCCTGCGTGCGCTGCTGGCGCTGGTGGAGACGGGCAGCTACGCCGGGGCCGGGCAGGAGACCGGGCTGTCGCTCCCCTCGATCCACCGCGCGGTCAATGACTTGTCCTTGGCGCTGCGCCGCCCGCTGGTGGTGCGCCGGGGCAAGTTTGTCATCACGACGGAGGCGGGAACCCAGCTTGCGCGTGAGTTCCGGCTGGCGAAAGTGGAACTGGAGGCTGGCCTTTCCGAAGTCGCCGCGCTGCGCGGCGTTGAAACGCGGCGGATCGCCGTGGGCGCCATGCCGCTCTCCCGCGCGCGCATCCTGCCCGCCGCCGTGGCGCGCTTCCTCGCCCGCCGCCCGCATGTGAAGCTGACCATCGTGGAGGGCTCCCGCTCCGAACTCGTCGAGCCCCTGCGCGGCGGCGTGCTGGACTTGATGGTCGGCGCCCTTCGCGATCCGCTGGTGGAGCCCGACCTCGTCCAGTGCCCGCTGTTCGAGGATCGCCCCGCCGTCTACGGCCGCAAGGGCCATCCCCTGGAGGGCACGAATCCCACTCCGGCGGACCTAGCTCGCTATCCCTTCACCTTGCCGCCGCTGGGCACGCCCCTGCGCGATTCCTTCGAACGCTATTTCGAGGCGCACGGCTTGCCGCATCCCAAAGTGCCGGTGGAGTCCGGCTCGGTGATGATGATCCGGCAAGTGATGATGGGCGGCGATTTCCTCACCGTACTCTCGCCCGATCAGGTGACGGTGGAAGTAGAGGCCGGCTGGCTCTGCGAACTGGCGCGCTTGCCGGCAAACTTCACCCGCCTGATCGGCATGACCACGCGTTCGTCGCTCCGTCCGACCGAAGTGCAGGCGGAATTTATCGCGGACCTTGAATGGGCAGCGAAGCGGGTGGGGGATTAGACACCTTCGCCATCCCAGCTTTTGCTGGGATGGCGAAGGGATTTTAACAACCGTGGTCGACGGGCGTTTTCGGGTTACCCAAGAAGCCGCGTTGTCGCCTTGCGATTGATTGCAAACTGGATTGCCCGAATGCGGCATAATCTATCTGGAAGCCGCATATCACACGGCCGGTTAAATTACGCCCAGCTTATAGCTGAAAGCCGCTTCCGATTGGCCCATTCCCTGCGGTGAGGGCAGGGTGTCCGCATGTACAGATCCATCGCCCTTATCGGGTTCGGAGAAGCCGGATCGACGTTCGCGGGAGCAGGAGACTGGGCTGGTCAGGCTCGGGCCTTCGATGTGCTTCCCGAATGTCGCGCCGTCATGGCCGACCTTGGCATCACCGCCTGCGACAGCGTCGCCGAAGCGCTTGAGGGTGCTTCGCTGGTGCTTTCGCTCGTCACCGCAGATGCTGCGCCGCACGTCGCGGAAGCCGTTGCGCCCTTGCTGGGCGAGGGTGCGCTGTTCTGCGACATGAACTCGGTCGCGCCGGGCACCAAGCGGGCGGCTGCCAAGGCCATTTCGGCGGGCAAGGGTCGCTATGTCGATGTGGCCGTGCTCGCCCCGGTCAATCCCGCGCGTATGAAGGTGCCGCTGCTGGTGGCCGGGCCGGATGCGGCGGAGGCGCAAGCCGCTCTGGAGGCGGTGGGCTTCACCAATGTTCGCACCGTGGGCGCCGATGTCGGCCGCGCTTCAGCGATCAAGCTGGTGCGCTCCGTCATGGTGAAGGGGCTTGAGGCCCTGACGGCAGAGATGATGATGGCCGCCCATGCAGAGGGCGTGGCGGACGAAGTGCTCGCCTCGCTCGACGCCAGCGAGAAGGCCATTTCCTGGACGGAGCGGGCAGACTACAATCTCGACCGTATGCTGGTCCATGGCCGCCGCCGCGCCGCCGAGATGGACGAGGCCGCGGAAATGCTGCGTTCGCTGGGCATTCCGCCGCTGATGACCGAAAATACCGTCGCCTGGCAGCAGGCGCTGGGCGAGCTGGGCTTGGTGCCGCCGCCCGAAGGATTCGAAGCCAAGCTTGCGGCAGCTGTCGCGGCGGGCGTACTCAAGGGAGAGAATTGAGCATGTCGCTCATCATCGACTGTCACGGACATTATACCGTCCTGCCCAAGGCGCATGACGCCTGGCGCGAGGCGCAGATCGCCGCTTTCAAGGCCGGTGAAGAAGCGCCGCCGTACCCCGAGATTTCCGATGCGGAGATCCGCCAGACGATCGAGGACAACCAGCTTCGCCTTATCAAGGAGCGCGGCGCCGATCTTACCGTGTTCAGCCCGCGCGCCAGCGCGATGGCGCACCATGTCGGCGATCAGGCGGTTTCCGAGGCCTGGGCGGTCCACTGCAACAATCTTATCGCCCGCGTGGTGAACATGTTCCCCGAGACGTTCGTGGGCGTGTGCATGCTGCCGCAGAGCCCCAAGGCGGACCTTTCCGCCTCAGTGAAGGAACTGCGCCGCTGCGTTGAGGAACTGGGCTTCATCGGCTGCAACCTCAATCCCGATCCGGGCGGCGGCCACTTCGAGCATCCTCCGCTGACCGACGAATACTGGTTCCCGATCTACGAGGCGATGAGCGAGCTGGACGTTCCGGCGATGATCCACGTCTCGGGTTCGTGCAACCCGGCGATGCACGCCACCGGTGGCTTCTACATTGCGGCCGATACCGTGGCCTTCATGCAGCTGATGCAGGGTGACCTCTTCGCGAAGTTCCCCAAGCTGCGCTTCATCATCCCGCACGGCGGCGGCGCGGTGCCGTACCACTGGGGCCGTTATCGCGGTCTGGCGGACATGCTGAAGAAGCCTTCGCTCGACGAATACATCATGAACAACGTGTTCTTCGACACCTGCGTCTACCACCAGCCGGGCGTGAACCTGCTGGCCGACGTGATCGACAACAAGAACATTCTGTTCGGCTCCGAAATGGTCGGCGCGGTGCGCGGGATCGACCCGCAGACCGGCTTCTACTTCGACGATACCAAGCGCTATGTCGACGCGCTCGACATCTCGGACGAGGAGCGTCACGCGATCTTCGAAGGCAATGTGCGCAAGGTCTTCCCGCGCCTTGACGCCAAGCTGAAGGACCGAGGCCTGTGACGGACAAGAATCCTTGCGAGAACGCGGGCGGTCCCATCGACATCCACGCCTATCTCGGTGAGTTCGACGATATTCCGGGCACGCGTGTCTACACGGCGAAGCGCGCGCGGCAGGGCTATCACCTGAACCAGTTCGCGATGAGCCTGATGAAGGCCGAAAACCGCGAGCGCTGGAAGGCCGACGAGCGCGCCTATCTCGACGAATGGCCGATGACCGAGGACCAGAAGCTGGCCGTGCTCGCGCGCGACTACAATCGCCTGCTGGATCTGGGCGGCAACATCTACTTCCTCGCCAAGGTCTTCTCGACCGATGGCTTGAGCTTCCTTCAGGCCGTGTCGACGATGACCGGCATGTCGGTTGAGGATTATCAGGCGATGATGATCGCCGGCGGTCGTTCGCCCGAAGGCGTGCGGTCGATCAAGGAGAAGCGTTGAGATGGCCCGCATTACGCACGGCATCGCCTGTAGCCATATCCCGGCGCTCGGCGTCGCCAGCGACTTCGACAAGTGGGAAGATCCCTACTGGAAGCCGATCCAGGAAGGCTTCGCGCCCACCCAGAAGTGGGAAGCGGAGAACCTGCCGGACGTCGTGATCCTGGTCTACAACGACCATGCATCGGCCTTCGACATGAAGATCATCCCCACCTTCGCGATCGGCTGCGGCGAAAGCTACAAGCCGGCGGACGAGGGCTGGGGCCCGCGCGAAGTGCCGGTGGTGGAAGGCCATCCGGACCTTGCCTGGCACATCGCGCAGAGCCTGATCCTGGACGAGTTCGACATGACCATCATCAACGAGATGGATGTCGATCACGGCCTTACCGTTCCGCTCTCCATGGTGTTCGGCAAGCCTGCCAAGTGGCCGGTGAAGGTGATCCCGCTGGCGGTCAACGTCGTCACTTATCCGCCGCCGTCGGGCAACCGCTGCTGGGCGCTGGGTGAGGCGATTGCGCGCGCCGTGGAAAGCTTCCCCGAAGACCTGAATGTGCAGGTCTGGGGTACGGGCGGCATGAGCCACCAGCTTCAGGGCCCGCGCGCCGGTCTGATCAATGCCGAATGGGACCAGATGTTCCTCGACAAGCTTTCGGGCGATACGCAGGAACTGCGGTGCATTCCGCATATCGAATACCTGCGTGAAACCGGCAGCGAAGGCATCGAGATGGTCATGTGGCTGATCATGCGCGGCGCGCTGGGCAAGGAAACGCGCGAACTGCGTCGTTTCTACCACGTGCCCGCCAGCAACACGGCCGTTGGCCACATCGTGCTGGAGCCGGTGAACGGCGAGGTTCCACCCTCGACCACCGTCGAAGGCGCAGCCTCTCAAGAACTCATCGACTGATCGATTCCGCGTGCCGGTGGTTGACGCCGGCACGCCCTTTGTCTTTGACAGACACCCCAAGGAGATTCCCATGCGTATTGCCCTCGTAGGCGCCGGCGCTTTCGGTGAAAAGCACCTCGACGGCCTCAAGAACATCGACGGCGTAGAGATCGCCTCGGTCATCAGCCGCTCGGCCGAGCAGGCTGCCGAAGTGGCCGCCAAGTACGGCGCGCCGCACTCCGGCACCGATCTGGCCGAAGTGCTGGCCATGCCGGACGTCGATGCCGTGATCCTCTGCACCCCCACGCAGATGCACGCCGAACAGGCCATCGCCTGCATGAACGCCGGCAAGCACGTGCAGGTCGAAATCCCGCTGTCGGACACCTGGGCCGATGCCGAGGCGGTTGTCGCGAAGCAGCAGGAAACCGGGCTGGTCTGCATGGTCGGCCACACCCGCCGCTTCAATCCTTCGCACCAGTACGTGCACAACAAGATCACCGCGGGTGAGTTCAACGTCCAGCAGATGGACGTGCAGACCTACTTCTTCCGCCGCAAGAACATGAACGCCAAGGGCCAGCCGCGCTCGTGGACGGACCATCTGCTGTGGCACCACGCCGCACACACGATCGACCTGTTCGCCTACCAGTCGGGCAAGATCGTCGCCGCCAATGTGCTGCAGGGCCCGAAGCACCCCGAACTGGGCATCGCCATGGACATGTCGATCCAGCTGAAGGCAGAGACCGGCGCGATCTGCACGCTCTCGCTCTCGTTCAACAACAACGGCCCGCTTGGCACGTTCTTCCGCTACATCGGCGACAGCGAAACCTACATCGCGCGCTACGACGATCTGGTGAACGGCCGTGAAGAGCCGATCGACCTCACCGGCGTCACCGTGTCGAACAACGGTATCGAGCTGCAGGACCGCGAATTCGTGGCTGCCATCCGCGAAGGGCGTGAGCCCAACTCGTCGGTCGGCAAGGTGCTCGATTGCTACCGCGTGATCGGCGAACTGGCCCAGAGCCTAGAAGCGCAGGACGGCTGGTCCTGATGACGAAGCGCCTCCTCGCGGGCCGTCCGGTCCACTCCGTCGGTCTCGGCTGCATGAATGTGGCCTGGGCCTACGGCAATCCGCCGTCTCGCGAGGAGGCGGTCGCGTTGTTCCGCCATGCGCTGGATGCGGGCTGCGATCACTTCGACACTGCCAACATCTACGGCATGGGGCTGAGCGAGGAGATCCTTGGCGAAGCCATCATGGACCGCCGGGACGAGTTCCTGCTGGCCTCCAAGACCGGCATCCTGATCGACGGCGCCCGCCGCGGGATCGACTGCGCGCCGGACAGCATTACCGCCTCGCTCGACGCCAGCCTGAAGCGGCTGGGCACCGATCATATCGACCTGTTCTACATGCATCGCTTCGACCCGAAGGTGCCGATTGCCGACTCGGTGGGCGCCATGGTGCGCGCGATCGAGGCGGGCAAGATCGGCGCCTATGGCGTGTCCGAATGGTCTACCGCGCATATCCGCGAGGCGCATGCCGTGCATCCGGTGGCAGCGGTGCAGACCGAATATTCGCTCTGGACCCGCAACGTCGAACTGGGCGTGCTGGATGCCACCCGCGAACTCGGCATCGCGCTCGTCGCCTTCTCGCCGGTCGCGCGCGGGGCGCTGGGCGGTGAGCTGACCGACGTGAACACGCTCACCGAAAAGGACCTGCGCCGCGTATTCCCGCGCTTCCTGGGCGAGAACTGGGCGCATAACCTGGCTCTGATCGAGGAATTCAACGCGCTGGCCGCTTCCGCCCGCGTGATGCCCGCGCAACTGGCGCTGGCCTGGGTTCTTTCGCGCGGCGATCATGTCCACGCGCTGCCGGGGACCCGCTCGATCGCGCATTTCGACGATAACCACGCGGCGGCGGGCCTGCATATCGATGCAGACGTGCTGGCGAAGGCGGGCGAGCTGATGAACCAGCAGACCATTGCCGGCCACCGCTATCCCGATATGCTGATCCCGACGATCGATACCGAAGACTACGTCTGATCCGGAATGCAGGGGCGGCCTCGACAAGCCGCCCCGGTCCTGGTTCGACCGGCCGAACCACTCCTCCCGTCAAACATCGTCATCGCGCGCGAAGGCGGGGATCCCGCTCCCTCCTTCCGCCGCGCGCCATGCGTGCCCGACCAAGCGCCGATACCTTTCGTCGAAGCGCAAACCGGCCCTTATCTGTTTTGCTTGTAGTTTTTCCGCACAAACCTAGATTCGGGGTTCAGTACGGTTTTACGAAAGCGACGAGGATTTCCGGGATGGCGACGACGACAGATCAGGCGGCGACTGGCGAACTGAAGCTGACGCCGCCCGACCCGGTGCCGGTGGTCCAGCCCGAAAAGGCCGCCGGCCTCGTGCCCGTGGGGGATGAGCAGAAGTCCAAGTTGCAGGTTCGCGTTGACGAATTCGTTGAGGATCTGGTCCAGCAGGACGTGAACTCGCCCGAATTCGGCCGCCGCGTCGACCAGCTTACCAATATGGGCCGCAAGGAAATTGCGGAGGCTTCGGGCCAGTCCAACCGCTTCCTCGATCGCCCGGTGCGCGCGATGGACAAGGAAGCCGGCGTCGGCGCCGACCTGGCCGAACTGCGCCGCACGGTGGAGGATCTTGATCCTTCGACCAAGGGCGATCTGATGTCGCGTCGAAAGATCTTCGGGATCATCCCGATGGGCAACAAGTTGCGCAACTATTTCGACAGCTACCAGAGCGCACAGGGCCACATCGGCGCGATCCTGGCCCGCCTTCAGGGCGGCAAGGACGAACTGCTGATGGACAACGCCGCCATCGATGTGGAGCGCCAGAACCTCTGGGCCGCGATGGGCAAGCTGGAACAGATGATCTTCATGTCGAAGGCGCTGGACGAAACGCTGGAGCAGAAGGCCGCCGATCTGGACCATACCGATCCCGCCAAGGCCAAGGCCCTGCGCGAATCGGCGCTGTTCTACGTGCGCCAGCGCACGCAGGATCTGCTGACGCAGATGGCGGTTTCGGTGCAGGGCTACCTTGCGCTCGATCTGGTGAAGAAGAACAACGTCGAACTGATCAAGGGCGTCGATCGCGCCTCCACCACCACCGTCGGCGCGCTGCGCACGGCGGTTACGGTGGCGCAGGCAATGGCCAATCAGCGGCTGGTGCTGGACCAGATCACCGCGCTCAACACCACCACGGCCAAGATCATCGACAGCACCGGCCAGATGCTGAAGGACAACACCGCGCGCATCCATGCGCAGGCGGCGAACTCCACGATCCCGCTGGAAACGCTCAGCCGCGCATTCCAGAACATCTACGACACGATGGATTCGATCGACACCTTCAAGATGCAGGCGCTCGATTCGATGAAGCAGACGGTGCAGTCGCTGGAGGGTGAGGTCACCAAGTCCAAGGCCTATATCGCCCGCGCGCAAGGGCAGGCTGAGGGGGCGGCGCTGGGTGACAAGTCCGCTAAGGCACTGCTGGAGGCACTGGACTGAGCCTGATAGATTAGCACCATGTCAGACCCCATCATCACAGGGCCAAATTCGCGCGCGGTTTCGACGCGTAGCACTGTCAATCAGGAGATCATCCGTGCCGCGCGCCGTCAGCGTGCCGCGCGGCTCTACAACGCGCGCAAGGAACGCTGGGCGTTCCGCTGGCGCCGGCTGCGCCGCGCCTTCCTGGCGGTGATGGGCATCTTCATCGTTGCGCTCACCGCCGGGCTGATCCTGGGCGGCCTCTCCTTCGCGACTACGGTGCTGACCACGTTGCTGGCCTTTGCGGTGTTCTGCCTGCTGTCGATCTACCCCTCGACCCCGCGCCTCAACACCGGTGATCTTAATAGCGCGACCCTGCCGGAACTGGCGGGATCGACGGAAATCTGGCTGGAAAACCGCCGCCGCGCGCTACCCAACGCCGCCGTGGACGCGGTGGACATGATCGGCGTGCGGCTGGAACAGATTGCTCCGCAGCTTGCCACCCTGCCGGACAATGGCCCAGCCGCGCGTGAAGTGCGCAAGCTGCTCTCCGAACACTTGCCCTCGCTGGTGGATAGCTACACGCGCATACCCGCCGAACTGCGCAACAAGCCGCACGCGGGCGGCACTACGCCTTCTGAGCAACTGGTCGAAGGGCTGGACGTGATCGCCGGCCAGATCGAGGCGATGAGCCTGGATCTTTCCCGCAACGACCTGGACGCCCTGGCCACGCGCGGCCGCTTTCTGGAAGCCAAGTACATCGATTCGCGTGAAGGCGAATGACGCAATCGCCCCGGCGCTTGGGGCGATCCGGCGCGGGATGATACCTCTCTCCCCCATCAAGGGAGAGAGAGTGCATGGCCGGGACCGTCTACAAGATCCTGCTGTTCATGAAGCGCAGGCCAGACCTGACGCCGGAGCAGTTTCGCGACTACTACGAAACGCGCCACGCGCCTTTGGCGGAGCGCTATTCGCAAGGCCTGTCGCGCTATGTACGGCGCTATCTGGAGCCGCAGATCCATCCCGAGACGGGCGCATTTACCGATGGGCCGGATGTGATCACCGAACTCTGGTTTGAGGACGAGGCGACTTTTCGCGGCACCTTGCGCTACATGACCACCAGCCTGATGCCTGAAGAGATTGTGGCCGACGAAGCGAACCTGTTCGACCGCGCCTCGTTCCGGATCGCGACGGTGGTGGAGTGCGAGAGTGATTTGAAAGGGTGAGGGCGGGCAGGCAGGCCTGAAGAGGCTGAGCCCAGCAGCTCCCCAAAGGCGCGATCCGAACATGACCTGCCCCCATAAGCCTCGTCATCCCCGCGAAGGCGGGGATCCCGCTTCCTTGATCCATGCGCGGACCTTGCAAAGAAAAGCGGGGCCCCCGCCTACACGGGGGCGACGGAGTGTTTGGATGGGGCGGAGAGGGAACCGCTCGCTCCGGGCCTAGGTCAAAACCCCAACCGCCCCAGAATCCCGCCATCCACCGGAATGTCGCACCCGCTGACATAGGATGCGCCGGGCGAGCAGAGGAATTCCGCGACCGAGGCGATCTCGTCGCCCAGGCCCAGGCGGCCGGCCGGGGTCATGGTGATCATCTGGCGCATCTGTTCGCTCTCTTCCCGTTCGGCGCGGCTCATCGGGGTGTCGATGAAGCCCGGCGCGATCGAGCAGATGCGCAGGCCGCGCGCGCCGAACGCCGCTGCCTCGCGCCCGACCAGCGCCATCACCGCGCGCTTGGAGAGGGTGTAGCCCATGCCGGGATTGACGGCGAAGCGGTCCACATCCTCACGCCCCTTGCCGGCCACCATGTCGCGCACCGCCGTCACCATCGCCGGGTCGGTCAGCAGATAGCCCGACATCGACGAGAGCAGGACGGCACAACCGCCTTCCGCGAAGCGGGGCAGCAGGGCGGCCACCAGCCGTTCGGTGGCGAAATAGTTCACTTCCAGGATGCGCAGCGGATCGGCCATCGTCGGCGAGAGGCCCGCCGTATGCACCAGCGCATGGAGCGAGGCATCGCCCAGCGCGTCGATCAGGTCCTGCGGGTAGGATGGCGCGGAAATGTCGCCCGCCAGCGTGGTCACCGTGGCGCCATCGGCGCGCAGTTCCTCGGCAAAGGCGTCCAGCTTCTGGGCGCTGACGTCGCAGAGCAGCAGCGGGCGGCCCTGTGCGGCAAAGCGCTTCGCGGTGGGAATGCCCATGCCGCCGGCGGCCCCGGTTACGATGACGGTTGCGCTCATGCCTCTCCTCCTGCCTCGCCTGTCGCGGGGGTTATTCGCGGCGAGTGGTAATCGCTGCCCGGGCGGATCGCCAGCAAGGCAGTCAGTCATCGCCGGGGGGAATAAGATACAGCAATGCTCATAACTCTTGCGCGGGGGAGCAAGATCGCGTTCACTCCGCGGCCAGACAGAACACAAGCGGCAAGCGGGGGTAGCGCGGGATGCAGATGACGGGCGAGCAAATGGTCGCAGCGCCGCGCCAGCGCGTGTGGGAAGCGCTGAACGATCCGGCCGTGCTCGCGCAGTGCATTCCGGGTTGCCAGTCGCTGGACCGCGATGGCGACAACCGTTTCGTGGCGGCGGCGGAAGTGAAGATCGGCCCCATCGGCGCTCGGTTCAAGGGCGCGGTGGAACTGTCCGATCTGGACGCGCCGAACGGCTATACGATCACCGGATCGGGCAACGGGGGCGTTGCCGGAACGGCAAAAGGCGGCGCGAAAGTTCGTTTGAGCGATGCAGCGGGCGGGGGCACGCTGGTCGCTTACGAGGTCGATGCGGAAGTCGGCGGGCGCATGGCCCAGCTTGGCGGTCCGATCATCGATGCCACTGCGAAGAACCTGGCCGGCAAGTTTTTCGCAAAGTTCGGTGAGGTGGTCGCTTCCGGGGGGAAGGCAGGCATCGTGGCCGAACAAGGGGCGACGGCACCGGTTGCAGCGGTCGGGGGACCTGCGGCCGGTGCCGTTCCTGTTTCCATTTCGACGGGCGGGGCGCCCGGCGGCCTCTGGGGCTGGGTCACGGCGCTGATTCTGGCGGTGCTGTCCGGGTTCATTCTGGGGCAGCGGCACATGCCCGCCGAACTGCTCGTGCTGATGGCGTTGCTGATCGTCACCGCCGCCGCCACCTTCGAAGCGGGCCGGCGCGGAGGGCGGCGATGAAGCCCGCGCCCTTCGACTATGAGCGGCCGGGCACTGTCGAGCAGGCCTGCCGCATCCTGTCCGAAGCGGGCGGCGGCGCCACCGTGATCGCGGGGGGGCAGACGCTGATGCCGCTGCTGAACTTGCGGATGAGCCAGCCCTTCATCCTTGTCGATATCGGGCGGATCCCCGCCTTGCAGGGCGTCACCCGCGTGGAGGGTGGCACCCGCGTCGGGCCGATGACGCGGCAGGCCGACGCGCTGGCCGATCCCGTGCTGGCGCGGCATCTGCCGGCGATGGTCACGGCGCTGGGCCATGTCGGCCACCACCAGACGCGCAACCGGGGCACCGTGGGCGGCTCCATCGCGCTGGGTGAGCCGGCAGCGGAAATGCCTGCGACCGCCGTGGCGTTGGGCGCGCGGCTGGAGATAAGCTCGGTGCGCGGCACTCGCACGGTCGATGCCGCCGATTTTTACATCGGCCCCTACATGACTGCGCTGGAGCCGGACGAACTGCTGACCGGCATCACTTATCCGGACTGGCCGGACGGCCACGTGGTGCTGTTTCGCGAAGTGGCGCAGCGGCCGGGCGACTTCGCACTGGTCGGCATGGTCGGCGCGGCGGTTGTCGAGGACGACACGATTACCCGCGCGGGTCTGGCATGGTTCGGCATGGGCCCGACGCCGATACGCATGCGTCAGGCGGAAGTGGCGCTGACCGGCGCGGCGCTGCCCACGCTCGATCCGCGCGCACTGGCCGAACTCGCGGTGGCGGACACCGCGCCGTTCGACGATCATCACGCCAGTGCCGAATACCGCCGCACCGTCGGGCGCCGCATCTTCGCGCGCTGTTTGCGAGAGGCGCTTGCCCTGAAGGAGGCGGCATGAGCGACCATGCGATAGACCTGACGCTCAACGGCCAACGCCGCGCGGCGACGGTGGAGGCCCGCACCAGCCTGGCCGATTACCTGCGGCTCGATGCGGGCTGTACCGGCGTACATCTTGGCTGCGAACACGGCGTCTGCGGCGCCTGCACGGTGATGGTCGATGGCCGCGCGGTGCGGTCTTGCCTGATGCTGGCGGTGCAGGCGGACGGCTCCGATGTCACCACCGTCGAGGGCCTTGCCGCGCCGGATGGCACATTCCACCCGGTCCAGCAGGCGATGCGGGAAGCGCACGGGCTGCAATGTGGGTTCTGCACCCCCGGTGTGCTGATGACTTTCGCGGCGTTGACCGGCGGAGAGGAAAGGGCGAGCGAGGATTCGCTGGTTTCGGCGATGAGCGGGCATATCTGCCGTTGCACCGGCTATCAGGGCATCCGCCGCGCCGCCAAGGCGCTGGCGGAGGGCACCGTGGGTAGCGGAGCGCCTGTTGTTGGAGGGGGCGAATGAACGCGCCAAACTCCAACCTCGGCGCCACCCGCTGGATCGGCAAGCGCGTTCCCCGCAAGGAAGACCCGCGGCTCCTGACCGGGCGCGGCCAGTTCGTCGACGATATATCGCTGCCGGGCATGCTGCATGTCGCCTTCGCGCGCAGCCCGATCGCGCGGGGGCGCATCCTCTCGATCGACACCCAGATCGCGCGCGAGATGCCCGGCGTCTATGCGGTGCTGACGATGGCGGACCTTGCCGCCCGGCCGATCAAGCTGCTCTCGTTCTTCTTTACCGAGGCGGAAATCCCGATCACCCCGCTGGCCGACGGCCACGTCTCCTACGCGGGCGAGCCGGTGGTCATAGTGGTCGCCGAAACCCGGGCGATGGCGGAAGATGCCGCCTCGCTGGTGGAGATAGAATTCGAGGAACTGGAGCCGGTCGTCACCATCGCCCAGGCCAAGGCGGCGGACCCGATCCATCCCGGCATGGACAGCAATGTCGCGGCCGAGATCGGGGACGAGGAGATCGAGGACGAGCTGGAGGAAAAGCTCGCCGGATCGGCGCTGCGCCTGTCGCACCGGATCGTCCACCAGCGCATCTCGCAATCGCCGATGGAGACGCGCGGTGTGGTGGCCGCGCGGGACGGGCCGGAGGAACTGACGCTCTGGATCACCTGCCAGAGCCCCCATCTGGTCGCGCGCTGGGTCAGCCTGGCGTTGGGCCTGCCCGATACCGCGATCCGGGTGATCGCCAAGGACGTGGGCGGCGCTTTCGGCCTGAAGAACCACCCGTGGAAGGAAGAGAGCGCGGTGATCGTTGCCGCGTTGCTGCTGGGCAAGCCGCTCAAGTGGATCGAGGATCGGTACGAGGCGCTGACCGCCTCCAACCAGGCGCGCGAGGCAGAGATGACCTTGCAGGCCGGGTTCGACGCCGAAGGGCAGCTGACCGGATCGCACGGCATCTACGACTGCAACAACGGCGCGTTTCCGCAGGGTGCGGACAGCAATATCGCCGTGCATATGTTCGTCTGGGCGGCCTATCGCGTGCCCGCCTATGCCTTCGTTTCGCGCGGATGGTACACCAATACCAACGGGCTGGCCGCCTATCGCGGGCCCTGGGCGATGGAGTCGCTGGCGCGTGAGACCCTGCTGGACCGCGCGGCGCGGCAGCTGGGCATCGATCCGGTGGAGATCCGGCGGCGCAATCTGGTCTATCTTTCCGACCAGCCGACCGTGACCAGCATGGGCATCCCGCTGGACGACATTACGCCGGGCGAGTGCCTGGAAAAGCTGCTCGACCATTTCGACATGGCCGCGTTCCGGCGCGAACAGGCGGCGGCGCGGGCGCAGGGGCGCTATCTGGGCGTGGGCGTGGCATCCTATGTCGAGCCGACCGGATCGGCCGGATCGATGGCGCCGATGACCGGCGAACTGGCGCAAGTGCGGATCGAGCCGACCGGCAAGGTCACTGCCACGCTCTCCACCCATTCGCAGGGCCACGGCACCGCCACGACCATGGCCCAGTGTATCGCCGACCGGCTGGGCGTGCGGTACGAGGACGTCTCGGTGTTCGAGGGCGATTCCACGCGCGGCGGCTTCGGCCCCGGCGCGGCGGGCAGCCGTCAGGGCGTGATCGCAGGCGGCGCTGCGATCCGCTGTTCCGAAATGCTGGCGGACAAGGTGCGGACTTTGGCCGCGCATTTGCTCAACGCCAGCGTGGAGAGCGTCGTCATCGACGATGGCATGGTCCGCGTGGAAGGCGCGCCGGAAATGGCCCGCCCGCTCGCGGAGATTGCCGCGATTGCCTATGGCGAGCCGGACCGCCTGCCGGCCGGGTTCGAAAGCGGGCTGGAAATGCAGTTCCGTTACCAGCCGCCGCCGATGACCTTCACCAGCGCGACGCATCTGGCCGTGGTGGAAGTGGATGCGGAGACCGGCTTCGTGACGATCCTGCGCTGGATCTCTTCTGAAGACTGCGGAACGGTGATCAACCCTGCAGTAGTGGAAGGGCAGATTTCCGGCGGGTTGGCGCAAGCGATCGGCATGGTCCTGCTGGAAGAGATGCCTTACGACGCGCGCGGCAATCCGCAGGCGGCGACGTTCAAGGACTACATGCTGCCATCGATCAGCGATGTGCCGACGTTCGAATTCGTCCATGCCAATACCCCGTCGAAGACCATCGGCGGCATGCGCGGCGTGGGCGAGGGCGGCGCGATCATCGGCCCGCCGACTTTGGTGAACGCGATTGCCGACGCCCTCTCGCCGTTCGGCGAACTGGGCGACGTGGTGCTGCCGCTGACGCCGGCGCGGATTCTCGACGTGATCGAGCAGCGCGACGTTTCGGGTGTCCATGCACCAGAGCCGGTTCGCGCGGAGCCTGTCGTGGAGCAACCCGTGGTCGCCGAGCCTGAGCCGGTTGCCGAAGCACCTGTCACTTCGGCGGGGCCGGAGGGTGACTGGAACATGGTGCTGAAGACGCCGATGGGACCGCAGGCGATGCTGGCGCATTTCGACGTCTCCGGCGGGGCGCTCAGCGGTTATCTCTCCGCGCCGGAGGGGCGGCAGGACTTCGACGGCGGGACCGTGGAGGCGGGCCGCCTGCGCTTCGATCTGAAGGTGGAGAAGCCGATGAAGATCACGCTGAAGTACGATCTGGAAGTCAGCGGCGATGCGATCACCGGCAAGTGCAAGATGGGGATGTTCGGCTCCGCCAAGGTGACCGGCCAGCGGGTTTAGTTCGGCGGGTTGGGTCTTTCGCCGGTCCCGGCACACTGCACTCTATCGTACTCCTAACTTCGTCATCCCCGCGAAGGCGGGGATCCCGCTTCCTTCCTTCCTCACGCCGGCCTCGCAAAGAAAAGCGGGGCCCCCGCCTTCGCGAGGGCGACGGGGTGTTTGGTCGAGGGGTAGGGGGAGGCTAGCGGGGCTAGCGGGGCTAGCGGGGCTAGCGGGGCTAGCGGGGCTAGGGGGGATAGCGGGGCGGGCGTATCTCACTCGTGCAAAGAAAAAGGGGCGCATCGCTGCGCCCCTTTTCATATTCGCTCAAGCAACCGTCGATCAGTCGACGAAAGCGCGTTCGATCACGAAGTCGCCCGGCTTGTTGTTCGAACCTTCCTCGAAGCCCATGGCTTCCAGGCTGTGCTCGAACTCGCGGATCATCGCCATCGAACCGCAGAGCATGATGCGGTCGGTTTCAGGGTCGAGCTTGGCCGGGCCGCGCAGCTGCGGGATGAACAGGCGGCCGTCCTCGATCATGGTGCCGATGCGGCCCTGCGTGTGGAAATCCTCACGCGTGACGGTCGGCAGGTAGTGGAACTGTAGCAGCGCTTCGTCGGCGATCAGCGGATCGTCGGCCAGCTGGCTTTCCAGTTCGGTGCGGAAGGCCAGATCGCTGACGCGGCGGACCGAGTGGACCAGCAGAATCTGCTCGAAACGCTCATAGATGTCCGGATCGCGGGCCAGGCTCAGGAACGGCGCAAGGCCGGTGCCGGTCGAGAACAGGAACAGGCGCTTGCCCGGGCGCAGCGCGTCGGCGACGAGCGTGCCCACCGGCTTGCGGCCGAGGTAGATCTGGTCGCCCGGCTGGATCTTCTGCAGGCGCGAGGTCAGCGGGCCGTCCTGGACCTTGATCGACAGGAATTCCAGTTCCTCGGCATAGGCGGGGCTGGCGATCGAATAGGCACGCAGCAGCGGCTTGCCGTTGTCGCCCGGCAGGCCGATCATGATGAACTCGCCCGAGCGGAAGCGGAACGTCGCGGGGCGGGTGATCTTGAAGCTGAAGAGGTGGTCGTTCCAGTGATGGACCGACAGCACTTCCTCAACCGTCAGTGCGCCGGTGGGGGTCAGGGTCGCCGTATCGGCGGCGCTATCGCTCATTACTATCGAATCCTTCGGAAAAAATGCTGTGTCCGGGAAATACTGTCGGCGGCGGTCTTCTTGGGGCGGCTGACCCTGCATTACAGGGTGTGAAGTCGCCGCGCGAACCGTGTGGTCCGCAGGCCGAACAGGATCGCCTCGTCCTCGCCAGTGATGCGCCCATCCACCGGCGTGAGTCGAAACCGTTCGCGCGAATGACCTGTCATAAGCGGCATGGCAAGGCGAAAATGGCCGCGAGCTTGGGCGCTGCGGCGTGCCGAAACCCATGGGAAAGCGGTGACGGCAATGACACGCGCCTGACGCGTGGCCCGCCCGAGCGCCATCGCGAGCGTAAAACGCCCGGAACTGCGCGGGTTTGCCGCTCTTCCTGCGGCGAATGCTTGCATAGTTCACTCCTTGGCTTCTACGCTTATAGCTAATGATAACCAATTGCAATAATGGAGCGAGGATTTCTAACAGCGGGGCAAGCTGGGGTTTTTGCCTGTCAGGCGGGCGCTTCGGGGGGACGGAACCGGCCGCAAGGTCGGGCGTTCGTTCAGAGTGTCCCCTGATGGCTCCGGGTGGGTCGGTCCTCCCGGAGCCATTTCCCTAAATCGATGCCGATCAAAGCCAGCGCGTATGGCGGAACCAGGCATAAAGCCCGCTGCACAGCATCAGGATCACGCCCAGCACAATAAAGTAGCCATAGCGGGCGTGCAGTTCGGGCATATTCTCAAAATTCATGCCGTAGATGCCCGCGATCGCGGTGGGCACGGCGAGAATGGCGGCCCATGAGGCAAGCTGGCGAGTGATCTCGCTCTGCCGCTGCGATTCCAGCAGATGGCTGACTTCGAAGACTGAGGTGAGCACTTCGCGCAAGTTCGCCACCATCGATTCCACGCGGCGCACATGGTCCAGCACGTCGCTGAAATAGGGCTTCACCGCCGCGTCCAGGAACGGCATGTCGAGGTGGACCAGCTTGCTGCACACTTCGCCCATCGGGCCCAGCACGCGCTGGAAGCGGATCAGCTCACGGCGCAGCGCGAACAGGCGCATGACCTGTTCGCGGTCGAGGAAGGCGTCCAGCGCCTGCCGCTCGATCTCCAGCACTTCCTCCTCGATGGTCTCGACGATCGGCAGGTAGCCATCGACGATGAAGTCGAGGATCGCGTGGAGCACATAGTCCACTCCGTGCTGAAGCAGCGTCGGCGCCGCCTCAAGCTGCGCGCGCAGGGTCGTGTGGGCGCGGGCAGAGCCATGGCGGACGGAGATCACGTGATGCGCGCCCACGAACATCGCGGTTTCGCCGTAGACGATCTTGTCGTCCTCAAGATGCGCGGTGCGGGCGACGACGAAAAGCTGGTCGCCATAGACGTCCACCTTGGGTAACTGGTGCGCCTTCAGCGCGTCTTCCACTGCCAGCGGGTGCAGGCCGTACGTCTTCTGGACGGAGCGGAGTTCGGCTTCGCTGGGTTCGTAAAGGCCGATCCACACGAAGTCCCCGTCCTGCCGCATCGGCGGGCAGCTTTCGAGCGAGACGGGCTCGGCCGAGCGGCCGTTGTGGTAGAGCTGGGCGGCAATGACGGTCATTCTTGGTCCGGTACGTGCGGTTTTGGAGAGCGACACTAGCGGCAGGTCGTTGCGGGGGACAACCGCCTCCGCGGTGGGGAGAGTGGAGAAGTTCGGGCGCCGGGCCGCGACCGCGAAGATGTCGTTTGCCACTGCCTTCGCTCGGCTTTAGCTCGGGCAATAAGGACGAGGGGGGGATGATGAACGTCTATCAGTTGCTTGTTGTGGCTTTCGCATTGGCGGTAGTGGGTTTGAGCGGGTGGGCTATCGTTGCCATCATCAGGTCGAAGACCCTGCGGTGGAAGCCGCTCTGGATTGTGGGCAGCCTGCTGGGAACGGTCGGCCTTGGCATCAATTGGTCGCAGCCTGACGACGTTATCGTGCTCGTCGGGCTGATGATACCGCCGCTGATGGTCTTCAAGATCCTGCCGCTCGGTCCCGTGCTGGTTAAGACGGGCCTGCCTGTCATCGCGATGATTGCACTGGGGAAAATATATGCACCATCCAATCATCCGGCGGACGGGGCAGGGGATTTGAAGGAGTCCTGAAGCCGTAGCGATTACGAGGGATTCTCGGTTCCGTTCAGGCTGAGCGGCGGTGGGAATGGGCAGAGTTGAGGCAAATAGTCTCCGACCTAGCCTGCCGTCTTCCGCTGCCCTCCACGCAGCCTACCTACATTGCGGCCGTCGCCGATCAGCGCTTGCAGGTCCAGCAGGGCGCGCCCGGTCGCGACGCCGCCGCTGCAGGCGATGAAGCGCGGCTCCCATACGGGCGAGAACTTTTCCTTGTAGTTGCGCAGACCCTCAAAGCCATAGAACGCGGCGCCGTGGCGGAACAGCATGCCGGCGGCGCGGGCCCACGTGGGCGCGAGGCGGCGGGCCTCGATGCCGGAAAGCGGGGCAAGGCCGAGGTTGAACCAGCTATACCCCTCCTGACGGCCCCAGAGCATCAGGCGCGTGAACAGGAAGTCCATGCAGCCATAGGGCACTTCCGCTCGGTGGCGCATCAGGTCCACCGATAGCTCCTCACGCCCCGCCGTTTTCCAGATGTTGGCGAAAGCGACGATCGCACCTTTGCGGCGGACCACGGCGATGTCGCAGCGGGCGATGTAATTCTCGTCAAAGCGGCCGACGCTGAAGGCTTTCTCGCGCTGGCCCTTGGCGTGGAGCCATTCGTCGGAGACCGTGCGCAGCTCGCCCATGATCGCGGGTACGCGCGCGGCGGGGACGATGGAGAACTCTGCGCCTTCTTTCTCGGCGCGGCGCATGGCGTGGCGCAGGGGGCGGGCAGAGGGGCCGTCGAGCGAGAAGTGCGCGAGGTCCACCCGCGCTTCTTCACCGTATTTCATCAGTTGCAGACCCATGTCGATGGCGATGGGCAGCACGGCGGGGGTCACCTGATAGAGCAGCACCCGGCCCTGGTTTGCGTCCGCCCGTTCGCGCAGGCGCCAGAGCAGTTCGGGCCAGTCGGCCGGCTCGCCCACGGGATCGCCCATGACAATCCATGAATGGCCGCGCACCTGGTACATCAGCAGGCTGCGGTTGTCCGGCCCGGCCAGGAACAGCTTGTCTCCGGTGAGCGCCAGCATGGATTCGGAGCGGACGGCGTGGGTCAGCGCCGCGTCCACGTCCACCGCCGCTTCGTCCGGGAGGGCGCAGTGGCGGGAGGGGCGCAGCAAGGCCAGCACCACGAAAGCGCCCGTTGCCACTGCCGTCGCGAAACTGGCGCGCATGTAGCGGGAGGCGTCGCCGGACCACGCGAACTTCCACCACAGGCTGTCGCGATAGGCGGGGAAGGTCTGCGTGAAATAGCCGATCACGATCACCAGCGTGATCGTTGCCACTATTGCCAGGACCCAGTTGGCGCTCATCACATCGGTGGTCAGCGCGGTGCGGCGCCAGAAGCCCTTGCGCGCCAGTTGCAGCACGCCGGCCATGGCGAGCAGGGTGATCGCCTCCTCGTAGTCCAGGCCCTTCATCAGCGAGAATGCCGCCCCTGCCACCAGCAGCGCGCGGGTCAGCAGGAAAGCGGCGTCCAGCCGGCGATAGAGCGCCGGGGCCAGGACGAGCAGCAGGGTGCCGACAAGGCTGGCGGCGATCTGCGATGCTTCGACGAAGGGCAGCGGCACCAGTCCCCGGATCGCGGCCATGCGTTCCGGCAAGGCGGGCGTCGCGCCGGAGAGCAGCAGGACACCGCCGCCCAGGAACACGAGCAGCGCGATTACGCGCGGTGCGAAGGCGGTGAGCATCGTCTCGCCCGCTTTCAGCGCAAGCCCGGCCGGTCGCTTCCACCGCGCATGTTCGTGGCGCAGCAGCAGCACCAGCGCGACCGCCAGCGGCAGCAGGTAATAGACGATGCGATAGACCAGCAGCGCGGAGAGCAACATGCCCGGCGGCACTTGCGGGCAGAGCGCCACCACGGTCGCCTCGAACACACCAAGGCCGCCCGGAACGTGGCTGACCAAGGCAACGACTATGGCAAGGACATAGGCCAGCAGTAGCGGCGCGTAGAGCGCGGGCGCTGCATGAGGCAGCAGCACGAACAGCGCGGCGCAGGCGGTGGCAATATCCGCCAGCGCCACCGTGGTCATGCGCGCCATGCCGGCGGGGCCGGGCAAGTGCCAGCGTTTGCCGGCCAGCGCGACTACCGCGAGAAGAACCAGCAATCCGGCGCCGACGCTATGCTGCATCGACAGCGGCAGGACGTGGCCCGCCACCACCAGCGGCCGTTGATGGACCAGCAGCGCCAGCGCGCCGGAGGCGAGCACGCCGGTCCAGAACGTTACCCCGGCGATCGCGGTCACCCGCGCGACGTCGCCAGCGGTAAGGCCCCTTGCGCCATAGACGCGCAGGCGTGCGGCGGCGCCGGTGATGATGCCGAAGCCCAGGTTGTGGCTGAGCGTGTAGCTGGTGAAGGAGGCGAGCGCTGCGCTGCGCCAGGGCAGTGGCTTGCCGATCGCGCGCAGGGCCATCACGTCGTAGATCGTCAGCAGCAGATAGCTGGCCGCGGTGAAGCCCAATGCCGCCCCCAGCCGCCAAGCTGGCAGGGCCTGCGCGTCATGCACCACGGCATGAAGGTTCAGCCGGGTCGCCATGTGATGCAGGCAAATTCCGGCCAGCAGCAGCACGGCCGCCGCCAGCGCCAGTTGCGCAGGAACCGCCAGCTTGTGGGCCAGCGGTTTCAAGTGCGCGATACGCCTTTGGAGGGAGGTGTTCACGGCTGCCGCTCCCTCAGCCCTTCCGCGTCCAGATCTGCGACTTGCAGAGCAGGCCGTGCAGGATGCAGCCGCTGATCTTCAGATGGCCGTCATCCGGTTGGTGAATGCGTGAGAAGAAGGTGGCGCCCATGTCGGGCACAAAGACCTGCCCTTGCCAATTCCCGGCGTCCTGACGGCGATAGCCCTGCAGCAGTTGTGTGCCGACAAGGTGCTGCACGCCGGCGTCCGACGCATCGGCCAGGGCCTGTCCGCCTACCCATGTCACCGTGCCGCACAGCAAGGCGCCGCAGGGGGCGACCGAGACTTCCACATCACCTGACGGATTGAGCCAGTGGCCATAGGGGGTGAGCTGGGCCACGGAGGGCACCGCTTCAGCTGGGGTCACTGTCGCAAGAGCCCCTGTCGCCAAAGCGAGGCCGAGGACGAGGACGCGGAAATGCGCGAACATGCGGCGGATCATCGAGCAGACTCCGGGAAATTCAAAGGCCGGATCGGTTGGAAATGGGCCGGTTGGAAATGGGATGCGATCACGGTGCGAATGGTGGTGAACACCCGGTCCGCATCGTGTTCGAGATAGTGATCGCCGGGCAGGGCAAGCTGCGTCAGGCGGGGAAGGTGGAGCAGGGGGCAGAGGCTGTCCGTCTCTTGCGCGCCGCGAATGCAGACCACCGGCACCCAGTCCAGCTTGCGCGCGGTGGCGATGGCCATGGCATCGGGCGGGGTCTTGTCCAGCCATTCGAGCGGCGAAACGCGCAGGAACACGGTGCGCGTGGGCACCGTAAGCACCACCAGCGAAACGTGCGAGCGCAAGTCCGCCGGCAGGTTCTCCAGGCCCACATGAACCATGTCCGCGCCGAACGATTGGCCCAGTACGACAACCTTGTCGACATGGCCCAGCGCCATGGCATCGCGGATCGCCTGGCCCATCATCGCGCTGACTTCGGCCGGCGTGCGGCGTACGCGGAAGTAGTTCAGCGAATTGACCGAAACGGTGGCAACACCGTGATCCGCAAGGCCGCCGGCCACCGGGGCGCCCATGCCTGCGCGCGGGCCCATGTCGCCGGAAATCAGCACGGCGGCGTAATCCTTGCGCGTGTCTCCACGGGGGGCAAGTTGGCGGAACGGGCTGGCGTCGAACGCGCCCAGCCATGCCAGCCAGCCGGCAATGCCCAGCACGATCACGATGATCGCCAGCAGCGCGTAACGGCCCTTTCCCCGGCCTTTTTGCTGATAAGATGCAGCCCTGTTCATGCTGCATTTCCTGCGCCTGCCCGCCTTGCCGCAGGGTGGAGCGAACATGGAATTTCCTTAATGTGACATTCCGTCCCGGCGCTGCGATATTCACGATCAAGGGTGTGCTTGTGCCGCCGGTGCTGCGCGTGATGCCCCACGAATGCAGCGCCCAAGGCGTGGATTCGATACTTTCATGACCGACGCTGACGACGCCCGAGGCGATCTCGGGGCTCATTTGCCTGACGCCCAATCGGATGCGAGACGACGCGTGCTCGATCTCCTGCCGATGCTGGGCGCCTTGCTGGCCGTGACCGGTGCGCTGACCTGGGGCGACCTCTGGGCGCAGCGCCATTTCGGCCTGACCGCGCCCGATGCCGCCGCCGTGCATGATACCGCCACGCGCGATGCCGCATGGCGCCAGGTTCTGGACTTCACTGCAGACAAGCTTCCGGGTGGGCAGCCGGGCCTTGTCGTCACTTCGGTCCGTTCGGATGGCAATGCCGAACATGCCGGCCTTGCCGTGGGCGATCGCATCGATCGTGTGGACGGCGAACAACCCACATCCTTCGCCTCTCTGGCGGAGGAGTTGTCTGACCGCGGACGGCAGCCTATGCATCTGGATGTGGTGCATCTGGGGGCGGTCCGCAGGATCGACCTTCCCGGTGGGCCGCAGCCCCGCAATCCTTGATCTGCCGGGGCAATTCGGATGCTGGCGGAGTCGGGGAAGCAACGCATGGGCCACAAGCTGCTGGTCGTCGAGGATGACGAGGCTACCGCCACCTACATCGTGAAGGGTTTTGCCGAGGAAGGCTTCGTGGTGGACAAGGCCGGCAACGGGCGCGATGCACTGTTCCTGGCCAGCGACGGCACGTACGACGCCATCGTGCTGGATCGCATGATTCCCCAGATGGACGGGATGTCGGTGCTGGGCGCCTTGCGCGCCGGCGGCATCGAGACGCCGGTGATCGTGCTTTCGGCGCTGGGCTCCACCGATGACCGGGTGGCCGGCCTCACTTCCGGCGCGGACGATTATCTCACCAAGCCGTTCGCCTTTGCCGAACTACTGGCCCGCGTGCGCTTGCTGGTGAAGCGCGGGGCCGGGCAGGCAGCGGTGGAAACGCGGCTGACTTGCGGCGATCTGGAAATGGACCTGCTGGCCCGCAAGGTGAAGCGCGGTAGCCGCGTGATCGACCTGCAACCGCGTGAATTCCGCTTGCTGGAATACTTCCTGCGCCATGTCGACGAAGTGGTGACGCGCACGATGCTGCTGGAAGCGGTGTGGGATTATCACTTCGACCCAGGCACCAATGTGATCGACGTCCACGTCAGCCGCCTGCGCCGCAAGCTGGACGAGGATGGGGCGCCGCCAATGCTCCACACCGTGCGCGGGGCAGGCTATCGACTGGGCCTTTCGGCTTGAGGGAGAAAGTCCGGCGGCGGGTGGCGCGCCTGCTACGCTCCACCTCGTTCCGGCTGTTCGTTCCGGTTGTGGTCTTCCAGCTTGTGGCCACGGGCGGGGTGCTGGCGTTCGTGTGGATTTCCAGTCAGCAGACCGTGCGCGATGAGCAGCACGCACTGGTGGAGGATCTGCGCGACGATCTGCTGGCAGCCTATGAGGATGGCGGGCTGACCGGCCTGCATTCAACGATCGACACGCGGCTGCGTGCAGAGGGGCGCCGTGCGCCGGTAATGCTGTTGGCGGGGCCGGACGGGCAGCGCGTCAGCGGCAATCTCGATGCGCTGCCGCCGCGCGGTGGGCATGTCGGCGACTGGTATGAGACGGTTCTCTACCGCAGCGATTTCCCCCAACCCCAGCAGATGACGCTGACCGAGGCGCGATTGCCCGATGGTTCCACCCTGCTGACGGGTGTGGAAACCGGCCGCGATCTGAAGTTGCAGCGCAGTTTCGAACAGGCGCTGCTGGCCGCGATCTTCCTGGCCCTGCCGCTGACCGTACTGGTGGCGGCGCTGACCTCACGCCTGGTTGGCCGGCGCGTGCATGACATGGCGCAGACCGCGCACCGCGTCGCCAGCGGTGCCCTTGACGCGCGCGTCCCGCTGGACGGATCGGGCGATGCTTTCGACGAGCTGGCTGGCGAGATCAACATCATGCTCGGCCGGATCGAGACGCTGGTGGGCGAATTGCGCGTGGTGGCGGAAGGGCTGGCGCACGACTTGCGCTCCCCCGTCACGCGCTTGCGCGCCTCGCTGGAACAGGCGGCGGTGGAGGCGCGCGACCCGGCGGCAGAGGCAGCGATGAGCCGCGCGCTGGCGGAGGCCGATTCCCTGACGCGCATCCTCACCACCGCGCTCCAGATCGGTCGTGCGGAAGCTGGGATCGGGCGCGAACGCTTCGAATACACGCCGCTCGGCCCGTTCCTGGAAGACCTTGCCGCACTCTACGAACCTTATGCGGAGGATGAAGGCTTCACGCTTTCTGCAGAGGCACCGGAAGGGCTTTCCGTGCTGCTCCACCGCGAACTGATGGTGCAGGCGCTGGGCAATCTGGTCGACAACGCGGTGAAATACGCCAGCGGTGGCCGCGCCATCACGCTGTTCGGTTTTCGCAGCGAAGGCCAGGTGGTCCTGGGCGTGCGTGACGACGGCCCCGGCATTCCCGAAGCGCAAAGAGACGCCGCGCTACAACGCTTCGGCCGCCTAGACCCGACCCGTGCAGTGGCGGGATCGGGCTTGGGACTTGCGCTGGTGGAGGCAGTGGCGAAACTGCACGACGGCCGCGTCGAGCTTGCCGATGCGCAAGGCGGTGGGTTGGAAGTGAGATTGGTGCTGGGGTGAGGGTGCTTGATCGCGGCTGCATCCGCGACGAGCAAATCTTAGGCGGGCGCGGCTTTCTGAATGGAATATCCTGCGGCTTTAAGCGCGAAAAATGCCGCAAGCGCTTGATAATGCGCTTCATGCCCGGCTTCGAACAGGTGGCCGCGCTCATCGCCCGCCTTTTTGATGGCATCTCGTATCAAGCGGTACACTTCATCGGGAATGCTGCCGTCAATCGTCAGTTGATCCAGTGAATGACCCATAAATGCCTCCGTCCGATACATGCGGTATTTAGGAAACAGGACTTCACACGCAAGACGGTCTTGCCAAGTTCAGCCGCGACGGCTGTTCAAGGGATTAACCTTGGAAACTCCGTCCCTGATGCGCCAGCAAACGGGTCATTCGAGGAAGCGATTTCCGCAGGCGACGAAGTGCTCCTCGTCACCGAAGCCTCGGCCTACGTCATATAGATAGAGTGTGACTGGGCATGATTGGCCATTCGCCCAAGCGACCGCTTCGGCCACAGAGACAGCCTCCAGACTTGCGTAATCGACTGTTAGCATCGGGGCGCTGTCGGGGGCTTGGTCAGCATCGTCACAACTGTTGTCATGCTCTACCGCTTCCACGATGGCATTAACCTCTCGCCAGCGATACGGTCGATCTCGCCTGTCTATTATGTTCCAAATCATAGGGCATTGTACGATCACGGATTAATCTCGCAACGTCCGCTTGCCCGGAGATTCCTGCTGTTCCCAATGCGCGTCTCGCTTATCGAAAGCGGACATGTGCCGCACCAGCGACGAAGGCCTATGCAGTACTAACTTGCATCGCAATCAACGCGAAATTTTGCGTTCATTCCCAGCGATTTGTTCCATTTCTCGACGAATGTCGTGTGTGCGCCGGTGGTGTCGCAAAGGGCCAAGGACCTGCTTGAAAGCGAATATGGGGAATTGCTGGAAATCCTGCCTTTCCATCCCATCAAGCGGCAACCCTATTACGCTGTAAACGTGCTCAATCAGGATAGTGCCCAACCCATTTATAAAACGGATTCCCGCAGCGTTATCTTTGCCGACGAACGTTTTGGCGCTTTCGTTCGGGATCATGCTCTGTCTGGATTGGCTCTTGCCGACCCTTCGAACTGCATTGGCCGCAGGATCGTTCGGGGGCAAAGCCTTCACGATTTTCCGGGGCTGGTTGGGTAGCGCGATCCTCCAATGACAAAGCCCCCGCTTTCGCAGGGGCTTTGCATTATCGAGAGGTCGGCGGTGAGCTGGTTCAGCCCGCCGTTTCCAGCTCCGGCCGCGCGTCCTTCGCTTCCAGCGGCACGGCGGAGGAGGGGGCTGCCGCGCCGGGCATCGCATTGACGCGGCCGGTGCGTTCCAGCTTGCCCCAGCCGATGCCCTTGCCGGCAAAGGCGGCGCCCACTGCGCGGATCACCACGCTATACATCAGCTGGCGATAGATGAAGCGCTGGGCCAGCAGCAGGAACGGACGGAACCGTTCCTTGCGCGGATCCAGGCGATAAGCGACCCAGCCGCAGGCAAGGTCCACCAAGGTGAAGCCCAGCCAGTAGGCACCCATGCGTAGCACGTCGGTCTGCGTTTGCGCCCAGCCGTGCTGCGAGATGCGCAGCGCGGTGCCGCCGATCGAGATCAGCAGGGCAAGGTCGATCGCGGGGGAGATCACCGCGAAGACGATCTGGAACAGCCAGGCCTGCGGCATGCCGATGAAAGCAAGACCGGACGGGCGGCCCTTGCGCAGCGTGCCGCGATGCTTCCACAGGCACTGAAGGGTGCCGAACGACCAGCGGAAGCGTTGCTTGGACAGTGCCTTGAAGCTTTCCGGCGCCTCGGTCCAGGCCACGGCGTCTTCGTCGTAGGCGACCTTCCAGCCCTTACGCTGGATGGCGATGGTCAGGTCCTGATCCTCCGCCAGCGTGTCTTCCGGATAGCCGCCCACTTCGTCCAGCGCTTCCCGGCGCCAGGCGCCGACCGCGCCGGGTACGACCATGATAGCGTCGAGCTTGGTCAGCGCGCGGCGTTCCAGGTTCTGCGCGGTGACATATTCCACGCCCTGCCAGCGGGTGACGAGGTTCACGCGGTTGCCCACCTTGGCATTGCCGGCGACCGCGCCGATGGCGGGATCGGCGAACCAGCGGACGAGGCGTGAGATCGTCTCGACCTCGAACTGTGTATCGGCGTCCAACGCGACCACGATCTCGCCACGGGCCTGCTTC
>FTBS01000528.1_pt1 | contig 27194 bp, 24 predicted proteins | sample 1639441 | NCBI WGS metagenome assembly FTBS01 (sample SAMEA3914864, study PRJEB12502) | metagenome | biome: forest; material: soil | place: USA | collected 2012-03-12 | depth 0.3 m
CGATACCCTTCAGTTGCACCGCCGCACCATCGGGCAGATCGCGCGTCTGCCGGGCCAGGTCGCCGGTTAGATAGATCAGTTTGACGAAGTCGATGCTGATCAGATTTTCAGGCGCATAGTCGCCCGCGATCAGTGCCGGAAGCGTCAAGCTGTAGACTTCCCCCATTGCCGTCCAGCCCAGCCGCTCCGTTGCTGCGTCGATCAGGGCGTCTGCCCGCCAGATCGCCTGCGTTTCGTCCAGCGCCATGTGGTCCCGCGCTGCCGCTTCGTCCCCCAGCAGCGTGACGGTGCCAAGCTCGGGATCGACGTAGTGGAACGCGCCTGCCTTGTCGGTGACCAGCATGTGCCCCATCAGGCTGTGGGCCACGATCTCCGCGAATTCCACGCCGGTCCAGCCCCATGCGGTGTTCAGCGCGTTGACTTCGCGGCTCATCGCAGTTGCTCCACCATCAGCTTGGCGGTGGCCTTGGCGCTGCCGACCACGCCGGGAATGCCCGCGCCCGGATGAGTGCCCGCGCCGACGAGGTAGAAGTTCTTCAGCTTGTCATCCCGGTTATGCCCGCGGAACCACGCGCTTTGCGTCAGCAGCGGCTCCAGGCTGAAGGCATTGCCCTTGTACGCCCCCATGTCGCGTTCCAGATCGGGCGGGGCATAGTGGAACTTGGTGACGATGCGATCGTCCAGATCGGGGATCAGGCGGCGGCTGACTTCGGCCAGCACGCGGCGTTCCAGCACGGGGCCCACTTCGTTCCAGTCGACCGGCAGCTTGCCCATGTTCGCCACCGGCACCAGCGCATAGAACGTGCTCTTGCCCGGCGGCGCCATCGATGGATCGGTGACGCTGGGATGGTGGAGATAGATCGAGAAATCGCGCGGCAGCACGCCGTGTTCGTAGATATCGTCCAGCAGGCCCTTGTACCGCGGGCCGAACAGCACGGAGTGGTGCGGGATGCCCGGCCATGCGCCTTCCAGCCCGAAATGGACGACGAAGACGCTGGGCGAAAAGCGCTTGTGCGCCAGCTTCTTCGCCATTTCCTGCCCGCGCAGACTGCCGGCCAGCAGGTCGCGGTAGTTGTGCATGATGTCGCCATTGCTGGCGATTGCATCGAAGCGTGCTTTCCAGCCGCTTTCGCATTCCACCTCGGTCACCTGATCGCCCACCGTGTGGATGCGCGCAACTTTGTCGCCCAGCCGGATGGTGCCGCCGATCCGTTCGAACTGGCGGGCCATCGCCTGCGCCAGCTTGTTGGTGCCGCCGCGCGCCCACCAGACACCGCCGTCCTTTTCCAGCTTGTGGATCAGCGCATAGATCGCGCTGGTGGTCATCGGATTGCCGCCGACCAGCAATGTGTGGAACGAAAGCGCCTGGCGCAGATGCTCGTCCTTCACATAGTGCGAAACCATCGAATAGACCGATCGCCACGCCTGATAGCGCGCCAGCGCCGGCGCCGCTTTCACCATGCTGGTAAAGTCCAGGAACGCCTGGTGCCCCAGCTTGACGTAGCCTTCCTGATAGACCCCCTCCGCGTAGTGGAGGAATTCTTCGTACCCGCCGATGTCGTTCGGGGCGACGCGGGCGATCTCTCGCCGCAGGACGGTGTCGTCGTTCGAATAATCGAACGTCACGCCATCGGTCCAGTTCAGCCGGTAGAACGGCATGACCGGCATCAGGTCCACATCGTCGGCCATGTCATGGCCGGACAGCGCCCATAATTCGCGCAGCGCGGCGGGATCGGTGATGACGGTGGGGCCACCGTCGAACGTGAAGCCATCGACCTCGCGCACCCAGGCGCGGCCGCCCACTTGTTCGCGCGCTTCCACCAGCGTGGTTTCGACACCGGCGTTCTGCAACCGAATGGCCAGCGCAAGGCCGCCGAAACCGCCGCCGATCACGCAGGCCTTGCTATAGGCGATCGTGGTCATTGCGTGGCCTCCCGGTGAAGATCGGCCTGTCCAAGTCCCAGATCAGCAAGCGGCCTGCCGCCGCCCGAAAGGCTGGCCAGCGCCGCGCCCAGCGGCACCGGCGGGCGGCCGATCAGCAGCCGTGCCCGATCCGCCAGCGTGGAGCGGCCGGCGTAGAAGCGTTCCACCAGCGGCTCCGGCAAACGATAGAACCTTTCGAGCACGCGCCATCGCGCACCGGGCGGTGCGGCAGCGAACAGCATGCGAGTCAACATCCGGTAATAGCGCCCCCCGCGCCAGTGGTTTGCGGCCCATGCATGAGTGACCCTTCCTAGGCTGTTGCCGGAGAGGTTGTCGAGAGTGGTGAGATGATGCGCGAAACGAACCGCATCGGGAAGCGAATAGGACGTCAGCGGATGAATCAGGGCTGCACGGGCCCCGGCGCGCGCCAGATCCGGCACTTCGGCGGCGGCCCAGAACCGTTCGAAGTCTCCGGCAGCGATCACCGGCAGCACCCCGGTCTCCTCATAGTCCACAGCCGCGACCTGCCAGCCGGCATCGCGCGCATAGTCGCCGATGCGGCTTCGCAGCAGCGGCAGGTCCAGCGCGGGACTATCGGCGTAGTAGGTATCCTCGACAAAGACCTGCGTGGGGGAGAACGGCAAGGCGTAGACGAAGCGATAGCCGTCCGCCTGTTCGACCCGGGCATCCATCACCACCGGCCGATCCAGCCCGTGCGGCTGGGCGGTGCGCAGCATTTGTCCGGCGAATTTCTGCCAGCCGCCCGCCATGTGCGGCAGGCCGTGTGCGCCCCGCGTGTCGATCACCGCATCGGCGGCGATTGTGCGGCCATCGGCCAGCGTGACCGAAGTGGGCGTGGCATGGCGGACTTCGGCGCCCGTCAGCACTGCGTCCGCCGGCAGCGCAGCCCGCGTCGCGGCGTCCAGCCGCTCGCTGGTCGCGCTGGCGTAAGGGGTGGAGAGGCGGCGGGAAAAGCCAGGAAAGTGAACTTCGTACCCCGGCCAGCGTGCGGCGACCAAAGGCTCCACCAAATCGCGCCCCTCGGCAGAAAGGTCGCTTTCGAAGAAGGACCAGACATGCTTGCCGCCCAGACTCTCGCCCCGCTCTATCAGCAGCACGCGCGCTTCCGGGCGGCGGCGCGCCATGGCGAGCGCGATCAGCGATCCGGCAAGGCCACCGCCAAGGATCGCAAGGGTGCAAGTGCGATGATCCATCGACCTGACGTTTAGGGAAGGGACTCGCCGCCTGCAACTTGGCAGACGGTACGTATTACGGCATATTTGTGACGATGACTGGGGATTTGACTGTCTGCGATGCCGGGCTGGAAGACGCCGAGGCGATTGCACGTATCTATGCGCATTATGTGCTGGAAAGCACGGCGACCTTCGAAACCGAACCACCGGGGGAAGAAGAGACCCGGCGGCGCATCGGCGCGATCCTGGATGCCGGCTATCCCTTCGTGCTGGTGCGCGAAGTGGAAGAGGATGGGTGCGAAGGTAGGGTGATCGGCTTCGGCTTTGCCCAGCGCTACGGCCCGCGCACCGGCTATCGCTACAGCGTGGAAACCACCATCTATGTCGAGCCGGGCTGCGTCGGTCGGGGCATCGGCGGCAGGTTGCTCAGCGCGCTGCTGGACCAGTGCGAGGCGCGCGGATTTAGGCAGGCGTTCGCGGTGATCGCGGAAAGCGAACCAGCCTCCGTCGTGCTCCACGCCCGCGCCGGTTTCTTCCCGGTGGGGACACTTGCCGCCGCCGGCTGGAAGCATGGCAAGTGGCTGGACGTCTTCCTGATGCAGCGCCAGTTGGGAGACGGCAACCAATCCCTTCCCAACGATCCTTCGGCGCCAAGGCAGGCAACTCTCTAGTTCATCTGAGTGCAATAGTCCTCGCAACCGCTCATCCCCGCACGCGTTGACGTGGGAGGATGTAGAGGAAAATCATGCACTTCTTTCCCAGAGCACTGCCCGTCGCCCTCTGGGCGGCGGCCGCCCTCCCGTGCGCGCCGGCGATGGCGCAGGATGCCGATAACGCCGGCGACACGTCCCATGCGGACGCGCCTGCCGATACGGCCATTCCCAGCGACTATCTGCTGGTCGGCGTGGGCGCGCTCTACCAGCCCAGCTATCAGGGATCGGACGATCAGGTGTTCTCACCCATCGCGGTGGTGCAGGGTTCGTATCATGGGATCGACATCAACCCCCGTGCGCGCGGGGTGGCGATCGACCTCATCCCGGATGGCAAGGACGCGAAGTTCGGTGTTTCGCTAGGGCCGGTGGCGGGTCTTTCGTTCAACCGCACGCGCAACATTCAGGACGATGTGGTGCGCGCGGCGGGGAAGCTGAATACTGCCGTCATGTTCGGCGTGAGTGGCGGCGTGACCGCCTATCGCCTGCTCAATCCCTATGACTCGCTGACGCTGTCCACCGATGTGATGTGGGACGTGAATGCCTATCACGGCATGACCTGGAGTCCCTCGCTGACGTACAAGACGCCGCTCAGCAAGGCGCTGGTGGCGGGGGTGAGCGTGCGCGCCAATCACGGCGGCGGCGACTATTCGCGCTATTACTACTCGGTCACGCCCGAACAGTCGGCCGCCAGCGGTTTGCCCGAATATCAGGCGAAGGCCGGCTGGGACAGCGTGAGCGCCGGGGCGCTGCTGGGCTATGACCTTTCGGGCGATTTCACCAATGGCGGCTTCGCTGTGTTCGGCGTGGTCAACTATTCCGCCATGCTCAACGACGGCAAGAACACGCCCTACACCGCGCTGCGCGGCAAGGCGGACCAGTGGACGGTGGGCCTCGGCATCGGGTATACGTTCCGATAGGGAAGAGGCTGGGGATCCGGGGGGCAATTTTCCCTAGGTCACGGCGCTGTCACACGCGCGCGGCATAGGCGCTGAGGTAATGGCTTCTCCGGATATCCCCGAAACTCTGGAAGACCAACCGCATCCGCTGCGGCTGGTGGTGCTTGCCGGCCATGGCCCGGGCGCCGCGCGCCGCGGGGCCGACGGACTGGCGCAGCGCTTTGGAGAGACGCATCGCTGTCTGGTGCCGCTGGCCGGTCGCCCGCTGATCGCGCACATATTGCAGACCGCCGCGCAGCATCCGCGCGTCACCAGTCTGGCGATCTGCGTGGAGCGGGAGGCTTTCGATCCGGTGTGGGACGTGCTGACCCAGACCCCCGGACGCGGCACCGTGGCACTGGTCGAGGCGCAGGCGGACATCGCCGCCAGCGTGCGCGCGGCGGCGAAGGATTGGGACGGGCCGCTGCTGGTCACCACCGCCGATCACGCGCTGCTTTCGGCGGACTCGATCGATGCAATGATAGCGGCGCTGGGAACGGCCGACGTGGCCTTCGCGCTGGCCCGCCGTGATGCGGTGGAGGCAGTCTATCCCGGCCTCGATTGCGCTTACGTGGCGCTGCACGATGGTGAGTTCGCGGCCTGCGACCTCTATGGCATGGCATCGCCGCGTTTCGTCGATGCGGTAAACGTGTTTCGCGGTGCGCGCACGGCGGACCGCGAAGCGATGCGGATTTGGCGCGCGGTGGGCCTTGTCGGCTTCCTGATGGTGCGGCTGGGCATGGAAACCCTGTCCGGCGCAGTGGCCCGCGCTTCGCGGCGGCTGGGCATGCGGGTGCGCGCGGTGGAACTGGCCGATGGCACGCAGGCGATCGATGTCGATGACGAGCGGACTTACGCGATCGTCGAAGGGTTGCTGGGCGCTTACGGCGAAGTTGTGGGCAGTGAAGTCGCTGGTCTGAAGCGAGAGAATAGCGGCAGTTCAAAAGCCGCCTTCGCCTGAACGAAGTAGGGCCCGCAGGGCGGTTCCCAATATCAAACTAAGTATCAGGGAAGTAGATCGGGAGATGCCCGAAGGCTTTTATCGATCCCGATCTGGATGATGGTGCGGTCGAGAAGACTCGAACTTCCACGGGCTTTCGCCCACAACGACCTCAACGTTGCGCGTCTACCAATTCCGCCACGACCGCTCAATCATCCGGAGCCGTTTTGCAACCGCTCCGTGGTAGGAGGGCGCCTCTATCAAGGAGACCCCGACCCTGCAAGCGATTCGGCTTCGATTATTTATACACAGGACGATTTTTTCCGATTTTCGCGCGTGAATTCGCGGAATTCTGCCGATTGAGCAGCGAAAGAAAATTGCCCGGCTGTGTTTGGTTGTGTGGGCGAACAGGCTGTGGAGCCGAAATGCGGTGGGTTAGGCGGCTGGATTCCGCTCGGATCGGCCCGATTTTTGCGCGTGATGGCCGCTTTTCTGGGCGCAGGGGGAATGGCGCGCTGAGGCGCCAACCTCTTGGCTAGGAATTCAGGCCTCCACCCCAAGCCGTCATTAAAAGCCCCCGTCATCCCCGCGAAGGCGGGGATCCCGCTTGTTCTTCAATGCACAGCGCTGCGGCTCAAGAAGCGGAGCCCCCGCCTACGCGGGGGCGACGATGGATTATGGGATCAGTTGGGCCAGCGACTGGAAGTGATAAGGGCCGGGCGTCCGGCGTATCGCCGCCCACGCCGCCGCCCCACAATCCTCACCGATTGCCCAGATCGCCCTTGCCCACGGTGCCGCTGGCCATGTCCAGCATGCGGTCCAGGCTCTTCTTGGCATCCAGACGAAGCTGCTCGTCGATCTCGATGCGCGGCTCCAGATCGCGCAGGGCGATATAGAGCTTTTCCATGGTGTTAAGCGCCATGTAAGGACAGATGTTGCAGTTGCAGTTGCCGTCCGCACCGGGCGCGCCGATGAAGGTCTTGTCCGGGATCGCAAGCTGCATCTGGTGGATGATGTGCGGCTCGGTGGCGACGATCAGCGTGTCGGCATCGGTGGTCTTCGCGTATTGCAGAATGCCGCTGGTGGAGCCGACATAGTCCGCATGGTCGACGATGTGCGGCGGGCATTCCGGGTGCGCGGCGATCGGCGCATTGGGGTGCTGCGCCTTCAGTTTCAGCAGTTCGGTTTCGCTGAAAGCTTCGTGCACGATACAGACGCCCGGCCACAGCAGCATCTCGCGCCCGAACTTGCGGCTGAGATAGCCGCCAAGGTGACGGTCCGGGCCGAAGATGATCTTCTGGTCGGCCGGGATCTGCTGCAGGATCGTTTCGGCGCTGGAACTGGTGACGATGATGTCGGACAGCGCCTTCACCTCGGTCGAGCAGTTGATGTAGGTCAGCGCGATGTGGTCCGGATGCGCGGCGCGGAAGGCGGCGAACTTTTCCGGGGGGCACGAATCTTCAAGGCTGCAGCCCGCTTCCATGTCCGGCAGCACCACGATCTTTTCAGGCGAAAGGATCTTGGCGGTTTCGGCCATGAACTTCACGCCGCAGAAGGCGATCACGTCGGCATCGGTTTCCGCCGCCTTGCGGCTCAGTTCCAGGCTGTCGCCCACGAAGTCGGCCAAGTCCTGCAATTCCGGACGCTGGTAATAGTGCGCCAGGATGACCGCATTGCGCTCCTTGCGCAGCCGTTCGATCTCGGCACGCAGGTCGAGCCCGGAAAGGTTGGCGGGAATTGCGGTCATGGTGTCCCTCTATCTGGCCGGTCCGGTTCGATGCCGGAATGCCCGGCGCCGGAATTTGCGGCCTATCTAGGGACGCTTGCCGCGATGCCCAAGCAAAAACATCACGCCGCCAGACGGGTCGTCAAGGCGATCCACCAGGGCGTCACCGCCAGCAGCTCCACCATCACATGGCCAAGGATCACCACCATCGCCACTGCCATTGTGGCGGGGTGGGTGTGGCCGATCTCGCGCCGGTCATGGCGGACGATCAGCAGGACGACGCCCAGTTGGACCACCATCGATGCCCATTCGCCCCAGGGCGCGATCAGCGGCATCGGCAGCAGGCGGCCCAGCGCAGGCTCCATCAGAACCACCGTGGATCCGATCATCAGCCGCTTGTGCCAGTCGCTCTGACTGCGGCGGGAGACCGCCATGAACACCAGCAGGGCGAAGAACGCCGCCTCTATATGGACCAGCGCCAGGAAATAGGCGGGCGTGAAGAATGGCGGGAACATGTGCAGCTTCAACGCGGTGAAGCAGAGCGCGCTGGCCAGCATCACCATCGTCGGCACCATCACCGCGCTTGCCCAACCGAGCCGGCGGTGCAGGGCCAATCCATTCGAACCCGGCCCACCTCGGCCGGCCAGCAGCGATTGCGTGGTCAGCAGCCCCAGCCACGCCACCATCGCCATGCCGTGCAGATGCATGACCAGCGGCGCATGGGCATAATCGACGAAGCCACGCAGGCCGAATTGCGCGAAGGCGAAGATGATGAAGACCGAAAGCCCGATCGCCATCTTCTGCCAGAACGAAAAGGCGCCGATCCGCGCCTGTGGCACAGTTGCCATTGAAGTCTCCCCACTTCCCCGTATCCACGGGCCCCGTTATTCGTGATGGGCTTTACTGATGGGGTGAGGGAATACTTGAAAGTGGGTTCGGGTAATACGTGATTTCGACGAATTACTGTCCGGTCGCGACGAGCGTCCAAGTGTCGTTTTCTTGGTTTACAAGGCTTCTTCTTTGAAGATCAAGAAGATGGGCAAGAACAGAGCGCCCTGCCGCGGGCCATAGTCTTTCGTCCACGCCCTTGTACATGCGCGGCACCATTTCATCGATGGTGCGGTGGCCTGCCTCGATCTGCTTCAGGATCTGGCGTTCGCGCTGGCGGCGGTGGCCGATCATCCCGCGCACCAGTTGGCGCGGCTTTTCCACCGCCGGGCCGTGGGCGGGGAAATAGATCGCATCCTGCTCCCGCTCATAGAGCTTCGCCAGGCTTTCCAGATAGGCGGTCATGTCGCCGTCGGGAGGGGAGACGACGCTGGTGGACCAGCCCATCACGTGATCGCCCGTGAACAGCGCGCCGGTTTCCGGGAGGGCAAAGCAAAGGTGGTTGGAGGTATGGCCGGGGGTGGCCACGGCTTCCAACGTCCAGCCCTCGCCGGAAATCGCCTCGCCATCGGCCAGCACGCGGTCCGGCGCGTAGTCGGGATCGAAAGCGGCGTCGGCGCGGGGGCCGTCGTCGTCCAGCGTCAGCGGTGCGCAGCCGATGATCGGCGCGCCGGTGCGCGCCTTCAACGGTGCGGCGGCGGGCGAATGGTCGCGGTGCGTATGCGTGCAGGCGATGGCGACAAGGCGCGCGTCACCCACGGCATGCAAGATCGCCTCGATATGCTCTTCGTCGGCCGGGCCAGGGTCGATCACGGCAACCTCGCTGCCGTCGCCCACCACATAAGTCTGCGTGCCGGTGTAGGTGAACGGCGAAGGATTGCGCGCGAGTACGCGCCGGACCAGCGGGGCGATCCGCTCGGTCAGGGCATAGGGCTTGTCGATCAGGTCCGGTGCGTTCATGGCGCCGATATGGTGATTTGCACGCGGGGTGTCGAGCCTTGCGGCGGCGGGAGAGATGCGGATGGCCCGGAACGCGTTGAGTGAGGCCGAACTGATCCTGGTGATCGATGCCGGGACGACCTCCAACCGGGCGATGGTCTTCGCCCCCGATGGCAGCGTGCGCGCGACCGCCCAGCGCCCATTGACGCAGCACTATCCGCAGCCCGGCTGGGTGGAGCACGATGCCGCAGAGATCTGGCAGTCGGTCCTCGCCTGCGCGCGCCATGCCGTCTCGCAAGTGGGCGGGGCGGCGCGGATCGCGGCGATCGGCCTTGCGAACCAGCGCGAAACCGTGGTGGCGTGGGACAAGGCGAGCGGCGAACCGCTCACCCGCGCGCTCGTCTGGCAGGACCGGCGGACGGAGAGCATCTGCGCCGCCTTGCGCGATGCCGGGCATGAGGCGGCGGTGCAGGCGGCGACCGGACTGGTGCTGGACCCGTACTTCTCCGCTAGCAAGATGCGCTGGTTGATCGATAATGTACCCGAAGTGCGCGCGGCGGCTGATGCCGGGCGGCTGGCGTTGGGCACGGTCGATTCCTGGCTGCTCTACAAGCTGACTGGCGCGCATGTGACCGATGCCGGCAATGCCAGCCGCACCGCCCTGATGGGCCTGGCGGGGCAGGGTTGGGATGCGGGGCTCTGCGATCTGTTCGGCGTGCCGCAGGACGCCTTGCCGGAAGTGTGCGACAGCGCGGGCGCGCTCGGCATCGCGCGGTCCGAATGGCTGGGCACGGCGATCCCGGTGACGGGCGTGGCGGGGGACCAGCAGGCGGCGACGATCGGGCAGGGCTGCCTCACGCCCGGCGCGACCAAGGCGACTTACGGCACCGGCGCTTTCGTGCTCGCCAATATGGGCGGTGCGGTTCCGGCATCGCAGCATCGGCTGCTGGCGACGGTGCTCTGTCAGTTGGGCGGCAAGCGGACGTATGCGCTGGAAGGCTCGGTCTTCGTGGCGGGCAGTTTGGTCCAGTGGCTGCGCGACGGGCTTGGCCTGATCGATGCGGCGGGGGAGACCGAAGTGCTGGCGCGATCGGTGCCGGACAATGGCGGCGTGGTCATCGTCCCAGCGCTATCGGGGCTGGGCGCGCCGCACTGGCGGCCGGATGCGCGCGCCGCGATCACCGGGCTGACGTTTGCGGCCAGCCGGGCGCACCTCGCGCGCGCGGCGCTGGAAGCGATGGCGATGCAGACGCGCGATCTGGCGGAAGCCTTCGCCGCTGATGGCGCGCGCTGGACGCACTTGCGGATCGATGGCGGCATGAGCGCGAACGATTGGATGGCGCAGGACATCGCCGACGTGCTCGACATCCCGGTGGAGCGGCCCGGCTTCGTCGAGACGACGGCGCTCGGCGCGGCGATGCTGGCGGCGAGCGGGGCGGGTCTGTTTGCGAATCTGGAGGCGGCAGCGGGCGCGATGGCCGGTCAGCGCAGCGGTTTCACACCACGGATGACGCAGGAAGAGCGCGACCGCCGGATTGCGGCCTGGAACAAGGCGCTTGGTGCCGTCTAAGTAGCTTTAGGTGTCGTCTAGGTAGGCTAGCTGGCCAGGCGCTGCTCGATGCGTTCGCGCAGGCGCTCAATGGCGCTGGGCATGTTTGCGTCGGCCAGTTTCCAGCTGCTTTCCAGGCGCAGCAGTCGATCATAGAAACGGCGGGTGGTTTCCACCAGGTCGGCGATCGCGGAGTCCAGCATGGCAAGCTGGCGCGGGTCCGACTGGCGCATCACCGGCGACAGGCGACCGTGGCGGCGCAGTTGCAACTCGCTGATTTCGCCCATGAAATAGGCGCGATGGTTCAGCAGCCAGGCGATCGCGTGCATCATCCGGGTGGTCGTTCGCAGTCCCTCGCTGGACAGCGCGACGCGCGCGAAATCGTCCTCACCCGCAGGAACACCGCCCAGCCGGCCGGAGGGCGCAAAGGCGTGGCGGACTTCGTCCGACAGCAGCAGAGCCTCTGCATAAAGCGCTTCGACGATGCGCGGGTTGATGGTCGCGGTTTCAGGCATGCGGCGCTGGATATTTCTTAACAACGACTCGCGCACAACTGCCCAAAGGTAAATTTCCAAGCCTATTACGGGATTGTCCCCATTCGGCACGCTTCATCGCTAACGACGGTTAACTGAATTCATTGGGAAATTTGGCGATATTCTTTGCTTTCCGGGGGCTCCGTCGACCTCGTTTGAAGGCCTGTGGCGCCAGCCCGAGCGCCCACCCAATAAAGTTTCAGTTGGAGGCCGAGGGTGGGTCGATATTCGGCTCAGGTGGAGCCGAAAAGTGTGATCTCCGAGCATCGGAGCGCAGCGGACATTTAGTCCGTGAGCACCGAAGCGCAGGAAATCGCGCTTTGCAGGCCCGCATGAGCTGGATAGCGGCCCGCCCTACGCGATGATGTCGGGGATCAGGTAATCCTCGATCAGCGAAATCTGATCTTTCAGCTTCAGTTTGCGTTTTTTTAGCCGGGCGATCTGCAATTGATCGCCGGCCCCGGCCGAATTGAGCGCATCGATCGCCGCATCAAGATCGCGGTGCTCGATCTTGAGTATTTCTAGGCGCTTGCGCATTTCCTCTTCGGTCACGCCGGGATTCCCTAGTCTCGATCGGCGGCCTGATTCGGCCGTCAAATCGCCATCTGCAGCTGTTTTTGCGCGAACCCGCTCGACGCAGGCGGCACGCAGCTCACCGATATGAAGCAATCACACTCTTCGCAAGATGGCGCGAATGTGGTTCGATCTCTTTCGCGCCGCATCCGCATGATGCCGAGTCGCCAACATGCCGCGAGCATCGTGGCAGAAAGAACATTCGGTCGTCGGGTTTCGGCCCGGTCAGCTTCGCGGAAAAGACTGGCTCGGGTGCGGTCCAGCCCCCCCGGAGAAGAGGAGAACTGTCCATGGATAGTCGTCACGTCAATTCCCTGCAAAGCAAGCATGCCGGCCTTGAGCGTCAGATTCATGACGAAATGTGCCGACCCATGCCTGATGTCGTGATGATCCAGGCCCTCAAGAAGAGAAAGCTCAAGCTCAAGGAGGAGATGGCGCGCCACTAAGCGTGGCTGGACGGTGACGTCGGCGGCGTCCGTGTTTCGGAGCTTTCCTATATTTTTCCGAACGGCGGGCCCCTTCGCAGGGGCCCGGAAAGGCGCCGCCCGCCCCAGGATTTTGGCCGGGTTTTCGACTTTGTAATCCGTATCGTACGCGCGAAAGCGTGCAGTTATCAGGATAACAGCTGATTTCACGGCTTCGCCGCGTTTCCAAAGCGCTCGCTTTGGGTTACTCGGGTAGCCATGACCAGCGGAGCCGTCGAAGCAGCCCGGAACATCCTCACCCGCCTCCATGAGGTCATGGCCTCGCGCAACCATGCGCAGTCCAAGCTCAACAACGTGGTGGAAACGATCGGGGAGTGCCTCAATAGCGAGGTATGCTCGATCTATTTGCTGCGTGAGGGGATGCTTGAACTCTTCGCCACGCGCGGTCTTGCGCAAGAGGCCGTGCACGTCACCCGCATGGCGGTGGGCGAAGGTCTGGTCGGCTCGATCGCTGATCGGATCGAGACGCTCAACCTGGCCGAAGCGGCCGCACATCCTGACTTTTCCTATCGCCCCGAAACGGGCGAGGATCGCTTCCACTCCTTCGCCGGCGTGCCGATCGTTCGCCGCGAGCGCGCGGTGGGCGTGCTCTGCGTCCAGCATGTCGAGCCGCGCCGGTACGAGGAAGTGGAGATCGAGGCGTTACAGACGGTGGCCATGGTGCTGTCCGAACTGATCACCAATGCCGACCTTGTCGATGACGAGGATCTTCACGCCGCTGGCTCGCTGCAATCCGGCCCGCAGCAGCTTCGCGGCTTGGCGCTGGTGAAGGGCCTGGCCTCTGGCGTGGCCGTCTACCATCAGCCGCGTGTCACCATCGAGCATATCGTTGCCGAGGATACCGAGGCAGAGCGACAGCGTGTGATCCTGGCCTTTGACAAGATGCGCGAACAGATTGACCGCATGGCCAGCCAAGCCGAATTCGGCATGGGCGGCGAGCATGAGGAGGTTCTCGAAACCTATCGCATGTTCGCTTACGACGAAGGCTGGACGCGCCGTATCAACGAAGCGATCGATTCCGGCCTCACCGCTGAGGCCGCGATCGAGCGCGTGCAGCAGCGCACCCGCATGCGTATGCGCCAGATCGACGATCCGCTGTTGGCGGACCGTATGCACGATCTGGAGGATCTGGCGAACCGCCTGCTGCGTATCGTTTCCGGCCAGCTTGGCACCGCCGCCTCGATGGGCCTGCGCAACGACGCGATCCTGATTGCGCGCAACCTCGGCCCGGCCGAACTGCTGGAATACGACAAGCGCCGCCTGAAGGGTGTGATCCTTGAGGAAGGCTCGCTCACTAGCCACGTCGTTATTGTCGCCCGCGCGATGGGCATTCCGGTGCTCGGCCGCGTGCGGGGCCTGCGGGGTGTGGTGCGAGAGGGCGACCAGTTGCTGCTCGATGCCGATCAGGCCACCACGATGGTGCGCCCGCCCGCCGGCGTGATCGAGGCGTTCGAGGCGCGCTTCGCCAAGAGCCGCCAGCGTCAGGCCGCCTATGCCGCGCTGCGCGACGTGCATCCCACCACGCGCGATGGCACCCGCGTGCAGGTGATGATCAACGCCGGATTGCGCGACGATATCGCCAACCTGACGATGACCGGTGCCGACGGCATCGGCCTGTTCCGCACCGAGTTCCAGTTCCTGGTCTCCGCCACACTGCCTTCGCGCGAACGGCAGACACGGCTCTATCGCGATGTGATGGAGGCGGCCGGCGACAAGCCGGTCAAGTTCCGCACCGTGGACATCGGCGGAGACAAGACTCTGCCTTACCTGCGTCACGACGATGGTGAGGGGGAAGAGAACCCGGCGATGGGCTGGCGCGCGCTGCGCGTCGCGCTCGAACGCGAAGGGCTGCTGAAAGTGCAGGCGCGTGCGCTATTGGAAGCGGCGGCGGGGCGCACTTTGCACGTCATGTTCCCGCTGGTGGCCGAACCCTGGGAGTTCGATCAGGCCAAGGCGGTGTTCGACGGGCAGCTGGCCTATCTGCGCAAGCAGAAGAAGGTGCTCCCCGAAGCGATCCACTACGGGGTCATGCTGGAAGTGCCAGCGCTGGCCGAGCAGTTGGACGTGTTGGCGCCGAAGATTTCGTTCCTGTCGATCGGCACCAACGATCTTACCCAGTTCCTGTTTGCGGCCGATCGCGCCAATCCCAAGCTGGCGGAACGCTACGATTGGCTAAGCCCCGCCATCCTGCGGTTCCTGCGCCGCGTGGTGCGAAGCTGCGAAGGCCACGATGTCGAAATCGCGGTCTGCGGAGAGATGGGTGGACGCCGTTTGGAAGCCCTGGCGCTGCTGGGATTGGGCATTCACCGGCTGTCGATCACGCCGGCCTCCGTGGGGCCGGTCAAGGACCTGGTTGCAAAGGTGGATCTGGCGGAAATCGAAGCTGCCGTGGATGGCTGGCTGGCTGCGCCGCCGCGCGATCTGCGTGCGGCCTTGACGGCTTGGGCGGCCGAGCGAGATATAGCGGTGGATTGATCCGCGAATGTGCCCTGCGGCGGTGGAATTCCGCGCCGCGCGCAGGCACAAGGTCACTGATTGACATGGGTTTGTCTTGCGGGAATGTTACTCGGCGTACACGGGGTCGCATCCGCCGCAGATTTCTGAGAGAATGATCGGGTCCCCGATTGACTTTGGGAGGTCACCCGGCTTGTTGTCTATCCCGGTTCGGAACCGTCATATTTAGCCAAATTCCCTTCGGGAGCGGAATGGAAAACGTCGAAAATCAAGAGGCGATCGAGCAGGCAGGCGCGCACACGGAGACTGTGGGCGTCGTACTGACCCGTGCGCGTGAGGCTGCGGGCCTCTCGCGGGCCGATATCGCCACTCAGACCAAGATCGCCGAACGGCATCTGGCCGCGATCGAGGAGGATCGTCTCGGCGACCTGGCCGCGCGCACTTATGCCGTCGGCTTCTCGCGCGCCTATGCGCGCACGCTGGGGCTGGACGAGAAGGAGATCGCTGAGATCGTCCGCCGCCAGCTTGAAGCGGAAGGCGGGCGTGAGCCCGTGGTGGTCCACGATTTCCAGCCCGGCGATCCCGCGCGTGTCCCTTCGGCCAAGCTGGCCTGGATCGCCGGCGGCGGTGCGCTGGTGGTGATCGCGCTACTGGTGGTTTTCTGGGGCAGCTATCTCTCGCCCGAAGGCAAGCTGCCCGATCTGCTGACGCCGAAGCCCGCACCTGCGCCCACCCGCATGGCCGTGCCGGTTCCGGCCGCCACGCCCACGCAAGCGCCGGCCAACGGGCCGGTGGTACTGACCGCGACCGAGGAAGGCGTGTGGGTGCGCGTCACCGATGGCGCCAATCGCCTTGTCGAAACCACGTTGAAGAAGGGCGAAAGCTGGACCGTGCCGCAGAATGCGCAGGCTCCGCAGCTTCGCACCGGTCGCCCCGATGCGCTGACGCTGACGGTTGGCGGGCGTGCTATCCCGGCGCTGGCTGACAAGCCGACCGTAGTGTCGGGCGTGTCGCTTGTTCCGGCCGACCTTGCTGCGCGGGCCAACCCGCAGGCAGCGGCAACGCCGGGCGCGGTGCCTGCTGCTGCGGGGCAGCGCGCAACGGCGCGTCCTGCTGCACAGGCCACCGTGCCGGTCGCCGCACCGACGCCGGTTCCCGGCGATGCGGCGGCACCTGCTCCCGCGCCGCTTTCCACGACTTCCAACTGAGCCTGCCTCGACAGGGGGCGTGTCTTACGGCACCCCTTGTCGGCAGGCTTGGTTAATGCCCCGTTCGAAACGATTGGGGCAGCCTTGAGCCAACCGACCTGCCTGAGGGCAGGCGGTGCGGCGGATAGGGGGCATGTCAGCGGGCATCGCCCGAGACGGAGATGATTTTGCAATGACTTCTTCACTGAACAGCGTGCGCCGAATGCGGCTTGCCGCGACGGGCGTTGTCGCGCTGGCGCTTGCCGGCGTGGGCTTCCTCGCCCCTGCGCAGGCGCAGGATGCTTCGACCGACGCCCGCCTCAAGAAGGTGGAAACCGAAGTTCGCGCGTTGCAGCGCAAGGTTTTCCCAGGCGGAGATGGCAAGTATTTCGCACCGGAAATCACCGCCCCCACCGCCACGCCCACTCCGGCACCCGGTCAGCCCGCCACCAGTCCGGTGAGCGACATGCTGGTTCGCCTGGATGCGGTGGAAGCGCAGATGGCGCGCCTGACCGGGCAGGTCGAACAGAACACCAACCGGATCGAGCAGTTGGAAGCCAAGCTGGCAGCCGGCGTGCCCGCACCTGCGCCGGCTCCGGTCGATCCCGCCGGCCCACAGCCGACGGCGTCGCAGTCCAACTTTTCGGCCATGAACGGCACCCAGCCGGCGGTTGTGAAGCCTTCTTCCAAGCCGGCCGAGCTGAAGCCGGCGGTGGAAACCAAGCCGGTTGGCCCGTCCAACTCGCGCATCGATGCGGTGAAGGCGATCGTCAAGCCGCAGACGGCCGATGCGGCCGATGACGAATATTCCTATGGCTTCCGCCTGTGGGAAGCGAAGTTCTATCCCGAGGCTGAGCAGCAGCTGAAGCTCTACCTTGAAAAGTATCCTAAGCACGCGCGCGTAAGCTGGGGCCGCAACCTGCTGGGCCGTGCCTATCTTGACGATGGCAAGCCGCTGGAAGCTGCCAAGTGGTTCGTCCAGAACTACCAGGCCGACAAGCGCGGCGACCGTGCGCCGGACAGCCTGCTGTACCTGGCGATTTCGATGAAGCAGATGAAGGACACCAAGCGCGCGTGCATCGCGCTGTCCGAATTCAGCGACACTTACGCGGCAGAGGCGGCGGGCCGTCTCAAGGGCGTTTATGACACCACGCGTAATGGGCTCACCTGCTCCTGATCCTGGCTTGATTCCGGCACCGGAGGCGATCGAACGCTTTCGGGCCGGGATTGAGGCGATCTGGCCGGAGGGGGATGGCGCAGGCGACCGGGGCTCGGCACGTCTGGGCGTAGCCGTTTCTGGTGGGCCCGATAGCGTCGCCCTGCTCCTGTTGGCAGCTGCCGCGCTGCCCGGTCGGGTAGAGGCGGCGACGGTCGATCATGGCCTGCGTCCCGAAAGCGCGGGCGAGGCGGCCGACGTTGCTGCGCTTTGCGCGCGGCTTGGGGTTTCCCATGCGACGCTGACCGTTACCGTCGCTTCCGGCAATGTGCAGGCAGAGGCGCGCGCGGCGCGTTATGCGGCGCTGGCGGGCTGGATTGCGGAGCGAAAGCTGGCCGGGCTGGCCACTGCGCATCATGCCGACGATCAGGCCGAAACGCTGCTGATGCGGCTGAACCGGGGCAGCGGCGTTGCCGGCCTCGCCGGGACCCGGGCGCGCGGGCGCGTGCCGGAAACGGCGATCCCGCTGCTGCGGCCGGTGCTCGACTGGCGCCGGTCGGAACTGGGCGAAGTGATCGCGGCGGCGGGCGTGGACGCCGCGCAGGATCCCAGCAACTCCAACGACCGCTTCGACCGCGTGCGCATGCGCAAGGCGCTGGCCGAGGCGGACTGGATCGACGTTGCCGCCGTGGCGCGCAGTGCCGAGCATCTGGCGGATGCGGACGCTGCGCTGGAATGGATGGCGGCGCTGGAGTGGCGGTCCTGCGTCAAGAAAGAGCCGATGGGGCTGCGCTATCGGCCGCAGGCTCCGCGTGCGATCGCTTTGCGGGTGCTGGCGCGCTGCGTCACCGAACTGGGTGGCGAGGAGCCGCGCGGTAGTGCCGTGGCGCGTTTGCTCGATACGCTGCGCGAGGGGCGGCCGGCATCGATCGGTGAACTGGTGGCGCGGCCCAATGCCGGGGGGTGGAGTTTTGCCAAGGCTCCGGTACGGGCGGCGAAGAAGATCAAGGGTTGAGGTCTGAGCGGCGCTTCCGCCTCCTCTAAGTGTGCCGCGAGATCTTGAAACATCGATACGCGGAACCCTAAAACTGAGCTCGAACTGCCGGAATCAAACCTCGTCATCCCCGCGAAGGTGGGGATCCCGCTTTTCTTCTGGCGTGGCGCGAAGGAAGCGGGACCCCCGCCTTCGCGGGGGCGACGGGAGGGTTTTGGTGGGGCGTCGTGCCTTAGCTAATTGCTGGCTGATATCAAAACCCCGTTCGTCATTGCGAGCGTAGCGAAGCAATCCAGGGCGGCACCAAACTGCCCTGGATTGCTTCGCTACGCTCGCAATGACGAAGAGTGGTATGGACGGGTGGTGTGCAAACTATCGCGGCAGCCTATTCAGCCGCCGCGTCGCACCGCTACCGTCCAGCCGAAATCACGCCCCGACGAGGTTATCGCCCATAGCGGCCTGCTTGCCGCGCGTGATGTAGACCTTGTCGCCCAGCTTGGTCACTGCGAACAGCTTGGCGGCGAAGTCGTCCGGCATGCCAACGCATCCGTGGCTGGCGTAGCCCTTGGCCACTTCCGATCCGTGCAGCGTGATGCCGTCGTTGGTCAGCCGCTGCATGTAGGGCATCGGTGCGCCGGTGTAGATGTTGGAGACGTGATCCTTGTCCTTCTCGGTGATCGGGAACACACCGAGGGGAGTGGGCGTATCCTCGGTGCCGAGCAGCACGGCGGCGGCGCCGATTTCATAGCCGTCGCGGAATACGGAAATCACGCGCGCGTCGAGGTCGACGGTGATGACGATCGGGCCGGCGGGCGCGCCGGTCTCGTCCCAGTGCCATTCGCCGTACTTGATCGCGCCTTCGATCGGCAGGATGCGTTTGATCACGAAAGCGCTGTCTTCCGCCACTTTCGGTGCCGACTTCGCCGGGGTTGCGACCGGGGCGGCTGAATGGAAAGTCGCCGCGGCGCTGGCCGGGGTGGAAGGCTGTGCGGCCATCACCAGCACGCCGACGATCGCCGCCAGGGCAGGGGCTGCCGAAGCGAGGAGGAGCCGGGCCGACATTGCGGCGCGCTTGCGGGGATTGGCGTTGTTTTCCACGAGGACGCTTATCGCGCGATCTCGGAGAAGTTACCAGTACGTTAACTAATCGCGTCCCGAATTAGGACCGGTTGATGGGTCAATCGTTAACGCGGCGCGTTGAGCCGTTAGCTGCCTTTTGGCGCGGCGATGCCTTCGCGCAGGATCGAATTGGCAAGATCGGCCACGTCTTCCGGCAGCAGATCGTTCGACCAGACGGCGTAGCGTAGGCCCAGGAACACGTTCATGCCCATGATCGCCCAGGCATGTGCCTCGCCAAGCCCTTCGCGTAGCTCGCCCTTGCGCGCGCCTTCGCCCAGGCGTTCGGTAATGCGCCTTGCAGTCGATTCGTAGTGGATGCGGAAGCTGGCCGGGTCGACGAATTCGCACTCGTCGATGATGCGATAGATTTCCTTGTGATTGCGCGCAAACTGCAGGAACGCGGTGAGGGCGGCGCGTTCGGTTTCCAGCGCTGGCAGTGGTTCGCGCAGTGCATCGCGCGCGGCTTCGCGCACTTTGCCGGAAAGATCGTCCACCAGCGCGCGGAAGATTTCATCCTTCGAATCGAAGTAGGTGTAGAAACTGCCCAGCGCCGTGCCCGCGCGCTGGGTGATGCCGGTGATCGAGGCTTCGTGAAATCCGCGCTCCCCAAATTCCACCGCCGCCGCGTCCAGCAGCTTGCGCAAGGTGCGCCGGCCACGTTCGGTGCGCGGGGTCTTGGCCGAAATCAGCCGATCTGCGGGATCGCTGTCGACCGGGGGCGAGGGGGCGTCTGTGGTCACAGGGACACAGCTAGACCTTGATGTGATCCATGGCAAATGTTCAATGTTGAAACTTGGTTCAAGTATCAATATGACTGCCTTCAACGATAAGATTCATTGGGAGCGACCAGCGATGCAAAAGGCGCAGAGGGGCGGCGTGCGCAGCCGTGCGACGAAGAATTTCCTCACTTTGACGACGGTTCTGGCAGGCTTGGCGGCCATGCCTGCGCTGGCGCAGGACGCGGCACCGGCACCGGATTCAACGGCGCCGGCAAATGTGGCGGAGGGCGATATCATCGTCACCGCACGCCGCCGTGAGGAACGTCTGGTGGACGTGCCGATCGCCGTCACCAGCTTCAGCGGCGCGCAGCTGGAACGCTCCGGCGCGGCGGACATCACCGATCTGGCCCAGACGGTACCTAACGTGACATTGGAGCCCTCAAGAGGCACCAACTCCACCCTGTCCGCCTTCATTCGCGGCGTGGGCCAGCAAGACCCGGTTTCGGGCTTCGAACAGGGCGTCGGCATCTATCTGGATGACGTCTATCTCAACCGTCCCCAGGCCGCTGTGCTCGATATTTATGATGTGGAGCGCATCGAAGTGCTGCGCGGTCCGCAGGGCACTCTTTACGGGCGCAACACCATCGGCGGCGCGGTGAAGTACGTGACCAAGTCGCTGCCGGATGAGTTCGCGCTGAAGGCCCGAGCCACGTACGGCACTTTCAACCAGCTTGACGGCGTGCTCACCGCCTCTGCGCCGATCAACGATATCGTCCGCGTCGGCGGGTCGGTGGCGCGGCTTACGCGGGATGGCTTTGGCGAGAACATCACCACCGGCAAGGACAATTACGACAAGGACATCTGGGCCGCGCGCGGCACCTTGGAGATGGGTGGCAGCGGCCAGCCGGTGCTGATCCGCGTCACTGGCGATTATACCCGCGATCGCAGCAATCCGCGTGGTGGCCATCGTCTGATCGCCGGTTCCGCGCCGGGCAGCGAGATCCTGCCCGACGTGTTCGACAGCGCCGGCGGCATCGACGATCCCAAGCAGGATATCGAGGCCTGGGGCCTTGCCATGAACATCAAGGTGGACCTGACCGACGCGCTGGCCTTCAAGTCGATCAGCGCCTGGCGCAAGGACCATTCGGCCACCCCGATCGACTTCGACGCCAGCCCCACCGTCGATCTGGACGTGCCCGCGTTCTACGATAACGAGCAGCTGAGCCAGGAATTCCAGCTGGCCTATGACAAGGGCCCGCTGCAGGCGCTGGTCGGCTTCTACTGGCTGAACGCCAGTGCCGACACCTACTTCGATTCGCGTACTTACACCACGCTGCCCGCGCTGCTGCCGATGCTGACCGGGCATACCGAGGCCGATGTGGACACCAAGACCTGGGCGGTCTTCGGGGATGTGACCTACGAGATCACCGACCAGTTCAGCCTCTCCGTCGGCGGCCGCTACACCTGGGACAAGCGTGAGGCGGATATCGTCAAGCAGACGTTCTTCCGCGGTGGCGGCGAACGCTTCGGCAATCCGGGGATCCTGTACTCCACCGATACCAATTTCAGCGGCAGCGCGGTCTACAAGAAGTTCACGCCGCGCGCCTCGCTCTCGTTCAAGCCGAACCGCGATCACAACATCTACGCAAGCTACAGCCAGGGCTTCAAGGGCGGCGGCTTCGATCCGCGTGGCGTCGGCAAGAATGCGCCCACCGCCAATCCCAGCGGCATTCCCAGCGATGCCGAAGTTGCCGCCTACCTAAGCTTCAAGCCGGAAACGGTGAACAGCTACGAGATCGGCTACAAGGGCAACTTGTTCAATGGCGCGCTCTACGTGGCGGCGGCGGCGTTCCGGATGGATTACAAGGACATCCAGATCCCCGGATCGGTCGCCTGCACCGTCAGCGGCGTGCCTACCTTCTGCGGCGTCGTCTCCAACGCCGGCAAGGCGCGCCTGCAGGGCCTGGAACTGGAAACCACCGCGCAACTGGGTCGCGATCTGGCGACTTCGGGCGACAAGCTGAGCCTGTCCGCCTCTATGGGCTATATCGATGCCAAGTTCCTGAAGTACGAGACGTTCATCGCCGGCAAGACGGTGGACGTGGCCGATTATCGCCATATCCAGAATACGCCAAAGTGGACCGCCAGCGGCACGCTGAGCTATGATCTGCCGGTGGGCGAGGGCGATCTGATGTTCGGCACCACGGTGTCCTACCGGTCCAAGGTCCACCAGTTCGAGTATCCGAACCCCTATCTGGACCAGAAGGGCTATGCGCTGTGGGATGCCAGCCTTGTCTACTCGGCGCCGGGCGGCCGCTGGACCTTGGGCGTCTATGGCAAGAACATCCTGGACAAGGAGTATATCACCTCCGGCTATAGCTACATCCGGCAGGATGCGGTGACCGGGGCGGTGATCCCCGATGCCAACGGCAATCCGATCCCGACCTTGGGCACGCAGGGTACGCTGACCGGGTTCTACGGCAATCCGCGTCAGGTGTTCGTGACCGGCACCGTGAAGTTCTAAGGGCGGATCTACATTCAGCCCATGCGGGCCTGCGAAGCGCGATTTGAATAGAGAATCTTTGGGCTCCGGTGCTCACGGACTTTAAGTCCGCTGCGCTCCGGTGCTCGAAAATCACGCTTCTCGGCTCCACCTGAACTAAATGTAGAACCACCCTTGCAGCGTTTTGACGACCATTCGGTTCGAGAGGATTCCACGAGGATGGACTATAGCCTCCACCGCTATCGCAGCGCCTGCGGGCGGCTGGACCTTGTCGCCCGCGATTATCCGGTGCGCGATTTCACGCGTGATATCGCGCGTCAGGGGCCCGCGCCCGTGCTGCTGATGATGCACGGGCTTACACGCAACAGTGCCGATTTCGAGCCGCTTGCGGCGCACCTTTCCGGCACTTACCGGCTGATCGTGCCGGACCAGCGCGGGCGCGGCCTTTCGCAGTGGGATTCGGACCCCGCCAATTACCGGCCGGACGTCTATGCGCAGGACATGTTCGCCCTGCTGGACGGGCTGGGCATCGAACGCGCCTGCCTTGTCGGCACATCGATGGGCGGGCTGATGGCGATGGTGATGAACGCGCTGCGGCCAGGGCTGGCCACCGGTTTCGTGTTCAACGACATCGGCCCGGAGCTCGATCCCGCAGGGCTGGCCCGCATCCAGAGCTATGTTGGCCCCTCCGGCCCGATGGCGTCGTGGACGGCGGCGGCAGCGCGCTGCCGGGCGGTCAACGCCGTTGCCTTTCCCGACTATGGCACTGCCGAGTGGCTGGCCTTCGCGCGCCGCACCTGCCGTGAGAATGCGGACGGCACCGTCTCCTTCGATTACGATCCCGCCATCGCGCAGGGCATGGCGGGGGACGAGCCGGAATCGGTGCCGCCTGACCTCTGGCCCTTGTGGGACGCGCTGGACGCCGCGCCGACATTGGTGGTGCGCGGCGCCTTGTCCGATCTGCTGAGCCTGGAAACCGCGCAGGAGATGGCGCGTCGCCATTCTGGCCCCTATGCCCATGTGGACGTGCCGCGCGTCGGCCACGCCCCAATTCTGGACGAGGTGCCCGCGCTGGCGGCGATCCTCTCCTTCTGCAAGGAACATCTGGACTGACATGAGCGCCGCCGGAACGGAAACCCTTTCGATCGACAGGCCCGCCCGCCGCGCAGCCTCGCCCAATCTGGTGCTGGCGATGCTGCTGCTGGTCTACATCTTCAACTTCGTGGACCGCCAGATCCTGGCGATCCTGGCGGCGCCGATCCAGAAGGACCTTGGCCTGGACGATGCGCAGATGGGCATGCTGGGCGGGCTGGCCTTCGCGATCCTCTATTCGACGCTTGGCGTGCCGCTGGCCTGGCTGGCGGATCGCACCAGCCGGTCCTGGGTAATCACCGGATCGCTGCTGGTGTGGAGCCTGTTCACCGCGCTTTGCGGCGCGGCGCAGGGGTTCTGGCACTTGTTCGCCGCGCGGCTGGGTGTGGGCGTGGGGGAGGCGGGCGGCGTCGCCCCGTCCTACGCGGTGATCGGCGATCATTTCCCCAGCGAGAAGCGGGCCTTCGCACTGTCGATCTATTCGCTGGGCATTCCCATCGGCGCGGCGACGGGCGTGCTGGCGGGCGGTTATGTCGCGGCGCGGGTGGACTGGCGTACGGCGTTCGTGGTGGTCGGGCTGGCCGGGTTGCTGGCGGCGGTGCCGTTCCGGATGATCGTGCGCGACCGGCCCAAGGCGGCGGCGAGCAGCGCGCCGACGGTGCGCTTTGCCGAAGTCGCGGCCACGCTGGCGCGCAAGAAGGCGTTCTGGCTGCTCTCGTTCGGCGCGGCGTCCAGTTCGATGCTGGGCTACGGTGTGATGTTCTGGATGCCCAGCCTGCTCCAGCGCAGTTTCGGGCTCGATCTGGTGCAGACTTCGTGGTTCCTCGGCGCGGTGCTGCTGCTGGGCGGCACCGTGGGTGTGCTGGCCGGTGGGCGACTGGCCGACCGGCTGGGTTCGGCCGACCGTGCGTTCTACGGCTGGGTGCCGGCCCTGGCCTATGTGCTGGCAGTGCCGCTCTATGCCGGCGGCATCTGGACGCACAGCGTGCCCACGGCCTTCGTGCTGTTCCTGTTGCCGCAAGCTTTGGCCTACGTTTGGCTGGGCCCGGTGACCAGCGCGGTGCAGCACCTTGTCGATCCGCCCGCGCGGGCGACGGCATCGGCGCTGTTCCTGCTGATCAACAACCTGATCGGCCTTGGCGGCGGCATCTATGCGCTGGGCGCGCTGTCCAAGGCGCTGACCCCGGTGTGGGGGGCGGAGGCGCTGCGCTATTCGATGCTGATCGGCCTTGCGCTCTATCTGCTGGCGTCCTTGCTGATGGCACTGGCCGGGCCGGCGCTGCGCCGCGAATGGGTGCGTGAAAGCGCCTGATCCCAAAACGGCCGAATCCCAAAACGGCCGAATCCCAAAACGGGACGCGCGGGTTCGGGGGACTGGTTCGCGCGTCGGGCGCCGTATAGTCTCGGCGCGGGATGCTCAGCTACGGGTCGGTCAATCGGATGGGGAACTTGCGCGCGTGCCGCTTGGCATCGCTGACGCTTGCCCTGTTGGTGCTTGCCTTGCTGGCGGCGGTCTCTCCCGCTGCCGCCGATCCGGCGCGTACCACCGTCACTGCCGACGTCCGGCTCGATTTCGGGAAGATGGTGGTGGTGGACAATGGCAGCCGCCGCATCTCCGCCAGTGGCATGGTCACCGACAGCGGCGTGCTCTCCGTCTCCGGCAACAGCACGCGGCCGGCGCAGTTCACCGTCTCCTACGATCGCGGGAATGAGAGCCGGCGGCCGCTGGACATCACGGTGGAGGTCGTGCTCTCCGCGCCCGGCACGGTCACCAGCGGCGGCGTTTCGGGCAAGCTTTCCGCTTTCGAGACCGACCTGCCGGGCTATGGCACCGTCACGCCGGGGCAAGTGGTGCGGGTGACGTTCGAAAGCTGCGCGCAGCGGGTTTGCTCGCGCAGTTTCCGCGTCGGCGCGCGGATGGACCTGACGCGGCGTTATGGCGGGGGCACGCTGGCGATGCCGCTGCCGATCGACGCCACCGTGATAAGCGTGGACTGACCTGTTTCGGCACGGGTATTTGCTTAGCAGCGCGTAAGCGCCGGCCTTGCCGATTTCTTCCTAGAATGAATGGGATGGCCCGGTTTCCACCGGGCGCGGAACCCTGTCGCCTGCCGCTCGTTTCCCTGCGGCGGTGGCTTGCGGGCCTTCGCGCCCGGCAAGGGGGCAGGCCGGACGAACCGGAACTGGCGCCCGTGCGCCGCGCAGCGAGTGAATGCCGTGTCCCGATCGCCTGTTCTTCCTGTGGCTGCCGGCCTTCTGGCGGCAGGTGCCCTGTCCGGAGCCACCCCCGCGTTGGCGGCGGAAGGCGAAGGCGTGCCGGACGGCGGTGGCACTTCGGCGCGCGCAACCGGCGTCGCAACTGCCACGGTGGTCAATCCGCTGTCGGTCCGCTCGCTGACGGACCTCGATTTCGGGTCGGTAGGGGATGTGGGTGCGCAAGGCGGCAGTCTCGTCATCGCGCCTGGCAGCGGCAAGGCGCGCTATGCCGGCGCCGCGCATTCGGCCTGCATCGCCAACGGAACCGACTGCGCCGGCCCTCATGCTGCGCGGCTTCGGGTGGAGGGCGAACCGGGCCGGGCTTACCGCGTGGTCGTACCGGAATCGGTGCTGGCGCATTCGGCGGATGGCATGCCCACGTTGCCGGTAACCGGCCTGACCGTCCGCACCGACAGCCGCCCGCAAGCCGGGGCGCAGGGCGTGCTCGATCATGCCGGTGGGGATGGGTTCGAAATCGGCGGCGAATTGCGTATTCCGCCCGGCACCGAAGCCTCACACTATCGCGCGCAAGTTCCCGTTATAGTCGTTTATGGTTGATTCGATTGGGTTTTTGGCCGAATTACTCATACAAGGGAATGAATCGGCCGGTACTTTAGTATGAAATAACAGTATTGATTATTTTTCAGTAAGAAGCCTCCGCATAAGTGCCTAGTTAACACGAGACGGGGTCGCCTCGTGCAGTTCGGGCGGTCGGGACGACCGAACACTTCAGGAGGTACTTTTCATGAAGAAGCTTGCACTTGTTTCCGCACTGGCGGTTGCCGCCGCTTCGCCGCTCTTTGCTGGTTCGGCACTTGCCGCCACCGCGCAGGGCACCGCCACCGCCACCGTGGTCGCGCCGATCACGCTGACGCACACTTCGGGCGCGGTGCTGGCGTTCGGTTCGTTCACCGCCGGCACCGGCGGCACCGTGGCCGTCACTTCGGCCGGTGCCGGTTCGAAGACCGGCGGCGTCGTTCTGGTGGCCGGTTCGACCAATTCGGCCGATGCCTTCACCGTTGGCGGCGACGCCAGCCGCGCCTTCACGATCTCCACCACCGGCAGCACCGTTGCCAGCGGCGCGAACACGATGGCCTTCACCACTTCGGCCTCTTCCGCCGCCGGCACGCTGAGCGCTTCGGGCGCGGCCAGCTTCACCGTGGGCGGCACGCTGACCGTGGCCGCGAACCAGGCCGCCGGCAGCTACACCGGCAGCTACGACGCCACCGTCACCTACAACTGATCCCGCTTCTTGGGGGGGGACCCTCCGGAGGGCGGTGGGGGCCGCCATCCGAAGGTCCGTCCGTGTCGGCCCCG
>FTBS01000657.1_pt1 | contig 26167 bp, 21 predicted proteins | sample 1639441 | NCBI WGS metagenome assembly FTBS01 (sample SAMEA3914864, study PRJEB12502) | metagenome | biome: forest; material: soil | place: USA | collected 2012-03-12 | depth 0.3 m
ACCTTCACCTTGTACCTGCCCTACAACCGCGCCGGCTTCATCAACTACGAACAGACCCGCCAGCCGCAGCCGGCCCGCCTGGCCCCGCCGCAGCCCGCCCCGGCCGCGGCGCCGACACCGCGCGCCCTGCTGGAAACCGACGCCGAAGCCGAGACCGCGGTCGCCACCACCAGCATCGCCGTGCCCGACCCGTCCGGCGGACTGGTCGAGTACGCGTCCATGCTGGACGACCGCGGCCTGATCGTGCCGGGCGACGCCTCGGTGCTGATCGTCGAGGATGACGAGCGCTTCGCCAAGACCCTGCTCGAATTCGCCCGCGAGAAGAACTTCAAGGGCATCGTGACCCACCGCGGCGACTCGGCCCTGTCGCTGGCGCGCGACTTCCAGCCGGCCGCGATCCTGCTCGACATCGACCTGCCCGACATCGACGGCCTGACCGTGCTCGAACGCCTGAAACGCGACCCCGGCACCCGCCACATCCCGGTGCACGTGCTGTCGGCGATGCGCGAACGCGAACGCGCGCTGCGCCAGGGCGCGATCAGCTACATCAACAAGCCGGTCAGCCGCGAGATGCTGCAGGAAGAATTCACCCGCATCCAGAAGTTCCTGATGGGCGGCAAGCGCTCGCTGCTGGTGGTCGAGGACGACATGGCCCAGCGCGAATCCATCGTCTCGCTGATCGGCGACTCCGACGTCCGCATCGCCACCGCCGAAACCGGCGAGGCCGCGCTGGCGGCGCTGGCCGGCCAGCACTTCGATTGCATGGTGCTGGACCTGACCCTGCCGGACATCTCGGGCTTCGAACTGCTCGACCGGATCGGCAAGCAGCAGGCCTTGCGCGACCTGCCGATCGTGATCTACACGGCCGCGGAACTGGGCCGCAAGGAAGTCACGAAGCTCAAGCGCTACGCCAAGACCATCGTGGTCAAGGACGCCCGCTCGCCCGAGCGCCTGCTGGACGAGACCGCGCTGTTCCTGCACCGCTCCCACGCCAGCCTGCCGGACACCCAGCGCCGCATCCTCGAAGAGATCCAGGCCCTCGATTCCGGCCTGGCCGGGCGCAAGGTGCTGATCGTCGACGACGACCTGCGCAACATCTTCGCGCTGTCCTCCCTGCTCGAGCGCCAGCAGATGCAGGTCCTGTTTGCCGAGAACGGCCGCGACGGCATCGAGGTGCTGGAGAAGGACCCGGGCATCGAGATCGTCCTGATGGACATCATGATGCCGGAGATGGACGGCTACGACACCATGCGGGCGATCCGCCGCATCCCGAAGTTCAAGACGCTGCCCATCATCACCCTGACCGCGAAAGCGATGAAGGGCGACCGCGACAAGTGCATCGCCGCCGGCGCCTCCGACTACATCACCAAGCCGGTCGACGTGGCCCAGCTGCTGTCGATGATGCGGGTTTGGCTCCATTGATGGCGCCATCGATGCCTGCATCGAGGGGGCGGCCATGAATGCGTGGACCGGCCTCGCCGCCGGCCTCGCGGTCGAGGAATTGGAAACCGAGCTGCTGCTGGAAGCGATCTTCCAGCGCTTCGGCCACGATTTCCGCGCCTACGACCGCGCCGCCCTGCGGCAAAAGCTGGGCCAGGCGATGCGCGCGAGCGGGGCCGCCACCCTGTCCGGACTGCAGGAAAAGGCCCTGCACGATGCGGGCGCGGCCTCGAAGCTGCTGCGGGCGCTGTCGCCGCCGCCGGCGCCGCTGTTCGACTGCGTAGGCCATGCGGCCAGGCTGCGCGATGTGCTGGCGCCGTCGCTGCGCGCCTGGCCGGTGCCGCGGGTCTGGCTGGCCGAATGCGCCGGCGTGGGCGAAGCCTGGACCCTGGCGATCGTACTGGCCGAGGAAGGCGTGCTGGGCAAGCTCGACATCCACGCCACCCTCGCCAACGAAGAGCTGGTCGCGGACATGCAGGACGCCTGCCTGCCGCTGGCCGCGCTGGAGGAAGCGCGCGGCCGCCATGCGGAGAGCGGCGGACGCGGCGACCTGCTGTCCTGGTTCGAGATCGAGATCGGTGCGAACGGCGAACGCTGCGCACGGCTGCGCGCCGACCTGCGCCGCCGCATCACCTGGTCGCAATACAGCCTGGTGACCGACGCCTCCTTCAACGAGTTCCAGGCCATCCTGTGCTGCCACACGCTGGCCGATTTCGGTCCGCTACTGCGCCAGCGCGTGCTGCGCCTGTTCCACGACAGCCTTGCGCGTTTCGGGGTGCTGTGCCTGGACCAGCCGATGTCGGTGGCGGATGCGTATGCGGGGACCTACCAGGCGATCGAGGGGGATCGGCCGTGGTATAAACGGGTCGGATGAACTACTGACATCGTCGTCCCCCCGCCTTCGCGGGGGCGACGTTCAAATGCCGCGGGCCTTGATCAGACCACCTGCGCGCTCGGCCGCTCCGCGATCCGATCCCGCCAGGCCTGCAGATTCGCGAACCCCTCCTCCCCCGGCCGGAACTTCATCAAGCCGCGCGCAAACTCCAGCGCGCAGAAAGTGGTGATGTCGGCAATCGTGAAGCGCCCACCGGCCACGTATTCCTGCCGCGCCAGCATGCCGTCCAGCCAGCGCGCGGTATCGCGCACCTTCCGCCCTTGCGACGCGCCGAAGTCGGCGAATTGCGGCTGCTCCAGCGGCGCCAGGCCCGGGTGGGTGTGGCGGATGCAGTTGGCCACCTTCAGGAACAGCTGCAGCTCGGCGCGGCGGTCCGCCATCTCGATGAAGGCGCGTTCCTCGAAGCCCTCGCCCATCAGGTTGTGCTGCGGGTAGAGCCCTTCCAGGTAGGTACAGATGGCGCGCGTCTCCGCCAGCAGGCGGCCATCGTCCAGCTCTAGCACCGGAACCTGGGCCATCGGATTCAGCCCCGTAAATACCGCATCCCTGTGCTCGCCCTTGAACAGGTCGACCGGCACCAGCTCGATGCCGGTAATGCCTTTCTCGGCGATGAACATCAGCACGCGGCGCGGATTCGGGGTGCGGTGGCTGGTGTACAGCTTCATGTGTCTCCTCCGGTTTCATGCTTGTAAGGACGATCATAGCGCATCCGTGAACGCCGATTGACAGGCATGCATCTTTGAACGTAGATTCGCTGACTAGTCCCCTTCCACACAGGATTTTCCATGCATCGCAGCCTGATCTCCGCCGCCGTCGCAATCGCCTTCGCCAGCCTTCCCTTCCAGCATGCCGCCGCCGCGCCGAAAGCGGCCGCGGCCCAGGAAGCGACCACCCAGCTGCCGCGCGGCGTGATCCCCAGTCATTACGATATCGCGCTGACGCCCGACGCCGCCGGCGGCCGCTTCACGGCCAAGGCCGGCATCACCGTCAACATCACGAAGGCGACCGACAGCATCACCCTCAACGCCGCCGACCTCAGCTTCAACAGCGTGAGCCTGGCGCCGGCCGGCGGCGGCAGCGCGCAGGCGGCCAAGGTCAAGGTCGACGCCGATGCCCAGAACGCCACTTTCAGCTTCGAGCGTCCGCTGGCGCCCGGCCTGTACAAGCTGAGCCTCGACTACAGCGGCGTGATCGGCACCCAGGCCGTGGGCCTGTTCTCGCTGGATTACCCGGGGCTCGAGGGCAAGCAGCAGCGCGCCATCTATACCCAGTTCGAGAACTCGGACGCGCGCCGCATGATCCCGTCCTGGGACGAGCCGGCCTACAAGGCGAGCTTCTCGCTGGAAGCGATCATCCCGGCCGGCCAGATGGCGGTCAGTAATATGCCGGCAGCGAGCGTCACCAAACTGCCGGACGGCCGCCAGCGCGTGGTGTTCGCGAAGACGCCGAAGATGTCGACCTACCTGCTGTTCTTCGGCGCCGGCGACTTCGAACGCGCCACCACCAAGGTCGAGGGCACCGAGCTGGGCGTGGTCACCCGCCGCGGCGCCATCGACCAGGCCCGCTTCGCGCTGGATTCCTCGAAGGACATCCTGCGCGAGTACAACGATTACTTCGGCGTGCGCTATCCGCTCCCCAAGCTCGACAACATCGCCGGCCCCGGCCGCAGCCAGTTCTTCGGCGCAATGGAAAACTGGGGCGCCATCTTCACCTTCGAATACGCGCTGCTCTTCGATCCGGCCAGCTCGACCCAGCACGACCGCCAGGAGATCTTCGCCACCGCGGCCCACGAGATGGCGCACCAGTGGTTCGGCGACCTGGTGACGATGCGCTGGTGGGACGACCTGTGGCTCAACGAAGGCTTCGCCTCGTGGATGGAAAGCCGCATGACCCAGCGCCTGCACCCGGAATGGAATACCCACCTGGGCGCGGTCGGCAGCCGCGACGGCGCCATGCAGCGCGACTCGGTCTCGACCACCCACCCGGTGGTGCAGCACATAGAAACCGTCGAGCAGGCCAACCAGGCCTTCGACGAGATCACCTACCAGAAGGGCGAGGCGGTGATCCGCATGCTGGAAGCCTATGTGGGCGAGAACGCCTGGCGCAACGGCGTGCGCAGCTACATGAAGGCCCATGCCTACGGCAATACCGTCTCCGACGACCTGTGGAAGCAGATCGAGAAGGCGGCCGGCAAGCCGGTGACGGCGATCGCCCACGACTTCACGCTGCAGCCGGGCGTGCCGCTGATCCGCGTCGGCGAACCGGTGTGCCGCAACGGCAGCACGAGCGTTCCACTGGTCCAGGGCGAGTTCTCGCGCGACCAGCCGGACCGCAAGCCGCTGGCCTGGCGCGTGCCGGTGATCGCGCAAGTCGCCGGCAGCGGCAAGCAGGCCACTACCCTTGTGTCGGGCGGCAAGGGCACGATCACCCTGCCGGGCTGCGGTGCGGTGATCGTCAATGCCGGCCAGAGCGGCTACTACCGCACTCTGTACGCGCCGAAGGAATTCGCCCAGCTGGCGCAAGCTTTCGCCGGCCTGGCGCCGATCGACCAGCTCGGCCTGCTGTCGGACAGCTCGGCGCTGGGTCTGGCCGGACTGCAGCCGGCATCGAGCGCGCTGGAACTGGTCAAGGCCACGCCGGTGAGCGCCGATCCGCAGGTCTGGAGCCGCATCGCCCACCTGTTCGAGGGCCTGCACTGGCGCTACCAAGATGACGCCGAGCGCCAGCACCGCCTGGACGCCTTCGCCATCGCCCGCCTGGCGCCGGTGATGGCGCAGACCGGCTGGGAAGCGCGGAGCAGCGAAGCCGCCGCCGTCGCCAACCTGCGCGAGACCCTGATCGACTCCCTGAGCGAACTGGGCGACACCACCGTGATCGCCGAAGCGCGCCGCCGCTACGCCGCCATGGACAAGGATCCGTCCGCGGTGCCGGGTCCGCTGCGCAAGACCGTGCTGGCGGTGGTCGCCCAGCATGCCGACGCCGCCACCTGGGATGCGCTGCGCGCCCGCGCCCGCGCCGAAACCACGCCGCTACTGCGCGACCACCTGTACGTGCTGCTGGCCGCTGCCAAGGACAAGGCCCTGGCCCAGCGCGCCCTGCAGCTGGCCCTGACCGACGAACCCGGCCTGACCAACAGCGCCGCCATGATCTCCACCGTGGCCCGGAACTACCCGGACATGGCGGTCGACTTCGCGCTAGCGAACGTGGACAAGATCAACCAGCGCGTCGACGCCAGCTCGCGCAGCCGCTACTTTGCGCGCCTGGCCAGCTCGTCCTCGAATCCGGCGATGATAGCCAAGCTGAAGTCCTATGGCGAAGCCAACCTGGCGCCGAGCTCGCGCGGCGACGTCGATGCGGCGATTGCGGCGATCCAGGACCGGATCAAGACGAATGCGGCTCGGTTGCCGGAGATTGATGCCTGGCTCATTAAGAATGGGGGTTGAGCGGTCGAGCTAGGGAACTTGGAGGGATAGTGCCGGGGCACTATCCCGCCTTCGCGGGAACGACGTGCTTCGGCACGTGATCCTCGGCGGCGTGAGCTGCTATTCGAGTACGCGCTATGCGGCCGGTAGCGGGATCCCGCGGCGGGCCGCCAGCCACGTGGCCAGGCGGCGCTCGCCGCCCGGCGGGATGTGCAGGCCCAGCTTGCTGCGGCGCCAGAGGATGTCGTCCGCCGTCTGCGCCCACTCCTGCTTCACCAGCCAGTCCGCCTCCACTTCGAACAGGCCCGGCACGATTTCCTCGCCGAGATCCGCGCGGCTGCGGCGGTGTCCCAGCATGGCGCCCAGGCGGGTGCCGTAGGCGCGCGCGTAGCGGGCCACCAGCGCGGGCGGCAGGCCGGCGTACTGCTGCTGGCGGGTGCGGGTCCAGGCCTCGAACTCCAGCACCGAACGCGCGCTGGGCTGGCGTCCGAACAGGTCGCCGCCCGGCAGGCAGGCCATGTCGGTCCAGCCGGGCACGCGGCGGCCCAGTGCCGGCGCGATCCAGTCCACCGCCTGTTCGGCCAGCTTGCGGAAGGTGGTGACCTTGCCGCCGAAGACGGACAGCAGCGGCGCGCCGTCCAGGTTGGTCTCCAGCCTGTAGTCGCGGCTGGCACTCTGCGCGCTCGTCGCCCCGTTACCGCCCTCCTCGCCGATCAGCGGCCGCACGCCCGCAAAGGTCCACACCACATCCTTCGGCGCCACCGGCTGCGCGAAGGCGCGGTTCACGGCCGCGCACAGGTAATCGACCTCGGCGGCGTCGATGGCGACGCGATCGGGATCGCCGTGGTAGTCGACGTCGGTGGTACCGACCAGGGTGAACTGGCCTTCGTAGGGAATCGCGAACACGATCCGGCCGTCCGGCTGCTGCAGGATGTAGGCGCTGTCGTGCTCGAACAGGCGCGGCAGCACGATATGGCTGCCCTTCACCAGGCGCAGCGGGCGCGCGGCGCCTGGCTTGCCGGTGGCCGTGCCGAGGAAGCCGGCGGCCCAGGGGCCGGCCGCGTTCACCAGGCAGCGCGCATGCACGCGCAGCTCGCCGTCCGCTCCCTGCAGGGTGGCGATCCAGCGCTGCGGCTCGCGCACCAGGGCCGTGCAGCGGGTGCGGGTCAGGACATTCGCGCCGCGGTCGCGGGCATCGACGGCGGCCAGCACCACCAGCCGCGCATCGTCGACCCAGGCGTCGGAATAGGCGAAGGCGTGGGCGAAGCGCGGCTGCAGCGGCGCGCCGGCCGGATGGCCCTGCAGCGAGAGCGCTTCGGAGCCCGGCAGGAAATCGCGGCGCGCCAGGTGGTCGTAGAGGAAGAGGCCCATGCGGATCAGCCAGGCCGGGCGCTGGCCGGCCGTATGCGGCATGATGAAGCGCAGCGGGTGCATGATGTGGGGGCCGCTCTTGAGCAGCACCTCGCGCTCGGCCAGGGCCTTGCGCACCAGGCCGAAGTGGTATTGCTCGAGGTAGCGCAGGCCGCCGTGGATCAGCTTGCTCGATGCCGAGGACGTGTGCTGGGCCAGGTCGTCCTTCTCGCACAGCAGCACGCGCAGCCCGCGCCCGCTGGCGTCGCGCGCGATGCCGGCGCCGTTGATGCCGCCGCCCACCACCAGTACGTCGCAATCGATGCGCTTCGGATTGTCTCCCATCTGCCGCTCCCTCGCCTGGACGGCCCCGGATGGCCGCAGCAGACAAGTTTAGTGCCCCTCCCGGCCCGGGTGTTCGGCCATATCAAGCCAGCGCCGCCTCCAGTACCCGCGCCACATGCAGGGCTTCGCGCCCGGCGCCGTCGAGGATCTGGTGGCGGCAGCTGGTGCCGTCGGCCACGATCAGTGTATCCGGTCCGGCCTGGCGCACGGCCGGCAGCAGCGCCAGCTCGCCCATCTTCATCGATACCTCGTAATGCTTCGCCTCGTAACCGAAGCTGCCGGCCATGCCGCAGCAGCTGCTCTCGATCAGCTTGACATCGAGGCCGGGGATGAGCCCGAGCACGGCCTGCACCGGCTTGACGGCATCGAAGGCCTTCTGGTGACAGTGGCCGTGCAACAGGGCCGTCGATTGCGGCAGCGCCTTCAGCTTCAGCTTCAGCCTGCCCGCCTTCGCTTCGCGTGCGATGAACTCCTCGAACAGCATGGCCGCGCCGGAAAGAAGCCTGGCTTCCTCGCCGAAGCCGTAAGCCAGGAACTCGTCGCGCATGGTCAGCAAGCAGGACGGCTCCAGCCCGACGACGGGTATGCCGCGCGCCACGAAGGGCAGCAGTGCATCGATGCTGCGGCGCGCTTCCTGTTTCGCCTGGTCGACCTGGCCGGCGGCCAGGTAGGTGCGGCCGCAGCACAGGGGCCGCGATTCGCCTTGCGCCTGCGCCACGTACACGTGGTAGCCGGCGGCCCGCAGCACGCGCAGGGCGGCGCTCGCATTCTCGGACTCGAAGTAATTATTGAAGGTATCGGCGAACAGCACGACTTCCGCCGCCCCCGCCGGCGCCGCTGCCGGCGCGCCCAGGCCGGCCATGAAGGTATCGCCGCGCCAGCGCGGCAACGAACGTTTCGCACTGAGGCCCAGCCAGTGTTCGGACAGGCGGGCGGCGCCGGGCAGGCGGTCGCGCAGATTCAGCAGCGGCGCAAACTTCGCCGCCCACGGCGCATAGCGCGGCAGGTTGGCCACCAGCTTGTCCTTCAGCTTCAATCCGTGGCGCTTGCGGTAGTGGTACAGGAATTCGGTCTTCATGCGCGCCATGTCGATGCCGGTCGGGCAGTCGCGCTTGCAGCCCTTGCAGCTCACGCACAGGTCCAGGGTCTCGTGCAGGGCTTCGGAGCTCATGGCGTCCGGTCCGAGCTGGCCCGACACCGCGAGGCGCAGGGTGTTGGCACGGCCGCGCGTGAGGTGCTGCTCGTCCTTCGTCACGCGGTAGCTCGGGCACATGGTGCCGCTGTCGAACTTGCGGCAGTGTCCATTGTTGTTGCACATCTCGATGGCCTTGGCGAAGCCGCCGGTCGCATCGCCCCCGGTGCCGGGCGCGCTCACCTCTTCCGTGACCGGGTCGGTCTGCACGTTCCACGCCGACCAGTCGAGCGCCGTGCGCAGTGGCTGCTCGGCATAGCCGGGCTTGAAGCGGTACAGCGAGGCGTCGTCCATCCTGGTCGCGCGCACGATCTTCCCGGGATTCATCACGCCATCGGGGTCGAAGGCATCCTTGATTTCGGCAAAGGCGCCCATCATGCGCTCGCCGAACTGCCAGTCGACCCATTCGCTGCGCACCAGGCCGTCGCCGTGCTCGCCCGAGAAGGCGCCCTTGTAGCGGCGCACCAGGCTTGCCGCTTCCTCGGCGATGGCGCGCATCTTGGCGCTGCCGTCGCGGCGCAGGTCGAGGATCGGGCGCACGTGCAGGGTGCCGACCGAGGCGTGGGCATACCAGGTGCCGCGCGTGCCGTGCCTGGCGAAGACTTCGGTGAGCTGGTCGGTGTACTCGGCCAGGTGCTCGAGCGGCACCGCGCAGTCTTCGATGAAGGAGACCGGCTTGCCGTCGCCCTTCAGGCTCATCATGATGTTCAGGCCGGCCTTGCGCACTTCCCACAGCGCCTTCTGTTCCTGCTCGTCCGGCATCTCGACCACCGAGCCGGGCAGGCCGAGGTCGCCCATCAGGTCGACCAGGTTGTTCAGCCTGCGCAACTGCTCGGCCCTGTCCTCGCCAGCAAACTCCACCAGCAGGATCGCATCCGGCTTGCCGATCAGGGCCTTCTCGATGGTCGGGCGGAAGGCCGGGTTGCCGCGCGCCAGTTCGATCATGGTGCGGTCGACCAGCTCCACCGCCACCGGCCCCAGCTTGACGATGTGCCGGGTGCTGTCCATCGCCTTGCTGAAGTCCGTGAAGTTGACGATGCCGAGCGTCTTCGCCTTCGGCAGCGGCGCCAGCGCCAGCGTGAGCTGGCCGGTATAGGCCAGCGTGCCTTCCGATCCCACCAGCAGGTGGGCCAGGTTGACGCTGCCGTCGCGGGTATAGGGCCGTTCCGATTGCGGGTAAAAGATGTCGAGGTTGTAGCCGCCCACGCGCCGCAGCACCTTCGGGTAGCGCTGCGCGATTTCCGCATGCTCGCGGACGGCGATCGCCTCCACCGTGTCGACCAGTTCGCCGATGCGGGCGGATGCGCCGGCGCGCATCGCGTCCAGCTCGCAGAAACGGGCCTGGCTGCCGTCCGCCAGCCAGGCGTCGATGGCCAGCACGTTGTGCACCATATTCCCGTAATACAGGCTGCGCGAGCCGCAGGAATTGTTGCCGGCCATGCCGCCGAGGGTGCACTGGGCGGCGGTCGAGACGTCCACCGGGAACCACAGGCCATGCGGCTTGAGCCAGGCGTTCAAATGGTCCAGCACGATCCCGGGCTGCACCGTAACCGTCATCGCGTCCTTGTCGAAGGCGATCACCTGGTTCAGGTATTTGCTGTTGTCGAGCACCAGCGCGGCGCCGACCGTCTGCCCACACTGGCTGGTACCGGCGCCGCGCGGCAGCACCGGCACCCGGGCCTCGCGCGCGATGGCCAGCGCCAGCGCCACATCGTCCGGGGTGCGCGGCACGAACACGCCGACCGGTTCGATCTGGTAGATCGAGGCATCGGTGGCATAGCGCCCGCGCGAGCCGCGATCGAACAGTACCTCCCCTGTCGTTTCCTTGCGCAGCCGGGCGGCCAGCTCCTGGCTGTCGATGCGCGCCTGCAGGCCGGCGGAAAGCAATACGCTGGAAGGTACCGAATCGTTCATCTCATGGGGCTCCGGATGGGGTGTCGTCGGGTGTCTGCGACGCTGCGCGCAGCACGGCGAGCACCGCGTCGCGCTTGTTGCGCAGGTGCTGCAGCAGGATCTGGCGCAGGGCCTCGCCGTCGCGCTTCTCCAGGGCCTCGAGCATGGCGCCGTGCTCCCTGACGGCGGTATCCCATTTGTCCTGGTTGAAGTTCGAGCGGAAGCGCAGGCTCTGGATGCGCGCATTGATCTGCTGGTAGGTCTCGGTCAGCACCGCATTGCGCGCCATCGCGTTGAAACAGTCGTGGATCGCGTGATTCAGCTTGTAGTACGCGGGCAGGTCGCGCCGCGCGTGGGCCGCCATCATCTCGAAATGCAGGGCCCTGACCTCGACGATTTCCGCATCGGTGGCGCGCGCGCAGGCCAGTTCGCCCGACATCCCTTCCAGCGCGCCCATCACTTCGAAGGTCTGTTCAATCTCGGGCACCGACATCTGGGCGACCACGGCGCCGCGGTTGGGCTGCAGCACGATCAGGCCTTCGACCGCCAGGGTCTTGAAGGCTTCGCGCAGCGGCGTGCGCGAGACGTTCAGCTGCTCGCACAGCATGCGTTCGTTGAGGCGGGTGCCGGGGGCGAGAACGCCCTCGACGATCATGTCGCGCAGACGCGCGCCGACGGCGGCGGACAGGCCGAGGCGGTCGATGCTGGCGATGACGGGTGGAGTTGCAGGATTATTCATGGTTTCAAATTGTATACCACATACAAAATTCGATGCCAGCCTACCCTGTCAATCCTGCTAGGGAAAGAAGGGGAAGCGTGCAATCGGCATTGACTTCGTTTTAAGTTTGAATATTGTATACAAACCGTTTTCACCATTTCCTCACCACGACAGGGTCCCACATGGTCAAACTGAACTCCCATCCCGCCGGCCGCCACTTCCTGCAGATCCCCGGCCCTTCCACCGTCCCCGACCGCATCCTGCGCGCGATGGACTATCCGACCATCGACCATCGCGGGCCGGAATTCCAGGCCCTCGGCAAGAAGGTGCTGGCCGACATCCGCAAGATCTTCCAGACCGGGAACCCGGTCGTGATCTATCCGGCCTCCGGCACCGGCGCCTGGGAAGCCGCGCTGGTGAACACCCTCTCGCCCGGCGACACCGTGCTCATGTACGAGACCGGCCACTTCGCCACCCTGTGGAAGAAGATGGCCGACAAGCTCGGGCTGAATGCCGAATTCCTCGGGGGCGACTGGCGCCGCGGGGCCGATGCTGCCGCCATCGAAGCACGCCTGGCCGCCGACCCACAGCACACGATCAAGGCGGTATGCGTGGTGCATAACGAAACCTCGACCGGCGTCACCTCCGACATCGCCGCCGTGCGCCGTGCCATCGACCGCGCCGGCCACCCGGCCCTGCTGCTGGTCGACACCATCTCCTCGCTCGGCTCGATCGACTACCGCCACGACGAATGGGGCGTGGACGTCACCGTCAGCGGCTCGCAGAAAGGCCTGATGCTGCCGCCCGGCCTGTCCTTCAACGCGGTATCGAACAAGGCCATCGCCGCCTCGCGCGAGGCCAGGCTGCCGAAGGCCTACTGGGGCTGGGACGAGATCCTCGAAGCCAACAAGAACGGCTTCTGGCCCTACACCCCGGCCACCAACCTGCTCTACGGCCTGTCCGAAGCCTGCGACATGCTGCTCGAGGAAGGCCTCTCGAGCGTGTTCGCGCGCCACCAGCGCCATGCGGCCGCCACCCGCGCCGCCGTCGAGGCCTGGGGCATGGAGATCCTGTGCCAGAACCCGCTTGAATACAGCGGCGTGCTCACCGCGGTCGTGATGCCGAAGGACGCCTCGGGTAATTACGCGAATGCCGACGCCTTCCGCAAGGCCGTGCTGGAGAACTTCAACATGTCGCTGGGCCAGGGCCTGACCAAGCTGTCCGGATGGGTATTCCGGATCGGCCACCTCGGCGACTTCAACGACCTGACCCTGATGGGCACCCTCGCCGGTGTCGAGATGGGCTTCGAGGTGGCGGGCATCCCGCACCGCAAGGGCGGCGTACTGGCCGCCATGCAGTACCTGACGGCGACCGCCCCACAAGGGAAGCGCGCCGAGAACCTGGCCAGGGCCGCCTGACGAGCCCGCGCAGGATCCAAGAAAAAATCAAACAGGAGACACCACATGAAAGCAAGCCGTGCCACGACGCAGGTGCTGTTACTACTCTGCGTGATGTACCTGATTACCTATGTAGACCGCGTCAACGTCAGTACCGCCGCCGCCAGCTTCGGCAAGGAGTTCGGGCTCAGCAAGACCCAGCTCGGCTTCGTGTTTTCCGCCTTCGCCTATCCCTACCTCGTCTTCCAGATCATCGGCGGCTGGCTGGGCGACAAGTTCGGCGCGCGCAAGACCCTGACCGTCTGCGCCGTGGTGTGGGCCGGCGCCACCATCCTCAGCGGCCTGGCCACCGGCCTGGTCTCCCTGTTCCTCGCCCGCATGCTGCTGGGCCTGGGCGAAGGCGCCACCTTCCCCACCGCCACCCGCGCCATGGCCAGCTGGTTCTCGGCCGAGAAGCGCGGCTTCGCACAGGGGATCACCCACGCCTGCGCGCGCCTCGGCAACGCCGTCACCCCGCCGCTGGTGGTGGCGCTGATGGCCGCCACCAGCTGGCGCGGCTCCTTCATCATCCTCGGCTGCATCAGCCTGCTGTGGGTGATGTGGTGGGCGATCAGCTTCCGCGACAACCCGGCCGACCACCCGCGCATCACGAAGGACGAGCTGGCCTCCCTGCCCGAATACAAGCAGTTCAAGGACCGCCCGAAAGTCCCGTGGATGCCGCTGTTCCGCCGCATGTCGCCGGTGACCATCACCTACTTCTGCTACGGCTGGATCCTGTGGCTGTTCCTGAGCTGGATTCCGCAATACTTCCTGCACAACTACCAGCTCGACCTGAAGAAGTCGGCGATCTTCTCGGCCGGCGTGTTCCTGGCCGGCGTGGTCGGCGATGCGCTGGGCGGCATCGTCTCCGACCACCTGCTGAAGAAGACCGGCAACCTGAACACCGCGCGCCGCAACGTGGTCGTGGTCTGCATGCTGTTGACCCTTGCCTCGCTGGTGCCGCTGATGTTCGTGCACGACCTGGTGATCTCGGCGGTCTGCCTGAGCCTGGGCTTCTTCTTCATCGAATTCACGATCGGCCCGATGTGGGCGATCCCGATGGACATCGCGCCGAAATTCTCCGGCACCGCGAGCGGCATGATGAATACCGGCTCGGCCCTGGCCGCCATCATCAGCCCGCTGTTCGGCGGCTGGCTGATCGACAAGACCGGCAACTGGGACACGCCCTTCATCTTTTCGATGGCGCTGATGGTCGTCGGCTCCATCACCGCCTTCGCCATGAAGCCGGGCAAGCAGTTCGACGAAACCGCGCACGGCGCGCTGCAGCCGCAGCCCACCGTCGCCGTCTGAGCCACGGCAGCCGGCCACGCCGCACGAGCCGGCCGGCTGCCCAGTCAAGCACATAAAGGAGATCCATGAACAAGGGCCTTGTACAACTGAGCGTCCGCAGCGGCATCGCTTCCATCCTGATCGACCGCCCGGAGGCGCGCAACGCCATGACCTGGGCCATGTACGAAGAGCTGGGCCGCATCTGCGACGAGCTCGCCGAACGCGCCGACGTGCGCGTCACCACCTTCCGCGGCGCGGGCGGCGAAGCCTTCGTGGCCGGCACCGACATCGAACAATTCAAGGCCTTCGAAGGCGGCGAGGACGGCCTCGCCTACGAGCGCACCATCGACCAGCGCATCGGCCAGGTCGAGAAACTGCCGATGCCGACCGTCGCCATCCTCGACGGCTGGACCATCGGCGGCGGCCTCGCCATCGCCGCCGCCTGCGACTTCCGCATCGCCGCCCCCAGCGCATCCTTCGGCGTGCCGATCGCGCGCACGCTCGGCAACTGCCTGTCGATGGCGAATACGGCGCGCGTGGTCGCGGCCTTCGGCATGGCGCGCGCCAAGCGCATGCTGCTGCTGGCCGACCTGCTGTCCGCCCAGGAAGCCTACGACTGCGGCTTCCTGACCGAAATCGCCGATGCCGGCGCCCTCGACGAGGCCGCCGACAGGCTGTGCGCCCGCCTCGAAAAGCTGGCGCCGGTGACCCAGCGCGTGTCGAAGGAGGCGATCCGGCGCGTGGTGGCGGAAACCGTGCCGCAGGGCGACGACCTGGTGGCCGCCTGCTACGGCAGCCGGGACTTCAAGATCGGCGTCACCGCCTTCCTCGACAAACAGAAACCGGCCTGGTCCGGCTCCTGAGCACGACAACCATGACAAGCACACACACCACTCCCCATCCCGGACCGCTGGCCGGCATGCGCGTGCTCGAACTCGCGCAGATCATGGCCGGCCCCACCTGCGGCATGATGCTGGCCGATATGGGCGCCGACGTCGTCAAGGTCGAAAAGCTCCCCGGTGGCGACGATTCGCGCGGCTACCGCGAACCGCGCATCAACGGCGTCTCGGCGCCCTTCCTGATCCTGAACCGCAACAAGCGCGGCATCGCCCTCAACCTGAAGCATGCGAACGGACGCGAGATCCTGCTGCGCATGGTGAAGGAAGCCGACGTCCTGACCGAGAACTACCGCCGCGGCACGCTCGAGCGCCTGGGCCTGGGCTACGAGACGCTCAGGGAAATCAATCCGGGCCTGATCTACTGTTCGGTGTCGGGCTACGGCCGCGACGGCCCCTACGCGGACAAGGGCGGCTTCGACCTCATCGCCCAGGGCTTCGCCGGCCTGATGTCGGTGACCGGCGAACCGGGACGCCCGCCGGCCAAGACCGGCAACTCGATCGCCGACATCAATGCCGGCATCCTGGCCGTGGTCGGCATCCTGGCCGCCTATGCGCACAAGCAGAAGACCGGCCAGGGCCAGGTGGTCGACACTTCGCTGATGGAAGCGGCGCTGCAGCAGACCTACTGGCACGCGGCGATCTATTTTGCGACCGGGCACTCCAGCGGCCCGACCGGCTCGGCCCACCTGCTGACCGCGCCCTACCAGGCCTTCCAGGCCAGCGACGGCTGGATCAATATCGGCGGCGCCAACCAGGCCAACTGGGAGCGCATCGCCGACGTGCTGGGCCACCCGGAATGGCGCGAGGACCCGCGCTTCGCGGACAACGGCGCGCGCATGCGCAACCTGGGCGCACTGACGGAGGCGATGGCCGTGGTGCTCAAGACGCGCCCGCGCGACGAATGGATCGCCGCCTTCGACGCCGCCGGCGTGCCGGTCGGTCCGGTGCACACGATCGCCGAAGCGCTCAGCCATCCGCAGGTGGAAGCGCGCGGCATGGTGGTCGAGGTCGAGCATCCCCAGGCCGGCGCCACGCGCGCGCTGGGCTGCCCCGTGCATTTTTCGGCGACGCCCACCCGAGTCGACCGCCACGCGCCGATGCTGGGCGAGCATTCGCGCGAACTGTTGAGGGAGTACGGCTTTGGCGACGCGGAGATCGACGGCTTCGCGGCCGACGGCGTGATCGAGGAAGCGCGGCTCGACTAGCGCATTGTGTACAATCGCCCCATCTGAAAATAACGATGGGGCGGTTTCGATGGTGCAGGATGTGCGTGCCTGGGTTCGTATGCCTTCCGGCAAGCGGCTCGACCTGCTGAGCCCTACCCCCTTCGATTGGGACGACGCCGACCTCGCCCTGGGCCTGGCCCGCACCTACCGCTGGGGCGGACACTCGGCCTGGCCGCTGCCCCTGTCGGTGGCCCAGCACTCGATCTGCGTGATGCTGCTGCGGCGCGCCGCCTCGCCCATCCCGCTGTCCCCGGTGATCGAATTGCGCGAACTGCTGCACGACGCCGAGGAAGGCCTGCTCGGCTTCGACGCCGTGTCGCCGCTCAAACCCTTCCTCGGCGAGGGCTTCAAGGCGCTCACGCAAAGACTCGAACACATGGTCTTCCTGCGCTATGGCCTGCCGGCCTGGACGCCCGCCGAACACGCGAAGCACAAGCAGGCCGACCGCCTGGCCGCCGCCAGCGAGGCCGTCCACGTGGTCGGCTGGAAGGAAGAGGAGGTGCGCAATACCCTGAAGATCCGCGCCGCCGTACTGGAGGAGGATCCGCTGGCGGCGCGCTACCGCTGCCGTCCCTGGGAACCGTGGCCGCCGACCGTCGCCGCCGAGCGTTTCCTGGCCGAACTGGACCATCAAAAGCGGCTCATCGATGCCGAAGATGTCCGTGACTGAGGCCCTCGACGGCGCCATCGCACGTGCCGCCGCCTTGATCCGCGAGGCCGACGCCCTGCTGATCGGCGCCGGCGCCGGCATCGGCGTCGATTCCGGCCTGCCGGACTTCCGCGGCGACCAGGGCTTCTGGCGCGCCTATCCGCCGCTGGCCGAACTCGGCATCCGCTTCGTCGAGATCGCGAACCCGCGCAGCTTTGCCCGCCATCCCGAACTGGCTTGGGGCTTCTATGGGCACCGGCTGGCGCTCTACCGCGACACGGTGCCCCACGAGGGTTTCACGATCCTGCGCGAACTGGGCGAGCGCCTGCCGCTGGGCGCCTTCGTCTTCACCAGCAATGTCGACGGCCAGTTCCAGCGCGCCGGCTTTCCCGAGGCGCGGCTGGTCGAATGCCACGGCTCCATCCACCACCTGCAATGCAGCCTCCCCTGCGGCGATGCGATCTGGCCGGCGGATGCGGTCCGGCCCGAGATCGATCCGGCCGACTGCCTGATGCGCCCACCCCTGCCGGCCTGCCCGCATTGCGGCGCGCTGGCGCGTCCGAATGTCCTGATGTTCAACGACGGCGCCTGGCTGGACGAGCGCACCGAGGCGCAGTACGACCGCTTCGAGGCCTGGCTGGCGCGGGTGCGGCGCCTGGTCGTGATCGAACTCGGCGCCGGCACCGACCTGCCCTCGGTACGGCGCATGTGCGAGTCCCGGCGCGCGCCGCTGGTCCGCATCAATCCGCGCGAGCCGCAGGTAGCGTCGACGCGCGACGTCGGCATTCCGGCCGGGGCGCTGGAAGCCTTGCGGCGCCTGCGCGAGCATCTGGACTGAGCCGGCCGGGACTAGGTCTGGAACAAGAATTGATCTTACGAAAATGCTAAGACTTTTCTCAAGATCAAGCCCTAAATCCTTGATTCCACGGCCTTTCTTTTCATATCCACAGGAAATGTGGATAAGGTTGTGGACAAGCGCCTCTTGACAAGCCGGGAGGGCAGTATTGGTGCGGGTTTCAACAAATTGCCCGTTCAAGAGGCAAAATCTTAGCCCCGTAAAATCAAGGACTTAGCTATGCCCCAGTTTTGTATAAGACATGGCTATGCGGCAAATTCCTACAAGGGTAGGACACGGGGGATAACTCACGCGGACTAGCCCGAAAGGGGCCTCATTTCCACCTCATTTCCACCTCATTTCCAGCGATCTCGCGCCCGCTCGCGCACCAGCATCCTCACCTCGTTCGGCATCGGCTTGCGGCTGTGCGGCGTCTCGGCGTTTACCCACACGCATTCCTCGTAATGCTTCAGCATCGCCGGGCTGATGAAGCGGGTGCGCTGGGCGTAGACATGCCGGTCGCCCATCTGCGCCTGCTGCTTGATGAAGAAGCGGTTCGGCACCACCAGGTGAAGCTGCTCCCTGGCGCGCGTCATCGCCACATACAGCAGGCGGCGTTCCTCCTCGATGTCGTCGCCGCTGCCGGTGGCCATGTCGGACGGGATGCAGCCGTCGACCACGTTCAGCACGTGCACCGACTTCCATTCCTGGCCCTTGGCCGAGTGGATGGTCGACAGGATCAGGTAATCCTCGTCCAGCAGCGGCGGCCCGGCGCGGTCGCTGGTCGCTTCCGGGGGATCGAGGGTCAGCTCGGTCAGGAAGGTCTCGCGCGAACCGTAGCCGCCGGCCAGCGCCACCAGCTGCTCGAGATCGGCCGCGCGTACCGGGGCGTCGTCATACAGCCGCTCCAGGTGGGGCTGGTACCAGCCGCGCACCAGCTCGATGTCCATCGGCCAGCGCAGCCCGGGCGTGCGCAGGCTGCGGAACAGGGCCACGAAGGGGTCCCAGTCGCCCTGGGCGCGCGCCGGCGCCTCGAAGGCTTCCACGGCCGCCAGCGGGTCGGCGGCCTCGCCCACCGCATCCAGCAGGCGCGCCGCGGTGGCCGGGCCGATGCCGGGGATCAGTTGGGCGACGCGGAAGCCGGCCAGGCGTCCGGCCGGGTTCTGGGCGAAGCGCAGCACCGCGAGGATGTCCTTGATATGGGCCGCTTCCAGGAACTTCAGGCCGCCGAACTTCACGAAGGGGATGTTCCGGCGCACCAGTTCCAGCTCCAGCGCGGCGCTGTGGCTGGCAGCGCGGAACAGCACCGCCTGCTGGGTCAGCCTGGTGCCGGCTTCGCGCTGTTCCAGCACGCGGTTGCAGACCCAGCGCGCCTGCTCGGCCTCGTCCGGGATCAGCACCAGCTGCGGCTTCGCGGTCGACACCTTATCGGTCCACAAGGTCTTCGCATGGCGCTCCAGCGCGGCGGCGATCACGGCGTTCGAGGCATCCAGGATGGGCTGCGTCGAGCGGTAGTTGCGGTCGAGGGTGATGACGCGGGCCGGCTGCGAGAAGGCTTGCGGGAAGTCGAGGATATTACGCACCGTCGCCCCGCGGAAGGAATAGATCGATTGGGCGTCGTCGCCGACCACCATCACGCCCCGTCCGTCCGGCTTCATGCCCTGGATGATGGCGGCCTGCAGGCGGTTGGTGTCCTGGTATTCGTCGACCAGCACGTGGTCGAACAGCGCACCCAGCTCCGGCCCGAGTTCCGGGTCGGACGCCATCTCGGACCAGAACAGCAGCAGGTCGTCGTAGTCGAGCACGTTCTGCTCCTGCTTGGCGTCGACATAGGCGCCGAACAGGCGCTTCAGCTGCTCTTCCCATTCGCTGCACCACGGGAAGGTCGACTGCAGCACCTCAGCGAGCGCGTCCTGGCTGTTCACGACGCGCGAATAGATGGCCAGGCAGGTAGCTTTCAGCGGGAAGCGTTTCTGGCCGCCAGTCAGCCCGATATCCTGGCGCACCATGCCCATCAGGTCTTCGGAGTCGCCGCGGTCGTGGATGGTGAAGGAGGACTCCAGCCCGATGCGCCCCGCGTACTCGCGCAGCAGGCGCGCGCCGATGCTGTGGAAGGTGCCGGCCCAGGGCAAGCCGGCCACCGCCTGGGCCGAGGTGCCGAAGATGCGCTGCAGGACGCCGCCGGCGCGCAGCACCATTTCGTTGGCGGCGCGCCGCGAAAAGGTCAGCAGCAGGATGCGCTGCGGGTCGGCGCCGGCCTGGATCAGGCGGGCCACGCGGTGGGCCAGCGTATTCGTCTTGCCCGAGCCGGCGCCGGCGACGACCAGCAGCGGCCGCGGCAGGGATGCGCCGACGTCGTGCTCGACGGCCGCGCGCTGTTCCGGATTCAGGGGCCCATAAGGGTCGGGCAGCGGATCATGCAGCGCGGGTTCGAAAACGCTGGGGTCGGCGGTATCGGGCATAATGCGACAGGTCTGGAGATGTCCGAACTGTACATTTATCCAGTAGAGTTAGGCAAGCCCCATACGCAGGCCACACTTGTTCAGATATCCACAAAATCTGTGCATAACCATGTGGAAAAGCACCCCCTTGACATGCCGGAAGCAAGGAATGATGCGGCTTCCAACAACTTGCCCATTGCGCGTGCAGGGTGTGGAACGCACAAAATCAAGGGTTTACGGTGTCAAGTGGCGCACGATTCAAATATTTTTGCAAGATGCATTGCGGAAAAATTTGTGCATAACCACGATCCACAGGAAACACTCAGAGCACGTAAGAAAACCTTCAGGGCAAGGCGCATCGTCGAAGACAGTACGCTAGTACGGCGAGACGATGCAACGCGGCCATGGAGGTTTTATTAGGCGCTCTCAAGCCGAGGGCGGGCGCCGGCGTTCCGGCTCGCCCAGCACCCTTTCGATGACGGCGGGATCGATACCCCGCGAGCGCAGGAATTCCACGGCCGAGATCGTGCCGTCGCGTGTTTGCACGGCAATACCGAGATCGACGATGCCGCTGCGCTGCGCATCCTGGCGCTGGGTCAGGCTGGTTTGCTCCATTACATCTCCTGGTTTGATCCGAATCGGGGCCGATTGCCGTAGGTGCAGTATCGGCCAGCTTAAGCCCAAGTCAAGGAGAAATATCGCAGCCGCATATGACAGGCCGATGACGCGCAGTGTGCGCCGCCGCCGCGCGGCCAGGCCTAGAATGGTCTCGTCAACCATCACCAGCGAGGACCCCATGACCATGACTCCCGATCCCGACCTGAAACCGGGCGACGAAGCCGAACCGGGCACCCCGGGCGCGGGCGAGGACCTGTGCGAGACCTGCGGCGGCAGCGGCAAGCTGGCCGACGGCAAGACCTGCCCGGAATGCGAAGGCAGCGGCCGCGTGGTGCGCGGTATCGGCGGCGGCTGATCCTCAGCCATTGCTACATGGACAGGAAGGTGGGCGCAGGGCGATAATCGGTGCATGACCACCTCGCCGCAAGCGCTGCCGGGGGAGCCCGGCGCCCCTCCCCGCCCGCAATCCCTGTCCGACCTCTTCATCTCCTTCACGCTGCTGGCCTTGCAAGGTTTCGGCGGCGTGCTGGCCGTCGTCCAGCGCGAACTCGTCGAGCGCAAGCGCTGGCTGACCCAGGAAGAATTCGTCGAAGACTGGGCCGTCGCCCAGATCATGCCGGGCCCGAACGTGGTCAACCTGTCGCTGATGATCGGCGGCCGCTACTTCGGCCTGGCGGGCGCCATGACCGCCCTGGCCGGGCTGCTGGCCCTGCCCCTGGTGCTGGTGCTGATCCTGGCGGTGCTGCACGACCGCTTCGCCGGCAGTCCGCAGGTGGCAGGCGCCCTGCGCGGCATGGCGGCCGTTTCGGCCGGCCTGATCGGCGTCGCCGGCCTGCGCCTGGCCGCCGCCCTCAAGCGCAGCCCGCTGCCGATGTCCTGGTGCCTGGCCATCGCCGCCCTCGGCTTCGTGCTGGTGGCGCTGCTGAAATGCCCGCTGCTGTACGTGCTGCTGGGCCTGGGCGGCCTCGGCTGCCTCCTCACCTGGCGCCGCCTGACATCATGAGCCCGGCGCATGAGACCCTGCACCTGGCGCTGGCCTGGTCCGACTGGCTGAACCTGTTCGGCCATTTCCTGCTGCTGTCGGCGATGTCGATCGGCGGTGCGATCTCGACCTCGTCCGAGATGCACCGCTTCCTGGTCGAGCAGCACCACTGGCTGACCCAGGACCAGTTCAATGCCGCCATCGCCCTGGCCCAGGCCGCGCCCGGCCCCAACGTGCTGTTCGTGGCCCTGATGGGCTGGCATGTCGGCCTCAACGCCGGCAGCGTCGGCGCCGCCCTGTTCGGCGTGCTGGTCTGCATGGTCGGCATCATGGTGCCCTCGACCGTCATCACCTACACCGCGGCGCGCTGGGGCCACCGCAACCGCGAGCTGCGCGCCGTGCGCGCCTTCAAGCAGGGCATGGCGCCGGTGGTGATCGCCCTGCTGCTGTCGACCGCCTGGATCCTCGGCAGCTCGGCCGGCGGCGGACAATGGCGGCTGTGGCTGCTCTCCATCGCCGCCGGCGCGGTGATCTGGCGTACCCGCCTGCACCTGCTGTGGGTGCTGGCCGCCGGCGCCCTGCTCGGCGCGCTCGGCATCGTCTGAGTCCGCTGCGCCGTCTCCTGCAAGACGCCCGCGCAGCGGGCATACTTATGCAATTGTTCACCTTTCGATGAAATGACGATGACCGATCTTGCCCAAGCTAATGTACTCAGCGAACACGCCTGCTTCGGCGGCGTGCAGCGCTTCTACCAGCACGACGCCAAAGCCATTGGCCTGCCGATGCGCTTCTCCGTCTATCTGCCGCCCGATGCCGAAGGCAAGAAGCTGCCCGTGCTGTTCTACCTGGCCGGCCTGACCTGCACCGAAGAGACCTTCATGATCAAGGCCGGCGCCCAACGCGTCGCCGCCGAACTCGGCCTGATCCTGGTCGCGCCGGACACCAGCCCGCGCGGCGCCGGCATCCCCGGCGAAACCGACAGCTGGGACTTCGGCGTCGGCGCCGGTTTCTACCTCGACGCCAGCGCCGCGCCCTGGGCCCGCCACTACCGCATGGAAAGCTACATCCTCGAGTTGCGCGAGCTGGTGCTGGCGACCCTGCCGGCGGATGCGCGCCGGGTCGGCATCTTCGGCCACTCGATGGGCGGGCATGGCGCGCTGACCCTGGCGCTGCGCCACCCCGACCTGTTCCGCTCGGTCTCGGCCTTCGCGCCGATCGCCGCGCCGACCCGCTGCCCCTGGGGCCGGAAAGCCTTCGGCGGCTACCTCGGGCCGGACCAGGCGGCCTGGCGCGCCCACGACGCGAGCGAACTGGTGAAGGATGCCGGCCGCGCAGTGTTCCCGGACGGCATCCTGGTCGACCAGGGACTGGCCGACAAATTCCTCGCAGAACAGCTGTATCCGGAAGCCTTCGAGGAAGCCTGCCGCGCCGCCGGCCAGCCGCTCGAACTGCGCCGCCACCCCGGTTACGACCACGGCTATTACTTCATTTCGAGCTTCGTCGAAGACCATTTGCGCTTCCACCGCCGCAATCTGGCCTGAATCCGATAATTCCCTCCATACGCCCGCCGGCTGGCGGGCATCAAAGCTGCTTGTGCGGCCCTTGAAATCGGTTTTCGACCGCTCTATAAATGGTGATGCATCCATACGCAATGGAGGTCATCATGAATCTCATCCGCAGAAACAATAGCCCGCTGTCCACCCTGCGCGGCGGTCCCATGGAAGACCAGTTCGGCCGCATGGTCGAGAGCATGTTCCAGGATTTCTTCGCGCCCCTGGCCCAGGGCGGGCGCTGGGCCGACGAAGGCCTGGCCATGCCGCGCCTCGACGTCAGCGAACACGACAAGGCCTTCGAAGTGAAAGCCGAACTACCGGGCGTCAAGAAGGAAGATCTCAAGGTCTCGATCGACGGCCCGCGCGTCACGATCGAGGGGGAATGCCAGCAGGCAAACGAACAGCGCGAGGGCGAACAGGTGGTGTATTCTGAACGTTCGACGCGCAGGTACCAGCGCAGCTTCACCTTGCCTTCCGAGGTCGACGAGGCCGGCGCCGAGGCGCGGCTCGAGAATGGCATCCTCATGCTCACGCTGCCCAAGAAACAGGGCGGCGCGGCAAAGCGGCTGACCATCCAGTAGGCCTGGAGCAAAGGAGGCGCAGCGCAGCATGACCGAGTTCGGCCACTTCAAGGACCGCAGACAGGCCGGCAAGCTGCTGGCCCGCGAGCTGCGCGACTATACGGGGCGCGCGGACGCGGTCGTGCTGGCGCTGCCGCGCGGCGGAGTGCCAGTTGGGTTCGCTATCGCACAGCGGCTCGGCATCGACCTCGATATCCTTCTCGTACGCAAGCTGGGCATGCCCGGTCACGAGGAATACGCGATGGGCGCGGTCGGCAGCGGCGGCGTACGGGTGTTGCAGCCCGGCGTGCCGGGGCTGATGGGCGTGAGCGCCGAACAGGTCGAGGCCGTCACCGCGCGCGAACTGGCGGAGCTGCAGCGGCGCGAGCGCGCCTACCGCGGCGCCCGCAAGCCGCTGGCGCTGGCCGGACGGACCGCGATCCTGGTCGACGACGGTATCGCTACCGGCTCGACCATGCTGGCGGCGATCCGCGTGGCGCGCGGCCTGGGGCCGGCGAAGCTGGTGCTGGCCGTGCCGGTGGCGCCGCCGCAAACCCTGGCGGCGCTCGAAGGCGAGGTCGACCTGCTGGTCTGCCTGTCGGCGCCGGCGCTGTTCCGCTCCGTGGGCCAGTGGTACGAGGCCTTCGACCAGACCAGCGACGAGGAAGTACAGGATCTGCTGGCCGCCGCCTGGCATGCGCGGACGGCCGACCGACAACAACCAATGGAGGACGAACATCATGCAACGACTGCCGACGCAAAGCACGACGACGACGGACACCGGGCTTGAACTTGCCAAATGGCTGGGCGGCGCCGCCGCCGGCGCCCTGTTGATGTACATGCTCGACCCCGACCGCGGCAGCGCACGCCGCGCGCAGTCGGCCGCCGCCGTGCGCAACGTCGGCTCGCGCACATCCGGCGCGATCGGCAATGTCTGGCACGGCACCGGCAAGCGCATGGGCGCCGCCGCCGACGATCTGATGGAGTCGGCCAGGCCGGACGGCGGCATCGGCTCGACGATCTCGCGCGTGAAAAGCGCTGCCGGCGAGATGATCGACGACACCGTCTCGAAGGCGAAGGACGTCATGGCCCGCGCATCCAGCGCCGCCGGCGAGGCCCAGGACAGCGACAGCTATGCAAGCGCCCGCAACGCGGTCAGCCGCGCCGCCGACAGCATGGCTGATTTCTATGACGACACCCGCAAGACCGCCGGCCGCCTCGGCAAGCGCGTGGCCGAGGAAGTGCGCGGCGACAGCGAAGGCGCCTGGAACCCGGGGATGCGCAACACCGCCCTGGTCGGCGGCGGCCTGCTGGCCCTGATGGGCCTGATGCGCCGCTCCCCGCTGACCGCCGTGCTGGGCCTGGCCGGCGCCGCCCTGCTGGCGCGCGGCGTCGCCAACCAGCCGCTGCGCAGCCTGGCGAGCCGCGGCGCCGCCGGCCTCGGCATGGCCAAGGGCCTGAGCCTGGGCATGGACCAGACCATCGACTTCGAGAAGACCGTCCACATCGACGCCTCGCCGGACGAGGTCTACCAGCAGTTCGCGAATTATGAGAACTTCCCGCGCTTCATGTCCCACGTCGTCGAGGTGCGCGACCTCGGCCGCCGCCGCTCGCACTGGATCGTGAAGGGCCCGGGCGGTTCCGAGTTCGAATGGAATTCCGTGCTGACCGAGCAGAACCGTCCGAACCGCCTGGCCTGGCGCAGCGAACCCGGCGCCGAGATCCCGCAGACCGGCTCGATCCAGTTCGAGCGCCATCGCGGCGGCACCCTGGTCACCGTGCGCATGTCCTATACGCCGCCGGCCGGCGCCATCGGCCACGGCCTGGCCCTGCTGCTCGGCTCCGATCCGAAGTCCAAGATGGACGAGGACCTGGCGCGCATGAAGGCCTTCATCGAGCGCGGTTCGATGCCGCGCGAAGCAGCGCAGTCCGGCTGGATGAGCCGCCTGCTGCATTGAAGCGGAACCCGGCTTCATGGCCAGCCTCGACCCCGTTGCCGCCATCCGCGCCGCCGCCATCCCCCTGGGAAGCGGCGGGCGCGACTACGACGGACTGCTCGACCTGGTGGGCGACGCCCGTTTCGTGCTGCTGGGCGAGGCCACCCACGGCACCCATGAGTTCTACGAGGAGCGCGCGCGCATCACGCAGCGGCTGATCGAGGAAAAAGGCTTCCATGCCGTGGCAGTCGAGGCCGACTGGCCGGATGCCTACCGCGTCAACCGCTACGTGCGCGGCCAGCAGGATGAGCGGAATCGTGACGCGGACGCCAACGCCGCCCTGTCCGGCTTCGAACGCTTCCCTAACTGGATGTGGCGGAATACCGACGTCTCCGCCTTCGTCGACTGGCTGCGCGAGCACAACGCGAAACAGGACGGCGGCAAGCAGGTCGGCTTCTACGGCCTCGACCTGTACAGCCTGTTCAC
>FTBS01000678.1_pt1 | contig 25308 bp, 20 predicted proteins | sample 1639441 | NCBI WGS metagenome assembly FTBS01 (sample SAMEA3914864, study PRJEB12502) | metagenome | biome: forest; material: soil | place: USA | collected 2012-03-12 | depth 0.3 m
GTGTCGCAGGACGTTGCCAAGCGTCTGCTGCCGATCAAGGGCCTGCGCGGTGCGGTGATGTTCGCGGGCTTCCACGGCCCGTCGCAGACCGCGGCGCCCGATGCCGCCGCCATCTACTTCCCCTTCAAGAGCTTCGAGGAGCGCAAGCAACTCGGCGTGACGTACGAAGGCATCATGGCGCAGGCGCAGGAGGCCATGAAGGGCTATGACAAGGCGCAGGTGCTGCTGATCCCGCCGCCGACCATAAACGGCATCGTCCCCCCCGGCGGTTACCGCATGATCGTGGAGGACAAGGAAGGCCGTGGTCTGGGTGAACTCCAGAAGGCTGCCGGCGCGCTGATCGCGCAGGCCAACCAGCAGCCACAGCTCCAGCAGGTCTACACCCTGTTCAGCATGAACACCCCGCGTGTCTATGCCGACGTGGACCGCCGCAAGGCAGACATGCTGGGCGTCTCTCCGTCCAAGATCTTCGAAGCGATGCAGGTCTACCTCGGTTCGTCCTACATCAACGATTTCAACCTTTTGGGCCGTACCTATCGCGTCACCGCGCAGGCCGATGCGCCCTATCGCGGATCGACGGCGGATATCGCCAATCTCAAGGCGCGTTCGGACTCGGGTGCGATGGTGCCGGTCGGCTCGGTCGCGACCTTCAAGGACGAGACCGGACCCTACCGCGTGGTGCGCTACAACCTGCACCCGGCGGTGGAAATCGACGGCAGCTACGGCAAGGGCTATTCCTCGGGCCAGTCGCTGGCGACGATGGAGAAGGTGGCGAACGAAACGCTCCCTTCGGGCTACGGCCATGAGTGGACGGGTATCGCCTATCAGCAGGCAACTGCGGGCAACACGGCCGGAATCGTCTTCGGCATGGCGGTGCTGTTCGTCTTCCTGGTGCTGGCTGCCCAGTACGAGAGCCTGACCCTGCCGCTGTCGATCATCCTGATCGTGCCGATGTGCCTGTTCGCGGCCATGTTGGGCGTGAACCTGCGTGGGATGGACAATAACATCCTCACCCAGATCGGCCTGGTCGTGCTGATTGCGCTTGCCGCCAAGAATGCGATCCTTGTGGTCGAATTCGCCAAACAGGCCGAAGAGGAGCGGGGCTACTCGCCGGCGGAGGCTGCCGTCTATGCGGCCCGCACTCGTCTGCGCCCGATCCTGATGACTTCGTTCGCTTTCATCCTCGGCGCGGTGCCGCTGGTGGTGGCGAGCGGTGCGGGCGCCGAGCTTCGGCAGGCGCTGGGTACGGCAGTGTTCTTCGGTATGGCCGGTGTGACTGCCTTTGGTCTGCTGTTCACGCCCACCTTCTACGTCGTTTGCCGCAAGCTCGCGGCGGCGCTGCGCCGGAAACCCGCAGCACCGCATCACGAGAGCCATGCGGTGATCCCGGCGGAATGAAAGGACGGATGATGTCCATGAATATCAAAACCATGGTCGCGGCGCTTCTTGCCGCGACCAGCCTCTCTGCCTGCGCCGTCGGACCCAACTATGTCGCGCCGACGCCGCCGGCCACGGCGAGCGCGCCTTTCGCGGGCGTCCAGTCCGCCGAAGTGACCAATGCCTGGCCGGACGATAATTGGTGGCGGCTCTACAAGGACCCGGTGCTGGACGGTCTGGTCGCCGATGCCCTGGCCGCCAATACCGACGTTCGCGTGGCGGTGGCCCGGATCGAGAAGGCGCGGGCGAACTTGCGCGGTTCCAAGTCCGACGCTCTGCCGCAGACCGGGATCGACGCCAGCGGCACTTACGGCCGCGTTTCAGAAAGCCAGGTGCTGCCGGGCTATGATCGGGAAGGGCGCCGCGTCGATGGCGAGCTTTCAGTCAGCTACGAGCTTGACCTGTTCGGCCGCGTGAAGCGGGGGATCGAGGCTTCGCGCGCCGATCTTGCCGCCTCGATAGAGGATGCCGATGCGGTGCGGGTGACGGTGGTTGCCGATACCGTGCGCGCCTATGTCGATGCGACCAGCGCGGCCGAGCAGATCGCGGTGGCACAGGACACCGTGGCGCTGCTCGACAAGTCGGAGCGGATCACCAATGCCCGCTTCGAACGCGGCCTGAACCAGAAGCTGGACGTGATCCGCGTGACGCAGCTGCGCGAGCAGCAGGCGGCGGCGATCCCCAGCCTTCAGGCTACGCGCGATGCGGCGATGTTCCGACTGGCGACGCTGACCGGGCGGACGCCGCAGGACCTGCCGGCTTCGGTGCGCGATCGCACGACCACGCCCGATGTTGGTCAGCCAATCCCGGTGGGTGACGGCGCTACCTTGCTGGCACGCCGTCCGGATGTGAAGGCGGCAGAGCGCCGTCTGGCCGGCGACACCGCGCGGATCGGCGTGGCGACGGCGGATCTCTATCCGAAGATCACGCTGGGCGGATCGATCGGCACCACGGCGGTGGGCGCGACGGATATCTTCGGCGGCGGGCCTTTGCGCTGGCTGGTCGGGCCGATGATCTCCTGGGCGTTCCCGAACCAGGAAGCGATCCGATCGCGGATCGGCGGTGCCCGCGCCGATGCCAAGGCCGACCTCGCGACGTTCGACGGCACCGTGCTGACGGCGCTGGAAGAGACCGAGACGGCGCTTTCCGCTTATCGCAACGCGCTACTGCGCAAGGACCGGCTCGCTTCGGCCCGCGATGCGGCCAAGCGCGCGGCTGACGTCAGCATGGCGCGGCAGAGCAGGGGGCAGATCGACGCGCTCGACGTACTCGATTCCCAGCGCACGCTGGCTGGGGCTGAGGCGGACTATGCCTCCGCCACGCGCGCGGTGGCCTTTGCGCAAGTGGACCTGTTCCGCGCGCTGGGCGGAAACTGGCAGGAAACCTGAGTTCCAGGAGCTGCGCCCAAAGAGAAAGGGGCGGCAAGGCCAGTGCCTTGCCGCCCCTTTTCGTGTGCGGATAGTGCGATCAGCGCGAGCCGAAAGCGTAACGCACGTTGATGCCAAACTCGCGCGGGATCGTGGTGGTCACGCCCGTGTAAGTGCTGGTGTAGGTTGCAGCCGTAGTCGTTCTGCTTACGCCTGTCGGAGTCAGGCCGAGCTGCTGGTACGCGGTGTAGAGTGGCGTCGTGCGGGTGAGCGTTTCTGTCGTATTGAACACGTTCTTCGCATAGAGGCCGATTTCCCAGGCACCGTCATCCGCACGCAGACCGGCGAACAGGTTTACCAGGGCATAGTCGGACACGTCGTCATAGGCGTTGGTCGGATCGCCCTTCGACTTGCCATAGTAGGTCAGCAAGCCGCGGACGTAGGCATTGCCGCCTTGAATGACCGGGAAGCTGTACTCGCTCTGCACCGTGGCGCTGAACGGGGCCTGGAAGCCGGAACGCTGGTTGACCTGGCACGAGGCGATATTGTTCGCGCCGACCGCCTGCTGTAGCTGAGCCAGCGTAGGTGCGCTGGTCACCGCGTCCGGCACGCCGTCGCCGTTGAGATCGTTGCACGGGATGGTCCCGTTCTTGATCTTGCCCAGCGAATAGCTGGCCTGGGCGCTGAGATCCCATCCCTTCAGGACGGTGTAGGACACGTCGCCCTCCACGCCGTTCACTTCGACCGGGACGGCGCCCACGAAGTTGAAGTTGTTCACCTGCTGGGCAAGGCTGGTCACGGCGCCGGTTGCATCGCGCACCGCCACAGTGTTGATGTAGAACACGCCATTGCCCGGCGCACGGTAGGGGTAGTTCTTGAACTTCTGGTGATAGCCGGTGAGGTTGAAGCGCAATTGGCCATCAAGCAGTGTGGACTTCATGCCGATTTCATACGACTTCGAGGTTTCCGCCGGCAGGTGCAGGAACGAACTTTCGAGCGCTGAAGGGGCGATGTTGAAGTCACCAACAACGTCGATGCCGGGACGCCAGGAGCTGCCGGTTGAGGCATAGATCATGAAATCGCGCGAGAAATTGTATTTCAGCGATCCGCTGTAAATCCACGCCTTTTCATGCTGCGGGCGGTCGGAAATGACATTTCCGCCCACTGTCAGAATGCCGCGATTCTTGTAATCGATGTGACGGACACCGCCGGCGATTTCGAAACCGCCGAAGTGCCCGGTCAGGTTGCCGAAGAACGACTGCTCGTGCGACTTGCCTTCGCTTTCGACCGGAGTTTGGACGATGCTCGCGATGCCGCCGTTGAGTTGCGGCACGCCCGGAACATAGGGCAGGCGAACGATGGTCGGGTTGTTGAGCGTGGTATCGGGATGATTGCGGTTATCGAAGAACCCGACGACGTAGTCGAACATGTCGAACAGGCGTTCGTCGTTCTGCAACCGGATTTCGTGCGAGGTTGAGGTGGAATAGGTATCGGTGACCTGATTCACATCGCCCGCAAAGAAGTTGCCATCGTCGACATTGTCGGTTGAATGGATCTTCTGGGTATAATGCTGGCCCTGGTAGATCAGGCGCTGGCCCCAGTGGCTCGCTTCGGCACGCCAGTTGTAGAGGTCGAAGAACTGGCGGATGACGCGCGGGTCTTCCTGGATCGACAGGCGATCCTTGGTCGAGATCACGACCGGGCTGGGCGTGGCGTCCGGATTGGCTTCAGTGAACGAGGCGACCTGGTCGTAAGTGCGGCCCTGAACGTCGGTACGCTGATACATGCCTTCGAAGCGCAGCCAGTCAGTCGGCGTGACGAGCGCCGAAATGCGGCCGCTTTTGGTGCGCCAGAACGGATCGGGATTATTGTAGATCGAACGGACGCGGTCGCCCTCGTTCTCGTCCCAGACGCCGGCGGCGCGGATTGCGGCGATCCCTTCGACGACCGGAATGTTGACCGCACCCTTGAAGTTGAGCGTGCCAATGTCGTTGGCAGTCATGTCCATGACGCCGCCGTACGAATAGAGGTCCGGCTTCTTGGTTGTGACGGTGATCGAGCCCGAAGGCGATGCACGGCCGCGCAGGGTGCCCTGCGGCCCGCGTAGAACTTCGATCTGGCCAATGTCGTACATCTGCTGGAGCACGAGGCCGGCGGTGGTCGGCGCGTCGTTCATGTAGAATTCGACAGTTGGGTTGTTACCGCTGGCGTTTACGTCGAAGTTGACGCCGCGCATCTTGGCATTGCCGCCGATGCCGTTGGCGTTGGTGGTCAGTTCAAGACCGGGGGCCAGCGTCTGCACTTCCTTGAAGTCGCGAATGCTGAGCTTGGAGATGTCATCCGCGGTTACGGTGTCGATTACCGCAGGCACGTCCTGCACGTCTTCGTCGCGGCGGCGGGCGGAAACGATGATGACGTTGGCCGCCTCGTTGGCGGCACTGGCTTCGGCAGTGGCATCCGGCTGCTGCTGTTCCTGGGCCAGCGCTGGGGAACTCATCCCCAGTAGCCCCACCGAAGCCAGCAGAAGCTGCTTGTAAGCGCGCATGAACTCTCCCTCCATTTTATATAAATTTTTCTTGGAGGTATGGGTGCTAGGCCGCCGGCGGACTTGTCAAATGAAATGCCTTCATTTTTTAAAAACTACGGGAGGGCGTTATTTGAACAGGTGCTCAAACTCTGCAATCTGCTGAAATTGGCCGATCCCGTGCCCGGGCAACAATTCGTAACAAACCGGGCGCGGGCGATGCGGGCGGCCGTGGCGCAAAAAAAGAGGGGCGCCAAAGCGCCCCTCTCGAATCACTCGACGTTTGTTGAACGTCAGGTGCGCGAAGCAAGGCCCTTGTTGAGCCAGAGCGCCGCCAGGGTCGCCAGCGCGCCCGAGAGCAGGTAGCCGCCCGAGGCGATCAGGCCGAAGTTGGCCGAGAGCAGCAGCGCGGCCAGCGGGGCGAAGCCGGCGCCGAACAGCCACGCAAGGTCGCTGGTGAGCGCGGAGCCGACATAACGGTGCTCCGTGGCAAACCCGGAAGCGACGACGCCCGACGACTGGCCGAACGAAAGGCCCAACAGGATGAAGCCCAGGACCATGAAGGTCACTTCACCGATCGGGCCGGCATCCAGCAGCTGCGGTGCGAAGCCCGAGAACACGGCGATGCCGACGGCACAAGTGCCCAACAGGTTGCGGCGGCCGTAGCGATCCGCGATCAGGCCGGAAGCGACGACGGCGGCGAAGCCGAAGGCGGCTGCCATAGCTTCGATCAGCAGGAAGCCCGTGGGCGAATCGTTGGTGAACAGGAAGACCCACGAAAGCGGGAACACCGTGTCCATGTGGAACAGCGCAAAGCTGGCGAGCGGGGCGAGGGCGCCGACAAGGATCGTGCGCCATTCGCTGCGGATCGTCGCCGAAACGCTGACGGCCTGAAGGTCCCGGGTGGAGAACAGGGTCTCGAACTCGTCGGTGACGACGATGCGCAGGCGGGCGAAGAGGGCGACGACGTTGATCGCGAAAGCCACGAAGAACGGATAGCGCCAGCCCCAGTCAAGGAAGTCGGCCGCCGGCAGTTCGCGGATCATGTAGGCGAACAGCAGGCTCGCGACGATCAGGCCGATCGGCGCGCCGAGCTGCGGGATCATCGCATACCAGCCACGCTTGTTTTCAGGCGCGTTGAGCGCGAGAAGCGAGGCAAGGCCGTCCCAAGTGCCGCCGAGGGCGAAGCCCTGGCCCAGACGGAACAGGCAAAGCAGGTAGATCGCGGTGGTGCCGGCCGAGGCGTAGGACGGCAGGAACGCGATCGCCGCGGTCGACCCGCCCAGCATGAACAGCGCGATCGTCAGCTTGGTGCCGCGGCCGTAGGCACGGTCGATCACCATGAACAGCAGCGAACCGAACGGACGGGCCACGAACGCCAGCGCAAAGATCGCGAAGGAATAGATCGTGCCGGTCAGCGCGTCGACGAAGGGGAAGAACAGCTTCGGGAAGACCAGCACCGAGGCGATGGCATAGACGAAGAAGTCGAAGAACTCCGAGGTTCGGCCGATGATGACGCCGATGGCGATCTCACCCGGCGAGGGCTGGTGATGCTCCTTGAACGTCGGCAGGCCCAGAGCGTCTCTGGACTGGGGTGTGCTGGTCATTTCGATTCTGCGGCCTTCGTCTCGGGTCCGCTTCAGACCCCACGCGGAACGCGCGAAGCCGGTCGCGGACGAATCAAAGCGGGCGCGCGAAAACGCCCGTGTTCATGGTGAGGCCCTATCGTCATTGATTGACGTCAAGGGGATTGGACAAAATGTCCTATGTTCGCACTCGCGGCATCGGCTTAGGCGCTCCAGCCATGCGCCCACCCGAGTCCCGACCGAAGCCGCGGCACCTGCCCGCGCTCGCCAAGATCGCTGCCGCCCTGTCCCTGACGGGTGCGCTGTCCGCTTGTAATGCCGTCGTGCTGCACCCTTCCGGTGATGTCGCGCAGCAGCAGGGTGACCTTGTCGTCGCCTCTACCCTGTTGATGCTGCTGATTATCGTCCCGGTCATGGCGCTGACTGCGTGGTTCGCCTGGCACTATCGTGCCGCGAACAAGACCGCGAAGTACGACCCGCACTGGGATCACTCGACCCAGCTTGAACTTCTGATCTGGGCGGCCCCGCTGCTCATCATCATCTGCCTCGGCGCCCTGACCTGGGTGAGCACCCACCTTCTCGACCCCTACCGCACCATCGGCCGGATCGACGCCAAGACCGCCGTTGCCGCCGACGTCAAGCCGCTGGAAGTCGAAGTCGTCGCGCTCGATTGGAAGTGGCTGTTCATCTATCCCGAACAGGGCATCGCCACGGTGAACGAGCTGGTCGTGCCCACCGGCCGCCCGCTGCAGTTCAAGATCACCTCGTCGAGCGTGATGAACTCCTTCTACGTGCCGGAGATGGCCGGCCAGATCTACGCGATGCCGGGCATGGAAACGCGCCTGCATGCAGTGATGAATAAGGCTGGCGATTCGGTCGGCTTCTCGGCCAACTATTCGGGCGCGGGCTTCTCCCACATGCGCTTCGCCACCCACGCGGTTTCCGATGCGGACTTCGCAAGTTGGGTGAAGAACGTGCAGACCGCCACTCCGAAGGCCGGCGCCGCCGGTGCGGACGATGCCAATGCCGGCACGCTGGACCGCGCCGCCTACCTCCAGCTCGAAAAGCCGAGCGAGAAGGTTCCCGTAACCCGCTTCGCCGCCGTTTCGCCTGACCTTTATAACGCCATCCTCAACATGTGCGTTCAGCCGGGCAAGATGTGCGCCAGCGAAATGATGGCCATCGATGCCCGTGGCGGCCTGGGCAAGGCGGGCATCCGCAATGTCGAGATGCTGTCCTATGATCGCGGCGGCCGCGAAGCCGTCGTCCGTGCCTCCGCCAATCCGTCGGCCGCTGTCCAGCGTGAGCTGGCCTGGGTTCGTGCGCTTTGCCGCCAGAACCCAGGCTCCGCGCCCGACAAGAGCGTGAAGGCTCCGGCATCGATGCAGACGCTTTCGGGCGCCGGCATTTCGGAGCCGCAGCAGGCTGTGCCGTTTCTTTCGCGGGATAAGGAAGCGCTTGCCGCTCCCGTCTCCACGCCCGCGCATTCCACTCAGATTTCCCGGAACTGATAGAACATGGAAGCCGTAGACCATTCGCACTGGAGCCCACTATTGGGCCGCCTGTGGTGGGACGCCCTGCCACAGGAACCAATCGTGCTCGCAACCTTCGTCATCGTCGCCCTTGGCGGCGTGGCGATGGTGGCCGGCCTCACCTATTTCAAGCTCTGGGGTTATCTCTGGAAGGAATGGTTCACCAGCGTGGACCACAAGAAGATCGGCGTCATGTACATGGTGCTGGGTCTTGTCATGTTCCTGCGCGGCTTTGCCGACGCGGTCATGATGCGTATCCAGCAGTCGATCGCCTTCAACGGCAGTGAGGGCTACCTCACGGCCCACCACTATGACCAGGTCTTCACCGCGCACGGCGTGATCATGATCTTCTTCGTGGCGATGCCTTTCGTCACGGGTCTCATGAACTACATCGTGCCGCTGCAGATCGGCGCACGCGACGTCTCCTTCCCGTTCCTGAACAACTTCAGCTTCTGGATGACGACGGCGGGCGCGGTGCTGGTCATGGCCTCGCTGTTCATCGGTGAGTTCGCGCAGACCGGCTGGCTGGCCTATCCGCCGCTGTCCAACCTGGCGTACAGCCCGTGGGTCGGCGTCGACTACTATATCTGGGCTCTACAGATCGCCGGTGTCGGCACGCTGCTTTCGGGCGTCAACCTGATCGCCACCATCGTCAAGATGCGTGCGCCGGGCATGACCATGATGCGCATGCCGATCTTCACCTGGACCGCGCTTTGCACCAACATCCTGATCGTTGCCGCCTTCCCGGTGCTGACGGCGGTCATGGCGATGCTGTCGGTCGACCGTTACCTGGGCTTCAACTTCTTCTCGAACGACTTCGGCGGCTCGCCGATGATGTACGTGAACCTGATCTGGATCTGGGGCCACCCTGAGGTCTACATCCTTATCCTGCCGCTTTTCGGCGTCTTCTCAGAAGTCACCGCCACGTTCTGCGGCAAGCGCCTGTTCGGCTACTCGTCGATGGTCTACGCGACGCTGGTCATCACCATCCTCTCGTACCTCGTCTGGCTGCACCACTTCTTCACCATGGGTTCGGGCGCGAGCGTCAACTCGTTCTTCGGCATTACCACGATGGTGATTTCGATCCCGACCGGCGCGAAGCTGTTCAACTGGCTGTTCACGATGTATCGTGGCCGCATCCGGTTCGAACTGCCGATGATGTGGACGGTCGCCTTCATGATGACCTTCACCATCGGTGGCATGACCGGCGTTCTGCTCGCCGTGCCGCCGGCCGACTTCGTCCTCCACAACTCGCTGTTCCTGATCGCCCACTTCCACAACGTCATCATCGGCGGCGTGCTGTTCGGCATCTTCGCGGCGATCAACTTCTGGTGGCCCAAGGCCTTCGGCTTCAAGCTCAACCAGTTCTGGGGCAAGGTCAGCTTCTGGCTGTGGGTTCCGGGCTTCTGGTTCGCCTTCATGCCGCTCTACATCCTGGGTCTGATGGGCGTTACCCGCCGCATGCGCGTGTTCGATGATCCGTCGCTCCAGCCCTTCTTCATCGTCGCTGCTTTCGGCGCGCTGATGATCGCGGGTGGCATCGGCGCCATGCTCCTCCAGTTCGCCGTGTCGATCTGGAAGCGTGAGGAACTGAAGGACGAGACGGGCGATCCGTGGGGCGGCCGTACCCTGGAGTGGTCGACCTCGTCGCCGCCGCCGGAATACAATTTCGCCTTCACGCCGATCGTGCACGATATCGACGCTTGGGACGACATGAAGCGCTGCGGCGTGGAACGTCCGACCTCGGGCTTCCGTCCGATCCACATGCCCAAGGGCACCGGCACCGGGATCATCCTGGCCGGCCTGTCCACGGCGCTGGGCTTCGCGATGATCTGGTACATCTGGTGGCTCGCGGCCGTGTCGTTCCTGGGCGTGATCGGCTACTCGATCTTCCACACCTTCAACTACAAGCGCGACTACCACATCCCGGTCGAAACGGTCGAAGCGACCGAGGCCGAGCGTACGCGCCAGCTTGCAGCCGCAGGAGCTTGATCGATGACTGCTACTGCAACCGAGATGAAGACCCCGCTTACCCAGCCCCAGCTTCAGGCCGCGTTCTACGACCTGAACGAGCATGACCATCCCGAAGGCGGCAGCACCATGCTGGGCTTCTGGATGTACCTGATGAGCGACTGTCTCATCTTCGCCATGCTGTTCGCCGCCTTTGGCGTGCTGGGCGGCAACTTCGCGGCGGGTCCGGGGCCGAAGGATCTCTTCGACCTCAAGCTCGTGGCCGTGAACACGGCGATGCTGCTGTTCTCGTCAATCACTTACGGTTTCGCCATGCTCGCCATGGAGAAGAACCTGAAGGGCGCGACGCAGATCTGGCTGCTGGTTACCGCCGTGTTCGGCGCGGCGTTCCTGTCGATCGAACTCTATGAGTTCCATCACATGATCGCTGAGGGCGCGACGCCGATGCGTTCGGGCTTCCTCACCGCGTTCTTCTCGCTGGTGGGCACCCACGGCCTTCACGTCACCTTCGGCCTGATCTGGCTGTTCACGCTGGTCGTCCAGGTCGGCACCAAGGGCCTGATCCCGGCCAACAAGCGCCGCCTCATGTGCCTTTCGCTGTTCTGGCACTTCCTCGACGTCATCTGGATCGGCGTCTTTACCTTCGTCTATCTCATGGGAATGCTGTGATGAGCGACCACGTCCACCCCAACGAGCACGTCGACGACGTGCACGCCAGCGGCCATGGCACGATGCGCGATTATGTGATCGGCTTCCTGCTTTCGGTCGTCCTCACCGCCATTCCGTTCTGGCTGGTGATGACCGGCGCGATCGCCGACAAGTCCACCACCGCACTGGTCATCATGGCCTTCGCGATGGTGCAGATCGTCGTCCACATGATCTACTTCCTGCACATGAACACGAAGGCCGAAAACGGCTGGACCGTCATGGCGCTGATCTTCACGATCGTGCTGCTCGTCATCACGCTGTCCGGTTCGCTGTGGGTTATGTACCACCTGAACCACAACATGATGCCGATGAACGCGCACGACATGGGGCAGCTGCCCTGATCGTCACGGTTTCAAGCGTATCATGCACAAGATGATCGAAACCAATGAAGCGCGGCGGCCCTGGGGGCTCGCCGCGTTTCTTTTGCTGGCTATCGCCGCGTTCCTGGCGCTCGGCATCTGGCAGGTGCAGCGCCTGCAATGGAAGCAGGCGCTGATCGCCCGTGTCGACGCGCGCGTTCACGCCGCGCCGATCCCGCTGCCCGCCGATGCGCGGCTGAAGGCGGTGAAAAACACCGACCTCGACTATCTGCGCGTTTCGCTTCAGGGTCGGTATGAGGGGAAGGCGACCGCACTGGTGCGGGCCGCCACGGACCTCGGCACCGGGTATTGGACGATGACGCCCTTGCGGTTGGAAGATGGACGGCAGATCTGGGTGAACCGCGGCTTCGTGCCGGCGGGCACCACCGCAGGGGTCGCCGCCGTGACCACGCCTGAGGGGCCGGTTTCCGTCACAGGCCTGCTGCGTTCGAATGAACCCGATGGCAGCTTGCTCCAATCGAACCAGCGGCAGGCGGATCGCTGGTATTCACGCGACGTCAATGCGATGGCGCAGGCGCGCGGTATCGGCGCGGTCGTGCCCGCCTTCGTCGATGCACAAGTGGAACAGGCGAACCGCCCCAAGGGGCTGGCTCCGGTACCAGGCTTGACTCAGATTCAGTTCCCCAACAACCATCTCAGCTATGCGCTGACGTGGTTTGCGATGGCGGCGATGTCGGCCATGGCGCTGGTCTTCGTCTGGCGCCGCCGCCGATGGAACGGCTGATCGACCTGTTCGCGCCGCGCGGGCTTCCGGGAAGTTCCGCCAGCCGCGCGAACATCGTCCTGCTCACGCAGTTGCGCTGGACGGCGGTGGTCGGCCAGCTCGTCACCATCGTCGTCGTCCAGCAGGTGCTGGGCGTGAAGCTTTCGCTGGCGCCGCTGCTGCTGGCGCCGCTGCTGCTGATCGTGGTCAATCTTGTTTCCGCCAGCGTGGTGCTCAGACGGCAATCGTTCTCGCAGGGCGAGCTGTTCTCGGCACTGATGATCGATGTGATCGCGCTTTGCTGGCAGCTCTACCACTCGGGCGGTGCGACCAACCCGTTCACCTTCCTGTTCCTGCTTCAGATCGTTATCGCCGCCGTCATCCTGGACCTCAGGTGGAGTTCGCTGGTGGCGGTGAACGCCTGCCTCTGCGTGCTGCTGCTGACGTTCTATTACGAGCCGCTGCGCCTGCCGGTGCAGGCCCGCGACCCGTTCCAGCTCTACATCTACGGCAGTCTGCTGTGCTTCGTGCTGGCCGCCGTCCTGCTGATCGTCTTCGTCGCCCGTCTTGATCTGACCCGGCGTGAGAGTGATGCCAAGCTGGCCGCGCTGCGCCAGCAGGCGGCGGAGGAAGACCATATCATCCGCATGGGCCTCCTGGCCTCGGGCGCGGCGCATGAACTGGGCACGCCGCTCTCGTCGATCTCGGTGATCCTGGGCGACTGGAGTCACGAGCCGGCGATCGCCGAGGACCCGGACCTTTCAGCCGACCTCGTCGACGTCCGGCGCGAGCTTGAGCGCTGCAAAACCATCGTCAGCGGCATCCTGATGTCCGCTGGCGAGATGCGCGGCGTCGCGCCGGCCGTCACCACCCTGCGTGGTTTCATTGGCGAGATCCTGCGCGAATGGCGCCCGCGCATGTCGGGCGAGTTGCGCTTCCTTGATTCCATCGATGAGGACCGCTCGATCGTCTCCGATCCGGGGTTGCGCCAGGTAATCGGCAACGTCATCGATAATGCCGTGGAAGTCTCGCCCGACCTGGTGGTTATAGAGGCTTGGGTCGAATCCGGCCGCCTCGTCCTCACTGTCAGTGATCGTGGCCCCGGCTTCGATCCGGAAATCCTGCCGCGCGTCGGCCAGCCCTATGCCTCCACCAAGGGGCGCGACGGCGGCGGGTTAGGCCTGTTCCTGGTGGTCAACGTGATCCGCAAGCTGGGCGGCAAAGTCGCGGTCGACAATCTGCCCGATCGCGGCGCAAGGGTGCAACTTGCGATTCCCCTTGCTACACTGGCCTACGAGCCCAGAAAGGGCGACGATTAACGCCGGGGCCCCCTTTTGACCGAGCCAGCCATGACCGAAGCCGCTGCCACCGACGCGGAGAATGCCACACTCCTGATCGTGGAGGACGATCCCACGTTCGCGCGCACTTTGCGCCGTTCGTTCGAGCGTCGCGGCTATCGCGTCAGCTCCGCTGCCAGCCCGGATGAGGCGGAGAGCCTCTGCTCGGCGGAGGATTTCGATTACGCGGTGGTCGATCTGAAGCTGGGTGCGTCGTCCGGTCTGTCGGTGGTGCAGGCACTCCATGCCCGCTCGCCCGAGACGCGGATCGTGGTGTTGACCGGCTATGCCTCGATCGCGACGGCGGTGGAGGCGATCAAGCTGGGCGCCTCGCACTACCTTGCCAAGCCATCCAACACCGACGATATCGAGGCAGCTTTCACCAGCGTTGAGGGCGATGCCAGCGTGCCGGTGGACGGGCGCAAGAGTTCGATCAAGACGCTGGAGTGGGAATATATCCACCGCACCTTGGTCGAATGCGAATTCAACATTTCCGAAGCGGCGCGCCGTCTCGGCCTCCACCGCCGCACCCTCGCGCGCAAGCTCGAAAAGCGGCAGGTCTAGAGCGGAAGCGGGGGAGCGGGACTTATGGCCGACCATTCCACGCCGCGAAAGGCGCGCCTGCCGGCCGTCGATCCGCGCGCGCTGCTGACGTTCCGCGCGGTCTGCGAAACCGGATCGATCAGTGCGGCGGCGCGGGTGCTGAACCTGTCGCAGCCCTCGGTCTCCAACACCATTGCCTTGCTGGAAAGCCGGCTCGGCACCGTGCTGTTTGAGCGCGGGCGCGGCGGCATCGTGCTGACGCGCGAGGGGCTGGTGCTGCAACGCCGATCCGAAGCGCTGGCGACGCTGCTGGCCGATGCGGTGAGCGACGTGGAGCACGCCCGCCATCGCATTTCCGGCCCCTTGCGCATCGGCGGCACCCCGGGCGCGCTGTTGACCCTGCTGCCGGGCGCGATCATGCGGATGGAAGCGGCGATGGGCGATTTCGCGCTCAGCGTGGTCGAGCGGCCCGACGCCGAACTGCACGAGATGCTGCGGCAAGGTGAGATCGAACTCGCCATGGTCACCACCCGGATCGAATCCATCCCCGAAGGCATGGTGGAAGTGACCGCCGCGCGCGATCCCTTCGCGTTGATCGTCGGCCCGCACCACGCGGCATTGGGCGACCGGGTCTCGCTGCGCGAGGTGGAGGCGCTGCCCTGGGTGCTGCCCGAAGCGCGCGGCGCGTTCCGCCGTCAGGTCGATGCGTTGTTCATCGCGGCCGGCGTTTCGGTGCCGCGCACCACGATCCGCTGCGACTCGCTGCTGACAACCCGTGCGATCGTGCGCGATACCGACCGCGTGACCGTGCTACCGCGCACCGTCGCACTGGATGGCATGTCCGATGGTTCGATCCGTGCCATCGCCATTGCCGAGGCCGTGTTCGAACGCAGCGTCGGCGTGCTGCGCATGGATGGTGGTGCGCTGTCGCCGCTGGGTGAGGCGATGCTGGCGGCGCTTCCCGCCGTTCCATAGTTTTTGACTATGGCATATCGAAATATCATTATTTTACTTTGGATGCGCTGACCCGTTAAACCGTTCTCAATTCGAAAGAGAACACACGGGAGAGAGCGATGCGGACCCTGATCCGCGATGTATCCATCTTCGACGGCAGCGGCAGCGCTCTCCAGACCGGCTCGGTGCTGGTGGACGGCGACCGGATCGCCTGTGTCGCTTACGGCGACGATGCGCTGGCGGATGAAACCGCAGACGTGACGATCGACGGGCATGGCCAGACGCTGATGCCCGGCCTGGTCGACGCGCACACGCACCTCACCTGGGGCTCCTCGGTCGAGAAAATCTACCACCAGTTCATCCTCCCGCCGGACGAGTTGAAGGTCGCCGCCTGGCGCAATGCGCGGGTGCTGCTGGACCATGGCTTCACCTCGATCTACTCGGCCGGCGCGCTGGGCGACATGATCGAGCCGGAACTCGCGCAGGCTATCGCTGCGGGTGAGACGCCGGGGCCGCGCATGGTGCCCTCCACCCTCGAACGCAGCCCGGAAGGCGACGAAGGCGTCGATACGGGCGACGTGTTCAACGGGCGCGGGCCGGACGCGATGCGGGGCTTCGTCGCCTACTGCAAGGATGAGGGCGTCAAGTCGATCAAGCTGGTCGTCTCCGGTGAGGATGCGCTGAAGCCGGGCTCGGCAATGCAGGTACTCTACACCCGCGACGAACTGGAAGCCGCCGGCGAAGCCGCGCGTGAGGCCGGCCTGTGGATCGCCGCGCACACCTACTCGCCGGAAGCCATCGGCCTTGCGCTCGATGCTGGTGCGCGCGTGCTCTATCACTGCTCTTTCGCAGACGATGCGACGGTCGATCGCATGGCGGCGGACAAGGACAAGTTCTTCTACGCTCCCGGTCCGGGCGTCTCGGTCGCCGCGCTGGAGGCGAACCCGCCGCCGCATGTCGACATGACGCACATGAAGGCCAGCGCGAACGAACGCATGGGCCTTGAAGGCAAGCTGGTGCCAGCGCTGAAGGCACGCGGCGTGCGCATCCTAACGGGTGGCGACTACGGCTTTCCGTTCAATCCCCATGGCCGCAATGCCCGCGATCTTGAGCATTTCGTCCAGTATTTCGGCTTCACCCCGGCCGAAGCCCTGCGCTCCGCCACCCAGTACGGCGGCGAGCTGATGGGGCTTGAGGTCGGACTGGTGAAGGAGGGCTGGCTGGCCGACCTGCTGCTGGTCGATGGCGATCCCACGGCGGACGTCGCGATCCTCCAGGACAAGGACCGGCTGAAGATGATCATGAAGGGCGGGGCGCTCTACAAGGCTCCTGCCGAGATCGAACCGAACTAGAGCATTTTCTAATCGGGTGGAATCACCTGATGACTCGGAAAATGCGACAAACCAAGAACTTGGAGCAATTGATCCGAAGTAACCGGATCAATTGCTCCAAAACAGGGTCTTAAAAGATGTCGTACGACGTGGTTGTCGTAGGCTGCGGCCCTGTGGGCGCGCTGGCCGCGAACCTTCTCGGCCTGAAAGGGCTCAACGTGCTGGTTCTCGAACGGGAACTGGAACACTACCCGCTGCCGCGCGCGGTCCATCTCGATCACGAGATGATGCGCCTGTTCCAGTCCGCCGGGGTGATCGACCGGGTTGAGGGCGACATGATCGCCACCGACGGCCACCTGCATATCGGCGCCGACCATGGCGTGATCCGCTACATGGGCACCGTGGGCAAACCGCGCCCTTATGGCTGGGCCAACGACTACTTCTTCTATCAGCCCGAACTCGAAGCGCACTTGCGCGAGGGCTTTGCGGACCGGGACAACGTCGAACTCGTGCTCGGCGCAACGTTTCTCGGCCTGACGCAGGACGAGAGCGGCGTTACCGTCGACTATAGCGGGGATGGCGAAACGCGCAGCGCGCAGGCCCGCTGGGTGATCGCCTGCGACGGCGCGCGCAGTTCGGTCCGCAAGGCGCTGGGTGTCGCGCTGGATGATCTCGATTTCGAGGAGCCCTGGCTCGTCGTCGACGCCGAAGTCGAGGGGCCTGTTGCGTTCCCGCCGCTCTCCGGCGTGCCCGAGGGGGCGGACCTCCAGCGCCTCTCGGTGATGATGTGCGATCCCTCGCGCCCCGCTACCGTGGTCCCCGGCCGCCGCGACCATCGCCGGTGGGAGTTCATGCTGCTTCCCGGCGAGGACGATGTCGCAATGTCAGCGCCGGAGAAGGTGGCCGAATTGGTCGGCGCGTGGATGGCGGACGTTCCGCACACGATCGTGCGCGCCGCAACCTATCGCTTCCACGGTCTGGTCGCCCACCAATGGCAGGTCGGCAACGTGTTCCTCGCCGGTGATGCCGCGCACCAGACGCCGCCGTTCTTCGGGCAAGGCATGTGCCATGGGCTGCGCGATGTCGCCAATCTGGCGTGGAAGATGGACGCGGTGGCCAACCACGGCGCCGATGCATCGGTGCTGGGCACCTACCAGCCCGAGCGCGATCCGCATGTCCGCGCCGTGATCGGCGCCGCCGTCGCTGCCGGGCGCTACATCTGCGAACTCGACCCTGCCGAGGCCGCCGCGCGCGACGCCCGCATCCGCGAGGAAGCCGCGCGCAAGTCCGGCGAGACCGCGCATGACCTGATCCCGGCGATTGCCGAGGGCGTGGTGCTGTCCGGCACTTCCGGCGCGGGTGCCCGCTTCGTGCAGCCGGTGCTGGCCGATGGCCGCAAGCTGGACGATCTGACCGGCGGCGACTGGCGCCTCTTCGTTCGCGACGATGCCGTGCCCGGCGATGCCAAGGACGTGACGCGCGTATCCGCCAGCACCCTGCCGGACAATGGCGCGGTGACCGCATGGCTGGACGACCACGGCGCCGACGCCGTGCTGATCCGCCCCGACCATTACGTCTTCGGAACCGCCAGCCACAGCGCCGAAGACCTGCTTGCCGCCCGTGCGGCTCAGCTTTTCAGCCATCAGGAGCTTGCCGCATGACTCTCACGCTGGCTCAGGCCCAGACCATCGTCACCGCCACGCTTGCCGAAGCACGCGCCCGCAATGCCAAGCAGTTGGCCGTGATCGTGCTCGACGCAGGCGCACACCCGGTCGCCTTCGCGCGCGAGGACGGGGCGAGTCTCTACCGCTTCGATATCGCCAAGGCCAAGGCCGAAGGCGCCGTGGGCATGGACGCGGACACCGCCGTGCTGGCCGAGCGGGCCAAGGGCAATCCGGTTTTCTTTCAAAGCGTCACCGCTGCCGTTGGCGGCCGCATCGCGTTCTCTCCCGGGGGGGTAGTGATCCGCGATGCCGCCGGCACGCTGATCGGCGCTGTCGGCGTCAGCGGTGACACCGGCGAATGCGACGCCGACTGCGCCCGCGCCGGCATCTGCGCGGCGGGGCTCTCTCAGGAGATAGAAGCATGAAACTGCGCAGCATCGAACTGGCGCTGCCCGATCCGGCCGCCGCCGCCGCGTTCATGACCGAAATCTGGGGCATGGCCGCCGCGGAACCCAAAGGTGAAACGCATTATCTACGCGGATCCGGCCCGTTTCCATACCTTGTGGCTTTGGAGAAGTCGGAGGACGAATTCGTCCGCTCCACCACGTTCGTCTGCACGGCGGAGGAACTGGAAGCACTGAAGGCCCGCGTCGCTGCCGCCGGATGGACGGCGAGCCCGACCACGAGCGACGACCTCGGCGGCGGGCAGGGCGTGCTGGTCGAACTGCCAGAGGGCACGATCCTGCGCTTCCTCGTCGATGCCACCGAAGTCGAACCGATCGCCGGGCGCGACCTGCCGGTGAAGCTCACCCACGTCGTCTTCAACGCCGCCGATGCCGAAGCCTGCGGCGATGCCGTGGAGGACGTGCTGGGCTTCCGCGTGTCGGACCGCACCAAGGGCATGGTCTTCGTGCGCTGCAACGACAGCCACCACTCCACCGCCTTTGCCCGCGCCGGCTTCGCCTCGCTCAACCACGTCGCCTTCGAGATGGAGGATCTGGACGCAGTGATGCGCGGCATCGGCCGGTTGCGTGACCATGCGCTGGTGCCCGCCTGGGGCCCTGGCCGCCACGGCCCCGGCGCCAATGTCTACGCTTACTTCATCGCCCCGTTCGGCCCGGTGATCGAATTCTCGACCGCCGTGGAGAAAGTGCCGGAGGACTACAAGGTCGGCGCGCCGGACGATTGGACCTGGCCGCCGAACCGCATCGACCAGTGGGGCATCTCAGACAAGGATTTCGACGGCCTTCGCCGTGCCGAGGAGCGCTTCCGCTTCCGCCGCGACTGGGATGCCGCACCGCTCTGACCATTTGACCGCCGCCGCGTGAGACGCGGGGGGCAGGGGAGACTACGCATGAACCGTTACATCAGCTTCGAACGTCCCGATGGCAGCAAGAGCTTCGGCCGCCTCGAAGGGGACAAGGTGATCGATCTCGGCGCCACCGGCGCGGACGCATGGCTGAAGGACGTGCTGGCCGGTGACCTTGCCGCGCTGCCTGCAACGGGTGAGTTCGCCGCCGATGCGGTGAAGTTGCTGCCTGTCGTGCCGAACCCGGAAAAGATCCTCTGCGTCGGCCTCAACTACGCCACCCACGTGGCCGAGACCGGTCGCGAGCAGAAGGAACACCCGGCGATCTTCACCCGCTGGGCCGACAGCCTGATCGCCGATGGCGATGCGATGGTCCGCCCGCCCGAAAGCGAACGTTTCGACTACGAAGGCGAATTGGCCGTCATCATCGGCAAGGGCGGCCGCCGCATCGCGCCCGAGAACGCATGGGAGCATGTTGCCGGTTTCGCGCCGTTCAACGACGGCTCGATCCGCGACTGGCAGCGCCACAATATCCAGTTCACCCCCGGCAAGACCTGGCCCGGCACCGGCGGCTTCGGCCCGTCGATGGTCGTCGCCTCGGACGTGGAAGACCTCGCCTCGCAGCGCGTGCAGACCCGCGTGAACGGTGAACTGGTGCAGGATCAGCCGGTATCCGACATGATCTGGGATATCCCCACGGTCATCGCCTACTGCTCGACGTTCACCGACCTCAAGCCCGGCGATGTGATCGCCAGCGGCACCCCCGGCGGCGTCGGCGATAAGCGCAAGCCCCCGCTCTACCTCAAGGCCGGCGACACGGTGGAAATCTCCATCGGCGTGATCGGCACGCTCACCAACCCCGTCATCGACGAAGCCTGACCTCATCCAACGACAATCAGAATAATAGGGAGAGACATCATGAACACCATTCGCAAGGTTGCGTTGCTCTCGGGCATCGCCGTCGGTGCCCTCGGCACGCCAGCCATGGCGCAGGACGCAGCTTCGGCCGCGCCGCAGGCCGCCGACACCACGTCCAGCAGCGACATCATAGTCACCGCCCAGCGCCGTGCCGAGAAGGTAACCGAGGTTCCGATCTCAATCACGGTCGCCAGTGCCGCACAGCTGGAGCGTCAGCAGGTCAACACCGTCAACGACCTGGCCCGCATCGCGCCCAGCCTGGAAATCCAGCAGGCGCCCGGCCAGAACACCGGCGGTGGCGGATCGATCCGCGGCATCGGCACGCAGACCTTCTCGCCCGGCGCGGTCGCTTCGGTGGGCGTCGTCGTCGATCAGGTGAGCCAGGGCAACGCCAACATCTCCGACCTGTTCGACATCGCGCGCGTTGAAGTGTTGAAGGGCCCGCAGGGAACGCTGTTCGGCCTGACGACGTCTGCCGGCGTCATCAACATCACCACCAACAAGCCCGATTTCACTGCCTTCTCCGCGCGCCTGCGTACCGAGCTTTCGGATGCCGGCACGGCGGGTTCGAAGTACGGGAACCAGGTGATCCAGGGCTTGGTCAACGTGCCGATCGCATCCAACGCGGCGCTGCGCGTTTCGGGCGTCGCCAACTTGCGCCAGGGCGTGAACCGTAACGCCACCACGGGCGACCTTAACGACACCGACCGCTACAGTGTGCGCGGCCGCTTCCTGTGGGAGCCGACCGATCGCGTGACCGTCAACCTGATCGGCGACTATGCGAAGAGTCGTTACGAGAACGGCGGCGACTTCTTCACGTTCGTGAAGTCGGATGACTTCAGCGGCGCTCTCGCCAGTTGCGGCGTGACCGCGCGCGAAGGCAATTCCAAGTATTGCATGGACGACCACTTCGTAGGGAAGGCGGAGAACTACGGCGGTTCACTTCAGGTCGATTATGAGGCCGATCCCTTCACGCTGACCTCCATCACCTCGGTCCGTAAATCCATCGAGACCGGTTACGGTGCGGCATCGAACGTGTTCCGTGCGGACCCACTGCCGATCCAGGTGACGAACGATCCGGTCGATCGCAATCTCAGCCTGTTTACACAGGAATTCCGCGTCAGTTCAGCCGCCGGTTCGCCGATTGAGTACACCGCCGGTGCCTTCTACTCGAACCAGAAGCAGACGCGTATTCCCGAGACGGTTCGGGTCAATCTGTTCGGTAACGAAATTCCGCCCACCGTTACCGATGCCCTCACCATCCGCGATGAATCACTGGCGTTCTTCGGGCAGGCAACCGGCCATGTTACCGACCAGTTCCGCCTGATCGGCGGCGTGCGCTATACCACCGACCGTCTTTCGCTCGACATGTTCGATACGGCTGGTTCGATTGAGAATCGCGCGATCCTCAACACCAAGAAGTGGTCCTGGCGCCTGGGAGCCCAGTATGACCTGACGTCGAACGCGATGGCCTACGCCACCGTCTCGCGCGGGTTCAAGGGCGGGCAGATTGCGGTGCCCACCAATGCCAGCCCCTATGTGGTCCTGCCGGAAATCCCGACGTCTTACGAAGCGGGTGTGAAGGCCACGCTGTTCGGCGGCTGGGTGGCCGATGCCAGCCTGTTCTACATGAAGATCGACAACTTCCAGGCACAACAGTGCACCGTGGACAGCAACGCGATCATTTCTTGCGATCAGACCAACATCAACGGTGTGAAGACGCGCGGTGCGGAGATCAACTTCTTCGGCAACATCACGCATAATCTCTCGCTCAACACCGGCTTCATCTACGCCAAGGCGACGTATCCGGGCGGCTTCATTGGCACCGATGGCACCGATATCGGCAGCACCCAGCTTGCCTATTCGCCCCGCTACAAGTTCACGATGTCCGGCCAGTACGATATCCCGCTGGGCGAGCGTTTCGGCGGCTTCGTCTCGGTGGACACCGTCTGGAAATCGCGCATTCGTTATGAGGCGAACTCGCTGACGGAAACCACCTTCCGGCCGCACTGGATGGTCGGTGGACGCATCGGCGTGAAGACGGCGGACGATCGCTATACCGTGGCGGTCTTCGTGCGGAATGCGTTCAATGTCCACGAACCCAGCCTGATGCAGAGCGACTTCCCCTTCGATGGCGCGGCCAACATCGGCGCGATCTACGGGCCGCAGTCGTACCGCAATGTCGGCATCAGCCTGGACGCCAAGTTCTGATGGCATCCGCAACGCTGAACCGCCTGCTCCGAGGGGAACAGGCGGTGAGCGCGGCGATCAATGCGGTGATCAGCGCCGCGTTCTTCGCCTTGGTGTTCGGACTGGCGGATAGGGCATTGGCGACCGGCGCGCCGGATCGCTTCGCGCTCGATTTCCTGCCACAAGGCTTGATGGTCTCGCTGATGGCATCGTTGGTTCCCGCGTTTCTGGTGCGGGCCAAGCTACGCAAGGCGGGCGTGATCTCCGCGCATGAAGGACCTGAGGCGGGGCAGATCGCCAGGGTTGTTCTGCTGAGTGTCCTAGCTGGGTTAGGCAGTGCGGCATTGCTGGTGGCTCTGGCGCTGTTCGGTCCTCTCGCAAGCGTGCCGAGCCATCCCGCGCTGATCTTCAAGATCGTTTACGGTGCGACATTGGGGCTTATCTGCACGCGGCTTGCCATCACGGCATTGTATGCGCGCAGGATCGGAGGGCAGGGGGCATGACGGATACGATCCGCAATTTCGGCACGCATCTCGGCCCTGAAGTGGTCGCGGCGATGCGCGATCTCTACGCGGCGGAGCAGGCCCCGCTGGCCGCTGCGATGCCGCCAGTGGCGGTGGACTGCGCCTATGGCCCGGATACACGCAACCGGCTGGATCTTTACCGCGCGGATGCGTCCGACGATCTTCGGCCGGTGGTGCTGTTCGTCCACGGCGGCGGCTTCCTTGTGGGCGACAAAGGCGGCCCGGAGAGTTGGGCCAATGCCCATGTCGGCCGCTGGGCAGCGGCGAACGGTATGGTGGGCGCGGTGATGAACTATCGCCTGGCGCCCCAGAACGTGTGGCCTTCGGGCGCGGAGGATGTAACCCTGGCGGTCGAGTGGCTGCGCGCCAATGTGGCCGGGCACGGCGGCGATCCGGATCGGATCTTCCTGCTGGGCACCTCTGCCGGCGCGGTCCACGTCTCGGCCTTCCTGAAGGCGCGGGAGGATCATGCCGATCTCGTGCGCGGTGCGGCGTTGCTCTCGGGCCTCTACGGTGTCACCCCGCTCGATGAGCGCGACATGCGCTACTATGGCCCGCAGGATTGCTATGCCCTGCGCATGCCGTTGACGGCGGTGATGGAAACGCGCCTGCCCCTGTTCATGGCCTGCGCGGAGTTCGATCCGCCCCGCTTCCAGACCGAGTGGGCCAGCATGCTGCAAGGCCGCCTTGGCCGCCACGGCCGCCTGCCGCGCGCGCACTATGCGTCCGGGCACAATCACTACTCGATGGCGATGCACCTCGGCACGGCGGATCGCCGCCTGTCGAACGAGCTTCTTTCCTTCTTCACCGAACATTCCTGAGGAACCTTCGATGACCGATCTTCTCAACCTCAACAGGCGAGGCCTGCTGGCCGCAGGTGCCATGATCGCCGCCGCTCCCATCGCCGCTCGCGCTGCTGCCAAGCGCGCGAACCCGGCCTTTCCGCAAGGCTTCCTTTGGGGCGCAGCCACCGCAGGGCATCAGGTGGAGGGCAACAATGTCGCTTCCGACTTGTGGTTCGTGGAGCACCTGAAGCCGACGATCTTTGCAGAGCCTTCGGGCGACGCCTGCAATAGCCTGGACCTCTGGGCAACCGACCTGGACATTGTGAAGTCGCTCGGCCTCACATCCTACCGCTTCAGCGTAGAATGGGCGCGGATCGAGCCGGAAAAGGGCCTGTTCTCACAGGCGATGCTCGATCATTACAAGCGGATCGTCGAAGGCTGCCACGCGCGCGGCCTGAAGCCGCTGGTGACCTACAGCCACTTCACCGCGCCGCGCTGGTTCAGCGCGCAGGGCGGCTGGACCAATCCGGAAGCGCCGCAATTGTTCGCCCGCTACTGCGACAAGGTGACGCGCGCGTTCGGGGACGGCATCGGCATGGCTATGACGCTGAACGAGCCGAATATCCTGCTGATCCTCCGGAACATTCTGCCGCCGCAGATCTGGGACATGCAGAGCCAGACGATGGCCGCCGCCGCCAAGCAACTGGGCGTTGCCAAGTTCGTCTGCGCCAATGTCGCCGGGCGAGAGGATATCGACGCGATCGAGCAGGGCCTGATGGCCGGTCACAAAGCGGGTCGGGCGGCGATCAAGGCAGTGCGCGGCGATCTGCCGGTGGGCTTTACCCTGTCCGTGATCGACGATCAGGCAGCGGGCAAGAACTCGATGCGCGACAAGGTTCGGGCGGACCTTTACGGTGCCTGGCTGGAAGTTGCCAAGCAGGACGACTTCATCGGTGTGCAGAACTACGAACGCGCCGTGTGGAACGACAAGGGCCGCCTGCCGGCGCCGGACGGCGGCGATCGCAACTGGTCGGGCACCGAAGTATGGCCCGGCTCGCTGGCCGGTGCAGTGCGTTATGTCTACGGTGCAACCAAGGTTCCCGTGCTGGTTTCCGAACACGGGGTCGGCACAGAGGACGATGGGTTGCGCGCGCGCTTCATTCCGGCGGCGCTGGAAGGGCTGAAGCAGGCGATGGACGATGGCGTGCCGGTCCTCGGCTACGTTCACTGGTCGCTGCTGGACAACTATGAGTGGATCTTCGGTTACAAGCCGCGCTTTGGCCTGTGCAGCGTGGACCGCGCCACGTTTGCCCGTACACCGAAGCCCAGTGCCTCGGTCTTGGGCGGGATTGCCAAACGAAATTCGCTTTAGCACGCCGCGGAAAAAGTCTGCTTTGGGCCGTTTGACCGCCGGATTTTGAGTAGGTTTAGCGCCAACGGGGTGGTGTCATCGGTCTCTGTTGACTGCCGCGCTTGCCAGGACCCATCTTTCTGCAGATTTCGGGCACAGTTATGCTGCCGCCAGCAGCTTCGGTAGCCTGATGA
>FTBS01000060.1_pt1 | contig 24597 bp, 20 predicted proteins | sample 1639441 | NCBI WGS metagenome assembly FTBS01 (sample SAMEA3914864, study PRJEB12502) | metagenome | biome: forest; material: soil | place: USA | collected 2012-03-12 | depth 0.3 m
CCACAGGATCAGGCGGCCGTCGGCACCGAACAGGCACAGGCCCTGGTGCATGTTCTCCAGCGCCATATCGAGCCGCCGGCCGACGAGTTCGAGCCTTTCATTATTGAGTCGTTCCGAAGTCCGACGAGCGATTTCGGCGCGGCGGCTGATCATCGCGGCGGTTGCCGCTATACCTAGCGTGCAGGCCGCCGTGACGAAGACCCAGAGGGACATCGCGCGGGGAGACATCATCGTATCTGGCGAGAATGCCGCGCGGGAGGGGAGCAGCGAGATCGCCGTCATGCCCGTAAAGTGCAGCAAGACGACGGCCAGCGTCATCAACACGGTGGCTGCGGCCGCCGTGCGCATGGACTTGCCATTGAGGGCCAGTGGCAACGCTACGGTGAACGGCGCAATCGCGAAGATCGCCGAAAACAGCACGTAACTAGCGTTCCAGCGAATGATCGCGGGCATTTCGAGTGCGGCCGTGCCCACATAATGCATAGTGGCAAGGCCGCCGCCCATCAGCATCGCCCCGGCCGCATAGCCGGCGCGCGAACGCAGGCGTGCAGCGATCACCAGTGCAGCGATCGAAGTCACCAGCACTATGGCAAGCGAAGCGGCGGTTCCGACAAGGTCATAGCCGATGACGAAGCCCGGATCGTAGCCCAGCATCGCGATGAAGTGCGTCGCCCAGATGCCAAGGCCTGCAACCACGCCCGCCGTCGTCAGCCAGCCTGTCCGCGCCGCGCCTTGGGCCCAGTGGATCTGGCGGCAAAGCCGTACTGTGCCCATGGCGGTGAGCACGCAAACCAGCGCCGCCAGCAGGACGAGGGGCGAATCGTGTTGGTCACGAATGCAATGCAGGATGGAGAGCATCTGGCTTTCTTCGGGAATCGGCGACCTTTTGCCAATTACTCCGGGAAAATACGGTAGATTTGGTTAACTGACCGGCAGTTCTTGTGCGCGGTGGCGAGATGACCGCGCGGATGCCTTGATTGCAAAGGGAAAAAAGGCCAGCCGGGGTAGTCCGTTGGGTGGGATGGACCCGGCATCTTCAAGCAGGGGCGTTGATCGGCAGGACTAGCTGCACCAGAGCGCGCCGTTCACGAGATGCGGACGGGGGCATGCGCGGGCCGGGAGAGGCAGCGACATGCCCGACCGCCAGAGGCCGAGGCGGCGGTGAATGTTCGGCATTTCGGAATCGATCACGGCTAGGGGATTGCCGTCACCGTAGGTCGTAGCGCTGCGAAAGTGCAGGATCTGTTCGTATTTCTGCGTCGGCGAAAGCCGATTGACCGTGATCCAGTAGCCGAACGGCGCATCGCTGGTCGGTTCGGACGAGATGATGTCCCCCCGCAGCGGTCCCTGTTCGACGAAGCGGATTTCCTGATTGTTGTTGCGGCCGGTGCGATGTTCGTAGGCGAGCACGAAATCGTCCTTCGAACGGTCGTAGGCATAGAGCTGCATCGCTGCCCGCTGGTCCCCATTTCCGGCGTGAAAGCTGGCGACCTGCAGCAACAGCAGCGGCGCGCCGGGGCGGGGATGAACCACTTTCAGAGCATCGATGTAGTGCGGCTCCGCAAAGCTATCGTCGCCGGAAGGCAGGCGCAGGGCCTTGCCGGGGGCGGAATGGCAGGTTTTGCCGTTGTCCCGCGTCAGGCAGAGTGAAATTGCGCCGGGAGCGTCGTTGCCGCCGGGATCTTCGACGTCCGGCCCCTGTCGCGCCGTGAAGCGCCATGGCGCGCGGGTTGCGAACGGCTTGGACAAGTCCATTGCGGCGATATTCGTCTCCGACGCGGCAAGCGCGCCACTTCCGGCACCGGTCAGGATCAGGCAGGCGGTAAGCGCCCATTTTGAAGCCAAACGCATGATATTCCTTCCAATACCGCAGCCGGACCGGGAACGCATACCGCCCAACTCCTATCCCGCAAAGCCTGCGTACGGCCTTCATCCGCTCGATTTGCCCCGCGCCGTGAAGTAGCGATTGGGTGAGACGCCCAGTTCGCGGCGGAACATCGCGGTGAAGGCGCTGGGGCTGTCATAACCATGCTCCAGCGCGACTTCGAGGACGGAGACGCCCGCGGCAAGGCGCGGAAGGCTGAGCAGCAGGCGCATGCGGCGCAGCCACGCCCCGAAGCTCATACCCAGTTCGCGATGGAACATGCGGGCGAGCGTCCTGCCGCTGACGTGCACTTGCGCGGCAAGCGCTTCCAACGTCACCGGCGCCGAAGGATCTGCGATCATCGACTGGCACAATCGCATCAACCGCGTGTCGCGGGGTAGCGGTACATGCGTGTGCAGGCGTTGCGCGGCCTCGATCTCGTCAAGGATCAGTTCCATCACCCGTTCGTCCCTGCCGCCCGCTGCATAGTCGAGCGGGATTGCCGTCGCCTCCACCAGCGCCTCACGCAGGAAGGCGGAGACCGCGATCACTTCGCAAGCCGATGGCAGGGCGGCGCGCGCATCGGATCGCACGAACAGCGTGCGCATGGAAACGTCGCCGGCGATGCGGATAGCATGATCCATTTCCGGCGGCATCCACACCGCCTGTCCGGTCGGCACGATCCAGCTTCCTGCCATGCAACTAACCGTCATCACCCCGGTCAGCGTGTGGATCAGCTGTGCGCGGACATGGCTGTGCGCGGCGATATCTTCGCCGTTCGGATGTTCGCTGGCGAAGGCGACAATCGGCCGCGTGGCATGCTGGCATTGTTCAAGAGTTCGCAGATTGTCCATTTCACGACGATTGTTGGCTGAACTGGAGGAGATAGACAAGCGGCGATGCCCTAACGGAACCGGCCCACAAGCCGTGAAAGATCGAACCGACCGTGTCCCACCCGCATGCTTTGTTCCTTGCCGCGATATCCGCGCTGGCACTGGTGGCAGGCTGCGCGCGTGCGCCTTCCGCGCCGCCGCACTCCACGATTCCACTCCCGGATGCCTCGGCCAGCCCCTCTTCGGACGGCGCTTCATCGCTTTCGCAGTGGTGGCGCCTCTATGACGATCCGGCGCTGGACGCTCTGGTTCAGGAGGCGCTGACCCAGAACCGGGACTTGCGTGCCGCCCGTGCGCACCTGCTGGAAGCGCGGGCTATCCTTCATCATGCCGAGGGTGCACGCCTACCGCAGACCGGGCTTTCGGCGGGCGCGGGGCGGGGAAGTACGCTTCAGGACCAGATTGCGGCGGCAGCGCATGACGGGTCGAAAATCCGCACCGGGCAGCGCTTCGATATGGGGGGCGACATGGCCTGGGAGGCTGATGTGTTTGGTGGCCTCGCCGCCTCGGTCCGCGCGGCAAGGGCGGATGGCGAGGCTGAGGCGGCGCTGCTCGATGGCGCGCGCATCGGCGTTGTCGCAGGGGTCGTGCGGGCATGGAGTGATGCCTGCGGCCTGTCGCAGCAGGTGGCGCTGGCGCGGGATGAACAGGCGCTCGCACGGCGCAATAGCGAGATCGTTTCGGCTTTGCGCACGGCCGGTGCCGCGTCGGCCGTCGATATCGCTGCGGCCGAGGCGGATGAGGCGCGCGCGGGCTCGGCACGGCCCGAACTGGAAGCGCGCCGTCATGATGCCTTGGCGGCGTTGGCCGTGCTGACTGGCCATGTTCCGGCCGATACCCCACCGGCCGCTGCCGCTTGCAGTCGCGTGCCTCTGGCCGATCCGCCGCGTTCGGATCTCGATGGGCAAGCACTGTTGCGACGGCGGCCGGATGTGCGTGCGGCAGAGCGCCGCCTTGCTGCCAGCACCGCGCGTATCGGCGTGGCCGTGGGCGAACTTTATCCGCGCATCGTGCTGGCCGCCGGGATCGCCAGTTCGGCGACATCGCCCGGCGCTCTGGACCAGCGGAACAATATGGTCTGGCGTGTCGGCCCGCTGATCTCCTGGAGCTTCCCGAATGTGAGCGCCGCCCGCGCGCACATCGCGCAGGCCCGCGCGGCCGAGCAGGGCGCGCTCGCGCGGTTCGACGCGGCGATCCTGACCGCGCTTCAGGAAGCCGGCGAGGCCGCGGCCGAACTGGACGCGGCCGTGCAACTGCGCGCGGTCCGGAACCGGGCGGCAGAACGGAGCGGCAAGGTGGCCGATCTTGCCCGCCGCAGCCGGGGTGCCGGCGCCGTCGATGCCGTGGCCGCGCTTTCCGCAGAGCGGGCCGCGCTCGCCGACCGGCAGGCGCTCGCCGACGCCGATCTGAAACTGGCGACGGCGCAAATCGCGCTGTTCCGCGCGCTTGGCGGCGGTTGGGAACAAGCTCCCGATCCCGCGCTGCCGACTCCGATCCGCCCGATTTCCGCCCGATCCGAAGAAGCGACCACCCGATGACTGATGAGACGATGACCGATACCGCAATTCCGCCCCGCCGCATTCGCCTTTCCCGCCGCCCCGCACGCAAATATGCGACGCTTTCGGCCGCAGCCGTCGTGCTGGTGGGCGCTGTTGGCGGGGGGCTGCATTGGTGGTCCGTTGGCCGGTTCATGATCGATACCGACAACGCCTATGTCCGCGCTGATGTCGTGACGGTGGCGCCGCTGGTTTCCGGACGCCTTGTTGCCGTCGTGGTCGCGGACAATCAGCGCGTGGCGGCCGGTCAGGTGCTCGCACGGATCGACGATCGCGATTATCGCGCGCGCCTTCAGGATGCCGAAGCGGCCGTGGCGGCGGCACAGGCGGATATTGCGGCCCAGCAGGCACGCATCGCCAACCTTGATGCCCAGACGAACCAGCAGCGCAGCGTCATTGCGCGCGGCGCGGCGGCGATCGACGGCAGCGCCGCCGATGCGCGCAAGGCCGATCTCGAATATCGTCGCCAACGTATGCTGGTGCGGCAGGACATCGCCAGTGCCCAGACCATGGAAGGGGCCGAGGCCGCCGCCGGTCGATCGCGGGCCGATCTGGCCGCCGCGCGGGCGTCGCTGAGCGCCGAGCAAGAGCGTCTTCCGGTTCTCGCCACCGAACGGCAGGCGGCGCGGTCGGATCTGGACAAGGCTCAGGCGACTCTGCGCCGGGCCCAAGCCGCGTTGACGCTTGCCAAGCTGCAACTCGAACGGACGGTGATCTGCGCGGCGACGGCGGGCATCGTCGGGCAACGGTCGTTGCGGGTGGGGCAATATGTCGAGCCCGGCACGCCGTTGCTGGCGATCGTGCCGGATGCCGTTTTCATCGTCGCCAACTACAAGGAAACACAAGTCGACGGGGTGCGCCCCGGTCAGCCCGTGCGGATCGCGGTCGATGCATTCGGCGGCGGGCGGCTCGATGGTCGGGTGGACAGCTTCGCACCCGCGTCCGGCGCCCAGTTCGCGCTGCTGCCGCCGGATAATGCCACCGGCAACTTCACCAAGATCGTCCAGCGAATGCCCGTCCGCATCCGCTTCGATCCCGGCCAGCCGCGCCTGCGCGACTTGCGCCCTGGCATGTCGGTGGAGGTGACCATCGACACGCGAGATATCGCGCGATGACGGCCACCGGTTCGGAGGAAGCCGTCTCCGCGCGGGCCTGGGTTGCGGTGCTGGGCGGCGTTGTCGGCTGCTTCATGGCGGGCATGAACGTCCACGTCACCAATGCATCCCTGCCTGATGTACGCGGATCGCTGGGCGCCTCTTTCGAGGAGGGATCATGGATCACCACCGCCTATCTGGTGGCGGAAATCGTCGTCATCCCGCTGGCGGGCTGGCTGGTCTCGGTCTTTTCGATGCGGCGCGTGCTGATGGTGGGGACGGGCGGCTTCGTGCTGTTCTCGATCGCCTGCTCGCTGGCGCCCACTATCGGTGCGATGATCGTCGCACGCGCGTTGCAGGGCGCATTCGGCGGTGTGCTGATCCCGCTCTCGTTCCAGATCATCGTCACCGAATTGCCGCCGTCCAAGCATCCACTGGGCATGGCGCTGTTTGCCGTTGCCAACAACGTGGCGCAGGCGGCGGGGCCGTCGCTGGGCGGATGGCTGACGACGGCGTATGACTGGCGCTGGATCTTCTATCTGCAAGTGCCGCCGGGCCTGCTGCTGCTCGCTGCGATCGGTTGGGCGACTCCGCGCACCCCGATGGCGCTCGATCGGCTGCGCAAGGGCGATTGGGCGGGAATAGCGAGCATGGCGGTCGGCCTCTCCGCCTTGCAGATCATGCTTGAGGAGGGCGGGCGAGAAGACTGGTTCGCATCGACCTTCATCGTCAACGCGGCCATCTGTGCCGCGCTCTGCCTGACGGCTTTCGTGGCGATCGAACTGCGCGGCAAGGACCCTTTCATCAATCTCAGGTTGCTTGGCAGGCGGAATTTCGGCCTCGCCAGCCTGATGCAGTTCACGTTCGGTGCGGCGGTGTTCGGGGTGGTGTTCCTGGTGCCCAACTACTTCGCCGAAGTGCAGGGCTACAACGCGCTGCAGATCGGCATGACGATGATCCCCTACGGGCTGGTGCAGTTCGTGATGTCCTTCGCTTCGCCCCGGTTGATGAAATGGTTGGGCGTGCGGGCCGTGGTGATGCTGGGTTTCGCGATCATGGCGGTGGGTTGCCTGATGAACATCCACCTCGACGGTGATGCTGCCGCGAATGTGATCGTGCCGTCGCTGGTAGTGCGCGGCGTGGGCCAAGCCTTCATCGTCGTGGCGCTGGGCGTCATGGCCGTAGACGGGCTGGAGAAGGCGGAACTGGGATCGGCATCCGGGCTGTTCTCCACGGTGCGCAATGTCGGCGGGGCGATCGGTATCGCGTTGGCTGGACAGATCGTGGTCGAGCGCGAAAAGCTGCACGCCGGCCGGATCGGAGAGGCAGTTACCCCGTTTTCCGAAGCTTTTCGCGAACGGATGGTGGATGGTGTCCGCTTGCTTGGGCAGGGACAAGTGGACCGCCACACGGCGCTTTACGGAGCCTCCACCGCGCCTTTGCGACAGAAGGCGATGGCTCTGCTGGACGGGGCGGTCCATCACCAGGCGCTGCTGCTGGCCTATTCGGACGCGTTTCTGATTGCGGGGCTGGGCATGGGGCTGTGCGCGCTGGGAAGCCTCTGCCTGAAGCGCACCGTGCGGTGAGAGTGTCCGCCCGGCGATATCGCCGGGCGGATGCGCCTGCACTATGATGGATAATGCATTATTGTTATCTGAGCGGCATGAGCAATGGATACAGGCCGCTCGCCGGCATGCGCGTGCTGGAACTCGGCACCATGATCGCTGCGCCGTTCGCGACGCACATTCTTTCGCAACTGGGGGCGGAGGTCATCAAGATCGAGCCGCCGGCGGGGGATACCACGCGTTCGCTGATACGCGGCGGGCCGTCGGGGACGATCATCGCCTATAGCCATTCCAAGAAGGCGATCTGCCTCGACCTGGCGACGGGTGAGGGCAAGGAGGTGTTCCGCCGCCTCGTCGCCACATCCCGCGTGGTGATCCACAACCTGGCACCCTCCGCCGCGCGCAAGCTGGGGGTGACGGCGGATGACTGCATGGCGGTGAACCCCGCGCTGGTCCACGTGCATATCAAGGGCTACACCCACGGCCCGCAGGCCGAAGGGCTGATGACCAACCCGATTGCCGAGGCCGCGACCGGCGCCATGGACGACCACCGCGTCGATGGCCGGCCCACCCGTTTTGGTCCTTCCTACCACGACCAGTTCGCGGGGACGTATGCGGTGATCCGCGTGCTCGCCGCGCTGATGGACCCCACTGCCGATGAGGAAGCGCGCCGGATCGAGGTGGGCCTTTACGAAACCGGCCTGCACCTTGCCGCGCGCGATTTGGCGGGCATGCAGCTGAAGACCCAGCTGCTCGGCCGACTGGAAAAGGAAGGTGGCGGAGAGTTCTCGATGCCCGGTTACGGCGCCTATCTCACGGCGGACGAGCGCTGGATCTACCTGCTGGTTTTGACCGATGCCCATTGGACCAAGCTGACCCGCGCGCTGGCGATGCCGGAGGATGGTGCGCCCGAATATGCTCGCCTGCGCGATCGCAAGAAGGCACGCGATGCGGTGGAAGCGGCCGTCCGTACCGCCGTCGCCAAGTTCACTTTCGCGGAGGCGGTCGCCCGTCTGGAAGCCGCCGGACTGGGTTTCCACGAGGTCATGCCGCTGGAACGCGTGCTGGAAGCGCCGCAGGCGCGGGCCGAGGGCAAGCTGCGCGATGTCGAATTTCGCGGGCTGCAGTTCGAAGTGCCCGAATTCGCCGGAAACGGCGTGGTCGAGCCCGGCCTGCCGCCGCCGGAAATCGGCGAACATACCGAGGCTTTGCTGGCCGAACTGGGATATGACGCAGCAGAGGCGGGCGCGCTGTTGTCATCCGGGGCGGCAAAGGCCTATCAACCGGGCGATTTCGCGTGGGCACCAGTGCGCGAGAAAGCCGGTGCAACAGAGGGATGAAGCATGCTTGGGGGGATGATGCAGTACCGCACGAAGGAGGAACAGGTCGCCGACTTCCTGCGTGAAGGCATCATTTCTGGCCGGATCCCGCGCGGATCGCGGCTGAAGCAGCAGGAAATCGCCACGATGCTGAAGACCAGCATCACCCCGGTACGAGAGGCGCTGAAGCTGCTTTCCGCCGAAGGCTATGTGATCGGCGATAGCCACCGCGGTGCCACCGTGGCCCCCTTCGATATCGAGGCGTCCAGCGAAGTTCTGAACTTACGCATCCTGCTGGAAACCCAGCTGGTGCGCGGGGCGGTGGAGAAAGTCACCGGCGCGGACATTGCCGAATTGAAAGTGCTGGGCGCCGAATTCGCCACCGCCTTCGCCGCCGGCGATAACGAGGCGGCGCGCGCGGCGAACTATCGTTTCCACCACCGCATGTTCGAGATCGCGGCCATGCCGCAGACACTGCATTTCGTGCAGATCCTTTGGGCCCGCTATCCGTTCGACCTCATCAACAAGCTGGAAGGCCGCGTTAGCCGCGCGGCGGACGAGCATGACGACATGCTGGCGGCCCTGATCGCGGGGGACACGGCCGCTGCCATGCTGGCGACGCGGCAGCATATCGAGACGGGTTTCTGCGAGCTGCGGGAATCGGTCGAGCAGGAAGGCGCCGCGACCGGCCAGCCCAAGGGGCGTTGATCGCCGCTAGTCCACAAGCGCGCATTTTGTCGCAATCCATCAAGTCCTGAACGCAGTGGGTGCGCCACTATCGGCGCGTTCGCAATTGCACTTCTCCGCATCCCATTGGACGCGGAGCGGTGCCGCCGAAGGAGCAGGACATGTCGGCCAACGAAGACACCGCCACCATGGATATCAGCGACGTCGAATGGCGTCTGGGCCACCGCGTTGGCGGCGGTGAGCTGTGGGAGCCGTGCAACAAGACCGATATCCGCCGCTGGGTCATGGCGATGGATTACGTGAACCCGCTCCACTGGGACCAGCGTTTCGCGCAGGAAACCAAGTTCGGCGACATCATCGCCCCGCAGTCGATCTGCGTCGCGCTCGATTACGGCCATGGCAACAATCAGGCCTGCGTGGGGCGGATCGAAGGCCAGCACATGATCTTCGGCGGCGAGGAGTGGTGGTGGTACGGCACCCACGTCCGGCCCGGAGATCAGCTCAGCCATGAGCGCATCTTCACCGGCTACAAGCTGACCGACACCAAGTTCGCCGGCCCCACGCTGTTCCAGCGGGGCGACACGATCCACCGCAACCAGCGCGGCGATCTGGTGGCCAAGTCCTGTCCCACGGTGATCCGCTATCTGGCGAAGGAGGCGGAAAAGCGCGGCATGTATGCCTCTACCGCCGGTGCGCCGCGCAAATGGACGGCTGCCGAACTGGCGGAGATCGATCAGGTCCGCCGCGGCTGGTTCCTGTCCAACCGGGAAGGCAAGTCGCCGCATTTCGAAGAAGTCTCGGTAGGCCAGAAGCTGCCGCGCCGGGTGATCGGGCCGCACTCGATCGCCAGCTTCACCACTGAATATCGCGCCTTTATTTTCAACATCTGGGGCAGCTTCTATTGGCAGGGCGTGGAAGGCGTGCCCGATTGCTGGGTCAACCAGGACATGGGCTGGATCGAGGGCTTCTCGTTCGACGAAGTAGGCGCGCTGATCGATCCGCGCCTGCGGGACGGGCTCTACCTCGGCCCCTCGCGCGGGCACATCGACGATGGCCGCGCCAGCGAGATCGGCATGCACCGCGCCTATGGTTACGGCGCCACGATGGCGGCGTGGAACACCGACTATCTGGCATTCTGGGCCGGGCACGACGGTATGGTCCGCCATGCCAAGAGCGAATTCCGCGGCCCGGCTTTCGAGGGCGACGTCACCTATATCGAGGGCGAAGTCATCGAGAAGATCGAGAAGTCCGAATGGGGCTTCCCGGTCGTGCGCGTGGAAGTGCGGATGACCGACCAGGATGGCAAGACCGTCGTCAAGTCCGTCAACGAAGTGCAGCTGCCGTACTGAGCGGGCACGGAGCGCGTTCGAATTGCAGCGCAACGTTCAATTTTATCGTCGCCCCCGCGAAGGCGGGGGCCCCGCTTTCTTCCGCAACCTCTCGTATGACGCAAGAGAAGCGGGATCCCCGCCTTCGCGGGGATGACGGGGTTTGTTGGGAGAACGGTCCGCTCTGAGCGGCTATGGCATTGGTGCTGCCCGTCGGGGCCAAAGCACTGTTTCGACCTAGAGGCCGAGACCGAAGCGGTATCGCTCGGGCGAAGGCTTGGGGCTCGCGCATTTTGTCCGGATTCGTCAAGTTTTGGCGGCACCTGATGGCCGATGCACCGATGCTGCTGCCGGAACCTTTTAAAGGTCCCGCCGCGCAACAGACGCCGGTTTTCGCGGCGCACAGGGGAGGTTTTGATGGTTTGCTCGCGATCGTTGCGGTCGGTTTCGATGTTCGCGCTTGCCGGCGCACTGGCGGCGCATCCTGCCTTCGCGCAGGAACAGGCTGCGCCGCAGCCGGCAGCCGCTTCTTCGGAGATCATCGTCACCGCTCAGCGCCGCGCCGAACAGTCGCGCGATGTGCCGATCAGCGTTACCTCGCTGAGCACGGAACAATTGGCGACCGCCAACGTCCAACAGCTTTCCGACACTGCACGCGTTACGCCTGGCCTGCGTTTCGACAGCCAGGGACCAGCCGTGCAGCCGACCATTCGCGGCGTCGGCACGGCCATCACGACCTCTGGCGGTGGGCCTAACGTCGGTATCTATGTCGATGGGTTCTTCCAAGCCAACACCTACATGTCGGACTTCGACCTGCTCAATGTCCGCAATATCCAAGTGCTCAAGGGGCCGCAGGGCACGCTGTTCGGCCGCAACACCACCGGCGGCGCGATCTTGGTCACCACAGCCGATCCCAGCACGGAAACCAGCGGCGAGGCTAAGATCAGCTATGGCCGCTTCAACGCGCTTAAGGCGCAGGCCTATGCCACGTTCGGCATCAGCGACCGCGTGGCGATCGACGTGGAAGGGCTGTACCGCCGGGGTGACGGCTACTTCACGGACGTCGCCACCAACGACGACAATATCGGTAAGTACGAGAACTGGTCGCTGCGCGTTGGCATGAAGGCGGAGCTTACCGACGACGTTTCGCTGCTGCTGCGCTGGGTCCATTCCGAAACCGACGATCCAACCACGCAGCTGGTGAACGCCTATGTCGACAAGTCTGGCGGCGCCGGCTTCTTCGACAAGGTTTCGCCCGCCGGGCAGGCGATCTACGGCACGTCCAGCTCGAAGGGGCTGCCGCTGGTCTATTTCTACGCGCCTTCGTCGAGTTATGCGACGAAGCCGGGGCAAGTGCTGCTGAATACTCCGGTCGATTTCCGCACCAATTCGGACGCGTTGCAGGCGACACTGAAGGCCGATCTGGGCTTTGCGGACTTCACCTCCTACACCCAATACCGCAAGGACCTGTCGCCCTATCACGGCGATCTGGACGCGACGGCACTGCCGTTCTTCAACATCTTCGTCGGCGTGAATGACGAGACGTGGAGCCAGGAATTCCTCGTCAATTCGAAGGCGGGATCGCCATTGCAGTGGACGGCGGGCCTCAATTACTTCCAGATCCGCGACACCTGGGACATCGACGCCAGCTTCGGCGGATCACCCTATGGCCCATTCGGCGGTTCGAGCACGACGACCAAGTCCTACGCCGCGTTCCTGGACGCGACTTATGCGGTGAACGATCAGTTGTTCTTTACGCTGGGCGGCCGGTACAGCCATGACACGGTCGGCGATGCCTACTTCGTCACCAACGAAACGACCACTTCCTACATCGGGCCGGATGGTCAGCCGGTGCCCTATTCGGGGGGCGCGGGCGTGCGCATCCCGGTCAATACGCTGAAGAACGACAGCTTCACGCCGCGCGTGGTGGTCCGTTACAAGCCGAGCGAGGAATCGAGCGTCTACGCTTCGTGGACGCGCGGCTACAAGGCAGGCATCCTGAACGTCGGCGGCTATTCGCAGCAGCCAGTTAAGCCTGAGAAGATCGACGCCTTCGAAGTGGGCTTCAAGTACGACGATCACCGGTTCTCCGCCGATCTTGCGGGCTTTTACTACAATTACAAGAACCTGCAGGTGTCCAGCTACCAGAACGGCGCGGCGCAGATTCGTAATGCGGCGTCCTCGGAAATCTACGGGCTGGAAGCGCAGCTTCGCTACAAGGTTAGCAGTGCCTTCTCGCTGCTCGGCGGCGCGGCCTGGACCCATGCGCGGTACAAGTCGTTCACCAACGCGCCCTATTACAGTTATTGCGATCCCGCCGTTACGAATCTGGCCAATTCGATGGCTTGCATTCCGACCGCTCTCGGCGGTTTCGGGCCCGGCGCGATCACGCAGACGTCCACCGATGCCTCCGGCTACAAGATGCAGCGCGCGCCCGATTTCACCGGCAATATCGGCGCCAGCTATCGCCTGGATCTGGCCGGCGGCGGGCTGACGCTGTCGGGCAACCTCTACTACACCTCCAGCTTCTATTTCGATCCGGAGCAGCAGTTCAAGCAGAAGGGTTACGAAGTGCTCGCGCTGCGCGCGGAATGGACCGACCCGTCGGAGCGCTACACCGTGGCGGTGTTCGGCGATAACGTCACCAACACGCGCTATCGCACGCAGGTGCTGTTCAATACGCTGGGCACCGGCTCGGTGTGGAACGCGCCGGTGACCTACGGCATCCAACTGGGCGCGAAGTTCCGATGAAGGCGGTGCGCCTCGCGCCCACTGGCGGGGATCACCGGCTTGAGCTGGTGGAGCTGCCGGTGGCGGCCGCCCTCAAGCCGGGCGAAATCCGCGTCCGGGTGCGCGGCGCATCGGTGAACTTTCGCGACGGGTTGGTGATCGGGGGCGTGTTCCCCTCGCCGCCGGGGCTTATTCCGCTTTCCGACGGTGCGGGCGAAGTGATCGAAGTGGGCGAGGGCGTAAGCGGGTTCGCCGTGGGCGACCGGGTGATCAGCACTTTCCACCCGAACTGGCGCGATGGCCATGTCGACCGCGCGGAACTGAACAACTCGCCGGGCGGTCCGGCGGATGGCTTCGCCTGCGAGGAAGCGGTGCGCCCGGCCTCGCACTTCACTCACGCACCGCGCAATCTCTCTTCGGTGGAGGCGGCAAGCCTGCCCTGCGCGGCCGTGACGGCGTGGCGGGCGGTGGTGACGGATGGACGCGTCAGCCCCGGCCAGCATGTGCTGGTGCAGGGCACCGGCGGCGTTTCGCTGTTCGCGCTGCAATTCGCCAAGGCGGCGGGCGCCACCGCTATCGCCATCGGCTCAACCCCGGAAAAGCAGGAGCGCCTGCGCGAACTGGGCGCGGACCATGTGTTCGACCGTATCGCCACACCCGAATGGGGCGAAGCGGTGCTGGAACTAACCGGTGGTCTCGGCGTCGAGCATGTGATCGAGGTGGGCGGACCCAATACCCTTGCGCAGAGCTTCAAGGCGGCGCGGACCGGCGGCCACATCGCGATCATCGGCGCGGTGGCCGGCTTCGACGTCGATACGATGCCCTTCGCCGTCGTGCAGGCCAAGCGCCTGTGCCTTCAGGCGGTGACGGTGGGCAGCCGGCGCGACCAGATCGAGATGGTTCGCGCGATCGAGGCCCATGATATTCATCCGGTGATCGACCGGGTGTTCCCGCTTCACGCGCTGGAAGATGCCATCGTGCACATGCGTTCGGGGCAGCAGGTCGGCAAGATCTGTATCGAAATTTGAATGAATTCGGGCTGACACCGAAAACGGAGAGGACCAATGACTCCAGAGATCCAGACCCTGCTCGACCGCGAGGCGATCCGCGATTGCGTCGCCCGCCTTGCGCGTGGTGAGGACCGGCGCAGCGCGGACCTGATCCGCTCCTGCTGGTGGCCGGAGGCGCGGTTCGACTACGGCGTCTATGCCGGCGATTTCGACGCCTATCTGGCCTGGGTCGTGCCCGGCGCCGATGCCATCAAGGATACGCAGCACCTGATCGGCCAATCGGTGATCGAACTGGACGGCGATAGCGCGCGCGTGGAAAGCCACGTTTTCTCCTACCACCGCGTGGATATGGGTGAGGGAGATCGCGATACCTGCATCGGCGGCCGCTACCTCGACACTTTCGAGAAGCGCGAAGGCGAATGGCGGATCGCCGACCGGGTGATGCTCTACGATTGGGAGCAGGACTGGGGCGCCGCGGCCGATTGGTCGAAGGGCGTGATGGGCTATCCCTTCACGGCCGAGCATTTCCCAGGCCGCGCCAAGGGCGATTTCAGCGAGCGGTGGTTCGCCGGAGAGACGGCATGACCGCGCCGCTTGCCGGAAAGGTCGCGCTGGTTACCGGCGCCAGCCGGGGCATTGGCAAAGGCATCGCGCTGGTCCTCGCCGAGCAGGGCGCGACCGTCTACGTCACCGGGCGCACCGTTCGGGAGGGGGACTACTACCTGCCCGGAACTGTGGGCGGAACGGCGGCCGAATGCGACGCGCGCGGCAAGGAGAGCGGCGGGCGCGGTGTTGCGGTTGCCTGCGACCATGGCGACGATGCCGCCGTGGCCGCGCTGTTCGAACGGATCGCCGCCGAGCAGGGCCGTCTGGACATTCTGGTGAACAATGCCTTCACGCTGTCTGAAGACTTGCTGGAGCCCAAGGGTTTTTGGGAAAAGCCGCTCTCCAACCTGGAGATGTGGGACGTGGGCGTGCGCTCCAACTACGTCGCGGCCTGGCATGCGGCGGGGATCATGGCGCCGCAGAAGTCGGGGCTGATCGTCGCGATTTCCGGCTTCGCGGCGGTGACTTACACCTACAGCGTGATCTTCGGCACCTCCAAGTCGGCGGTGGACCGTATGGCGCGCGACATGGCGATCGAGTTGGAACCGCACGGTGTCGCCTCGCTGACGCTGTGGCAGGGGCTGACCTTGACCGAGAAGGCGCAGGACAACCTTGCGAAGATGGGCGACAAGATGACCGCCTCGATCACCCAGATGCATGGCAGCAGCGTGGAGCATCCCGGTCGCGTGATTGCAGCGCTGGCTGCCGATCCCGATGTGATGAAGCGCTCTGGCGGCGAGTTCGTCACTGCCGAACTCGCGCAGGAATACGGCCTGACCGATGTGGACGGGCAAGTGATCCAGTCCGCCCGCGCCTCGCGCGGATCGCCAATCTGGAAGCCCATTGCGGAGGTAGACTACCGTGGCAAGTGAAGCACCCCCCAAAGCATTGCGGGACCGCGCGGCGCGGCTGGACGAACTGCTGAACAAGCAGGATATCCTTGAATGCCTGGCCCGCTTTTCGCGCGGAATGGACCGGTTCGACCGGGAAACCTACCTCTCGGCATTCTGGGACGATGCGACGATGGCGGCGGGGCCGTTCGTGGGCTCTGCGGCGGATTGCTGGGACTGGGCGGTACCGATGCACGAGGCCGGCCAGATCCTGACCCATCACGCGCTGCTCCAGACCAGCATCGACCTCGACGGCGACAGCGCACATACCGAAACCTACTACCAGTTCGTCGGCCGCAATCGCGATGAGAGCCTGTGGATCGCTGGTGGCCGCTATGTCGATCGGCTGGAGCGGCGGGACGGAGTCTGGAAGATCGCGCTGCGGACCAACATCATCGAATGGGGCTGCCTGCCGCCGCCGATGCCGATCCCTTTCGCGGACGTGCCGGATATCGCGCTGAACGGCGTTTCCAGCCGGAGCAAGGACGATCCCTCTTACCAACGCCCGCTCGTCAACCGGCGCGCGCCCAGCAATCCGGCGAAGGGGTGAGCGGGATGGTGCGGATCTCTGACGGCCTTGTCGGCAAAGTTGCGGTTGTCACCGGCGCCACGCGCGGCATCGGCAAGGGCATCGCCTGCGCTTTGGCCGAGCATGGTGCGACCGTCTACGTCACCGGCAGGACTACCGGTGCGGGACAGAACCCGCTGCCGGGCACGCTTGCGGAGACGGTGGCGGAAGTGAACGCGCGCGGCGGCAAGGGCGTTGCCGTGGCGCTCGACCTGAAGGACGATGACCAGATCGCGGCGCTGTTCGATCAGGTGCGTCGCGACGAAGGGCGGCTCGATATCCTCGCCAACAACGCCATGGCCATTCCCGACGCGATGACCCGGCGCGACGGTTTCTGGGAAAAGCCGCTGGCCGAGTGGGAGATCTGGGATACCGGCATGCGCGCGGCGTACATCGCCGCCTGGCACGCCGCGCGGATCATGGTGCCGCAAGGTTCGGGCCTGATCGCCGCGCTTTCCGGCTATGTGGGCGTGACTTACACATACGACGTCGTGTTCGGCACCACCAAGACCGCGACCGACCGGATGATGCGCGACATGGGCCATGAACTGCGTGATACCGGCGTAACCGCCGTCTCGCTCTGGCAAGGGTTCACGTATACCGAGCGCGCGACGGAAAATCTGAAGACGGTGCCCGGCATGGCCAGCCAGCTGAACAGCGCGGTCGGCTCCTCGCCCGAGTTTCCGGGGCGGGTGATCGCGGCGCTGGCGATGGACCAGGGGGTGAAGGCCCGTTCGGGCGGAACCTTCATCAATGCCGAGCTCGCCGCCAAATATGGCGTGACCGACAAGGACGGCCGAACAATCCCCTCGCTGCGGGAAACCCGCGGAAATCCGCTGTGGTCCGCAGGCGACACCACCTGGAATGGCACCCCGTAGCGATATCGGCACCGTCGCTGGAAATTGCGGCCAATTCCCTTTCGTTTCTAGCTATGACGCTTCGCGTGCCGATTCCGGGGACGGATCGGCACGCGCTTGAAAGGAGTTGAACCGCGATGACCAAGACCCTGTTCCTCGTGATGGACATGATGAACGACCTCGTGGCCGAGGACGGCTTCAGCGCGCAGACTTACGGCGTGCAGGTGCGCGGGCGTGGGGTGCTGGAAAACACCCGTGCCGCTATTGCCGCGGCCCGCGCGGCGGGGGCGCTGGTGGGCTACGTGCGCGTGGGATTTTCGCCCGATTACCGCGAGGCACCGGAGAGTTCGCCGATCTTCTCGGGCGCGCGGAAGAACGGGATCTTCCAGCTCGGCACCTGGGGGACCGAGGTTCATCCCGCACTGGCACCGCAGCCCGGCGATTTCGATATCGTGAAGCACCGTGTCAGCCCGTTCTACGCCACTTCGCTTGAGGCGATCCTGCGCGCGCATCGGATCGAGCGGATCGTCATGAGCGGCGTTTCCACCAATGGCGTGGTCCATTCCGGCGCGCGTGAGGCGCATGACCGGGACTATGACGTGGTGATCCTGGAAGACTGCTGTGCGGGCGTTTCGCCGGACGAGCATATGCATGCGCTGGCCTGCCTTGGCCGCTACGCGCGGATCGTCGCCAGCCCTGAATTCGACTGGACGGCCTGAGAGCCCGTTTTAAAATGCCCTGCGGGCATCTTTAAGCGGGCTCTGGGCGGGGCTTGCAATTCCGCCGCTTCTGCGATTAGAGCGTGGCTCATTCGCAAGGACCCGGTGAAATTCCGGGTGGCTATTCCGGCCGCCGATCCGCCGGACAACGCACTTCGCAAGCAATTCCCCTTTGGCGCCCCTGCAGGCGGCTTGCGATTTTCGCGGACCTGTCGAACTCATGAATTCTCCGTCTTTCGCTCGCTATCGCGCCGAATGGTTCAGCGGCGTTGGTGCCGCGCGGCGCGACGTGCTGGCCGGTCTGGTCGGCACTTTTGCACTGATCCCCGAGGTCATCGCCTTCTCCTTCGTGGCCGGCGTTGATCCGCAGGTGGGCCTGTTCGCCTCCTTCGTGATCGGCATCGTCATTGCCTTTGCGGGCGGTCGGCCGGCGATGATCTCCGGCGCGGCGGGATCGGTGGCGCTGGTCGTCGGCACGCTGGTCCATGCGCACGGCCTGCAATACCTGCTGGCGGCCTCCGTTCTGGCCGGGCTGTTGCAGGTGGTGTTCGGCCTGCTGAAGCTGGACGTGCTGCTGCGCTTCGTGTCGCGATCGGTCCGCACGGGCTTCGTCAATGCTTTGGCGATCATGATCTTTTCGGCGCAAGTGCCGCAGATGCTGGGGGTTACCTGGCATACTTACGCGATGATCGCCGGCGGCCTTGCGATCATCTATCTGGCACCGCGCGTGACCAAGGCAGTGCCTTCGCCGCTGATCTGCATCGTGGTGCTGACGGCGATCAGCATGGCATTTCCGATGCCGCTGCACGTCGTGTCGGACCTCGGGAAACTGCCGTCCTCGCTGCCGTCCTTTGCGATTCCGGGCGTGCCGTTCTCCTGGGAGACGTTGCAGATCGTCGCGCCCTATTCGCTGGCGATCGCCGCCGTGGGCCTGCTGGAATCGATGATGACGGCCAGCGTGGTGGACGAACTGACCGAGACGACCAGTTCCAAGGCGCGTGAATGCACCGGGCTTGGCGTTGCCAATATTGCGGCGGGCCTGTTCGGCGGCATCGCCGGGTGCGGGATGATCGGGCAGACCGTGGGCAATGTCCGCTATGGCGGGCGCGGGCGGTTGTCGACTTTGGCGGCGGGTGTGTTCCTGCTGGTGGTCCTGGTGCCGCTGCGGCCGTGGGTTGCGCAAGTGCCGGTGGCGGCGCTGGTGGCGATCATGGTCATGGTTTCGGTCAGCACCTTCTCATGGGGTTCGCTGCGCGATCTGGGCCGACATCCCAAGGTTTCCGGCGCGGTGATGCTGGCGACCGTGGCGGTGACCGTGGTGACGCACGACCTGGCCGCCGGCGTGGTGGTGGGCGTGCTGCTGAGCGGCGTGTTCTTCGCGTTCAAGGTCACGCGGATGATGGACGTGGCGGCCTCCTACGATGCCGCCAGCGACACGCGAATCTACACGGTTTCCGGCCAGATTTTCTTCGCCAGCGCGGACATTTTCGCGGACCGGTTCGACCTGTCGGACACTGCGCGGCACATCCATATCGACCTGACGCAGGCGCATCTCTGGGACATCACCGCCGTGGGGGCGCTGGAGGATGTGGTCGCCAAGCTGCGGCGCCATGGGGCCATCGTCGAACTTGTCGGCATGAACGAGGCGAGTGCCATTCTGGTGGATCGCCATGCGCCGCAGGTTCTTGGAGAGCCGGCTGCGGCGTGATTTTCGGTACCCCGAAGAGGCGTACCTAAACGACACCTAGTGTTACATTGGATGCGGGCAGGCGGCACAGACCTGTTGCCTGCCCGCATTTGCATGTGTGCTTCCCATAAATCCGCCCGTACCGCACCCGCGATCCATCGCCGGGGCGCTTCGCCATCGCTGGACGACTCTCTCACCCCAAAATAATGCATTATCCATCATTGACGGAAATGCGGCGGGGGCGTGCCCTTGTCCGATGGGAAAAGGGATCTCCAAAACATGGCTACCATTACCGGCGAAAAGGAAGTTGGCGCCGCACCGGCAGAGGGCAAGATCACGCCCGAGGCGATCAAGGCGGCCGAGAACATGATCGGCATGCAGCTTCGCCCTGAAGGTCCGTACCTTCAGGACGCGACCGAGGACACGATCCGCAACTTCTGCAACGGCATCGGCGATCTCAACCCGCTTTACCGCGATCTGGAAGTGGGCCGCCTGACGCGCCATGGCTCCATGCTGGCACACCCCAACTTCCCGATGGCGTTCGGCTGGGTCGGCCGCACGCGCTGGGGCCTGCCGGGCGTCCACGGCTTCTACGCCGGGAACGACTGGGAAATGTTCCGCCACGTCCGCCCCGGCGACCGCATCAACGCGATCGAGCGCGTCGTTGGCGTCGATGTGAAGGAAAGCCAGTTTTCCGGCACCCTCGTCCTCCAGTATGTCGAGGCGAGCTACTACAACCAGCGCGGCGAACTGGTCGCCCGCGCGCTCGGCACTTGCACCCGCCACGAGCGCAAGGCCGCGCGTGAGGCCGGCAAGTATGCCGACATCAAGACCCACGAATATACCGCCGAGGAATTCGAGAAGATCGACAACGCGATCCTCGACGAAGAGAAGAACATTCGCGGCGGCAATGTGCGCTATTGGGAAGAAGTGCAGGAAGGCGAAACCCTGCCGGAAATCGTGCGCGGCCCGCTCAGCCTGATGGACACGATGGGCTTCCTGGTCGGCTGCGGCCGTGGCCACACCCACGGCGTGATCTTCAAGAACGCCGTGAAGCACCCCGGCCACTTCTTCCGCAACCCCGAAGCGGGCGGCGGCATCGAATACACCGGCATCGGCCACCACCGCGAATCCACCGCCAAGGAAGTGGGCGTGCCCGGCGTCTACGATTATGGCCCGCAGCGTTCGGCCTGGATGGCATCGCTCATCACCAACTGGATGGGCGACGCCGGCTTCCTGAAGCGCATCCGCACCCGCATGAGCCGCTTCAACACCATGGGCGATTGCACCTGGGCGCGCGGCACCGTGACGCGCAAGTACATGAAGGACGGCTTCGCCCTGGTCGATATCGAGATCAAGGGTGAGAACCAGCGCGGCGAACTGACCACGCCGGGCCTGGCGACGGTGGTGCTGCCTTCGCTCGATCCGCAGACCAAGGTTTTCGTCGACGGCTCCGGCCTCGATCTCGAACTGCCGGTGGTTCGCTAATGTTTTCCCCGAAACGGGGAGGGGGACCGCCCGCGCAGTGGGTGGTGGAGGGGACTCTCAGCCCGACGCGACGTCGCGCGATTACGCGACTCCCCTCCGTCAGCCTTTCAGGCTGCCACCTCCCCAGGACGGGGAGGACTGTATGACCGCGCCTCTCGACGGGCTCATGGTCGCCGTCCACGCTTCGGGCGTGGCGGCGGCTTACGCGGCGCGCCTGCTGGGCGTGCAGGGGGCCGAGGTGATCTTCGTCGAACCGCCATGCGGTTCGGCCTTGCGCGGGGAACCTCCATTCCTTGCGCAAGGAGAGGGAGCGAAGCCCACTTCGGCCCTGTTCGCCTATCTGGCGGCGGGCGCGCGCAGCATGACTTGCGATCTGGCGACAGGCGACGGTCAGGCCGCGCTCGGTGCCCTGCTGAGCGAATGCGACATCTTTATTGAGGATTCCCCGCGTGCGGGGCGCCAGAATCCAAACCCGGACCTGAGCCTGGACGAAGCGGCGCTTTCCGCGCGCCATCCGCAGCTCGTCCACGTCTCGGTCCTGCCCTTCGGCGCGCATGGGCCAAAGGCCGACTGGCAGGCGAGCGAGATCACCGTCCAGCACGCCTCGGGCGAGGGTAACCTGCTGCCTAACGGGCTTTCGGTGGAGCTTTTCCCGGACCGCGCGCCGGTGAAGATCGCCGGACATTTTGCCGAGATGCAGGGCGGCATCGCTGCTGCGTTGGGCGCGCTTTCCGCGCTCTGGGTGCGGGACGAGGTGGGCGGCCAGTTCGTGGACATCGCCAGCCAGGATGCCGCGCTGGCAGTGGGTGCCTTCGCGATCCAGCGGCTTGGCGACGGATCCATCGAGCACCGCGTCGAACGATCTTTCCGCTATGGCGGCGTGATCCCCTGCGCGGATGGGCATGTCGAGCTACTGACGCTGGAACAGCGGCAGTGGGACGGGCTGGTCAAGCTGCTGGGTAGCCCGGAATGGGCGCTCGATCCGGCATTGGCGGACAGTCTTGAGCGCAGCCGGCGTGGGCCGGAGATTAACCGCCACATTCGCGAATGGGCGATCGTGCGCAAGGTGGATGACATCGTGGCCGAGGGGCAGAAGCTTTCCGTGCCGATCGGCCGCTACAAGACGCCGGCCGAAATCCTGCGCGACCCGCAGGAGCGCCATCGCGGGCTGTTCCAGCCGGTCGCCATTCCGGGCAGTGGTCTGGTCGACATGCTGGTCTCGCCCGTCCACGTCGATGGCGCGCCGCTATCGCTGCGCGGCGGCCCGCCCGAACTGGGCGAAATGAACAAGGTGAGCGCGGAGGTGCTGTCATGACGCTCCCCTTGAAGGGTATCCGCATCGCCGATTTCACCGTGCACAACGCCGGGCCGTTCTGCACGCAACTGCTCTCGCAACTTGGCGCCGAAGTGGTGAAGGTGGAGAGCGCGATGCGCCTCGATGCCTTCCGCAAGCCGCACCCGGTCTATGGCCGGATGGGGCCGGCTACCTTCGATCAGGTCGCCTCCAACAAGCTGTCCGTGCGTATCAACCTGAAGAAGGCCGAAGGCGCGGCATTGGCCAAGCGGCTCGTTGCCGTGTCCGACATCGCGGCGGAAAGCTTTCGCCCCGGCGTGATGGACCGGCTGGGGCTGGGCTTTGCCGCGTTGCAGGCGGTGCGCCGCGATCTGGTGATGCTGTCGGTCTCCTCCTCTGGCCAGAGCGGGCCGGACAGCCACTTCGCCGGTTATGCTCCGCTGTTTGGCGCATGGGGCGGGCTGGGCGAACTGACCGGGTATGAGGATGGGCCGCCGGTGGAAATGCGGCACGTGATGGACCACACCGTGGGCATGAACGCTGCCGTGGCCGTGATGGCCGCGTTGCACCGCCGCCGGGCGACGGGCGAGGGCGGGCATGTGGACGTGGCCGCACGGGAAGTTGCCGCTTCGCTGATCGGCGAGGCGCTGTTGCTGGCCGCCGCGGGAGGAGAGACCCGGCGCGCCGGCAACGACCATCCGCGCATGGCCCCGCACGGCGTCTATCCCTCGGCCGGGGAGGATCGCTGGATCGCGATCGCGGTGGAAAGCGACGCGCAGTGGCAGGCGCTTTGCGGCGTGACCGGGATCGCGGTGGAGCCCCGCTTTGCGCGGGAGGCGGATCGTCATGCGCATCGGCGCGAACTGGATGCGCTGGTTTCGGCGTGGACGGCAACGCTTGCCGCAGAGGATGCAGCACAGCGCTTGCAGGCGGTGGGCGTCGCTGCCCATGCCTCCTGGACGACGCCGGAGATCGCCGCCGATCCGCACTTGCGGGCGCGCGGCGCCATCGTCGAAGTTACCGAGCCGGACGGCAAGCGCCGCGCCGCCGTGGGCGTGCCGATGCGGCTTTCGAAGGGCGCGGAGATCGGCATCACGCGGGGCACCCCCGCGCTCGGCGAGCATGAGGACTATGTCTACGGCGAACTGCTGGGCATGGGCCGCGATGAGCGCAAGGCACTGGAAGAGGCCGAAGTTATCTGGTGAGATGCGCGCGAAGTACCTGAAAAACATACGCCTGAAAAACATATTGGGGACTTTGGGAAGATGAGTGAGACGGCACCGACCTTGGGCTTCATCGGCCTTGGCGTGATGGGCAGCGGCATGTGCGCGAACGCAGTCCGCAAGCACGCCGCGCCGCTCCATGCCTTCGACATGAATGCGGAGGCGCTGGCCGCGCAGGTCGCTGGCGGGGCGGTGGCTGCGGGATCGGTGGCGGACGTGGCGAAAGCCGCGAAAGTGATCTTCCTCTCGCTGCCCGGCGGCAAGCAGGTGCGCGCGGTGTGCGAGGAGATTGCCGAGCATGGTTCGGTAGGCTCCACCGTGATCGATCTGTCCACTACCAGCGTCGCCGAAGCGCGCGAGGTGGCGCAGCTTCTTTCCGCAAAGGGCATTGCCTTCGCCGATGCCCCGGTGGCGCGCACGCGGCAGGCGGCGATCGACGGCACGCTCTCCATCATGGTCGGCGCGGGGGAGGAAATCTACGCGCGGATCGAGCCGCTGCTGCGCACCATGGGATCGGACGTCACCCGCTGCGGCGAAGTGGGCTGCGGGCAAGTGGTGAAGCTGATCAACAACACCCTGCTGTTCGAACAAGTGGCCGCGCTGGCCGAGATGTTCGTGGTGGCGGAGCGTGCGGGCGTTGCCCCGGCCAAGCTGGTGGAGGCGGTTTCGCTCGGCTCCGGAGACAGCTTTGCCCTGCGTAACCACGGGCTGAAGGCGATGGTGCCGCGCCAGTTCCCGGAGAAGGCTTTCCCCTCGCCTTATGCGTTGAAGGACCTGGGCTACACCATCGAACTGGCCGAGCAGATGGGCGTGGAGCCGCGCCTGCCGCGCTTGGCTGCCGAATACTATCAGGCGGCGGTCGATGCCGGGATCGGGCAGGCCTATTTCCCCGCGATCATCGAAGTCGTCGACCCCCGCTGAGAGGGCGCCGAGCAGGAGAGAACCGATGGAACTGCGCAAGCTGGAATACCGGGTCGTCACTGATGGGCTGATCTTCCCCGAAGGCCCCATCGCCATGGCCGATGGATCGGTGCTGGTGGTGGAGATCAAGGGCGCCCGCCTGATCCGCGTGCAGCCGGATGGGACCAAGCAGGTCGTCGCTCATCTCGGCGGTGGGCCGAACGGCGCGGCGATTGGCCCGGACGGGGCCTGCTATGTCGCCAACAACGGCGGTTTCCACTGGATCAGCGAGGATATCCAGGGCGTGAAGGGCTACAAC
>FTBS01000372.1_pt1 | contig 23893 bp, 21 predicted proteins | sample 1639441 | NCBI WGS metagenome assembly FTBS01 (sample SAMEA3914864, study PRJEB12502) | metagenome | biome: forest; material: soil | place: USA | collected 2012-03-12 | depth 0.3 m
CCGGACAGGTTGCCGGCCGGGTAGTTCCAGAATTTCTTCAGGGCCGGGAAGAAGCCGCAGATCCAGTCGACGCGCGCCTCATCCAGCGGGCCATTGCGGGCCGCCAGGTAGAGGTTCTCGCGCACCGTCAGCTCCGAGAACACGGCCATGCTCTCGGGGACGTAGGCGATGCCGGCGCGCGCGATGTCCGGGGTCGGCATCTTCGTGATGTCGCGGCCGTCGAAGACGATGCTGCCGGCGCTGGCCTTCCACAGGCCCATGATGGTGCGCAGGGTGGTGGTCTTGCCGGCGCCGTTGCGGCCCAGCAGGACCGCCAGGCCGCCGCGCGGCACCACCAGGTCGACGCCCTGCAGGATGTGGTACTGGCCGATGTGGGTGTGCACGCCGGACAGGGTCAGGATCGGTTCAGGCATAGGATCAGGCAACTTCGGGTGTTCCAAGATAGGCTTCCTGTACGATTTGCGATTGCATGACTTCGCGCGGCTCGCCGTCCGCGACCAGGGTGCCGTTGTGCAGCACGATGATGCGGTCGGCAAGGGAGCGCACCACGTCCATCTTGTGCTCGACCAGCAGCACGGTCCTGTTGGCGTCAAGCTTGACCTGGTGGATCAGGTCGAGCACCACCGGCACCTCGTCCACGCTCATGCCGGCGGTCGGCTCGTCGAACATCAGGATCTCCGGCTCCAGCGCCAGCAGGATCGCCACTTCGAGCTTGCGCTGGTCGCCGTGGGGCAGGGTGCCGACCGGCAGGTCGCGTTTGGCGCTCATCGACACGCGCTCCAGGTAGTGCTCGGCGCGCGCGATGATCTCCTTGTGGCCGAACCAGACCGAGAACATGTTCAGGCCGATGCCGGCCCGGCTCTGCACCGCCAGGCGCACGTTCTCCAGCACCGTCAGGTGGGGGAAGAGATTCGTGAGCTGGAAGGCGCGGCCCACGCCGAGGCGGGTGCGCTGCGCGGCCTTGCAGCGGGTCACGTCGCGGCCCGCCACGTGCACGCTGCCCGAGGTCGCCGCCAGCTGGCCGGAGATCAGGTTGAAGTAGGTGGTCTTGCCGGCGCCGTTGGGGCCGACGATCACGGTCAGGGTGCCCGGGTAGAAATCGGCCGTCACCCCGTTCACCGCGACATGGCCGCCGAAGCGGATCGTCAGGTCGCGGGTCGCGAGGGAGGGCTGCGCCTGTCGTTCCTTGTCCGCCATGTCAGCGCTTGTTCCGCACCGGCAGCGGCAGCTCGCTGGCCGGGATCTCGCGTACCAGTTCCAGCAGGTCCCACTCGTTCTTCTGGTCCTTCTTGATGCGGAAGTGGTACATCGGCTGCAGGGCCTGGTGGTCTTCCTTGCGGAAGGTCATGGTGCCCTTCGGCGTTTCGAAGGACATGCCTTCCATCGCCGCCGCCAGCTGGTCGCCGTTCGCGTTCGGCACCTTCGACAGCGCCGCATAGACCGCGCCGGCCGCCGCCATCCCGCCCGCCGTGAACATGTCGGGCGGCGCCTTGAAGCGCCTGGTATGCTCGCTGACGAGCCAGTCGTTCATCTTGTTCTTCGGGAAGCCGTAGTAGTAATAGATGGTGCCTTCGGTGCCGGCGTAGGCCTTCCAGGTCTTCATCACCGGCAGGATGTTGCCGCCCGGGGCCAGGTTGATGCCGTAGCGCTCGGGCTTCATGTCGGCGATCTTGTTCAACGGGTTCGGACCGGCCCAGACGATGGCCAGCACGCGCGGCTGCGGCTTGTCCTTGAGGGCGTCGAACAGGCGCTGGGTGGGCGCGGTGAAGTCGGTCGACGCCGCCGGCGCGTATTCCTCGTGCACGACATTGGCCTTGCTGCCGGTGGCGGCCAGGGCTTCCTTGCCGGCCTTGATGGCGTCGCGGCCGAAGGCATAGTCCTGGGCCAGGAAGGCCACGCTGCCGCTCTTCAGGGTCGAGGCGGCCGCCAGCGCGTCCTGCATCGAGTTGCGCGCGGTACGGAAGATGTACTTGTTCCACTTGGCGCCGGTGATCTCGTCGGCCACCGCCGGCTCGACGATCAGCACCTTCTTGTATTCCTTGGCCACCGGCAGCATCGCCAGCGCCGAGCCGGACGAGGTGGTGCCGACCGCGATGTCGACCTTGTCGTCGCCGTAGGCTTCGGCCAGCAGCGTGCGGCCGAGGTCCGGCTTGCCCTGGTCGTCCTTGACGATCACCTTGATCTTGCGGCCGTTGATTTCCATCTTCCCGCCGGTCAGGTACTCGAGGCCCATCATGAAGCCGGTCTCGGTCTCCTTGGCATAGGATTCCAGGGCGCCGGTCTTGCCGGCGATGAGGGCGACTTTCAGATCGGGGGCGGCGAGGGCGCTGCCGCCGGCGGTGGCGATGAAGGCTGCCAGCAGGGCAGTCGGGAGGGGCTTGATGCGGGTCATGTGGGTCTCCTCGTTTCTCTTACTGCGTATTATTCAGGGTACGGTCGCCAGGAAGCGGGCGATCGCCTCGAGCGCCGTCGGCTCGGTCAGCATCGGCGCATGGCCGACCTTGGGCACTTCGACGTACTGCATGCCGGGGGCGGCGCGCCGCATCCAGTCGGACTGGCGCGTCTCCAGCAGGTCGGACAGCTCGCCGCGCACCAGCAGGACGGGACGCTTGCGCGCCAGCCGCCGGAAGGCCATGCGGCCCGCCAGGGACGTCGGACGGAGTTTACCGGTTTGTAATGCAATGGCAATGTTTGGATCGTAGCGCGGCGCCAGCCGGCCCTCGCCGTCCTGCTCGAAGGCGCGGCGCGCCCACTTGTTCCACTCCGCATCGGAGTTGTCGGGGAAGGCGCACAGGTTGATGTCCTTGACGTAGCAGGCGGCGTCGTTCCAGGACTCCAGCGAAGCGGTCTTGCCGGCATAGCCGGCGATGCGCGCCAGGCCTTTTTCGGACAGCACCGGGCCGATGTCGTTGATGATGGCGGCGGCGATCAGGTCGATGTCCCGGGCCGCCAGCGCCATGGTGATCAGGCCGCCCATCGAGGTGCCGATGAAGACCGCGCGGGCGATGCCGAGGTCGGACATCAGCTTGGCCACGTCGCCGGCATAGACGTTCGGGTTGTAGTTGTCGGGATCGGGATCGCGCTGGGAGCGTCCGCGTCCGCGCACGTCGAGCGCCAGCACGCGCCGCGACTGCGCGGCGATCATCGGCGCCAGTTCGTCGAAGTCGGCCGCGTTGCGGGTCAGGCCGTGGATGCAGATCACGGGCAGGCGCGCGGGTCCCGAGGCGGCGGCGTAGTCGCGGGCGTACAGATGCAGGCCGTCATCGCTCGTAAAGCTGATTTCAGTGTAGTTGGACATTGGACCCCGTTGTGATTTTAAAAAAGGGCGCCCCGCGGGACGCCCTGCAGCCATCGGGCGGGGCGATCAGAACTTCACGTTGAGGGTGGCGCGCACGGTGCGCGGGTCCCCGTAGAACGCGGTCACGGTGTTGAAGAAGCCGGAGAAGTTGTAGCCGGCGGTCTTGTAGCGCTTGTCGGTCAGGTTGCGGCCGTGCAGTCCGACCTGGATCTTGCGGTCGGCGCTGGTCCAGACCACGCCCGCATCCCACAGCGCATAGCCATCCTGGGCCAGCATCAGGTTGCCGGGGATGGTGGCGTCCAGGCTGGCCACGCCGGTGCTGCGCGCGATCTCGGTCTGGTACACCTTGCTCTTGTAGGAGACGCTGTTCATGAAGCTCATCGAACCCGAACGGCCCATGATGCTGACCGGCCAGTCGTAGTTGATGGCGATGTTGGCCGAGTTCTTCGGGGTGTTCTGGAATTCGGTGCTGCCGGCGATGTTCACCAGGCTGGCGCCGTTCGCCACCATCCACTCGTTGTACTTGGCGTCGATGTAGCTGTACATCGCGTTCAAGCTGAGCTGGCTGGTCAGGTAGGCGACCGCTTCCAGTTCCAGGCCCTTGATCTTGGCCTTGCCGGCGTTGGTCAGCGAACCGGCGAAGCCGTTCACGTTGCCGGCGGCGTCGAAGGTCGGGATCGAGCCCGGGATCTGCACGTTCTTGTAGTCGGTGTAGAAGACCGCGGCATTGGTCTGCAGGCGGCCGCCGTTCATCGACGACTTCACGCCCAGCTCGATGCTGCTGACTTCTTCGGGGTCGACGCCCTTGCGCTTGGCCAGCGACACGACCGAGTTCGGACCGCCGGTGGCGGCCAGGTCCATGCGCGGGTCGAACATGCCGCCCTTGAAGCCCTTCGACCAGGTGGTGTACAGATTGTGTTCCGGCGTCAGCTTGTAGCCGAAGCCGAGTTTCGGCGTGAACTTCTTGTCGGTGCGGTGCAGCGCGTCCTTGCCGAGGTTGGTGTTCGGCGCGCCGAAGGCAACAGCGCCCGCATTGCCCAGGCGCGGCGAATCGTTCAGGCCCAGGTAGGTCTGCTTGAAGATCTCGGCGCGGCGCTCGTCCTCGGTATAGCGGCCGCCGACCGTGACGCTGAAGGCGTCGGTCACGTTGTAGCTGGCGTCGGCGTAGGCGGCCCAGGTCTTGGAGTCGATGTCGTCGTGGGTCAGCAGCGACAGGCCGCCGGCGGCGTTGTACAGCACGTCGAAGTCGTTGTAGGCATTGGTCTTCATGTAGAACAGGCCGGCCACGCCCTGCACCTTGTCGCCGGTGTAGGTCAGCTGGAATTCCTGGCTGGTCTGGTTGTCCTTGTAGAAGGACGGCGCTTCCCACAGCGGCAGTTCGAGCGAGTCGAAGTCGATCGGCGCATAGGACTTCGACTTGCGGTAGGCGGTGATCGACTTCACCGACAGGGTCGGGTTGATCGTGTATTCGGCCAGCAGCGAGCTTCCCTCGGTGGTGACCTGCTGCTCGTGGCCCAGCACCTTGTACAGGTTGGCGCGGGTGTCGTAGGTGCCGGAGGCCGGCTGGATGTTGCCCGGGGCCGGGCCCAGGGTCAGGCGCCGGCCCTGGCGCGCCTCGGAATCGTCGACGGTCTTGTCGGTGGCCAGGCGGATGAACAGTTCCGGGGTCGGGGTCAGCTCGAGGCTGACGCGGCCAGCCACCACGTCCTTGTTGTAGTTCTGGCGGCCGTTCAGGATGTTGTGGCCGAAACCGTCGCGGTTGAAGGTGCCGACCGTGGCGCCGATGCGCAGGATGTCGGAGATCGGCATGCTGCCCTTGACCACCAGGTCCTTCTCGCCGTAGTTGCCGAAGGTGACCTTGGCGTCCAGGGTGGGCTTCGGCGCCAGCTTGCGGGTCACGTACTTGACGGCGCCGCCGATGGTGTTGCGGCCGTACAGGGTGCCTTGCGGGCCGCGCAGCACTTCGATGCGCTCGAGGTCGTAGATGTCGGTGAGGGCGCCTTGCGGACGGGCCAGGTAGACGTCGTCGAGGTAGATGCCGACGCCCTGCTCGTAGCCGGCGACCGGGTCCTGCTGGCCGATGCCGCGGATGAAGGCGGTCAGCGTGGTATTGGTGCCGCGCGACGCCTTCAGGGTGGTGTTCGGGACGGTGTCGGTCAGGGCGGTGATGTCGGGCACGGCCTGCTTTTCCAGCTCGGCGCCGGAGATCGCGGTGACGGCGCCCGGCACGTCCTGGATCAGTTCGGCGCGGCGGCGGGCGGTGACGACCACCTGGTTGATGTTGTCGCCGTTGGCGTTGGCGTTTGCGGTGGCGGCGGGCGAGGCGTTGGCGGCGGCGTCCGCACCTTCCTGTGCATGGGCTACCCCGACCGCGGCGCCGTAGAGCGCCAGCAGGACGGCGGTGGAGATGGCGGAACGGTTCAGCAGCATCAGTTTGTTTTCGGTACGACGCATTGTATGTCTCCTAATTTTATTGATAGCGCATGCGTTCAGGTTTTTTCGCACGGAGGGAAGTTTGCCGTGCACAAGACTGGTTGAATAGATAACAACGCGCTCAACAGGTGTGCAAAAATGCACAGGGATGTTTTGAGACGCACCCATGTGTGACGTAAAAACCCCAGGCCTCACTCTGCCGGCAGGGGGCCGAAGACCTGATTCAAGGAAAGTCTTGGCGCCAAAATGTGCACTGGTGCACAATAATTGTTGCTGATATCAGACAATCAACCTATGAATACCTTGCCTGAGTGGACTGACCTGCGTTTCTTCCTCGAACTGGCGCGTGCGGGGACCCTGTCGGGCGCCTCGCGCCGGCTGGACGTCGAGCACACCACCGTGGCGCGGCGCATCGACCGCCTCGAGAGCCAGCTCGGCACCACCCTGTTCGACCGCTCGCGCGAGGGCTACGAGCTGACCGAGATGGGCCACGCCCTGCTGCCGCATGCGGAAGCGATGGAAGGGGCGTCGCTGGCCGCCCTCGAGCAGCTGGGCGGCACCGAGGTCGGCGCCCAGGGCGTGGTGCGGCTGGGCGTGCCGGACGTGTTCGGGGTGAGGGTGGTGGCGCCGCTGCTGGTCAAGCTGCTCGACACCCATCCCGACCTGTCGATCGAGATGCTGTCGCTGGCGCGCTTCGCCAACCTGGCCAACCGCGAGGCCGACCTCGGCGTGATGCTGGATCCGCCGGCCACCGGCCGCTACGTGGTCACGCGCCTGGCCAGCTTCCGCTTCTACCTGTACGGATCGCCCGCCTACCTGGACCGCCATCCGCCGATCCGCGCCCACGCCGACCTCGAAGGCCACGACTTCGTCGACTACGTGCAGGACCGCCTGGCCAGCCGCGAGCTGTCCTACCTGAACGAACTCGGATTCACGCCGCGGCGGCGCTTCTGCTCGCTCGGCATGGGCGCCCAGGTCGAGGCGGCGGCGCTGGGCATGGGCCTGATGATGGCGCCGCCCTATGCGATTCCGGACGACGGCCGCCTGGTGCCGGTGCTGCCGGGCTTCTACGCCGAGCGCTCGTTCTGGCTGGCCGCGCCCACCGACCTCTATCGCCTGCGCCGGGTGAAGGTGGTGTGGGACCTGCTGCGCGACCTGGCCGACAACAATCCCGCGCTGTGGTGGATCAAGGACGACATCGGGAGGGCGGTATGATGCTGGTCCGCCCCTTTGCGTCGCAGGACCGCGAGGCCGTCAACGCGGTGGCGCGGGCGGCCTTCATGCAGTATTCGCGGGATTACGCCGACTGGCCCAGCTTCATCGAGGGGATAGCGCGGATGGCCGATCTGGCGGCAGGCGCGGACATCCTGGTGGCCGAACAGGCGGGCAAGATCGTCGGCGCGGTCGCCCACGTCGGGCCCGGCCGGCCGCGCGCCGCCTTCTTCCCGATGGAATGGTCGGTGATCCGCATGCTGGTGGTGGCTCCGCGGCGGCGCGGGCTGGGCGCCGGACGGGAACTGGTGGCGGGCTGCCTGCGCCTGGCGCGCGACGCCGGGGCGCCCGCGGTCGGCCTGCATACGAGTCCGATCATGGACTCGGCGCTGCGCATGTACGAGGCGCTCGGCTTCGTGCGCGACGCCGATCTGCCGCCGATCCACGGCGTGCCTTACGGACGCTACGTGCTGCCGCTCAGGCCATGAAGTCGAACAGCGACATCGGCTTCACCTGACCATTGCCGAACAGGGCGCTGCCGCCGATGCCCGATCCGGCCAGCGAATACTGCTGCGCCAGCATCGCCGCCTGGCGGTTGACGGTGTCGACGATCTTCGCTTTCTTGTTGCTCAGCTTGTCGGCATCCTGCTTGACCGCGTTGGCCTGGTTCGCCACCGTGCCGCCGGTGGCGATCTGCTGGCCGGCGCGCTTGGCCAGCTGTTCGGCCAGGCCCTTGCCGGCATTCGCGAACAGCGCCGTCACCTTGTCCGGATCGGCGGCGATGGCGGCCTTCAATTTGGTCTCGTCGAGCACCAGGGCGCCGCTCTTGCGCGTGATGCCGATCTCGGCCAGCGCCTTCGGGTCGGCCGCGTCGAGCACCTGGTTGATCTGCACGGTCACCTGGTTCAGCGCCGAGTCCGAGCCCGGGTCGCCGCTGCGCAGCGCGGCCAGCTGGCTGCCCATGGTGTTGAAGGCGCTTACCAGGCTCTTCACGTTGGCGGCGATCGCGGACGGATCGCGGGCCACCTGCACCTCGCTCTTGCCGACCGCGGCCAGGGTCAGCGAAACGCCGGCGATGGCGTTGTCGACCTTGTTCGTGCTCGACGTGACGGTCTTGCCGTCGACCACCAGCTGGGCGTCCTGGGCCGCGGCCTTTTCCGTCATCGCGCTGTTGCCGCCGTTGCCGTAGGAGAGCAGTCCCTGCAGGGCCGGGTCGCCGCTGACGCTGATGCGCATGCCGTTCGCGGCGCCGCTGGCGCCGGTCAGCTTGAGGGCGTAGCCCTTGCCGTCCTGGACCACCTCGGCGTTCAGCCCGGCGTCGCGCATGGCCTTGGCGATGCCGTCCAGGGTGTTGTTGCTGGCGTCGATGCGCAGCGACTTGGTCGCCGAACCGGTGTCGATCTTGATTACCGTGGCGGCGCCGCCGCCGATCGGGGCATCGTGGGCGGCCAGGGGCTTGCTGGCGAGCTGCTGGGCCTGGGCCAGCTGCTTGACCTCGATCGTATGCGAGCCGGCCGCGGCGTTCGATCCGCTCAGGATGGCCTCGACCGCCTTGGTGCTGCTGCTGGCCGACATGTCCATCCCGGCGGCGCTCAAGCCGCCGGCGGTGTTCCGGAAACCGTCCAGCGCAAGCGCCATCCGGCCCAGGCTGGACAGGCGCGCGTTGTCGCGCTGCAGTTGCGTATCGAGGAGCTTGACGGCCGGGTTCTTGGCCAGCAGTGACTGGGTCGCGCTGGTGTAGAGGTCGGACAGGCTGCCGCTCGTGGCGCCGAGGCCCAGCGATGAGGTCGAGGTCGAGATGGTCATGCGTCCATTATGGCCCAGGCGGCTGCCCGTCAATGTATTCAATTGCAATGGGTTTACCCGCCAATTCAAGCGTGCGGACCGATTGCCGACACTCGCCTATACTAGGTTAAGTATCAAAAAAACAACTATATAGACTCCAATCCATTTCTTTAGCTGATAAACATTCCCAATGGCGCCGCCGTTCTCCAAGCCTGCCGTGCTGGTCGTCAAACTGGCTTTGCTGCTCATCCTCGGCATCGCCGTGGCGGCGGTGGCGGTGGCGCGTTGGGAGATGACGCCGCGTAACGGCATCTACGAACCGGTCAACCAGCCGATCGCCTTCAGCCACAAGCACCACGCCGGCGACGACGGCATCGATTGCCGCTACTGCCATACCTCGGTCGAAAAATCCGGTTTCGCCGGCATGCCCTCGACCGGTATCTGCCTGAGCTGCCACTCGCAGCTCTTCCTCGATTCGCCCGCGCTGGCGCCGCTGCACGAGAGCGCGCGCAGCGGCCGGCCGATCCACTGGGTGAGGGTGCACGACCTGCCCGACTTCGTCTATTTCGAGCACGATATCCACGTGAACAAGGGCGTGGCCTGCGTCGAATGCCACGGCCGCGTCGACCAGATGCCGCTGACCTGGCGCACCGCCACCCTCGAGATGCAGTGGTGCCTCGGTTGCCACCGCAGCGCGCCCCAGCATGTCCGCCCTCTCGGCAAGGTGCTGTCGATGGCGCCGCAGCGGCCGCTGACGCCCGAGGAAGTGCGCCAGCTCGACCGCCTGTACCGCCTGCGCAGCACCAATGCGCTGACCAACTGTTCGACCTGCCACCGATGAATAGAACCGGTCATCCCGTCATCCCCATCCACGATCACGATCACGGTCACGATCAGGATCGCGGCCAGGACGAGCCGTCGCGGCGCCGCTTCCTGAAGCTGATGGCGGCGTCCGCGGCGCTGGCCGGCGCCGGCTGCAGCGGGCCGCCGCCCGAGGCCATCGTGCCCTATGTGCGGATGCCGGAGCAGGACGTGCCGGGACTGCCCTTGTTCTACGCCACCGCCTTCGTGCGGCGCGGCTTCGCCCACGGCGTGCTCGTCGAGACCAATATGGGCCGGCCGACCAAGGTCGAGGGCAATCCCGAGCATCCCGTCAGCGGCGGCGCCACCGACGTCTTCGCCCAGGCTTCGATCCTGCAGATGTGGGACCCGGACCGCTCGCAGACGGTGCAGCAGGGGACCGAGCTGTCGAGCTGGTCGGCCTTCGAGGCGGCCCTGGAAGCGCGCCGCCCGCAGTTCGCGCGCGACGGCGGCGCCGGCCTGCGTGTCCTCACCGGCCCTGCCACCTCGCCGACCCTGGCGGCACAGCTGGCGGCGCTGCAGAAGAAGTATCCGGCGATGCGCTGGCATGCCTGGGATCCGCTGCACGACGACGGCGCCGCGGCCGCCTCGACCCTGGCCTTCGGGCGCCCGCTCGACACCCTGTACCGGCTCGACAAGGTGGCCGTGCTCCTGACCCTGGACGCCGACCTGTTCGGCGCCGAGGGCGGGCGGGGCGCCGGCCTGGCGCATGCGCGCGCCTTCACCGCGCCGCGCCGGCTGGGCGCCAATGTCGCCGCCAACCGCCTGTACGCGATGGAGTCCACGCCGACCCTCACCGGCGCCTACGCCGACGAGCGCCTGGCGCGGGCGCCGCACGAGATCGAGGCCTCGCTGTGGCGCATCGCCGGCCTGCTGGAAGCGGCGCCCGGCGGCGGCACCGCGCCGGATCCCGCCGTCGCGCGCTGGGAGACGGCGGTGGCGATGGCGCTGCGCGGATCGCGCGGCCATGCGCTGGTGGTGGCCGGACCGGGCCTGAGCCCCGCCAGCCGCGCCCTGGCCCACCTGCTCAACCAGCGCCTGGGCGGGCAGCAGGGCCCCGTCGCCCCCGTCGCCCATATCGAGCGGGTGGCGCTCGGCGCACCCGAGCATGGCGCCACGCTCGCCGGACTCGCGGCCGACATGCAGGCCGGGAGGGTCGACACCCTGCTGATGCTGGACACGAACCCGGTTTACACGGCGCCGCCGGCACTCGGCTTCGCCCAGGTCCTGCGCCGCGTGCCGCTGAGCGCCCACCTCGGGCTCTACCGCGACGAGACGGCGCGCGAGGCCGGCTGGCACCTGCCGCTGGCGCACGGCTACGAAGCCTGGAGCGACGCCCGCGCCCATGACGGCACGGCCAGCATCGTGCAGCCGCTGATTGCGCCCCTGTACGGCGGCCGCTCCGCGCACACGGTGCTGGCGACCCTGCTGGGCGAGGGCAGCCGCGACGGCCTGGCGCTGGCGCGCGCCGCCTGGCAGGCCGCGCGTCCCGAACAGGCCGGCCCGGCCTTCGACGCCTTCTGGCGCGAAGCCCTGCGCCGCGGCCTGGTGGAGGGCAGCACCGCGCCGGCGGTCACGGTGCGCGAGGTGCCGCGGCTGGACATGCCGCAGCTGGAAGCGGCGCCGCTGGTGGCGCGATTCGTGCCCGATCCCGCCGTCGATGGCGGCGAGTTCTGCAACAACGCCTGGCTGCAGGAGCTGCCGCGGCCCCTGACCTCGCTCACCTGGGACAACGCCGCGCTGATCGGCCCCGCCACCGCCAAACGTGCCGGCCTCCTCGACGGCGGCGTGGCCCGCCTGACGGTGGATGGCCGCAGCATCGAGGCGCCGGTGATGGTGCTGGCGGAGCAGGCCGAGGGCGTGGTCACGCTGCCGCTCGGCTATGGGCGCAGCGGCGCCGGCTCGGTCGGCAACGCGGTCGGCTTCGACGCCTACCGCCTGCGTCCCCAGCCCGCGCTGGGCGGACCGGTGCCGTTGCGGCTCGAGGCCACGGTGGGCGGCCATGTGTTCGCGCTGCGCCAGCGCGAGGTCGACATGCACGGGCGCGATCCGGTGAAGGTGGCGCGGCCCGGGGCCAAGGCGGCGCCGAAGAACCGCGAAGAGGAAGAGGGCGGCAAGACCTCGCTGTATCCGGAATACCGCTACGACGAGTACAAATGGGGCATGGCGATCGACCTCAACGCCTGCATCGGCTGCGCCGCCTGCACCGTGGCCTGCCAGGCCGAGAACAATATCCCGGTGGTCGGCAAGGAAGAGGTGATGCGTGGCCGCAGCATGCACTGGATCCGGGTCGACCGCTACCGTCTGGGTGCGCGCACGCTGTTCCAGCCGGTGCCCTGCATGCATTGCGAGCATGCGCCCTGCGAAGAGGTATGCCCGGTCGGCGCCACCGTGCACGACGACGAAGGCCTGAACGTCCAGGTCTACAACCGCTGCATCGGCACGCGCTTCTGCTCGAACAATTGCCCCTACAAGGTCCGCCGCTTCAACTTCCTGCAGTATTCGAACCAGAAGGTGGAGAGCCTGAAGGCGCTGCAGAACCCCGAGGTGACGGTGCGCCGGCGCGGGGTCATGGAAAAATGCAGCTACTGCCTGCAGCGCATCACGCGCGCCCGCATCGACGCCGAGAAGCAGGGCCGCCGCATCGCCGACGGTGAAGTCGTCACCGCCTGCCAGGCGGCCTGCCCGACGGCGGCGATCCACTTCGGCGACCTGAACGATCCGCGCAGCGACGTCCTGGCGGCCAAGTCCTCGCCCTTCGACTACGACCTGCTGCAGGAACTGAACACCCGCCCGCGCACCAGCTACACCACGCGCCTGATCAACCCCGACCCGGAGCTGGAATGAGCGCGCCGCAGCCCAGGTCCCGCGACACGCCGGAGCTGCGCGCCGGCTGGGGCTATGCCGACGTCAGCGACAAGATCGCCGGCATCGTCCTGTCCGGGAAGTTCGGCTGGAAGTGGTGGAGCGCCTTCCTCGTCGCCTCGGCCGGCGTGACGGCGCTGCTGGTGGCGGTCAGCTGGCTGCTGGCGAAGGGCATCGGCATCTGGGGCGTCGACATCCCGGTGGCCTGGGGCTTTGCAATCGGGAATTTCGTCTGGTGGATCGGGATCGGCCACGCCGGCACCTTCATCTCGGCCGTCCTGCTCCTGCTGCGCCAGCGCTGGCGCACCTCGATCAACCGCTTCGCCGAGGCCATGACCCTGTTCGCGGCCAGCATCGCCGGCCTGTTCCCGATCCTGCACCTGGGCCGTCCCTGGTTCTTCTACTGGATCGTGCCCTATCCGAACGTGATGAACGTGTGGCCGCAGTGGCGCAGCCCGCTGGTATGGGACTTTTTCGCGATCGCCACCTACCTGCTGGTGTCGCTGATGTTCTGGTACGTGGGCCTGATTCCCGACCTGGCCACCCTGCGCGACCGCGCCGGCCAGCGCGGCCAGCGCGGCGCCCAGGTGGCCTACGGCTTGCTGGCTCTGGGCTGGCGCGGCGAGGCGCGGCACTGGGCGCGCTTCGAGAAAGCCTATCTGCTGCTGGCGGGGCTGGCGACGCCGCTGGTGGTGTCGGTGCACACCATCGTCTCGCTCGACTTCGCGGTCGGGAACACGCCCGGCTACCACTCGACCGTGTTCCCGCCGTATTTCGTGGCCGGGGCGCTGTTCTCGGGCTTTGCGATGGTGCTGACCCTGGCGATCCCGCTGCGCGCCGCCTTCGGGCTGCAGGACTTCATCACCGGGCGCCACCTGGCGAATGCCGCCAAGGTGCTGCTGGCGACCAGCTGGATGGTCGCCTACGGCTACCTGTCCGAGATCTTCACCGCCTTCTACAGCGGCGACAAGTACGAGACCTATATGACGATCAACCGCTGGGTGGGGCCGTATGCGCCGGTCTACTGGAGCATGCTGGTCTGTAATATCGTGCTGCCGCAGATTTTGTGGTGGCGGCGCGTGCGCCACAGCGTGCCGGTCCTGTTCCTGCTCAGCCTCGCGATCAACTGCGGCATGTGGATGGAGCGCTTCCTGATCGTGGTGTCCTCGCTGCACCGGGATTTCCTGCCCTCGGCCTGGGGCATGTTCTACCCGACCCGCTGGGACTGGATCACGCTGTTCGGTTCGATCGCCTTCTTCGTCTGGCTGTTCCTGCTCTTCGTGCGCTTCCTGCCCCTGATCTCGATGGCCGAGATGCGCGAGCTGGTGCGCGAAACGGCGGAGGGCAAGAAATGAGCACGGCACTCTACGGCCTGCTGGCCGAATTCCCCAACGCGGAGGCCCTGTGCGCGGCGGCGAAGGAGGCGAGGGCGCGCGGCTACACCCATGCCGAGGCCTACAGTCCCTTCCCGGTCGAGGGACTCGAAGAGGTGCTCGGCACCCGGCGCAGCTGGGTCGCGCCGTCGGCCCTGATCGGCGGCGTGCTGGGCGGCGCGGGCACCTATTTCCTGCAGTGGTATGCGGCCGTGATCGACTACCCGATCAATGTCGGCGGCCGGCCGCTGCACTCCTGGCCCTCCTTCATTCCGCCGACCTTCGAGCTGACCATCCTGGGCGCGGCGGTGGCGGCGGTGCTGGCCATGCTGATCCAGAACGGCCTGCCCAGGCTCTACCCCCCGCTGTTCGAGATCGAGGAATTCGAGCTGGCCAGCCGCAACCGCTTCTTCCTCTGCCTGCCCGCCCGCGATCCGGTGTTCGCGCCGGGCCCGGCGCGCGAGCTGCTGGAAGGCCTGCATCCGATGCTGCTGCGCGAGGTGCCGGCATGAGGTTCCTGCCCGGCCTCCTGCTGCCTCTGGTCCTGCTGGCTGCTTGCGAACGGGCCAAGCAGGACATGTACGACCAGCCGCGCTACAAGACCTTCGCCGCCAGCACCCTGTTCCCGGACGGCGCCTCGGCGCGCACGCCGCCGGCCGGCACCCAGCCGCGCGCCCGCGGCGCCTTTTCCGACAGCACCGGCGGCCGCCAGGGCGGCGCGGCGGTGCAGGAAGACATCGCCGCCGAGACTGCGCAGGCGAATCCCTATCCGGTCGACCTGCGCCTGCTGGAGCGGGGTCGCGAGCGCTACATGATCTACTGCCTGCCTTGCCACAGCCCGGTGGGCGACGGCGACGGCCTGGTGGTGCGGCGCGGCTTTCCGGCGCCGCCGAGCTATCACCAGCCGCGCCTGCGCGAGGCCCCGGACCGCCACATCTACGACGTGATCACCAACGGCTACGGCGTGATGGTGCCTTACGCCGACCGCATCGAGCCGGCCGACCGCTGGGCCATCGTGGCCTTCATCCGCGCCCTGCAGCTGAGCCAGAACGCGCCGGCCGACGGCCTGCCGCCGGACATCCGGGCGAAGCTGGACGCCCGGCCCGCCGCCGCAGCCGCTGCCGTATCCGGAGGCGCGCCATGAGCCGCACCGTGCTCGCGATCGCCGCCGTGGCGACGGCCGCCGTGCTGGCCCTGATCGGCTGGCGCATCGACCTGCGCGCGCTGCTGGCGGGCTACCTGGTGCTGTGGTGGTTCGTCACCGGGGCGCTGCTGGGTGGCCTGGCGAATGTCTGGCTGCACCAGCTCACCGGCGGCGACTGGGGCGAGGTCATTCGAACGCCGCTGCTGCGGGCGGCGCGCTGGCTGCCGCTGGCCGGCCTGCTGTTCCTGCCGGTGCTGGCCGGCATGCATCTGCTCTATCCCTGGGCCGGCGCCGAAGCGCTGGCGCCGGATACCGCCTTCCGCAGACTGTGGCTGAGTCCAACATTCTTCATCGTGCGCAGCCTGGCTTATCTGCTGCTGTGGAACGCGCTGGCCTGGCTCGAATTGCGCGCCCGCCACCGTTCGGCAAGCCGCGCCGCCGTCTGCCTGCTGGCCTTCGTCTTTTCGAGCGGGCTGGCGTCGATCGACTGGCTGATGTCGCTGCGGCCGGAGTGGTATTCGAGCGTGTTCGGCTGGCTGACCGGCACCGGCCAGATGCTGAGCGGGCTGGCGCTGGCGGTGCTGCTGATCGACAGGGAGGCCGCGCGCGAGCGCCTGCCGGACTTCGGCAACCTCCTGATGATGTATGTGCTGACCTGGGCCTACCTGGCCTATGTGCAGTTCCTGATCATCTGGTCCGCCGACCTGCCGCGCGAAATCTCCTGGTACCTGCTGCGCGCCACGCCGGGCTGGAAAGCGGTGGCCTGGACCCTGGCCGTCGTGCACTTCGCGGGGCCGCTCCTGATCCTGCTGTCGCGCCATGCCAAGCAGGCGCCGAAGATGATGGGCGGACTGGCGGCGCTGCTGCTGGCGGTCCACCTGCTCGATTGCTGGTGGCTGGTGCTGCCGTCGGTGACGGGCCTGACGGATCACTGGACCTGGCTGGCGCCGCTGCCGGTGCTCGCCGGCGTCCTGCTGGCCTGGCTGGCCTGGCGCGGCGCGGCGACGAAGAGGAGGGAGGCGCATGCCTGAGCGCGAAGAGGGCGGCATCCACGTGCGCGCGATCCGGCGCGGGGCGCTGGCGATCGCGGGCGGCATCGTGTTCGCGCTGGCCGGTTCCTGGTGGCTGCTGCACAGGCTGGGACCGGCGGTGAACACGGCGCAGCCCCCGGCCGCGATCCCGGCGCCGCGCCTGCAGCCGGCGCCGCAGGACGAACGTGCGGCCTATTTCGCCGAAAAGGAGAAACGTCTGGGCAGCTACGGCTGGGTCGACCGCCAGGCCGGCGTCGCCCACATTCCGCTGGACGAGGCGATGCGGCTGCTGGCCGCGCGCCGCCAGCAGGAGAACAAGCCATGATCCGCTTGTTACGGTTGTTACGGTTGTTGCGGGTGACGGGCGCGGCCTGCGTCATGCTGGCGCTGTGCGGCGGACCGGCCGCTGCGCAGGCGCTGCGCCTGCCGGCCCAGCCGGCGGCGGATTTTTCGCCGGCGATCGGCGCCCGCCTGCCGCTCGACACGATGCTGCGCGACGAGGCCGGCCGGCCGCTCCGCCTGGGCGAGCTGTTCGGCGGTGCGCCGGTGGTGCTGGTGCCGGGCTACTACAGCTGTCCCAACCTGTGCAGCACCCTGTTCGAGGGCGTGCTGCAGGCCCTTGCGCTGGGCGGGATGGCGCCCGGCAGCTACCGCCTGGTCGGCTTCTCGATCGACCCGCGCGACGGCGCCCAGGCGGCAAGCGCCAAACGCCAGGCCTATGCCACCCTGCTGCCCGGCGGCGCGGCCGACCTGCGCATGCTGACCGCCGATGCGCCGGCGCTGTCGCGCATCGAGTCGGCGCTGGGCTACCGTGCGCCGCGCGATCAGGAGACCGGTGAATTCGCCCATGCCGCCGGCTTCGTGGTGGTCGATCCGGGCGGGCGCATCACGCAGTATTTCCCCGGCGTGCGCTTCGATCCGGCGGCCCTGCGCACGGCGCTGCAGGCGGCGCGCGACGGCAGCAGCAGCAGCAGCGCGGCCTCCCTCGGCGAGCGCCTGCTGATGCTGTGCACCCACTACGACCCGGCGCTTGGCAGGAACAGCGGCGCGGCGATGGCGGCGGTGCGCAGCGGCGTGCTGCTGGCCTTGCTGGGCCTGGGTGGATGGCTGTGGCGCCGGCGCAGCTTCCATGCCGCGAAGGAGGGCAGGCCATGACGGCGCCTTTCCACCTCTTGCCGGCCGACGGCGCCGTTTCCGCCACCCGTCTCGACAGCCTGGCCCTGTGCCTGCTGCTGCTGACCGGCGCGGTGGCGCTGGGCGTGCTGGTCATGATGATCGTGTTCTGCGTGCGCTACCGCGCCCGCGCCAATGTCGACCGCAACCACGTGCCGTCCAAGGACCTGCCCGTGGAAATCGCCTGGACCGCGATCCCGATGCTGCTCTTCCTCGGCCTCTATGCCTGGGGCGCGATCGATTATGCCGCCCTGTACCGCCCCGACCCCGCCGCCACGCCCGTCTTCGTGGTGGCCAAGCAGTGGATGTGGAAGGCCGAGCACCGCAACGGCCGGCGCGAAGTCGGGCAGTTGCACCTGCCGCTGGGGCGTCCGGTGCGCCTGGTGCTGACCTCGCAGGACGTGATCCACAGCTTCTTCGTGCCGGCCTTCCGCATCAAGCAGGACGCGGTGCCGGGGCGCTATACCTCGATCGGCTTCACACCCAGCAAGGCCGGCGAATACGAGCTGTTCTGCGCCGAGTACTGCGGCACCGAGCACGCCATGATGACGGGGAAGATCGTGGTGCTGCCCCCCGCCGAATACGGACGCTGGCTGGCCGAGGGCCCGCGCCAGCCCGGCATGGCCGCGCGCGGCTTCGCGCTGTTCCGCCAGTACGGCTGCAGCGGTTGCCACGCCGCCGGCTCGAGCGTGCACGCGCCCGACCTGACGAATCTGCTGGGACGCCGCGTGCACCTGCAGGACGGCCGCGAGATCACGGCCGACGAAGCCTATGTACGCGATTCCATCTACTTGCCGCGCAAGGACATCGTGGCGGGCTACGAACCCATCATGCCCTCGTTCGCCGGCCAGATCGGCGAGGAGGACCTGCTGGCGATCATCGAATACATCAGGGAGAGCGGACATGACCCGTCCACAGAGCGACCTTAGCCTGATCGAGGAAGAAGACACCCGCCCCGGGCGCAGCTACCTGTCCGAGGGCTGGACCCTGGGCTCCTGGCTGGGCACGCGCGACCACAAGCGCATCGCGCTGCTGTACGCGGTGTCGATCACGCTGTTCTTCTTCCTGGGCGGGATCGCTGCGGCCCTGATCCGCCTGGAGCTGGCCACGCCGCAGGGCGACCTGGTCAGCGCCGACACCTACAACAAGCTGTTCACCGCCCACGGCGTGATCATGGTATGGCTGTTCCTGATTCCCTCGATTCCCTCGGTGCTCGGCAACTTCCTGATGCCGATGATGATCGGCGCGCGCGACCTCGCCTTCCCGCGCCTGAACCTGGCCAGCTGGTACCTTTACATGGCTGGCGGCGCCATCGTCCTGTGGGCGCTGCTGGCCGGCGGCGTCGACACCGGCTGGACCTTCTACACCCCGTTCTCCACCATGTTCTCGAACTCGCACGTGGTGCTGGCCCTGACCGGGGTGCTGGTGGTCGGCTTTTCCTCGATCCTGACGGGACTGAACTTCATCGTCACCGTGCACACCATGCGGGCGCCGGGCATGGGCTGGTTCCGGCTGCCGCTGTTCGTGTGGGCCAACTACGCCACCTCGCTGATCCTGGTGCTGGCCACGCCGGTGCTGGCCATGACCCTGGTGCTGGTGGCCGTCGAACGCCTGTTCCAGGTCGGGATCTTCGACCCCGCCCTGGGCGGCGACCCGCTGCTGTTCCAGCACCTGTTCTGGTTCTACTCGCACCCGGCGGTCTACATCATGGTGCTGCCGGCGATGGGCGTGGCCAGCGAGATCATTCCCTGCTTCGCGCGCCGGCCCGTGTTCGGCTACCGCTTCATGGCCTATGCGATCCTGGCCATCGGCGTGATCGGCTTCCTGGTCTGGGGCCACCACATGTTCGTCAGCGGCCAGTCGGTGTATGCGGGCATGGTGTTCTCGCTGCTGTCCTTCATGGTGGCGGTGCCGTCCGCGATCAAGGTGTTCAACTGGACAGCCACCCTGTACAAGGGCCGCATCACCTTCAGCGCGCCGATGCTGTACGCGCTCGGCTTCGTCGGCCTGTTCACGATCGGCGGCCTGACCGGGCTGTTCCTGGCCGCGCTGGCCCTCGACGTCCACCTGTCCGACACCTATTTCGTGGTCGCCCACTTCCACTACATCATGGTCGGCGGTTCGGTGATGGCCTACCTGGGCGGCATCCACTTCTGGTGGCCCAAGATCACCGGCCGCATGTACTCGGAAGCCTGGGGCAGGCTGGCGGCGGTGGTGATCTTCGCCGGCTTCAACCTGACCTTCTTCCCGCAATACCTGCTCGGCTATGCCGGCATGCCGCGCCGCTACCACAGCTATCCGGAAGAGTTCCAGGTGCTGCACGTGCTGTCCTCGGCCGGCGCCGTCACGCTGGCGATCGGCTACCTGCTGCCGCTGGGCTACCTGGCCTGGTCCTTGCGCTACGGCCGCCCGGCGCCGCCGAATCCCTGGCAGGCCACCGGACTCGAATGGCAGGCGGCATCGCCGCCGCCCGTCCACAACTTCGCCCAGCCGCCGGTGGTGGCGCGCGGCCCCTACGCCTACCATACCGAATGAGCACCATGAACACGGTCGAGCAGCCCCACGCCGAGCAGTTCACCAGCCGCGAGCAGCAATCCTTCGCCGGCACCTTCGGCATGTGGGTGTTCATCGCCAGCGAACTGCTGTTCTTCGGGCCGCTGCTGTTCGGCTACCTCTACCTGCGCGTCCACTATCCCGAGGCCAGCGCCGCCGCCAGCCGCCACACCGACTACCTGCTCGGCACCGCCAACACCGCGGTGCTGCTGACCAGCAGCTTCCTGATGGCGCTGGCGGGCCATGCCGCGGAAAACGGAAAGCGGCCGCGCGCCATGCGGCTGTTGTGGGCGGTGGCGGCGCTGGGCTTCGTCTTCCTGGCGCTGAAGGGCTGGGAGTACCACAACGATTTCCAGGAAAACCTCTTTCCCGGTTCCCGCTTCCGGCCGGAGCAGGGCGGTCACTTGCAGCAGCTGCCCGGCATGCAGCTCTTCTTCATTCTGTATTTCGTCCTCACAGGGCTGCATGCGGTCCACCTGACGATCGGCATCATGGTGTGCCTGGCGATGGCATGGCGGCTGCGCCATCCGCCGCCGGTGGGCGTCTCCGCCGACGCCATCGAATACGCGGGCCTGTACTGGCACTTCGTCGACGTGATCTGGATCTTCCTGTATCCCTTGCTCTACCTGGTCGGCAGGGCGGGAGGCTAGCATGGAGCGCGATACCCCTATCCTTCGCCGTCCCCTGGTCCTGACCTGGCTGGCCTTGCTGGTCCTGCTGTCGATCAGCGCCGGCACGGCCTGGCTGCAGCTGGGCTGGATCAATACCGCGATCGGTCTCGCCGTCGCCACGGTCAAGGTAGTGCTGGTGGGCCTGGTCTTCATGCGCCTGCGCATGACCCATCCGCTGTTGCGCCTGACGGCGCTGGCGGGGCTGACCACGCTCGCCCTGCTGTTCATCCTGTCCGGCGCCGACTACGCCACCCGCAGCGAGGTGAAGGCGCCCTGGCAGCACCCGTCCACGGTGGCGCCGCGCCTGGGCCGCTGACGCGGTGTCAGGCGGCCAGGTGTGGGCCCCAGTCGGCGATCAGCTTGCGGTAAGCCTCGCCGACCGGCCGGATCTTGCGGTCCAGGTCGAACAGCCCGCGCGGGTTGACCACGCCGCGCTGCTCGCGCAGTTCGATGTCCCAGTCGACCTGGTCGGTGATCGAATACCAGGTGAAGCCGGTGACCGCGACGCCGGCCCGCATCAGGACGCGCACCAGCGCCCATTGCCTGGACAGCCAGGCGCAGGCCTCATTGCCCTGCGGTCCCTGGTCGCGGTTGGTCTCGGTGTGCATCAGCGGAAGGCGGTAGCGTTCGGCGTATTCGCGGGCGATCACGGCATAGCCCAGCAGCTCGTCGACCGGGTCCATGCTGCCGTCGGCCTCGACGTGATGTTCGTTCGCGCGGTAGTAATCGGTGCCGAGGATGCAGTGCCTGCGCAGCGCATGGTTCTCGAAGAAGCGCAGCTCTTCCTCGCTCATGCCGTTGTCCAGCACGAAGCTGCGCAGCGCGGGTTCCAGTTCGCGCCCGTAATTGAGGTCGAGCGTGAGGAAGCGCCGCAGGTTGCGCGTCTCGGCGATCGGCTCGGCGGCCGGCTCGGTGGCGTGGAAGTATTCGCTGGACTCGCTCTGGATGAAGCGGGTACCCGGACGCAGGGCGCGGATCGCGTGCATGGCCAGCAGGTTGGCCCTGGCCAGGTGCTTGACGGCGGTGACGTAGGCATGCTCGTCGCTCAACTGTTCGTTCCACAGGCCGTAGAGGGCGGAGAAACGGGCGCATACATACATCTCGTTGACCGGGGTGAACATGCGGATCCAGCGATAGCGCTGGGCGAAATCGGCGGCATAGCGCGCGAACAGTTCCGGAAAATCCGGGTTCTGGAAATTGCCGATCCAATCCGGCACGCCGAAGTGGCAGAGGTCGGCGATCGGCGCGATGCCGAGGCGGCGCAGCTCGGCGAAGGCCTGGTCGGCGAAATCCCAGTCGTAGCGCTGCGGAGCCAGCCAGCTACGGTGCAGCGGCACGCCATAGCGCAGGGTGCGGATGCCGAGACCGGCCGCCAGCGCGAAGTCGGTGCGCCAATGGGTGTAATGGCCGCATTCTTCCATCTGGTCGCGGCGGATGCGGCCGTGGCCGATGGTCGGGCTGCTGTTCTCGATCCCGCTGGCGAACATGAAGGAGGAGGGCGCCGCCGTCATCGGCGTCCTCCGAGCGGCGGCTGCGGGGTGACGACGCCGGGCGGGACCTCGGACACGCTGGACAGCCCGGACAGCATCATGCAGTCCTGCAGTTCCTGCTCGAACAGCTGGAGCGCGCAGTGGACGCCGTCGCGGCCCTTGGCGCACAGACCGTACAGGCAGGCGCGCCCGCTCAGGCAGGCATGCGCACCGAGGCCGAGGGCCTTGACGATGTCGCCGCCGGTGCGGATGCCGCCGTCGAACAGCACTTCGATGCGGCCGCCGACCGCCTCCGCGATCTGCGGCAGCACCGAGATCGAGGACGGCGCGCTGTCCAGCTGGCGCCCGCCGTGGTTGGAAACGATGATGGCATCGGCGCCGATGTCGAGGGCGCTGCGGGCGTCGTCAGGATGCATCACGCCCTTCAGGATCAGCTTGCGCGGCCATTCCTTGCGCACCCAGCGCACGGTGTCGAGGTCGAAGGCCGGGTCGAACTGCGCCTCGATCCACTTCGACAGTGATCCCACCGAGCCGCCCTCCTTGATCTCGTGCTCGAGGTTGCCGAAGGTGTGGCGCTTGCTTCCCGCCATGCCGGCCAGCCAGCGCGGATGGGTCAGCATCTGCAGCACGTTCCTGGGCGTCAGCCGCGGCGGCACGCCCAGGCCTTCCTTCTCGTCGGCCCAGCGCTTGCCCTGGGTGTGCAGGTCGATGGTCAGCACCAGCGCCGAGCAGTTGGCGTCGAAGGCGCGCCGGATCAGGCTCTCGTTGACCTTCTTGTCCTTCATCAGGTAGAGCTGGAACCAGAAGGGCTTGCCGCTTGCCTCGGCCACGTCCTCGATCGAATTGATCGAGCAGGTCGACAGGCAGTAGGGCACGCCATAGTCCGCCGCCGCGCGCGCCGCCTCGCACTCGCCGTTCGGCCACATCAGCCCCGCCAGCCCGGTCGGCCCCACCGCCAGCGGGATGCGCGCCGGGTCGCCGGCCATGGTGGTGGCGGTGTCGCGCCTGGCCACGTTGCGCAGGCTGTGCTGGCGCAGCGCGAGGGCGCGCAGGTCGTCCAGGTTGCGCTGCAGGGTCAGCTGCTGCTCGCTGCCGCCGTGGATGTAGTCGAACAGCACGCCCGGCAAGCGTTCCCTGGCCAGGGTTTCGAGGTCGAAGATGCTCGCGATCTTGCTCATGTCAGAGTTCTCCACGTGCGGCCAGGGTGCGGATGCGGTCGCCGATGCGGCAGGCCAGGGCCTGGATCGTGAGCGAGGGGTTGACCCCGCCGCTGGTCGGGAACAGCGAGCCGTCGCAGACCCACAGGTTGCGCACGTCCCAACTGCGGCCGTCGGCGTCGACCACGCTTGTCTCCGGATCGTCGCCCATGCGGCAGGTGCCGAGGATGTGGCTGGTGTCTTCGCTGGTCCACAGGTCCTTGCCGCCGGCCGCTTCCAGCATCCGGCCCATGTAGCGGCGCGCATGTTCCTGCATGCGCCGGTCGTTGTCCGAGTACGAGAATTCGACGTGGGCGATCGGCAGGCCGTGCCGGTCGCGCTCGTCGGCCAGGATGACGCGGTTGCCGGGCCTCGGTTCGGTCTCGGCCACCGCCACCAGGCCGCTCATGTAGTTGTAGTCGAGCATGGCTTCGCGCAGCCGCGCGCCCCACAGCTGGCGCGAGGTGGCGACCAGCTGGGCCCAGGCGCGCGGCAGCGGACCCTGGCTCATGAAGGCATAGCCGCCGCTGAAGTCCTTGCCTTCGTCGGCGTAGTTCCAGTGCTCGCAGACGGCCATATTCGGCGGCCCCTTGTTCCAGCGGATTTCTTCGTCGAAGCGCGCCCACACGCCCGGTCCGGCATGGGTGGTCAGGTGGGTGCCGACCAGGCCGGAACGGTTGGCCAGACCCTCGGGGAAGGACGGGCAGCTCGAGTTCAGCAGGAGGCGCGGGGTCTCGATCGCGTAGCCGGCCACCACCACATTGCGTGCGCGCTGGAAGCGCCATTGCCCGCCACGGCGGTAATGCAC
>FTBS01000662.1_pt1 | contig 23627 bp, 17 predicted proteins | sample 1639441 | NCBI WGS metagenome assembly FTBS01 (sample SAMEA3914864, study PRJEB12502) | metagenome | biome: forest; material: soil | place: USA | collected 2012-03-12 | depth 0.3 m
GAGAAAAATTGTAATCGAACAAGATGGGACGGCCCGAATTCCAGCCATCATCGCGCGCAAATGATTATCGCGCCTCAATTATTGGCCCAATTGCACAAGTCATAACCGATGAGACCGGAAGCGTTGCGCGCTCTCAGTCTCATTTCGGGTCAATTGGAAATGCCGCCGATCCAGCTTTGGCGTACGGCAAGATCCGCATCCAGCAATACCAGATCGGCGCGAAGGCCCGGGGTGATGGCGCCCGTCTCCGCTTGCAGGCCCAGAAAGTGTGCGGGCGTAGCCGATGCCATGGCGAGTGCGTCGGCAAAGGGGATGCCGGTCTGCGCCAGCACTTGCCGCACCGCTGCGTCCATTGTCAGCGTCGATCCGGCAATCACGCCATCCTCGCCCAGCAGCTTGTCGCCTTCTCGCCGGATGCGGCGGCCTTGCAGGACGAATTCCGGGTCATCAGTGCCGACGCTGGGCATCGCATCGGTAACAAGCATCAGGCGCTGCGGACCCTTGGCGCGCACGGCGATGCGGACGGTTGCGGGGTGGAGATGGTGACCGTCGACGATAAGGCCGGCGTACGTGGCATCGTCTTCCAGCGCGGCGCCTACCATGCCGGGCGCGCGGTTCACCAGTTGCGACATGGCGTTGAACAAATGGGTGAAGCCGGTGATGCCAGCATCGATCATCGCGCGAACCGTGTCGTAAGGCGCATCCGAATGGCCGGCGGCGACGATCACGCCCTGCTTGGTCAGCCAGGAGACCTGATCGGGGGTAGCGCTTTCGGGCGAGAGCGTGACCAAAGTGCGGCCGTGCTTCGCGGAAGCCAGCAGTTCGAGAAATGAATCTTCCAGCCTACGCAGCTTGGCACCGTCATGGATGCCGCGCCGTGCTGGATCGAGGAACGGCCCTTCGATGTGGAGGCCGAGCACGCCCGGCACGCCGGCTTCGATCGCTTGGTCCGTGGCGCGGATTGCGGCTTCCACCACGGTTAGGTCGTCGCTGATGATTGTTGGCAGCAAGCCGGTGGTGCCGAAGCGGCGGTGGGTTTCGGCGATCACGCGGATTGTCTCTACCGAGGGATCGTCGTTGAACAGCCGGCCGCCGCCACCGTTCACTTGCGTATCGATGAAGCCGGGCACCAGCGTACCGCCGCCGAGATCGACGATCTCTGCATTGGCGGGGATGCCCGAGCTTACGCCGGCGATCCGCCCATCCTCGACAAGGACGCATAGGCCGTCTCGCAGCCCCACGGGCAGGGCGATACGGGCGTTGACGAGCGCCAATCGGGTCATACGGTGCGGGTCACTTTCGCAAGGTGCGGCGGGCTGTCAGGATCGCGGCCGCGCGCGACCGAAAGGGCGTTGGCTAGGCGATAGAAGCTCTGCACCGCCAAGACCGGCTGGAGCATGGGGTGTGCCGAAAGCGTCGGCAAGGTGATGCCCGGAACTGCACCGATGCCCGCGCCGATCACCGTGGCGCCGCGTTCGGCGAACATCGGGGCGAGGGCGGCGACGCTCTCGTTCGATTCGTCGTCCTGTCCTAGCAGGATCACCGGGAAACCGTTCTCCACGATCGCCATCGGTCCGTGGCGGACTTCGGCGGCGCTGAAGGCTTCGGCGTGGAAGCCGCAGGTTTCCTTGATCTTCAGCGCCATTTCCTGCGCAACGCCAAAGGCGGGGCCGCGCGCGACGACGAACAGGCTGCGGGCTTCGCGCAGCGGTTCAAGTGCGGCGCTCCAGTCTAGCGCCCAGGCCTGTGCGAGCAAATCCGGTAGGTCATCCAGCGCGGCGGAAAGTTCCGCGTCACCGCTCCACGCCGCGATCAGGTCCAGAACCCCGGCAACGCTGGTGATGTAGGACTTCGTTGCCGCCACCGAGCGTTCCGGTCCCGCGCAGAGCGGCAGCAAGACTTCGGCATCGGTGGCCAGCGGAGAGGCTTCGTCATTGACCAGCGAGACGAGGCGCGCGCCGCCTTCGCGGGCGTGTTCGGCGGCGGCGATCAGGTCCGGGCTGCGGCCGGACTGTGAGATCGCGATCATCAGCGTGTCCGCATAGTCAGGCGGTGAATCGTAGACGGAGCTGACCGATGGGGCCACCGAAGTAGTCAGCAAGCGCAGCTGCGTTTCCACCAGATAGCGAGCCAGCGTGGCCGCATTGTCCGAACTGCCGCGAGCCAGGGTGGCCACCGCGCGGGGCGGGGCGCCGCGCAGGCTTTCGGCCAGCACGGCAAGGGCGCCGGCGTTGCGCGCGCGCTGGCGCGCAACAGCCTCGGCGGCCTCAGCCGCTTCGGCAAACATCAGAGTTGTTTCGGGATTCTGGATCATGATCCTGCAATCAGGCGGGAGGCACGTTGAGTTCGGCGACGAAATCGTAGGCGTCGCCGCGATACCAGGACTTTGTGAACTCCACCGTACGCCCATCGGCATTGTAGCCGCGGCGTTCGATGGCAAGTCCCGGTGAATTCTTCGGAATCTTCAGCAGTTCGGCCTGTTCGTCGGTGAACAGCACCGCACGGAAGCGTTGCAGCACGCGCACCGGGCGATCGTCACCCAGGGCGTCGTAGAGCGAATCCTCCACTGTCTCGGGCGAGGGGAGCGAGGATGCGGGGACCGTTGCCGATTCCAGCGCCATAGAGATGCCGTCGGCATAGCGGATACGGGTGAACCGGTAGACGGTGCTGCCTGGGCTTAACCCCAGCGCCATGGCCTCTTCGGGCGAAACCACCGATTCGGCGCGTGAAAGCCACTCGCTGTGCGGCGCGCGGCCGCGTGAGAGCATGTCTTCGGTGAAGGACGAGATTGCCGCGAAGTTCTTTTCGACGCGGGCAGCCACGAAAGTGCCCGCACCCTGACGCCGGGTAAGCATGCGTGCTTCCACCAGCCCGTCCAGCGCCTTGCGCACGGTGACGCGGGAGAGGCCGTAGGCGGTGGCAAGGTCGCGCTCAGGCGGCAGCGCCTCGTCTGGAGAGAGCACCTGGCGTTCGATCGCATCGCGCAAAAGGCGCTGGAATTGCCGGTACAGCGGGGCCGTATCCCCTTCGGGAAGCGGGCCGACGCGATCAACGAACATGCCTGTGGTCTCCATCCAATGCCCCTACTCCTAGGGCACATATCAATGCCATTTCAATACCAAAAATCATGAAATTTAAGCAATCGCAAATTTTGGTATTGCAATATTGCTACCAATGGGCGTTACATAAGCGTCAGAAACGTTTCGAAGGGCGCTTGAACGCCCTCGATGTTCAGGAGGACAAGCATTGGTCGCCATTTGGTATGGTCCAATGTTGGGAACATGAAGGGGTAGCAAGATGACCAAGGGTTCAATCTTCGGGGGTACCGTCAGCCTTCTCGCGCTGGCCATTGCAACACCAGTCTTTGCACAGGACGGCTCTTCCGCGCCGGCCGATGCCGACAAGGCGAACGAAATCGTCGTCACCGGCATCCGCGCTTCGTTGGAGGCGTCGCTGAATGCGAAGCGCAGCAACGACATCGTTTCGGAAGTCATCACCGCGCAGGACATCGGCAAGTTTCCGGACAAGAACGTAGCCGACTCGCTCGGCCGCCTGACTGGCGTTAACGTCGTTACCGGTTCGGCCGCGGCAGGCGGTTTCGGTGAAAACCAGTCGGTTTCGATCCGCGGCACCGATCCGGCTCTGAACCTCACCATGCTTGACGGCCACTCAGTGGCGACGGGCGACTGGTTCGTGCTTGACCAGACCTCTGGCGGTCGCAGCTTCGATTTCAGTCTGTTGCCTTCGGAAATCGTCGGCCAGTTGGAAGTGTTCAAGTCTTCGGAAGCGGATATCGTCGAAGGCGGCATTGGCGGCACCATCAATCTGAAGAGCCGGCGTCCGTTCGACCTGAAGGCCAACAGTTTCAGCCTGACCGCGCAGATGAACTACAACGATCTGGCCGGCAAGTGGAAGCCGCAGGTTTCCGGGCTTTATAGCTGGAAGAATGACGATGAGACCTTCGGTGTCCTCGTTTCCGGCTTCTATCAGGAACGCGCCTTCCGCCGCGATGGCGAGGAATTCCTGGGCTATGGCAACTACGAAGATTTCAACGGCACCGGCCAGACCGTTGCCGCGCCGACGCTGATCGGCCAGTCCTATTTCCGCCAGAAGCGGGTCCGCAAGGGCGGCACCGTCGCCTTCCAGTTCAAGCCGACCGACACGCTGGAGATCAACGCGAATGCCATCTACACCCGGATGGACGCGGACAATATCAACGTGAACTCGATGGCATGGGTCAGCCGTCTGCTCTCCAACAACTCCACGCCGGGCAGCAATGCCTATGCGCTGGCCGGCTATACCATCAAGGATGGCTATCTGACGCAGGCCAACTGGAATGCCACTACCGCCAATGGGGCGCCGGTGCAGGGCCGCGTGCAGGATGACATCTTCCGCAAGTCTTACTCGTCCACCTGGGTCGCCAACCTGGATGCCAAGTGGCAGGCTACCGATCGCCTGAACGTGTCCGGCCAGGTAGGTTATACCGAAGGCAAGGGCGTCACCACCGACAGCTTCGCTTGGGAAACCTATTGGGATACCGGCATGGGCTACAACTTCGCCGGCAAGGGCGCGGTGCTGAGCTATCCGGGCCTGCCCACCGACCCGACTTCGGCGGCTTATCTCAACAACTATTACAGCTGGTCGTGGGGCGCCAAGATCAAGTCGCCCGACAAGGAGTTCTACGGCAACCTTGATGCCGAGTACGAGATCGGTAACAGCTTCATCAAGTCGATCAAGGTCGGCGCGCGTCTCACCAATCACAAGCGCTCCGTCATCGACGAGGCTTATTCGTGGGCCGGCAACGGCGCCTATTCGGGCACCAAGCTGGTTGGGCTGGGCACCGTCTATGCCGGTGCTTCGACACCGAGCGACTACCTTGACGGGCTGATCGACCTGCCGGGCTATACTCTGGCCGATCAGAACCTTGTGCTGGATCAACTCGACGGCACCAATGGTGGCCGCGTGTTTGACTTCTATCCGCAGGCCAGCTTCTCGGTGAAGGAGAAGACGCAAGGCTTCTACGCGATGGCCAAGCTGGGTGACGACAGCAACTGGCGCGGCAACATCGGTCTGCGTGCGGTGCATACCGACCTGACGACCACGCAGTATTCGCCCACACCGATCACTGGCGTGGAACCGGTCTATTCAATGTTCTGTCCCGAGCAGAAGATAGACGAGCTGAAGTGGTGCGATACCGTCAAAGTCGACCGCAGCTACTGGGATTTCCTGCCCAGCGCCAACCTGACGTACAACCTGCGGGATAATCTGCTGCTGCGCGCTGGTGCGGCCAAGGTCATGTCGCGCCCCGGTTATGCTCAGCTTGCCGGTGCCTTCACGGTCAGCGACCTTGCTCTTACCGGCACGGCGGGCGGCAACCCCTACCTTAAGCCCTATCGCGCCTGGAACTTCAACGTTGCAGCCGAATGGTACTATGCCCCGCAGGCACTGGTCTCGGTCACGCTGTTCTACCTCGACATCGACTCGTACATCACGAACACCACATCGACCGTCCACCTCGTCACCCAGCAGCATCCGGACGGCGCGGACTTCCTGATCACTCAGCCGATCAACGGCCCGGGCGGCAAGAACAAGGGCTTCGAGATCAACTGGCAGCAGCCGATCTGGGGCGGTTTCGGGTTCCAGGCCAACTACACTTACGCCAACGCCAAGGATGACAATGGCGATGTGATCGACGGCAATTCGAAGCACACCTACAACCTGACCGGATATTTCGAAAACAAGCTGGTATCGGCGCGCCTTGCCTATACTTTCCGTTCGAAGTTCCGTTCGGGCATCGATCGCGCGACGCCGATGTGGCAGGATAACTTCGGCTCGCTCGACGGTTCGGTCAGCGTCAACGTGACCGACTATGCCGCGCTCACGGTCGATGCGCAGAACCTGCTCAACCACAAGCTCTATTACTTCGTTGGCGATCCCTCGGTTCCGCGCGCCTATTACAACAACGGCCGCACGCTTTGGGTCGGCGCCAAGATCCACTTCTGATGTAGTCGCTTACGGGTCGTGAATGGTCTGACCTAGAATTCGCGAAAGAACGGATTCTAGGTTCGGCACCGGCCCTCTCCCCCACCCAACGACAGTATCCCATGGGTGGTCGGCTGGGGGAGAGGGCCGGTGCCGAACGATCCGAAACGAAAGTTTCGGATCAGACGCTTAGAGGATAGACTAAAATAATGCGTTCAATCCTCCTTACCGCCGCTGTCGTTTCCGGGCTCATTTCCGGAGCGGCCGCGGCGGCCTCTCCGCCGCTCCTCCCGCTTCCGGCGAAAATCTCGCCGCAGCAGGGGCGGTTCGATTTCCGACATGCCCGCGTCGCCGCGACAGACAGCGGCGAACGGGCGGCGGCGAACCGTCTGGCACTTCTCCTCCGCCAGACCGGTTCGCCGCAATTGGCCTCCTCTTCCGAGGGCGATATCCGCTTTCGCCGCAATGGCGCGATCGCGGGCGAGGAAGCCTATCGGCTGACGGTGACTCCCAAGGGTGTCACCGTCGAAGCCGCCACCGATGCCGGGCTGTTCTACGGGGCGGAGACGCTCTGGCAGCTGATCTCGGCATCGAAGGACGGCACGATCGCGGCCGTGGCGATCGACGATGCGCCTGCTTTCGCATGGCGCGGGTTGTTGCTCGATTCCGCCCGCCACTTTCAGCCGCCCGAATATGTGAAGGCGGTGATCGACCGCATGGCGGCCGACAAGCTGAACGTGCTGCACTGGCATCTGGTCGACGATCAGGGTTGGCGCATCCCGATCGACAAGTATCCGCGCCTGATCGAGATCGGCGCTTGGCGCCGTCCGGCCGGCGCTGCCGGCACCGACCCGCAGGGCAATCCGGTGCGCTATGGCGGGTTCTACACCAAGGACCAGATCCGTGAGATCGTGACCTATGCCTCCGCGCGTCACATCACCATCGTGCCCGAGATCGAGATGCCGGGCCACGCCACGGCTGCGATCGCGGCCTATCCGGAGCTTGCCGCCGCTGCCGATCCGGTGAAGGTGCCCGGCGCCGACTGGGGCGTCTACGAGAACCTGTTCAATACAGAGGATTCCACCTTCACGTTCCTGCAAAACGTGCTGGACGAAGTGATCGAGCTGTTCCCCTCCACCTATATCCACGTTGGCGGGGATGAGGCGGTGAAGGTGCAATGGATTGCCGATCCGCGCGCGCAGGCCCGCATCAAGGCGCTCGGCCTGAAGAACGAGGCTGAACTGCAAGGCTGGTTCATCGCGCGCATGGGCGATTACCTCGCCACCAAGGGCCGCAAGATCGTGGGCTGGGACGAGATTCTGGAAGGACACGTGCCACCCTCTGCCACGGTGATGTCATGGCACGGCATCGACGGCGGGATCGTCGCCGCCAAGGCCGGTCATGACGCGGTCCTCTCGCCGTCGCCTGAATTCTATCTCGACCACATGCAGTCGATGTCCGCCGACGAGCCTTCGAGCCGGGGCGAGGTGATCGACTGGAAGAAGTTCTACGAGACCCCGGTCGTGCCGCATGGGCTGACCGACGCGGAGCGCGCGCATATTCTGGGCGTCCAGGCCAATCTCTGGACCGAGCATATGCGTACCACCGACATGATGGACCGCCAGATGTGGCCGCGCGCGGCGATGCTGGCGGAGATCGGCTGGACGGCGGGCGAAAAGCGCCAGTGGGACGATTTCGCCACACGCCTGCCCGCCGAACTGGCGCGCGAGAAGGCGCTGGACATCGGCTACAACCGCACGCCGTTGCAAGCGCTGGGCATGTTTACCGGCGCGAGCGACAAGATCGCGGTTGCGCTGGAATCACCGGTAAAGGCGGGAACGCTGCATTACACCACCGACGGCCGCGCGCCGCTGGCAAGCTCGCCTGCTTACAGCGCCCCGCTGACTTTGGCGCCCGGCACAATGCTGCGGACCCGCACTTTCCTTGGCACGGAGCCTTTCGGCGAGGAAAAAAGCTGGACGCTCTCCACCGCCATGACCCGCACGCGCAGTGCCTCCGAACTGGAACTGTGCTCGCGCGCCGTGCCATTACGGCCGGAGGATGACGCGGAAACGAACGGCAAGCGCCACGTGTTCTGGGTGATATCTTCCACCCGTGCTGGATCTGGCGCGGGGCTCCGCTCGCGGGGATCAAAGGGCTGACTGCCGAAGTCGGGCAAGTGCCGTTCAATTACCAGATTGGCCCCGACCTTGCGAAAGTGGTGTTCGACAAGCCGGAGACCAAGGCGGGCGAACTGCTCGTGCGTATCGATGCCGCCAATGGCCCGATCGTCGCGCGCGTGCCGCTGGGCAAGGCGGCGGACAATTCCGGCATCAGCGAGTTGGCCTTCACGCTGCCCCCCACGTTGGTTGGACAGTCCGGCCCGCATGATCTCTACTTCAGCTTTGCGCAGCCTGGTCCCGATCCGCTTTGGATGCTGGACCGCCTGACGCTGGACCCCGTGCAATGACGCTTACCATCGCCAGCCCGTTGACGGGCTGGGCCACGCCGCTGTCCGAAGTGCCCGATCCCGTCTTCGCGGAAGGCATGATGGGGCAGGGCATCGCGGTTGACCCGGCCGAAGGCCGCCTTGTCGCACCGGGGGCGGGGCGGGTGGTTTCGGTCCATCCGGCGGGCCATGCGGTGACGCTGGAACTCGATGCTGGGCCGGTGCTGCTCATGCACATCGGCCTCGATACCGTTGGCCTTGGCGGTGCGGGCTTCACGCCGAATGTCGCGGATGGTGAGCGGGTCGAACTGGGGCAGTTGCTGATCGAATTCGATCTCGACCGGCTTGCCCGCACCGCGCGCAGCCTGGTGACGCCGGTGATCGTCACCAATGGTGAGGCCTTTGCGCTTGCAGAGGGCAAGGCAGATCGAGAGATCAGGGCCGGCGATGCGTTGATGACCCTGGAAGCCTGCGGCGTTGCTCCAGTGGTGCTCGCGATGGACGCGGCGCCGCTCGCCAGCCGTTCGCTGCTACTGCCGCTGGCCTATGGCCTCCATGCAAGACCGGCCGCGCGGCTCGCCAAGCTGGCGGGGCAGTTTGCCTGCACGCTCGAAATGGTCGCCTCCGATGGTCGCGTGGCGTCGGCGCGCAGTGCAGTTGCCATGTTGGCACTCGGTTTGAGCCATGGAGAGGCACTGACCCTGCGTGGAAGCGACGTCGCCGCCATCGATGCCCTTGCCGACCTGATCGAAAGCGGCATGGGCGAACATCGTCCGGTCGTGGCTGGCGAACCTGCCACTGAAACGGTTGAGCCCGCGCTGGCTGCGCTTGGCGAAGGCGAAACGCTAACCGCCGTTACCGCCGTTTCCGGTGCCGCCATTGGCCCCGCTGTCTGGTTGGCCGATCCGCTTTCGGGCCTGCCGGAAAAGGCGGGCACTCGCGAGCTGGAAAATGCCGCACTGAAGCGTGCCATCGGGCAAGTGCGCGCCAGTCTGAACCGTGCCGCCGAAGGCGAAGGACAGGCCGCGCAGATCGCCGCCGCACATCTCGTCCTGCTCGACGATCCGGAATTGCTCGAAACCGCGCGCGGCCGGATCGAAACGGGCCTTCCTGCCGGCAAGGCATGGATTGTCGCCATCGACGGCTACATCGCGCAACTCAGCCTCTCGCCTGACCCGCGCTTGCGCGAACGTGTCGATGATCTGGCCGACCTCTCGCGCCGGGTCGCGCTGGCGAGTGCCGGGATCGACGAAACCCCGGCGCTACCGCCGCCGGGCGCGATCCTGCTGGCGGACGATCTCTACCCCTCGCAGCTCATGGCACTTGCCGAAGCCCGGCTGGGCGGAGTGGTCACCGTCCATGGCGGAGCCACTTCGCACGTGGCGATCATCGCGGCGGGCATGGGCGTTCCGATGCTGGTGGCAGCTGGCGAGCGGCTGAAATCGATCCCGCAAGGCGCATCGCTGCTGCTCGAAAAAGGCCAGCTGACCCACGCGCCGGAAGCCATCGTACTGACTTCCGCCCAGACCCGGATCGAGAGCATCCGCACCCGCCGTATCGCTGCCATGGCCCATGCGCAGGAGCCCGCAATCACTCGCGACGGCACCCGGATCGAAGTTTTTGCCAACCTCGCTTCCGCCGCCGATGCGCGCGCGGCCGTGGCCGCCGGGGCGGAAGGTTGCGGCCTGCTGCGCACCGAATTTCTGTTCCTCGACCGCGCCGAAGCGCCCACGCTAGCCGAACAGCGCGAGGCTTATTCCGAAATTTCGGCCGCGCTGGAGGGCCGCCCGCTGGTGGTGCGCACGCTCGATATCGGTGCGGACAAGCCTGCGCCCTACCTGCCGATGGCGGGTGAGGAGAACCCGGCGTTGGGCCTGCGCGGCATCCGCCTGCAACTGGCGAGGCCGGGCCTGCTCGACGCGCAGCTGCGCGCACTCGTCACCATGGAGGCCAAGGGCCCGGTGCAGATCATGCTGCCGATGGTCAGCGAGATTGCCGAACTGCGCGAGACGCGGGCCGCGCTGACCCGGATTGCCGAGGAGGAAGGGCGCGCCTGCCCCGAACTCGGCATCATGATTGAAACACCCGCCGCCGCGCTGCATGCTGGCGCATTGGCGGCGGAGGCCGACTTTTTCTCGATCGGCAGCAATGACTTGGCCCAATATACCCTGGCGCGCGATCGCACCAATCCGCATGTTGCGGCGGGGCTGGACGCGCTTCACCCGGCAATCCTCCACCTGATCGAAGCCACGGTGACGGGCGCAGCGCGCCACGGCCGCTGGACCGGCCTGTGCGGCGGGCTGGGTGCCGATCCTGACGCGATTCCCCTGCTGGTGGGCCTCGGCGTCAGCGAACTTTCCGTCTCTGCCGGCTCGGTAGCCGAGACCAAGGCGTTGGTGCGCACACTCGACTTGGCCCGTTGCCGTGCCTTGGCGGAACGTGCGCTGGAATTGCCCGATGCGGCTGCGGTGCGCGCGATGGTCCGCGAACTGGTGGAGGAAGTGGCATGAAGTTCTCGCTGCAATCGCTCCAGCCGTTGGGCCGAGCGCTGATGCTGCCGATTGCGGTGCTGCCTATCGCCGGCCTGCTGCTGCGTCTGGGCCAGCCGGACTTGCTGGCGCTGCCGTTCGTGGCGGCGGCGGGCGCGGCGATCTTTGACAATCTTGGCCTGCTATTCGCGCTCGGCATTGCCGTTGGCATCGCCCGCGATTCCAACGGTGCGGCGGGATTGGCCGGCCTGGTCTGCTTCCTTGTCGCCAGCAAGGGCGCGCAAACGCTGCTGGTGGTGCCGTCCGAGACGACCGCGCATCTGGCCACCGACATGGCCGCGCTGGCTGGGGACGCATGGCGGGCCAAGGCCATCGCCAAGCTTTCGGTACCGATCGGGATCATCTCGGGCCTGATCGCGGGCGCGTTCTACAACCGTTATGCGACGATCCGCCTGCCCGAATACCTCGCCTTTTTCGGTGGCCGCCGCTTCGTGCCTATCCTTTCGGGCCTTGCCGGGCTGCTGCTGGCGGCGCTGGTCGGCTATGGCTTTGCGCCGATCACCGGCGGCATGGACCTGGTCAGCAATGGCGTCGTTCATGCGGGTGTGTTGGGCTTGTTCGCGTACGGTGTGCTCAACCGCCTGCTGATCGTTACCGGCCTGCACCACGTGATCAACAACGTGGCCTGGTTCATCATTGGCGATTTCCACGGCACTACCGGCGATCTCAACCGCTTTTTCGCGGGCGATCCCACTGCCGGTAGCTTCATGTCCGGTTTCTTCCCGGTGATGATGTTCGGCCTGCCCGCCGCCTGCCTCGCCATGTACCACGCCGCCAAGCCGGAGCGGCGCAAGGCCGTTGGCGGCATGTTCCTGTCGATGGCGCTCACTGCGTTCCTGACGGGCGTGACCGAGCCTATCGAGTTCACCTTCATGTTTCTGGCACCGCTGCTCTACGCGATGCACACGGTGATGACCGGCGTGGCGATGGCGCTGATGGACCTGCTGCACGTGAAGCTGGGCTTCGGCTTTTCGGCCGGCCTGCTGGACTATGTGCTGAACTTTTCCAAGGCGACCAATCCGCTGCTGCTGCTGCCGATCGGTGCGGGCTATTCGCTTCTCTACTACGCCTCGTTTCGCTGGGCGATCCGCCGCTTCGACATTAAGACGCCTGGGCGAGAGGATGAGCCGGTGGGCGAGGAACTCGGCTCGATCGCACCCATCGAAGGCGGCCGTGGCGCGGCGTTCGTGGCGGCGCTGGGCGGCGCGGGCAATCTGGCCGAGATCGGCGCCTGCACCACGCGCCTGCGCCTACGTCTGCACGATAGCGAAGCGGTGGACGAGCCGCGCCTGAAGGCGCTCGGCGCACGCGGCCTGATCCGGCCCGCGCCGGGGGCGTTGCAAGTCGTGGTCGGCCCAATAGCGGACGATGTGGCAAGCGAGATGCGCGAGGCGGCAGGGCCGCTGCGGGCGGTGGCGGCTCAGCGGACTGGCACGGCTGTCACACCTGCGACTGACGCCGCGCCGTGGTTCGCGGCGCTGGGTGGCAAGGGCAATGTCACGGCGGCAGGTTCGGCCTCAAGCCGCGTCTGGATCGACCTTGCCGATCCCGCCGCGATCGACGAGGCTGCTCTCAAAGGCCTTGGCGCGCGCATGGTGTTGCACGGCCCGGGCGGCGTTCAGTTGATCGTTGGATCGCTGGCGCCGGCGCTCGCTTCGGGGCTGTCGGAGGCAGCGTAACCGCTGCGTTCCACGGCCTCCGCCAGCATCGGGAGCACCGGGGTCAGTTCCTTCGCATACCCCTTCCAGCGATCGATCGACCGGCGGTTCAGCGGTTCCTGCACTTGCGCATAGCTGGGCGTGGGGGCGTGGCGGGCCAGCGTGTGGAAGGCGAACTGCGCCGGTTCGGCATCAAGGCCCAACCACGCCATTAGCTCTTCCGTCTCCACTTCCTGATCGGCGATGAAGTGCTCATAGCCCAGTTCGTGCGCGGGCACGGGCAGTTCGCCCAGCCAATGCGCGATCAGGGCATCCATTCGCGCATAGTGCAGGGCCAGATCCTCGATCCGATAGCCGCAGGAAAAGCCATGCGTGAAATCGTGGCTCATTGCCGACACCATCACGTCGCGCGGGTCGCGGCCCACCACCACCACCGGCGATTGCGGGAAGGCGAGCTGTAACAGCGGCAGATACAGCTCATTGAGCGGCATCTTGTCGGTGAAGAACGAGGCCCCTTCGCGCAGTAGGCCATAGCGTTCTGCGCGCGCGAGGTAGTGGTCGCGAAGTTGCGTTCCGAGTGTTTCGCGCTGCTCCTCGGTGACCTGCTCGGGATGTCGTGGGAAGCCGCCTGCCGTTAGCGCTGCTGCCTTTTCCGCCAGTTCGCGCCCGAACGGCAGTTCGCCGCCCGCGCGAACTTGCGAGTGACTGGCCAGCACTTGCTCGGTCAGCGTCGTACCCGATCGTGGGAAGCCGAGCACGAAGACGGGCTGCGGTACGCCCTTGCGGCGCGGCGCGGGGGTGAACTCTGCGAAACGCTCTCCGGTGAAGAAGTCCTGCCATTGCTGGATCAGTTCTCCCACGGCGCGTGCCGGATAAGTGCGGCTGGCGGCGGCGGCCAGCGCGGCCTTGCCAGCGACGAAATCCTCCCACGCCTCCGCCTTGCGCCCGGCGCGGTCACGCAACCGCCCGCGCAGCAGCAGCGCCGCGCCGGAGGGCTCCGGCTCGGCATCCAGCATCGACAGGCCTTTTTCCCACTGGTCGGTGCGCGACAGCAGTGTGACGCGTTGCAGTGTGACATCGGTGCCCTGACGCAGTGCCAGCACTTCTGCCCGGTCAAGCAGGGCGGCGGCGCGGTCGAAACGGCCGGCTTGTTCTTCCAGTTCGGCCAGCCAAGCCAGCGGGGGCAGCGCATCCGGCATGGCCCGCGCGGCATCGGCCAGCATCGGTGCGGCTTCTTCCAGTCGGCCTTGGCGCTGGAGGTTGCGGCCCAGATTGGTCAGTAGTTGCGGGTGCGGCCCGACGATACGGATGGCGGCTTCCAGATGCTCGGCACCTTCGACCAGTTCCTCCCGCTCGCTCAGCATGTTGCCCAGGCGCATCTGCGCATTGGCGTTGTGGGGCTGGGCGGCCAGCGTCTCACGCAGAACCGCCTCAGCCTCGCCCAGTCTGCCGGTTTCATGCAGCCACTCGGCCAGATCGTCACGCGGCCACGCGCGTTCGGGGGCCACCGCCACGGCTTCACGCAGCAGCGTTTCGTAGCGGTCACCCGCGCCGCGCGCCTTTGCCGTCAGGGCCAGCACTTCAATCGCATCCAGCGCCAGCGCGGGCACGGCACGGGCCGATTGCGCCAGCGCTTCGGCCTGTGCGAAATCGCCGGAGGAAAGCGCCTGACGGGCGGCGGTTATGGTCTGCATATCGGCGGACATGCATTCGCTTAGGCGACTTGTGTGCGAAAGTGTCAACCGGGCTTTAAGTCTCGTTTTGGCGCGGCCGCGTCGAAAAGTGCGGCAGTGAGTTTCGGCCCTGAGGCGAAATAGAGATGCATGTAGCTGGCGACGAGCGAACCGAGCCGAAAAACGCGCTCTCCGGGCCGGCCGTCGGGCGTGCGGGCTTGGGCAATCGGCGCCAGATCGGTTTCCAGCGTGGAATAGTGGAAGGTGTGCCCGCGCACGCTTTGCCCGTCGATTTCAACTTCCTGCATGCCCAGCGCGGCAAGGCGCGGCTGCATCGTTGCCCGGGCGGGCAACAGGCCCAGCAGGTCGGCGGCTTTGGCGTCTTTCCCGTCGCTCAGGGACTCGCTGGCGTAGAGCATGCCGCCGCATTCGGCGAGGATCGGCCGGCCCGCTTCGTGGTGCGCGCGGATGGAGGCCAGCATGGTGGCATTCGCGGCAAGGCGGTCGAGATGGAGTTCGGGATAGCCGCCGGGCAGCCAGAGCGCGTCGCACGGCGGGAGCGCTTCGTCGGCAAGTGGCGAGAAGTACCGTACTTGCGCGCCCACTTTTTCAAGGAAGGCCACGTTGGCGGGGTAGATGAAGGCGAAGGCGGCGTCGCGGGCGACGGCGATGGTCAAGCCTTCGAGCGAGGGAAGTGGAGTGGCGGCGGTTGGAGCTTCGAAATGCACCGCCTCCGGCAACCACAGCGTACTTTCCGGCAGCATCTCGGCGGCGCGGTCCAGTCGCGTGGCAAGGTCGCCCACTTCGGCGGCCTGCACCAGCCCCAGGTGACGCTCGGGCAATCCGATTGCCTGATCGCGCCCCATCGCGCCGAGCCAGCGGATGCCGGCGGGCACGCTTTGCTCCAGCAGTTCGGCGTGGCGCGCGCTGCCCACGCGGTTCGCCAGCACGGCGGCAAAGTTCACGCCCGGCCGATAGGTGGCAAGGCCGTGGACCAGCGCGCCGAACGTCTGCGCCATCGACGATCCATCGACCACTGCCATGACTGGCAGGCCGAAGCGGATGGCAAGATCGGCGGCGGAAGGATTGCCGTCATGCAGGCCCATGACGCCTTCCACCAGGATCAGGTCCGCCTCCTTCGCGGCGGCATGCAGCAGCGCGCGGCATTCGTCTTCACCCACCATGAAGAGGTCGAGCTGGCAGACCGGCGCGCCGCTGGCCGCTTCGAGGATCATCGGGTCGAGGAAGTCCGGCCCGCACTTGAACACGCGCACGCGCCGCCCCGCACGGACATGGCGCCGGGCAAGCGCGGCCGTTACCAGCGTCTTGCCTTGGCCGGAGGCGGGCGCGGCTATCAGCAGCGCAGGGCAGGTGGTCATCGCGCGATGCTGCGATGCAGTTCGGCGCGCAGGGCTGGCCGCGCGGTGACGATCAGTGCCCAGAGCGCGGCGGCGACGCTCGACCACAGCAGCGTGGCGAGCAGGCTGCCGGGGAAATAGCGCGTGATGCGTGGCAGGAAACCCGCCAGCGATGCGTCGGGAAAATGGCCGCTGAGGAAATAGAATCCGCCGCTGGACAAGAGGTACGAAGCGAAGCTGGCCGCCACCAGAAGCGCGGCGATCGCGGGCAGGGCGGCAAGGCGATCGCCCCAGTGTGCGGCGGCGAAACGGCCGGCGAGCCACAGCACGCCGTGGGCGGGCAGCAGCATCCAGTAGGCCGGCGTGAAGCAGAAGCCAGATCCGCCCAGCACGGTGATGACGACCAGATCGATGGCGAAGCCCAGCGCGAAAAGTGCGGCAAAGGCGGCAATGCGCCGCACGAAGAAGCCGAGTACGAAGAAGCTGGCAAGGTCGGTATCGGGCAGGTGAACCACGTGGCTCAGCGAATGGCTGCGCGTTACCAGCATCAGCGCGGCAAGGGCTGCGAACACGCGAAAATCGAGGCGGGCGAAAGGCGGCTTGGCATCGTGCATGGCGGGTGGTCTCCTTGGCGGACGAAGAGGCGGTGCGTCGGCGCGGCGGCGAGGCCGCGCCTGCGGGAACATGCGGCCAGGGGAGATATCGCCCTGGCGAGTGCTTCAGTGGATCGGCGTCACTCTTGCAGGCTCCCTTCGACGCGACATGTGGCGTGTCGTCTTGCCAAGGGTGCCCCATCGCGGGGCCATGCCCTCGTCCGCCCGGTACATCCCGCCCGCGCGAAGGAACGACGGCGAAGGGCCGGTTTCCTGACTTCCCGGATCGTCGCGCCTTTCCGCCGCCTTCTCGAAAGCCTTGCGGCCCCAATGGCTTTGTCGGCGGGGCGCATCCCCGGTTACAGTTGCGGGAGCAGTGCCGGCTTGTTCCGCGGATATTCCCCGCAGTTCCGGACTTCCCGATTAAGCCCTTGCGGGCACCCTTTGCGGGGGCGTGACTATGGCACATCGTCCTGACGCGCAAGCGCAGGCCACGATGCCCGCGCAAGCATCGCCCACTTGCCAGCCGCTTGCCCGCACGATAGTTGCCGCGCTGCGACAGGTTCCTCGCGAGGGGATGAAAAGGGAACTCGGGTGAAAGACCCGGGCTGCCCCTGCAACTGTAAGCGGCGAGCCATCCGGCCATTACGCCATTGGAGTTCAAGCCATTGTCTTGGCGCAGATTCTGAGAAGGCGGCTGGAACGGCACCGACCCGCGAGCCAGGAGACCTGCCGGTCGCGGTCGTTCTTCGTCCGGACAGGGTGTGCCGGGTGAACGGGGGTGTTTCCTCGCGCAACGACAGCCACCGCTCCGCCGGAGAGGGGCCTGTTTGGGGGACGTCGCCTGTCGACCGGCTTGCCGGGGCGCTTCGCACAAGTCCTTCGTCCAGATGCCAAACCGCTGGGGCTTCGACGACTGTTTCGAAGGAAATACGATGAAGTACCGCATTCTCGCCGCCGCCAGCCCGCTGACGCTGGCCCTATTTGCGGTCACCGCCTATGCCGACGAAGCTGCCGACGCCGGAGGGGACAACATCGTCGTCACCGCGCTGCGCACCCCGGTCGATGCGGACCGGGTGGCGGAGACGATCACGGTTTTGGACGAAGCGCAGATCGTCGCCGCCCAGCCGATCGCGGTGACCGACGTGCTGCTGCGCACGCCGGGCATCAGCCTTTCGCGGAACGGCGGCTATGGCACCACCACCAGCCTGCGCATTCGCGGCGCCGATGCTGGACAATCGGTGATGGTGATCGACGGCATGCGCCTGGCCGATGCGTCTTCGACAGCCGGCGGCTACGGCTATTCCACGCTCTTCACCGACGATATCGACCGTATCGAGATCCTGCGCGGGCCGCAGTCGATCCTGTGGGGCAGCGATGCCATCGGCGGCGTCGTCAACGTTACCACGCGCAAGCCGACCCAGCCGCTGGAAGGCAGCTTCGCGGTGGAGGCCGGCACGCATGACACCGTCAATGCCCGCGCCGGGCTTGGCGGCACGTCGGACGCGATCGACTGGCGCGTTTCCGCCTCCCGCTTCACCACCGACGGCATTTCCGCGTGGGACAAGGGAACGGAGGCGGACGGTTTCACCCGCTCTTCCGCCAGCGGCACGATGACCGCGCGCGTGGCGCCGGGCGTCTCGCTTGATCTGCGGGGATACTGGTCGAATTCGCGCAACGATTTTGACGGCTACAACGCGGATTCGTTGGAATATGGCCGCACCAAGGAATGGTCCGGCTATGCCGGGCTGAACTTCGCGCTGCTGGACGGCAAGCTGGCCAATCGCGTGGCGGTGACCCAGACCGAGACCGATCGCGCAAACTACGATCCGACGCGCGAAGTCCGCCAGATCACGTTTGACGCCCATGGCCGCGTGCGCCGCTTCGAGTATCAGGGCACCTACAGCTTCTCCGAAGCGATACAGGCCGTGTTCGGCGCGGAGCGGGAGGAGCAGCGCATGAGCACGGCGTCGCCCGATGACAGCACCGCGCTTTATACCGCCACGCCCCACAAGGTGAGCACCAACAGCGTCTATGGCGAACTGCGCGTCAGCCCCTTCACTGGCCTCACCGTCAACGGCGGCGCGCGGTACGATCACCAATCGCGCTTCGGCGGCAACACCGTGTTCAGCGCGGGCGCGGCCTATACCCCGAACGAGGGCAAGACGGTGCTGCGCGCCAGCTATGACGAAGGCTACAAGGCGCCCTCTCTCTACCAGCTGTTCAGCGACTATGGCATGTCCGATCTCAAGCCCGAAAAGGCCAAGGGCTGGGAAGTGGGCGCGGAGCACAACTTGGGCGAACTGCTGCACGTTTCGGCCACGTGGTTCCAGCGCGATACGCGTAACCTGATCGACTTTTCCTATTGCCCGTTCACCGGCACGCTGCCCGATATCTGCTATATTCCCGGCACGGACACCACGCGCTTCGGCTATTACGCCAACGTTCGCAAGGCCCACGCGCAGGGGCTGGAACTGGCCGCCTCGGCCAAGTGGAAGGTGTTGTTCGTGGATGGCAACTACAGCCTGATCGAAGCGGAAGACCGCACGCCGGACAGCAGCACTTATGGCCGCCAGCTTCAGCGCGTGCCGCGCCACCTCGCCAATATCGAGGGCGGCGTGGACTTGCCGCAGGGCGTTCGCGCCAGTGTGGCCGCGCGCTATTCGGGTGAGAGCTATAACGCAGCCACCGGCACCGCCAAGCTGGACGATTACTGGCTGCTCGATCTGCGCGCGCAGTGGCAGGTCATGCCCGGCCTGATGCTTCAGGGCCGTATCGAGAACCTGACCGACAAGGACTATGAGACGGTTGCCGGTTATTCGCAGCTGGGCCGCACCGTCTATCTCGGCATCAGGAGCCAGTTCTGATGTTGAGCGCGGTTGAGCCGGGGCCGTCGGTGGTGGTTTGCAGCACTTGCCGGCTCTCGGCCGAAGCGCGCGAGGGCATTGGCAAGGACGGAAGCGAGCAGCGCGGCGGCGCGCTGCTTGCGGAAGCGATGCGCGATGTGCAGGCGGCCGAGCCTGAGTTGCAAGGCGTGGCAGTGCAGGAAATGCCCTGCCTGTTCGCTTGCCAGCGCCATTGCACCGTCCACGTTCGCGGGCCGGGCAAGCTGGGCTATGTGCTTGGCGATTTCGTGCCGGGCGAGGAAGCCGCGCGCGCGATCCTGGAATATGCCGTGCGCCATGCCGCCAGCGAGGAGGGGCAGGTGCCCTATCGCCAATGGCCCGATGGCGTGAAAGGCCACTTCATTACCCGTACTCCGCCCGAAGGGTTTATCTGCACATGATCCAGTTTGCCGACAGGGCTGCGTTCGCCGCCGCCCTTGCCGATCTTCCCGCGCCCGATGCGGCCGCGCTGGAGGCGGCGACGCAGCGCCAGGCGGAGCTGACCAAGCCGGCCGGTTCGCTGGGCCGGCTGGAGGAGATCGCGGTGTTCATGGCCGGCTGGCAAGGGCGCGAGAAGCCGGTGGCAGAGCGTATCCGCGCCATGGTCTTCGCCGGCAACCACGGCGTCGCCGCGCGCGGGGTCAGCGCCTTTCCGCCCGAGGTCACGCACCAGATGGTGGCGAATTTCCGGTCCGGCGGGGCGGCGATCAATGCGCTGACCGCAGCCTGCGGCGCCGAACTTTCGGTCGTTCCCATCGACCTCGACCGGCCCACCGGGGACATCACCAGCGAACCGGCGATGAGCGAGGCCGATTGCCTTGCCGCGCTGAACATCGGCGCTGCCACCGTCCGGCTCGATACGGACCTGCTGTTCGTGGGCGAGATGGGCATCGGCAACACCACGCCCGCCGCAGCGCTTTCGGCGCAAGTCTTCGGCGGTAACCCGCGTGACTGGACCGGACGCGGCACCGGGCTCGATGACGAAGGCGTTGCCCGCAAGGCCGATGCCGTCGCGGCGGCGCTGGCCCTGCACGGCGCCGATTGCACCGATGCGTTCGAGACGCTGCGCCGCCTTGGTGGGCGCGAGGTCGCGGCCATGGCCGGCGCGGTGCTGGCCGCGCGGCACTTGCGCATTCCGGTCCTGCTGGATGGCTTCATCTGCTGCGCCGGGATGGCGCCGCTGCTGGCGGATAACACCGCGTTTCTGGCACATTGCCTGGCCGCGCATTGCTCTGCCGAGACGGGACACGTGCGCCTGCTGGAAAAGCTGGGCCTCGATCCGCTGCTCCATCTGGGGATGCGGCTGGGCGAAGGATCGGGCGCGGCGGTGGCGGCACAGATCGTGCGATCGGCACTGGCTGCCCACGCCGGCATGGCGACGTTCGCCGAAGCGGCCGTGGCCGGCAAGGGCGCTGCGTGAACGGCATCCTGCTGCACCTGATGCGCCACGGCGCGCCGCGTGAGCCGGGCCTGCTGCTCGGTCATCGCGACGATCCGCCGCTGCCCACGGGCGTGGCGCAATGCGTGGTCCGCACCGATGGGCTGGAATTCGCGCAAGTGCTGAGTTCGGACCTTTCGCGCGCCCGCGTTCCCGCCCGGCAGATCGCGGATGTGCGCAAGCTGCCGCAACGGGCGGACCGGCGCTGGCGCGAACTGGACTTCGGCGAGTGGGATGGACTGGCTCCGCAACAGCTCGATCCGGCGGTGCAGGCGCGGTTCTGGGAAGATCCCGACGGGTGCGCTCCGCCCGGTGGAGAGCGCTGGTCACAATTGCGCGCGCGCGTTTCCGATGCACTGCTGGGGCTGGACCGTTCCAGCCTTGTCATCACCCATGCCGGCACCATGCGCGCCGTGCTTTCGGTGCTGTTCGGCTTCGACCACCGGCAGGTATGGGCCTTCGAACTTGGCTATACGGCGTTGCTCAGCTTGCGGCTCTGGCCGGAAACGGGCGGACGGATGCCCGCCGCGCAAATCGTGGCGCTCGATCGGGGCAGTGCATGATCCGGCAAGTCGTCCTGGCGCTTCAGTTCATGACTCGCCTGCCGCTGCCGGCAGTGCGCGCGACCGAGGATGACTTCGTAAAATCGATCCGCTGGTTTCCGCTGGCGGGCGTGGTGGTCGGGGCGGCAGTTGCCGGGCCATGGTGGCTGGGCGCGAAAGCGGGCGGCGACTGGGGCGCGGCGCTGATCGGCCTGATTGCATGGGTTGCGATGACCGGCGCGCTCCATCTCGACGGACTGGGTGACATTGCCGATGCCGCTGGCGCCGCGCATAAGGACCGCGAGCGGCTTTCCGCTGTGCTGGCCGATCCGCATATCGGCAGCTTCGGCGTGGTCGCCATCGTTCTGCAACTGATCGCCAAGCTGGTGCTGCTGCATGCGCTTGTTCCCGGGCAAGTCTGGGCCCTGCTGCTGGTGCCGATCTGCGCGCGAGTGGGCCCGCTGGCGTGGACGCTGGTGCTGCCGCCGCTGCACGAGGGCCTGGGCAGCCGCTTCCGCCGCGCGGTCGGCTGGCCGCTAGTGGCGTGTTGGTGCATCCTTGCGGCGGCGGCGGGATTGCTGGTGGCCTCGCCGCTGCTCGTGCTGTTTCTGGCCATGCCGATCTGGGGCTGGTGGCTCCAGAGCCGCATCGGCGGCATTTCCGGCGATGGCCACGGTGCGGGTATCGAACTGGTCGAGACGGCCCTGCTTGCCGCGCTGGTGCTGCTGTGATCGGGCAATTCCTTCACCACGGCGGCCGGGTGGCCGAAGCGGCGCGGTTGTTCGGCGGGGCGGTGAACGACTGGCTGGACCTGTCGACCGGCCTAAATCCCCGCCCATGGCCGGTCCCGGTGGACCTCATGCCCGACTGGCATGCCTTGCCCGATCCCGAGGCGCTGGCGGCGCTGGAATCGGTGGCAGCGCGGCATTTCGGCATCGATCCATCCCTGTGCTGTGCGGTGCCTGGCAGCGAGGCGGCGCTGCGCCAGTTGGCCCGCCTGCTGGACCTTCCGGGCCGCGCGCTGGTGCCGGCTTATCGCAGCCATCTGGAGGCTTTCGCGCAGTCGCGTCCGGCTCATTTCGGTGAAGAGCCGAAGGAGCGCGAGGTTTTCGTGATGGCCAATCCGAACAATCCGGACGGCGTGTTGCGAAGCTCGGGCGATGTGCTGGACTGGTCCGCCCGGATCGAACGACAAGCCGGCTGGCTGATTGTTGACGAGGCATTTGCCGATTGCCGGGCCGACACCAGCGTGGCCGGTGCCGTCACCGCGACCGACCGGCTGTTGGTGCTGCGCTCTTTCGGAAAGTTCTTCGGCCTTGCCGGGGTGCGGCTGGGTTTTGTGCTGGGGCCGGCGCACGTGCTGGGGGCGCTGCGTCAGGCGATGGGAAGCTGGCCGATCCATACCGGCGCGCTGGCCATCGGTACGCGCGCCTATGCCGATGCCGACTGGATTGCGGAGACCCGGCAGGTGCTTCCGCTTCGTGCGGAACGGATGGACCGGATTTTGCGCCGTCACGGCCTGGAACCGCTGGGAAGCTGCCCCTTGTTCCGGCTGGTCACTGGCTGCGCGGCGGGCGAGGTCTTCGAACGGCTTGGCCGCGCGCATATTCTGGTACGCCCGTTCGAGCAGTGTCCCGACTGGCTGCGCTTCGGCGTCCCGGCCGAGCAGGCCGCGCTCGCCCGCCTCGATGCCGCGCTGGGCCATGGTTGAACCGGTCGCCTTCGCGGCATTGTTGCTGGAGGCCGCGCTTGGTTGGCCGTCCCGCCTGCATGCATGGATCGGCCATCCGGTCGGCCTGTTCGCAAAGGTGATTGGTGCCTGCGAACGCGCGTTGAACCGCCCCGAGTGGCCCGCGTCGGTTCGGCGTGCGGCGGGGCTTGGCGCGATGCTGGTTCTGATTGGCGCGGTGATTGCCGGGGGGCTCTTGGTCGAGCGCGCGGTCGGTGCGGCGATGGGGGCTTTCGGCTGGGTCGTGCTAGCGCTGCTGGCATGGCCAGCACTGGCGGCGCGGAGTCTGGACGATCATGTCCGGCCGGTTCTTGCGGCGCTGGAAGCGGGTGATCTCGCTGCAGCGCGCCGATCCGTTGGCATGATCGTGGGGCGCGAGACGGCGCAGCTCGATGAAACCGGCGTCGCGCGGGCGGCGATCGAGAGCTTGGCCGAAAGCTTCTGCGACGGCGTGGTTGCGCCGCTGTTCTGGCTGCTCGTCGGTGGGCTGCCGGGCGTATGGGCCTACAAGGCGATCAACACGGCCGACAGTCTGATTGGCCACCCGGAGGAGCCGCTCCGCGCCTATGGCTGGGCGGCGGCGCGGATCGACGATCTGGCGAACCTGATCCCCGCACGCCTTTCGGGCGTCGTGCTGTGCCTTGCCACCGGACGCGGCTGGCGCATCATGGCGCGCGACCATGGCCGCCACGCCTCGCCCAATGCCGGTTGGCCGGAAGCGGCCATGGCGGGTGCGCTGGGCGTGCGACTGGCGGGTCCGGTCATCTACGA